>WNFJ01584863.1_pt2 | contig 10789 bp, 21 predicted proteins | sample 5400461 | NCBI WGS metagenome assembly WNFJ01 (sample SAMN13153349, study PRJNA577476) | soil metagenome | isolation source: 115 cm saprolite on Douglas fir-dominated hillslope | place: USA:California | collected 2013-09-17
GACAATGTCGGCTGCCTGCTGCGCGGCACCAAGCGCGAGGACGTGGAGCGCGGGCAGGGGCTGTGCAAGCCCGGCTCGGTCAAGCCGCATACCAAGTTCAAGGCCGAGGCCTACATCCTCACCAAGGAAGAGGGCGGACGCCACACGCCGTTTTTCACCAACTACCGTCCGCAGTTCTACTTCCGCACGACCGACGTGACCGGCATCGTCGAGCTGCCGCAGGGGACGGAAATGGTGATGCCCGGCGACAATGTGACGATCGACGTCGCGCTGATCGTTCCGATCGCGATGGAAGAGAAACTGCGCTTCGCCATCCGCGAGGGCGGACGCACCGTCGGCTCGGGCGTCGTCGTTTCGATCACCGAGTGAGGCGTTGCGACCAGCGAACATGGGCTTGGCGATGAGCGCCCCGCCCGCGCCGGCAAGGGTTTGACACATGAACACGCAAAACATCCGAATCCGTCTCAAAGCGTTCGATCACCGGGTGCTTGACGCCTCGACGAAGGAGATCGTGTCCACGGCCAAGCGCACCGGCGCCAGGGTTCGCGGGCCGATTCCCCTGCCGACGCGGATCGAAAAATTCACACAAGAAGTCGCGCGAGCAGTTCGAAATTCGCACGCACAAGCGGGTTCTCGACATCGTCGACCCGACGCCGCAGACGGTCGACGCGCTGATGAAGCTCGATCTCGCCGCCGGCGTCGACGTCGAAATCAAGCTCTAGAGGATTTGCCGAGCGCCTCTCCGGTTCTTCATCGAAGGCGCTCTCGAAGGATCAACGTCAATGCGTTCAGGCATCATCGCAAAGAAGCTGGGCATGTCCCGCATCTTCAATGACGCGGGCGATCACGTGCCGGTCACGGTCCTCCAGGTCGAGGGCTGCCAGGTCGTGGCGCATCGCACCCAGGAAAAGAACGGCTACACCGCGCTCCAGCTCGGGATCGGCAAGGCCAAGGTCAAGAACGTCTCGAAGGCCGAGCGCGGCCGTTTCGCCATCGCGCATGTGGAGCCCAAGATGCGCCTGGCCGAATTCCGCGTCGCCGAGGACAAGATGATTCCGGTCGGGGCCGAGATTACCGCTGATCATTTCGCCGTTGGACAATATGTCGACGTCACTGGCGTGACCATCGGCAAGGGTTTCGCCGGCGCCATGAAACGCTGGAACTTTCACGGCTTGCGCGCGACCCACGGCGTCTCGATCTCGCACCGTTCGCACGGTTCGACCGGCGGCCGTCAGGATCCCGGCAAGACCTGGAAGAACAAGAAGATGGCCGGCCACATGGGCGTCGAAAAGGTGACGACCCAGAACCTTCGCGTCGTGCGGACCGATGTCGAGCGCGGCCTGATCCTGCTCGAGGGCTCGGCTGGATCGCGGTGCGCGACGCGGTGAAAAAGCCGCTGCCGAAGGACGCGCCGGTCCCCGGAAAGTTTCGTGTTCACGCCGAGACGGCCGCCGAGGCCGCGCCCACAGAGGCGCCGAAGGGAGAATGACGTTATGAAATTCGACATGACGTCGATGGACGGATCGGCCGCGGGCTCGCTGGAGCTGAGCGACGAGATTTTCGGGCTCGAGCCGCGCGCCGACCTCATCGCGCGCATGGTGCGCTGGCAGCTCGCCAAACGCCGGGCCGGCGACCACAAGACGCTTGGGCGCAGCGAGATCAATCGCACCGGCAAAAAGATGTACAAACAGAAAGGCACCGGCGGCGCCCGTCACGGCTCGGGGCGTGTGCCGCAGTTTCGGGGCGGCGGACGCGCAATGGGTCCGGTGGTGCGCAGTCACGCGCATGATCTGCCCAAGAAGGTGCGGGCTCTCGCCCTGCGCCATGCGCTCTCGGCCAAGGTCCGCGCAGGCGGCCTGGTGGTCTGGGAGAGCGCAACCCTGGACGAGGGCAAGACGAAGGCGCTGCGCGCCTCCTTCGCCAAGGCGGCGCTGAAAAACGCTCTCATCATCGACGGCGCTCGGGTGCATGAGAAATTCGCCGTCGCGGCCCGCAACCTGCCGCAGATCGACGTTCTGCCGGTTCAGGGCGTCAACGTCTACGACATCATGCGCCGCGAGACGCTCGTGCTGACCAAGGCGGCGATCGAAGCGCTGGAGGCGCGGTTCAAATGATCAAGGACGCCCGCCACTACGACACGATTGTCGCGCCCGTCATCACGGAAAAGGCGACGATCGCGTCCGAAAACAACCAGTTCGTGTTCAAGGTTGCGCGCAACGCGACCAAGCCGCAGATCAAGGCCGCGATCGAGAAGCTGTTCGACGTGAAGGTGACCGCGGTCAACACTCTGCTGCGCAAGGGCAAGACCAAGAGGTTCCGCGGCATTCGCGGCCGGCAGCAGGACATGAAGAAGGCGATCGTCACGTTGGCCGACGGCGATCGCATCGATGTGACCACCGGGCTCTGAAGGTTCTTAAGACCATGGCTCTCAAAACATTCAAGCCGTCGACGCCGGGCCTTCGCCAGCTGGCGATCGTCGATCGCAGCGAGCTCCACAAGGGCAAGCCGGTCAAGGCCTTGACCGTCGGCAAGCCCGAAAAGGGCGGGCGCAACAACGCCGGCCGGGTGACCGTGCGCTTTCGCGGCGGCGGGCACAAGCAAGCCTACCGCCTCGTCGACTTCAAGCGCCGCAAGCTCGACGTCGCCGCCAGGGTCGAGCGGCTGGAATATGATCCCAACCGCACGAGCTTCATCGCGCTGATCAAGTACGCCGACGGCGAGCAGGCCTCCATCATCGCCCCGCAGCGTCTGGCGGTCGGCGACGAGGTTATCGCCGGTTTCCAGGTCGACGTGAAGCCGGGCAACGCGATGCCGCTCGCCAGCATTCCGGTCGGCACGATCGTCCACAATGTCGAGATGAAGATCGGCAAGGGCGGAGCGATCGCGCGCTCCGCCGGGACCTATGCGCAGATCGTCGGCCGCGATCAGGGGTATGTGTCGCTGCGCCGCCTCAATTCCGGCGAGCAGCGCCTGATCCACGGCCAATGCTTCGGCTCGATTGGCGCGGTCTCGAACCCGGACCACATGAACGCCTCGATCGGCAAGGCGGGCCGCAACCGCTGGCTCGGTCATCGCCCGCACAATCGCGGCGTCACCATGAACCCGGTCGACCATCCGCATGGCGGCGGCGAGGGCCGCACCTCGGGCGGCCGCCATCCGGTCAGCCCATGGGGCAAGCCGACCAAGGGCAAGAAGACTCGTTCGAACAAGTCGACCGACAAGTTCATCGTCGCGTCGCGGCACGTGCGCAAGAAAAGGGGCTAATCCATGACGCGTTCGATTTGGAAAGGGCCGTTCGTCGACGGCCATCTGCTGAAGAAGGCCGACGCCTCGCGCGGGTCGGGCCGCTCCGAGATCATCAAGATCTGGAGCCGGCGCTCGACCATCCTGCCGCAGTTCGTCGGCCTCACCTTCGGCGTCTACAACGGCCACAAGCACATTCCCGTGCTCGTGTCCGAGGAGATGATCGGCCACAAGTTCGGCGAGTTCGCGCCGACCCGCACTTTCCACGGACATTCCGGGGACAAGAAGGCGAAGAGGGCGTAGCTTCTCATGTCCAAGCAAACCAACCCGCGCCGTCAGGCCGACAACGAAGCCAAAGCGACCGCACGCATGCTCCGCGTCAGCCCGCAGAAGCTCAATCTTCTCGCCCAGCTCATCCGGGGCAAGAAGGTTGCAACGGCGCTCGCCGATCTGCAATTCTCCAACAAGAGGATTTCGACCGAGGTCAAGAAGGCGCTCGAGTCGGCGATCGCCAACGCCGAGAACAACCATGATCTCGACGTCGACGATCTCATCGTCGCCCAGGCCTGGGTCGGCAAGGACATGGTGTTGAAGCGCTTCACCCCCCGCGCTCGCGGCCGGGCCGGACGCATCGAAAAGCTGTTCTCGAACATCACCATCGTCGTGCGCGAAGTCGCCGCCGACGGCGCCAAAGCAGCCTAACGGAGAGACATTAAGATGGGTCAGAAGATCAATCCGATTGGGCTGCGCCTCGGCGTCAACCGCACCTGGGATTCGCGCTGGTATTCGTCCAAGGGCGAATACGGCAAGCTGCTGCACGAGGACATGAAGATCCGCGACGCGCTGATGAAGGGCCTCAAGCAGGCTGCGATCTCGAAGATCGTCATCGAGCGTCCGCACAAGAAGGCGCGCATCAACATCCACTCGGCCCGCCCTGGCGTCGTCATCGGCAAGAAGGGCGCTGACATCGACAAGCTGCGCAAGCAGGTCACGAAGCTGACGAGCTCCGAAGTCGCAATCAACATCGTCGAAGTCCGCAAGCCCGAAATCGACGCGACGCTGGTCGCCGAGTCGATCGCGCAGCAGCTCGAGCGCCGCGTCGCGTTCCGGCGCGCGATGAAGCGCGCGGTGCAGTCGGCGATGCGCCTTGGCGCGGAAGGCATCCGCATCAACTGCTCGGGCCGTCTCGGCGGCGCCGAAATCGCCCGCCTCGAATGGTACCGCGAAGGCCGCGTGCCGCTGCACACCCTGCGCGCCGACGTCGACTACGGCGTCGCCACGGCGCACACGGCCTACGGCACGTGCGGCATCAAGGTCTGGATCTTCAAGGGGGAAATCCTCGAACACGACCCGATGGCGCAGGACAAGCGCCTGGCCGAGGCCGACCACTCCTCGACGCATCGTCCGCGCCGCGAGCCGCGCGATCGAGACCATGGCCGGGACCGCGACCATGGTCGCGACGCGGTCTGATCAGGCGCTTGAAGTGAGAGTCTCGACACCATGATGCAGCCTAAGAAAACCAGGTTCCGCAAAGCCTTCAAAGGCCGCATTCGCGGCAATGCGAAGGGCGGATTCGCGCTCAACTTTGGCGAATTCGGGCTCAAGGCGATGGAGCCGGAGCGCCTCACCGCGCGTCAGATCGAGGCGGCCCGCCGCGCGCTGACCCGCCACATGAAGCGCGCCGGCCGCGTATGGATCCGGGTGTTCCCGGACGTGCCGGTGTCGAAGAAGCCGATCGAAGTGCGCATGGGCAAGGGCAAGGGCGCGCCGGAATTCTGGATTGCGCGCGTCGCCCCCGGCCGGATCATGTTCGAGATCGACGGCGTGCCAGAGCAGCTCGCGCGCGAGGCGTTCAGCCTGGCCGCGGCCAAACTGCCGATCAAGACCCGCTTCGTGCAGCGCATCGCGGAATAGGGAGAGCGCGAGATGAAAAAGACCAACCGCGTTTCCGACCTGCGGGTGATGACGGACGACCAGCTCGGCGACGAGGCGCTCAAGCTGAAGAAGGAGCAGTTCAACCTGCGCTTTCAGAAGGCAAGCGGCCAGTTGCAAAACACCGCACGGGTGCGCGTAGTTCGCCGCGACGTCGCGCGCGTCATGACCATCGCCGCGCAAAAGCGCGCCGCCGCCAAGGCCAAGGACTGAGGACCGATATGCCGAAGAGAATTTTGCAGGGCGTCGTCGTCAGCGACAAGCAGGAGAAGACGCTCGTCGTGAAGGTCGAGCGCCGCTTCACCCATCCGCTGTTCAAGAAGACCGTGCGCCGGTCGAAGAACTACCACGCGCATGTCGAAAACAAAACACAAAAGGTCGGCGACACCGTTTCGATCGAGGAGACGAGGCCGATCTCGAGGCTCAAGCGCTGGATCGTCATCGACGAGACGGCGCCCAAGGCGTGAGCTCATCCCGGAGGCGACGAGCCTCCCTCAGGCGAAGTCCGGGTCCGCGAGGCGCCGGAAACCGATCTGACCAGAAAGGCGAATAGGCCATGATACAGATGCAGACCAATCTCGAGGTCGCCGACAATTCCGGCGCGCGGCGGGTGATGTGCATCAAGGTGCTTGGCGGATCGAAGCGTCGTTACGCTTCGATCGGCGACATCATCGTCGTGTCCATCAAGGAGGCGATCCCGCGCGGTCGCGTCAAGAAGGGCGACGTGATGAAGGCGGTTGTCGTGCGCACCGCCAAGGACATCCGCCGTTCCGACGGCTCGGTGATCCGCTTCGATTCCAATGCTGCGGTGCTGATCAACAATCAGTCCGAACCGGTGGGAACCCGCATCTTCGGGCCCGTGCCGCGGGAGCTGCGCGCCAAGAACCACGTCAAGATCATCTCTCTCGCGCCGGAGGTGCTCTGATGGCCGCCAAGATCAAGAGGGGCGACAAGGTCGTGGTCACGACCGGGCGCGACAAGGGCAAGACCGGCGAGGTCCGACAGGTGATGAGGGCGGAGAGCCGCGCGATTGTCGTCGGCGTCAATCTCGTGCGCCGCCACACGCGCCAGACTGCTCAGACCGAGGGCGGCATCCTGACCAAGGAGGCGCCGATTCACCTGTCGAATCTGGCGATCGCCGATCCCAAGACCGGCAAGCCTACGCGGGTCGGCTTCAAGATTCTCGACGACGGGCGCAAGGTCCGCGTCGCCAAGCGCTCCGGAGACTTGATCGATGGCTGAGGCAAAAGACGGGAAGGGCGCCAAGCCCGCCAAGGGTGAGAAGGCCGCCGCTCCAAAGGCCGGCAAGGCCGTCGCCGCCGCCGACGCCAAGGGCGCGAAGGCTAAGGGCGGTAGGGAAGCCGGCGCGGAAGTCGCCGCCGCCGGCGCGGTCAAGGCCGCGCCGAAGGACTATGTCGCTCGCCTGAGGAAGCTCTATCAGGACGAGATCGTGCCGAAGCTTGTCAAGGAGTTCGGCTACAAGAACCGGCTCGAGGTGCCCAAGCTCGACAAGATCGTGCTCAACATGGGAGTCGGCGAAGCGGTCAACGACACCAAGAAAGTGACGTCCGCCGCTGCGGACTTGGCGTTGATCGCCGGCCAGAAGGCGGTGGTCACGCGCGCCCGCAAGGCGATCTCGACCTTCAAGGTGCGCGAGAACATGCCCATCGGCGCCAAGGTCACCCTGCGCAAGACCCGCATGTACGAGTTCCTCGATCGCCTGGTGACGGTCGCGCTGCCGCGCGTGCGCGATTTCCGCGGTCTCGATCCGAAGTCGTTCGACGGCCGAGGCAACTACGCGCTCGGCGTCAAGGAGCACATCATTTTCCCCGAAGTCGACTACGACAAGGCCGAAGCCATGCTCGGACTCGACATCGTGGTCTGCACGACGGCCAAGACCGACGCGGAAGCGCAGGCCTTGCTGCGCGCGTTCAACTTCCCGTTCCGGCAGTGAGCCTGAAAAGCTCAGACGCGGAAAAATGGAGTCCGTCAATGGCAAAGAAGAGTGCAATTGAAAACAACCTGCGCAAACAGCGCCTGGCCAAGAAGTTCGCCGGCCGGCGCAAGCGTCTGCTTGAGGTCGCCAACGACCGGGCGCGTCCGATGGAAGAGCGCTTCGAAGCCCGGCTGAGGCTGGCGGCGCTGCCGCGCAACGGCGCGATCGTTCGCGTGCGCAACCGTTGCGAAGTGACGGGCCGCCCGCGCGGCTTCTACCGGAAAATGAAGATGTCGCGCATCGCGGTGCGCGAGTTGGGCAACAAAGGCCTGATCCCGGGCCTGGTCAAGTCGAGCTGGTGAGGAGGACCGGATCATGGCAGTGAACGATCCCCTCGGCGACATGCTCACCCGCATCCGCAACGCGCAGATGCGAAAGCGGGGCAAGGTCTCGACTCCCGGCTCCTCCTTGCGTGGGAAGGTTCTCGACGTGCTGGAGTCCGAGGGCTATATCCGCGGCTATTCGACCACGGATTACGGCAAAGGCCACACCGAGTTCGAAATCGAGCTGAAGTATTTCGACAACGAGCCGGTCATCCGCAAGATCGAGCGCGTTTCCAAGCCGGGCCGACGGGTCTATGCGACCGTCGACGCCATGCCGCGGGTCGCCAACGGCCTGGGCGTTTCGATCGTCTCGACGCCGAAGGGCGTCATGGCTGACCACGCCGCCCGCGAAAACAATGTCGGCGGCGAAGTCCTCTGCACCGTCTTCTGACGGCGCGCCGCAACGAAACGGAATTGAGCCATGTCTCGAATCGGCAAGAAGCCCGTCGTCATTCCGACCGGCGTCACCGCCAAACTGGACGGCCAGACGATCGCCGTCAAAGGCGCCAAGGGCGAATTGAATTTCACCGCGCCGCAGGAAGTGGCGCTTTCGATCGATGGCGGCGCCGTCCATGTCCTGCCGCACGGCGAGGACAAACGCGCGCGCGCGATGTGGGGCATGGCGCGCGCCCAGATCCAGAACCTGGTCGGCGGCGTCACCAATGGTTTCGTCAAGAAGCTCGATATCAACGGCGTCGGCTACAAGGCGGCGGTCGCAGGCAGGAATCTGCAACTCTCGCTCGGCTACAGCCATGACATCATGTATCCGATCCCGGCGGGCGTGACGATCACGACGCCGAAGCCGACTGAAATCACCGTCGCCGGCATCGACAAGCGTCAGGTGGGCCAGGTCGCCGCGGAGATCCGCGCGTTCCGCCGCCCCGAGCCGTATAAGGGCAAGGGCGTGAAATACGTCGGCGAATTCATCTTCCGCAAGGAAGGCAAGAAGAAGTAAGGGGCGCCGCCATGGCCAAGTCGAACATTTCCACCGAGCGGCGCAAGGCGCGGGTCCGTCGCGCAATCGCCGCCAAGTCGGGCGACCGTCCGAGGCTCAGCGTCTTTCGCTCGTCCAAGCAGATCTACGCTCAGGTCATCGATGACCGGCAGGGCCGAACGATTGTGGCTGCTTCTTCGCTCGAGAAGGCGATGCGCGAGTCGCTGAAGACCGGGGCGAACGTCGAGGCCGCGCGCCGGATCGGCAAGGAACTGGCCGAGCGGGCGACCAAGGCCGGCGTCAGGAAGGTCGTCTTCGATCGCGGCGGCTACATGTACCACGGCCGCGTAAAGGCTCTGGCGGAGGGCGCTCGCGAGGGCGGACTGGAGTTTTAGATCTCGGCGAAAGCGAGCGGCGCCGCTTTTGAGGGCGCGCCGCGATTTTTCAGTGACGGAAGAACGACATGGCGCGTGAAGGAGAAGGCGGCCGCGGCCGCGAGCACAATCGCGAGGAGCGCGACAGCGAATTCGTCGATCGCCTCGTGCACATCAACCGGGTGGCGAAAGTCGTCAAGGGCGGCCGTCGCTTCGGCTTCGCCGCTCTCGTCGTCGTCGGCGACCAGAAGGGCCGGGTCGGTTTCGGCCATGGCAAGGCGCGCGAAGTGCCCGAAGCGATCCGCAAGGCGACCGAGGCCGCCAAGCGGGGCATCGTGCGCGTGCCGCTGCGCGAAGGCCGCACGCTGCATCACGACGTCAACGGCCGCCACGGCGCGGGCCGCGTGGTTCTGCGCGCCGCTCCCGCCGGCACCGGCATCATCGCCGGCGGCCCGATGCGCGCCGTGTTCGAATCGCTCGGCGTACACGACGTCGTCGCGAAGAGCCAGGGCTCTTCCAACCCATACAACATGGTCCGTGCGACCTTCGACGCTCTGTCGCGGGAGGACAGCCCGCGATCGGTCGCGCAGCGGCGCAACCTTAAGGTGTCGACCTTGCAGTCGCGCCGCCAGGGCGTCGAAGCCGACGCCGCCGATTCGTGAGGGCAATGACAGCCATGAGCATGCAGAAGACCGTCACCGTGGAGCAGATCGCCAGCCCCATCGGCCGCCCGGGCTCGCAGCGCGAGACGCTGAAGGGCCTCGGCCTCAAACGTATCGGCCGCCGCTCGAGCGTCCTCGACACGCCCGCCAATCGTGGCATGATCGCGAAGGTCGCGCATCTGGTGCGCATCGTCGACGGCGAGTAGAGGATCGCGCCATGAAACTCAACGAAATCAAAGACAACCCGGGCTCGTTCAAGGCGCGCATGCGCGTCGGGCGCGGCATCGGCTCGGGCAAGGGCAAGCAGTCCGGGCGCGGCGGCAAAGGCCAGACGGCCCGTTCGGGCGTGCGCATCAAGGGCTTCGAGGGCGGCCAGATGCCGCTGCATCGGCGCCTGCCGAAACGGGGCTTCACCCCGCCCGCGCGGCTTGTCTACAACGAGGTCAACTTGGGGCGGATCCAAAGCGCGATCGACGCCGGCAAGCTCGACGCCGCCGAGCCGATCACGCTCGAGAGCCTTTTGAAGGCCGGGGTCGTCACCCATCCGCGCGACGGCGTGAAGATTCTCGGCTCCGGCGAAATGAAGGCCAAGGCGAATTTCCAGGTCGCGGCAGCCTCCAAGAGCGCCGCGGCCGCGATCGAGAAGGCCGGCGGAAGTCTCAAGCAGTTGCGCGAAGAGGCCGCTCCGGCCACTCCGGCCGCTTCCTGAGCGCGGTCCCCTTCGGGGTGACAATGGCGCGCGCGCCGACCATATGATAGTGGCGTTCTCGCCGCGCCGAGGAGGGGCGGCGAGAGCGACGTTTTTGAACAGGGCGCCTTTCTCGAGGCGCCGCTTGGAGCGCATCCGCCATGGCGTCGGCCGCCGAACAACTCGCAGCCAACATCAACTGGTCCGCCTTCGCCAAGGCCGACGAACTCAAAAAGCGCATCTGGTTCACGCTGGGCGCGCTCGTCATCTTCCGGCTCGGGACCTATATCCCGTTGCCGGGCATCGACCCTGCCGCCTTCGAGACTTCGTTCCTGGGGCAGAAGCAGGGCTTGCTCGACATGTTCAACATGTTCTCGGGCGGCGCGGTTCAGCGCATGGCGGTGTTCGCGCTGAACATCATGCCCTACATCTCAGCCTCGATCATCATCCAGCTTCTGAGCTCGGTGGTCCCCTCGCTCGAGGCGATCAAGAAAGAGGGCGAGGCGGGCCGCAAAGTCCTCAATCAGTACACGCGCTACCTTACCGTGGTCCTTTCGGTGTTTCAGGCCTACGGCATCTCGATCGGCCTCGAGGGACGCGCGGGCGTCGTCAGCGATCCCGGACTCTTGTTCCGCAT
>WNFJ01269353.1_pt1 | contig 10788 bp, 2 predicted proteins | sample 5400461 | NCBI WGS metagenome assembly WNFJ01 (sample SAMN13153349, study PRJNA577476) | soil metagenome | isolation source: 115 cm saprolite on Douglas fir-dominated hillslope | place: USA:California | collected 2013-09-17
AATCGTCGCGGTCGCGAATGGTGAGTAGAATGCACCCTCGTTCTAGCACAAACTCTAGCACACACGCGCCAGACTTCGCCTAGTTTGGGTTTCGATTTTGCCGACATTTACCGGTTTGTGCTAGAGGTCAGACGTTCAGCCGCAAACTTAGTCTACCACGGCCACATCCTCGAGCAGATCCTCAGGCCGACGGTTTGGTTCCCAGAACAACACGCACCTCATGAGGCAGTGCATCGTCCCGCAACGTCACGATTTTGTCGACTACCGCGACTCTATCCAATTCCACCAGGGCGACGCCTCGGGAACAATGGTCTGGATTCTCGACTGCGATGCGATAAATGGTATTCTGGAAGCGGTATCGCAGACGGAAGCCAGGCCAATCTTTCGGTATGACCGGATTGATCGTGAGCGTGTCGCCGCGGCGTTGGAACCCCAGAATTTCTTCGAGCCAGACGCGATACGTCCAAGCCGCCGCGCCCGTGTACCACGTCCAGCCACCACGCCCGACGTGGCCGGCTAACGAGTAAACGTCCCCCGACATGACGTACGGCTCGACCTTGTAGCGTTCGCAATCCTTCTCGTCTCGGGCGTGCTCGACCGGATTCAGCATCCGTAAAAGTCGAACGGCTTTGTTGCCATCGCCCTGGCGGGCAAAAGCCATGGCCACCCAGGCGGCGGCATGAGTATATTGGCCGCCGTTTTCCCGCACGCCGGGCGGATAACCCTTGATGTAGCCAACGTCGGCGGCGGTTCTGTCAAAAGGGGGAGTGAACAGCAAGATCAGGCTGTCGGCTTCACGGACGAGATTTTCTTCAAGCGATCGCAGCGCGACCTGTACGTGATCCGGGTTGCCTGTGCCTGAGATCGCTGCCCAGGTCTGCGGAATCGAATCGATTCGGGCTTCGGTGCATTCCTTTGATCCGAAAGGGGTGCCATCGTCAAAATATCCGCGGCGATACCACGCTCCGTCCCAAGCCTGGGCGTCAACGGTCTTTGCGAGCTGGGCAGCGCGGGTGTGGCAGGCCAGCGCTTCGTCGTGATGCTCGCGCAGCATGAGTAATTCGGCAAAATCGCTGAGCACACAAATCTCAAACCAGGCGAGCCAGACACTCTCGCCTTTACCGCCGAGTCCGACCCGGTTGAGGCCGTCGTTCCAATCGCCACCTCCGATCAGCGGCAATCCGTGCGGACCAGCGGTGGCGGAGCGGCCCATGACGCGGCGGCAATGTTCGAGCAGAGAAGCCTCCGTGGCGGAAGCGACCGGAATGGAGAGGCTCTCGGTTTGTTCCTTCTCAAGCGGTTTGCCTTCGAGGAACGAGACCACCTGATCGAGGATCGCGGCATCGCCGGTGGTGCGGACGTAGTGCGCCGTGACGAAGGGAAGCCAGAGAAGATCGTCACTGATCCGGCTGCGGACGCCAGCGCCGGACTCGGGATGCCACCAGTGCTGGACATCGCCTTCCACGAATTGTCGCGCGGCCGCGCGCAAGATGTGGTCCCGTGCGAGGTCGGGCGCGGCGTGCACGAGGGCCATTACGTCCTGCAACTGGTCGCGGAAGCCGTAAGCGCCGCTCGATTGATAAAGGGCCGAGCGACCCCAGACGCGGCAACTGAGAGTCTGGTAAAGCAGCCAACGGTTGAGCAGAAAATTCGTGGAAAGCTCGGGTGTTTCCACTTCGACCATGCTCAGGAGCCGGTCCCACCAATGGCGGGTTTCCTGGAATGCAGCCTCGACGTTGGTGGGATCGCGAAAACGAGTCACGAGTCCGCGTGCTGTTTCTTCGTCGTCCGCCTGCCCGAGGAGAAAAGTCATCTCGACGGTCTGTCTCGGTTCAATCTCGACCACGACCTGCACTGCGGCGCAAGGGTCGAGGCCGGCGCCAACGTCGCCGGTCAATCGTTCGTGCTCCATCGCGGCCGGATCGCGCAGCGAGCGGTTGCGCCCGATGAACACGGCGCGATCACCGGTGAACGAAGTAGGCGTTGGAGTCGAAGTGGCAAAAGTGATGCATTCGCAAAATTCCGGGTTGTAGGAATTGCGAGCAAACAGGCTCTGGCTCTGCAAATCCCATTTTGTGACGACATGCATACTGGTTTCCTCTGGATCCGATCCGAGAACGAGCGTCGCGTAGGAGGTGACGGTCAGCTTCCGCCGGCGCGACGAATTGTTGCGCAAGCGCAGCCGCTGCAGGCGCACCGGCAGACCGCCAGCGTCATCAGCCGGCACGAAGGTGAGCAGCTGTTGTTCGATCGCGTGGCTGTTGTGTTCAAATGTTGTGTAACCCTGACCATGCCGCGCGCGATAGGCGTCCTTCTCCCGGATCGGTTGGGGCGTGGTCGACCACACGACGCCGATGTCGTCATCACGGATGTAGATGGCGGTCCCGGGTGGATCGGAGATCGGATCGTTGAACCATGGCGTAAGACGATCGTTCTGGCTATTGCGGCCCCAGATAAATTCGGCGCCCGACTCGGAAACAAACGCGCCGAACTTCGGATTGGCCATGATGTTGATCCAGGGAAGCGGCGTTTGCCGGCCGGGGCCCAGATAGATGACGAATTCCTTTCCGTCCTGAGTAAATCCGCCGAGGCCGTTGAAGTATTTCAGCTCCATAAAAGCCAGGGGTGCGGAGGGCTCTTCGCGGAACTGCCGGCCGGGCAGGAGCAGCCGCGGTTTCACAGTGACCGGTGTGGTCGCGGCAAGTTGTTGGCGCAATGTGCCACGTGCTGCGACCAGGACCATCCGCGCGGCGGCCTGCAGTGCGATCAGCTCTTCCTTCGAAATTTTGATCGCCGAGCGGAGATAAACGCCGCCGGGTTGATCCACGCCGGTCAGGTGCGCCTGCGCTTCGGTGAGCCGGCGCAGGTGAGCGGTCAACGGTTCGTCATAACTCGGCGGTTCCTCGCTCACGAGCACGAGATCGACCTTTATACCACGCAGATTCCAGAAGGTGTGCGCGGTCAAAATTTCGCGCACGACGTCGATGTCGCTGAGGTGACCGATCATGACGACGACAATCGGCAGGTCGCCGGAAATGCCTTGTCGCCAGAGCGCCCGCTGACCCTCCGTTCGGCGGCCGAGACGCGCGGGCGGTGGCCTCAGTTGGGCCTGCGGAAAGATAATGAGGGCGGCCAGTTGTTGAAAGGTTTGCACATCGGCCGGGCGGATGTGCAGCCGGCGCATCTCCAGTTGGGAATGGGTCCACGCGGTTTCAAAAGCGCGCGCGCAAGTGTGAAACTCCGCGTAGCGCTCGGCCAATGCGATCACCGCTTCGCGCGACCCCGCCACCACGGTAACGAGCGCAAACTGAGATCGCTCGTTAGGCAGGATCGTGACCCGCCGGCGCAGACTGAAGATCGGATCGAGCACGGCGCCGATGCTGTTCGTTAGGCTGCGAGTGATCGCTTCGGGATTTTCCGGTGTGCGGCCCCGGCCGAGGAATTGCGCGCGGTCGGTTTCAAACTCGGTCGAGTCGCTAGCAGAGGAGGACTCGGAGACCATGAGGTGCGCAGTCCAGATCGACTGATCATCGGGAGCGCGGAGGCGGCGGCGAGCGACCAGAGCTTCGCAATCCGGCAGCCATTCGGTTTCGATGAAGAGCTTGTTGAAAGCAGGATGCGCGCGGTCGGTCCGGTGCGGCGCCAGCGCGAGCTCGAGGTAACTGGTCAGCTCCAGCCGGCACGATTTGCGCGAAGTATTCACCAAAGTCACGCGGCGGACTTCCGCGTCGTCTTCCGCGGAAACGACAATTTCCGTGATGGTCTCGCACGGTCCACTCCTCCGCCGGAACTCCGCTTTGTCCGGCGTGAAACTCCATATGTAACGGCGCTCGGGAGATCGCACCGGTTGATGGGTGTTGCTCCAAATCGTTCCGCTTTCCAGATCCCGGATATAACAAACCGGGCCCGACACGTCGCAGGTCGAATCGGCTTTCCAGCGCGTCACGTCCAGATCCAGCCAGCGCAGGTAGCCGCCGCCGGAGTTCGTCACCGTGACGGAACAGGTTCCGTTGGAGAGCAGGTGAATGCGAGGCGACGAGATGTCGGGTGTTTGGATCACGACCGCGGCGCCGACGATCGGGATCGCCCGCGGTAGCGGTCGCTCTTCGTGCACCTCACCGGTCGTCAGCAAAATTTGTTCCGGGATATGTTCGTCCAAGAGCGGCTCGGTGGCCCGACTGCGCAGGTCGGAATGGAACCGCCGCCGCATCGCATTGTCATGTAAAGCGTTGTCGTATGCGAGGAGCGACATCCCCTGGTGATGCACCATGTAGCAGTGGATGATAATGCCGACCGCACTCCCGGGTTCGGTCCGTCGCGAGTAATCGACGGCCTCGTAATAGCCGTAGTCGCCGAGCAGCGCAGAGTTGCCCAGGGTGGCAAGCTTCCGCAGATTTTTCACGGCGGCGGCCGGTTCCACGCCAAGAGCGAGCGCTGCCGCATACGGAGCCACGACCAGATCGTCTTCCTGCCCACGCTTCAACGCCAGCGCTGGCACCCCAAAGGCCCTGTATTGATAGACGTTGTGCCGGTCAAGCGCACTAAAGGCAGATTCCGAGATGCCCCACGGCACACTGCTTTGCTGGGCATATGCAATCTGACAGCGCACGGCGTCGTGACAAGCGCGATCGAGCAGTGAATTCTCGTGCATCTGGGTGAACAAGAGCGGCATCAAATATTCGAACATCGTCCCGCTCCAGGAAAGAAGCGGCAACCGCCCGTAGGCAGAGCCAAATGGGCGGCTCAAAGCCCACCAATGTTCCATTGGCACGTCTCCGCGCGCGATGGCCAGAAAGCTCGTTAGGCGCGCCTCGCTCGCGAGCAGATCGTAAAACGAGGAGTCGAGCCGGCGCTCTGCCACCTGGTAGCCGACGGCAAAAATCCGTCGCTCTTCATCGTAGAGAAATCGCAGTCCCATGCCGCCTTCCAGTTGCTGGCTCTGGGCAATCAATTCGCCCAATTGCGCGAGCTCTTCCGAAGCGCGCCGGCGTGAATGCTCCACCTCGGTGACGAGAAGATCGACCCACTCGCGCACCGCGGCAGGAATCTCTAGGTCCTCGCGTCGCTCATGAAAAGCAAGCAGGGGTACGAGCCCGGAAATGCCCTCGATGGCAATGTTGCGCAGCGAAAAGGTAGCCGCGAGCGCCTCACGCCGGGATTCGTGCGTCGCCTCGCCTAACGACATCAATTGGGCCGGCGGCGCCATCAGGATCTCTACCGGCCGAAGATATTTATCGATGACGCCATTCCACGCCGCGATCTGGTTCGAAATTTGCTGTGCCCAGTAAACACATGGATCGGTTTCCTCCCCGCGGAAGTGGAGCAGAAGATCTTCTGCGGGCTGTCGAGCCGCCCGTACGCGCAGGATGACTTCCTCCAGATCAGCCGGCTGGCCCGTGGTCAGTTCCGCCAGGCGGAGAAACGCCGGAGGACGTTCCATTTCCTTCAGTGTGGCAGCGATTTGCCCGAGCACGCCAAGCGTGTCGGCCATTCCACGCAATGCGCCCCCATCCAGAAGAGGGCGCGCGGCCAATTCATCGCAGCTGCTCTCGAAAGTCCAGAGACTGGCGAGCAGATTGCCGCTGTCCACAGTCGAGATGTATCGTGGATGCAACGGCTCCAGCGTGCTCAGGTCGTACCAATTAAAAAGATGGCCTTCAAAACGCTCGAGCTTGCCCAGCGTTTCCAGCGTGCCGAGGTTGCGCGCCACCAGGTCGTCGATTGTGATGTAGCCAAAATCATTGGCCGCCACGGTCGCCAGCATCCACAGCCCGATGTTCGTCGGCGAAGTGCGCAGGAAAATCTCCCGCTTGGGCGTTTCCTGGACATTGTCCGGCGGCAGCCAGGAAGTTTGTGGTCCGACAAAATCATCGAAGTATCTCCAGGTTCGTCGCGCGGCCGTGCGCAAGAATCGGCGATCGTTCGCCGTTAACGTTCCGCCGCGCCAACTCTTCGCAGGGCGATCGATCGCCATCACAGCCACCGGAAAGAGCGCCGACAAAAGAAGGAACGGACCCACGGCCACCATCGCCGTTGGTCCACGCCAGGCCGCAGCGGCGAAAAGGAGCACGCAGGCAGCAGGGATCCAAAGCCGGCTGAGAACAAATTGCAGTTGCTGGCTTCTTGCGCGCTGGTGAGCGTCCAGCGCGGTCTCCCATTCGAGCAGCAGCCGATGCGAGGTGATTCGCCGGTAAGCGACCCGAGCGATGGCATCGAGTGCCATGCCCGCATAATCCGCCAGAAAAATTACCGCGAACATGGAGCGCAGCAGGCGGTCGCGCGGGTCACGCCAGAACCTCGTCCCCGGCGGCGGCGGATGGAAAAGAAGGCCGACGAGAGAGTTCAGGACCGGCCACAACATGAGGGCCGCAATGAGCCCGCTCCACAGCAGCGGCGCGGGCGTGAAAAGCCAGCCCGCCAGGAGGAGGGCCACAGTCGCCGGCGGTACCAGGCTGCGGCGCAAATTGTCGAAGATCTTCCACCGGTTGAAGGCGGAAAGCGGGTTGGGTTCAACCCTGCCAGCGCCTACAGGAACGCGCGGCTTCAGCCAGTCAATGACTTGCCAGTCGCCACGAATCCAGCGGTGCTGCCGATTCCACCACGCGATGTAACTGCTCGGAAAGACATCCAACAGCTCGATGTCCGTCGCCAGCCCCACGCGGACATAACTGCCTTCCAACAGATCGTGACTCAACAAGTGCGCCGTTGGAAATCGTTCGGACAAGAGGCGATGAAACGTGTGTAGTTCGTAGATGCCTTTGCCGTGATAACTGCCTTCTCCGACCAAGTCCTGGTAAACATCGGAGACGGCGTGCGTGTAGGGATCGATCCCGCGCGGATCGGCAAAAATGCGTGAGAACCATGTCGCCCTCGCGCTCGGAAGCGAGGCGCTAACGCTCGGCTGAATGATTGTGTAGCCGCGAATCACGCGGCGGCCATCCGGCGAAAGGCGCGCCTGATTCAGCGGATGCGCCAAGGTTTCGACCAATCTCCGGGCGGTGTCGCGCAGCAGTTGGGTGTCGGCGTCCAGCGTGATGACAAACCGGATGCCCTCGAGCTGTGCACGATCGCCTGCGCAGAGAAATCCTTCCAGCTCGGGCGCGGATTCGCCGATGAGGAATCGATTGAGCTGCTCGAGCTTGCCGCGCTTGCGTTCCCAGCCGATCCAGCGTTGCTCGCTCTCGCTCCAGGAGCGTCCGCGATGAAAAAGAAAGAAGCGCCCCGCTCCGTGCCGGCGATTCAGTTCCTCTATTCCTCGAGCGACGATGTCTATACACTCTGCGTCCTCCGGCATGCTCTCCCGCGGCGCGTCCGCAAAATCGGTCAGGAGCGAAAAGCGCAGATTCCCATCCGTATTTCCGAGGTAACGAATTTCGAGGCGGTTGAGTTCGTTCTGGATTGCGTCCGGGGTGGTCAACAACAGCGGCACCACCACCAGCGTGCGGCAATCATCGGGAATGCCTTCTTTTTTGAAGGACATTTTGGGCAAGACCTGCGGCGGCAGGAGCGAGGTCACGAAATAATTCACGGCCAGTACCGCCAGCTCACTCGCAGGCAAGAGCAGCAGAAATCCCAGCAGTCCGTGTGTCAGCCAATGAACCGATCCGGCACTGAAAAGGAGAGGCGTTGCCACCATCGCGACTGTAAGCAGGAAAATGCTTCCGAAGTACGCGCCCGCCGCGTGCGCGCGAAGCCATCGGCGCGACCGTTCCGCGAGCGGAACCCTGGCGCTCGTCTCCCGCTCGAGCGCCGGTCGGCCCGCGTCGATCAAATAATAGCCGACGTGTCGTGCGACCTCATCCTCCGCGGCCTTCGCCAGCGCCAGCGCCTGGTCGATCGTTTTTTGTTCCGAACACCTTGACCATCGGGCGATTTCCTCCACCGCGCCCCGGCATCGATCACGCGTCTCAAAATCCAGGTGGGCATAGACTCCCGCGGGATCCGCAGCCAATTCGCTTTCCGCCCAGCTGGTCGATTGGAAAAGCTCCCGCCATTGGATTTGCGCAAGGCGGCGGCAACTATTGATCGCATTGGTGAGCGCGGTCTGCTGTACGGCCTGGCGCCGATGTTCCTGCTGCATAACCTCGAGCAGCGGCGAACGGAGCGAGCGTTCCAGCCACCCGCTCACCAGCGGGAGCACCCCCTCTTCGTCGTAGAGATGCGCCACCAGTTCGCTCGCAAAATGCGGCGTCGGCTCGGGATACCGTTCCACCAATTCTTCCATCATCTTGAGCAACCGTGGCGAACTGTGGCGGCCGGCGGTGATGAGCCGATTCGCCCAGAAGTCGGCCTCCTCGCTCTGGCTTTGCTGTTGCTCGACCTGGATCGCGAGCGCGCGTAGGCATTCGAGCAACTGCAATCGCAACATCAGCGGCAGGGCCCAGAGTTCTCCGATGTCCAGCGGCGCGGTCGCCTGAAAAGCGACCAGAAATTTCCCGATGAACTCCGGCTCCAAGGCGCCGCCGCTCTCGGCCACGATTTCCGAGGCCACATGGTAAACCCGCGGCAGCCCCGCCTCGGGGCCGCTGGCGATGAGAGGCAGCTTTCCGTACTGTTTTTGCGGGAGGCTCTCCCGCAGATCGGTCACCTGTTCCCGAATCAAATAGGCGTTATCGAGCAACCACTCCGCCGAAAGGGTGAAGGCGTGGTGCACTTCGGCTGACATCGTTAGGCTTGCGTTTGCCCATTCCAACGCGCGCTCAATCTCGCGCAACCGGCGCAGAAAGGATGGCCCGCGCGGCTTCGCTTCGCGGCTGACCCGGATCTCGTGCGCGAGGCGGGCGGCATTTTCCGCGAGACGCTGACCCGAAGGCAGTTCATGACCGAGCGGTCGTGCGCTCGATTTGAATCGGAAATGCGGCGGCGAATGAAAAGCAAACGTCACGGGCGCCTCTGTTTCCACGTCCCGCAAAATCGCCAGCAGGCGCGGCGCCTCGGTGGCTCGAACTTCAGCCAGGACCACCGTTTCGCCTGGCAGGATCGTGCTCGCGCAGCGCGCCAGGCTCGCCGCGGCGACATGCTCCTGAAGCAACCGGACGAGAATCCAGCCGGTGAGAGCGCCCGCTAATGCGAACGCAGCGAGAAGCAGGGCCAACCCAGCCGGCCGGTAATCGGCCAGCATTCCGCGCTCCCAGAAGATAAATGCGCCAAGGGCCAGGCTGAGAACCGAACCGGTGGCCGATCCGCCGATCGTCGAAATCCCATGTTCCTCGATCCGCGGCCGGCCTCTGGCCGAAGCGTGGATCGCGGCGGCGCGGCGAAACCGAGCGCGATGGAGATTTTTCAGCACAGCCCGACCGGTCTTCGGGCTTTGGAAAATGCCGACCACCAAAACGCGATCGCCATTCTTCCGCCAAAGTCTCATACCCAACCTTACAGGATATGACTTGGGAATATCGACGCGATTGTTCAACTCTGGCGAAGGCGTCGGATTCTTCCGGGGACCAATGTTCTGGGAGCTAGCGTTGGGAACTGCGTTGGTTGATTGGTCGTGTTATCACGCGTCTCGGCAAGTGTAAGTCTGGCGCGTCTGGGGCCGTGTTCCTAGTAATCCAGTAGTCGAGCGGGCGGTCGGCGAGAGTTATGTTTCGCTGGCGGAAACGGTCTTTAGGCAGGCAAGCTCTGAATCCTCAGGAAAAACTTTCAAACCGTCCAACTTGTTGGCGGGCGTCCTTTTGGAAGTGTAAATCGCCGGAATTAACGCCCTCGAAAAATTCGTAGCTAAAATCCAGATTCCGAAATGTGCGATAGATGTTGTAAGCGCACAGATCGGCGAGCTGAATGCCGTTAGAAAGCGTGCTTTCGGTGAAGAACGGATACTCGACGATGTGGTGAAAGCGAACGTTCACATTCCCCTCACGTTGGAAAAAAGCGTGCTTCATCGCGACGGCTCGATTCAATTGCCGCTGCGTGTCATCAATGATGATCAACCCTTGGTGATTCCGATGGTACTCTGAGAGATAATGTTCAATACGCTCAAGAAGATTTGCGATTTCGCGTTCGAGGCGCCGCCATTTCCATTCGTAGAGACCGATTGCAGTTAAGACATAAAGATGGTCTTTGGCAAAAGTACTGCCATCACGACGAGTACCAATCACTTGCGGATCGGGCGAGCCGCTTTCATCGACGTAAAAGAAATACATTTCGTAATTAGGCTGCGTTCGCTTTCAGGGTTGTTTTTTTCGCATTTGTGCCGTTCGGCAACCGTATTCGTCCGGCGCGTCTCCTCATCAAACGATCCAACACCGAACCTCTACTGATCTTGTTCTGCTGGGATTTGAAGCGGGGATTTCCAGTGGCAAAATTGCATCAAAACCAGACGTTTTCGAGTGAACATTGCGATAACGATCAAACCCGTAAAAGGCGGCTGGAAAGTTTTTGAAGCTCCGTGCGCCGAGCCAGTCTAGATTTCAAGTGGAATGATTTGCATCGAAGTTGTCCTCGTAATTAAATGTTATTGATGAGCTCACCATGTCCCAAACCCTACGATTCAGCCTTCATTGGACGCCGAAATTTTATCAAGCGAACAGCATTCGTTGGTGCTGCTGTCGTGGCGCCAGGATTGGCGGCGAATGCGGAGCGATCTTCAGAAAATCTAATGCCACAGACACCCAATGAGTTGAGTGCGGACGAGGTTCGCAACCTCCTGAAGCTCGAGCCGCACGCGACGTGCGGATTCGTGCGGGTGACATTCATGAGCAAAGAAAGGATTGCGCCAGGGGGATTGCCTGCGCCATTCGCTGCTGGGCGGCCTGCTGGCTCAGCGCTCTATTTCATGGTAACGCCGGG
>WNFJ01362329.1_pt1 | contig 10788 bp, 11 predicted proteins | sample 5400461 | NCBI WGS metagenome assembly WNFJ01 (sample SAMN13153349, study PRJNA577476) | soil metagenome | isolation source: 115 cm saprolite on Douglas fir-dominated hillslope | place: USA:California | collected 2013-09-17
AATACGGGATCTCTGCTGAGCAAATCCGCGCTAAAGCGATGCAGCTTTGTGGAGGCGGTGTCTTAATGTTCAATCGAATGGAAACCAACTGCGAGACCTCTCTGCGCATGCTTCGGAAGGAGAACGATCGCCGTCCTGCAGTCGAAAATGCCAACACTCGCGAGCCAGACGGCGAGGTGATCAAATAACAAAGAAACGGAGCGTTCGGATATGGCAAGCGAGAAACAAGTCGCTGCTAACCGCGCCAACGCCATGTGCAGCACTGGGCCTAAGACTTTGGCTGGTAAATTGAAGTCCAGCCGCAACGCGTACCGACATGGCTTGTCGGGCCCGTTGCGGTTGGATCCCGTGACCTCGGCCAAGGTCGACGCCATTGCCCATGCGCTGGCTGGCGAAAAAGCTAATGAAGATCGATTAACGTCAGCCGCGGATTTTGCACGGGCTCAGCTTGGGCTGCTGCGGATCCGCTCGACGCGCACCGAATTGATGGAAAAGATTGAGTTAAATTACAATAACACGCAGGAGTTGCGCCACCACGTAGTGGCGCTGGACCGATACGAACGTTATTCTCTTACCATACGCCGACGAGCGTCCCGTAACCTTTGATGCTCGGATCGGGGAACCTGAATATTGATGGAAGGAATGGAAAAGCCTGAAGGCTCGGCTGCCAAAAAAGCGCGGCGTACGTTTGCCAGAACGAACCCAATTCGATCAATGCAAATGACGGCTGCCCCAAGGCCCGGAGGCCATGTTCGTATTTGCCAAAACGAACCCAATTTAGGATTGCCCACCTCGATGGGACGCAAAGTCAGGACGAGTTCACGGTACCTTGCCATGCCGAATGCATTTTCTCCGTTGACTTGACGGTGCAATGGGCAGCGACTGTTATGCTTTGAGGCGTCGGGCGAGATTTTGCGTAGCCACGGCCCATGCAGCAGGCTCCATCCTTGTCTGGGTATTTCGGGCGCTGATACCAGTGGCGCTGCGCATACATTCGCGCACATCGATAAGCGGCACCATTGCGGTACCTTCGATCACGATGCAGGTCAGGCGTCCGGTCGCGAAGGCTCCCGTGTCAATGTTGATCCGATTTGATCGGATATCGGGCGTGCAAACCGGTGTATGTCCATGCACGACAAATTTCTCGAACGGCTGTTCACAGGAGAGAAACTCCTCACGAATCCAAAGCAGATCTTCTTCCCCCTGCTTTCGAATGGGAACGCCGGGTCGAATACCGGCATGGACAAACAGAAAATCCCCGCAACTGAACGAGAGCTTGAGGGAGTCGAGAAATTTAAGATGCGGTTTGGGTATAGACTTGGCCAATTCCTTGGCCAGTCGTCTTTGCTCGGCGGCGCCTGGATTAATCGATGGCTTGAGCCCATAGGACACGAGAGTTTCGAGACCGCCGCAGAGTCGCCATTCATCCAGAACTGCCGGCGCGCTCAGAAAGAGATGAACGAAGGTCTCATGATTGCCCTTGAGAAAAACCGCTTCTTTGGTTCGTTCGCATCCAAGCAGAAGATCCAGCACTTCTCTCGAGGCCGATCCCCGGTCGATGTAGTCGCCAATAAAAACCACGATCGGGCGACTGGATGGGTACAGGGTACAATCCACGTCGATTTGGCGAAGCAGGGCTGCCAGAAGATCAGCACGGCCATGTATATCTCCGATCGCGTAAATCCGGAGCCCATCAGGTAATCTCGCCGCAGCCCGCTCGCTTTGCAATGACGGTGAATTCCACACAATGTCCGGCCTTTGGAAGGAAGTGTCTGGCGACCGAGGTGGGCGGCGGCGCCAGAATAACGACGCTCGGAATATGACGACAAACACCTTAGCGGTATTTAATATGATGTGAATGGTTAAAAAGCGCAATTGGAGACGTCCTCCGACGATCACATCGTTTTCACCTCCGGTAGTTTTATCCAGCAAATTCAGTGCGTTGCGGGGATTCTTCGAGCGAGCATTGTTCTGCGATCAGCCAGGCGCCGTTAGATTTTCAATCAGCCTGCGCTGCATTTTAATATTTAATTGAATAGTTTGACGAAACGTGGTCGACTGCTCGCTCGGTTATGCAGGTTCCGTGAATTGCCAAATCTTTATTTCAATACAACCACGCCGGTATTGGATGTTGTAACGCGATGAAGTTCCAACGGGTTGATGCAACCACCGCCCGATCTAACAGTGGCCCGTTTTCAAATGGTCCCAAGATCCACTCATCGCCCTCCACATTTAGAGGTTGAGACTGACAACCTCGCTTCAAAGATTGAGACTGCCAACCCCAATAAGGTTATTCGCTTCTCGTCCCCTAAGCCGTGGATATTGGCCACAGTGTTGAGCCTCGGGCTGTGGGCGGTGTTGGGGTGGCTTATTTGGTGGCTTTTGCGTTGAACACATCGCTGTTAGGGGCCGCGTTGTCGTCTGTTGTGGCACCGACCTGGCGCCGCAAATTGGCAAGCCATTCGAAATTCCCCGCGATCCTGCGAGCGTCGGCTCGCTGTTGTGAACTCTCCTTATGTTGCGCCTTTCTTCCTCCAAACGACACCGCGTCGGGGGGCGAATGTGATTTCAGCGCTTCTAACCGTTCCCGCGCTTTCTCGATGCCGGCCGCCGCAGCCAACTGGTAAAGTTCCTGCGCCTTCTCGGCGTCTGGACGGACGCCATAGGCCTGTGTTGAGCGAAGCACTCGCCAATCGTAGGTCTCGGCCATCATAAACGCCGCGCGCGCGCTGCCTTTTTCCACAGCGTATTCGAGCAAAAGCCGCGCGCCGGAAAAATCAGATTGCTTAATCAGAAACTCTGATCGAGCGATAACCCTTGCCTCATCCGCAGAGGAAATCGCGCTTGTCGGTTGGGATTGATGTGGCCGCGCCGGCGGTTGTGAAGGCTCAACCACCGGATCGTCCGGCGCAGCCGATGTCGGAGCGCCGGAGGTGTTGGAAAAAGCCGGTGTTCCTGCCGCTACTTCGTCCAGGCTTTGCGTGTTCGGTACCACGTCTGTCATTCCGGATACAGCGTTCGACTCTTGGATGGGGCGGTTGAGCGGTCCTGTTGGCGAAGCGCCGTCTTCAGCAACTGCGTTCTCGTTGTAAGATTTGGCGGCCGCCGCGCGAACGGATGCAAGTTCGTGTGCGAGCGCTTCCGCCCTTGCCTCGCTTTCGTCGAGCGCCAGCTTCAATTCCCTCTGCCTGGCATCCGCAATTCGCTTAGCTGCCAGCGCCTCGGCTCGCACAGCATCTTCGCGTTCAATGTGAAGTGCAATCTCCTCGCGAGCAGGAACGAGATTGTGGGTAACAACAGCTGCGCCATCTCGCTCGCCGGAAACCTCTCGTTTCAGCTCGGCCGCCGAAAGGACGATTTTATCGAAGCTCGAATCTTTGGTGGGGCCAGGCCCTGTGAAGCCAAAATCGAAAGCGGCGTACCCGCCAACGAAGATTGCTGCGACGGTGGAAGCCAGGATGAAACGAATACGAAGCCGCCTTGGGGGCTCTTGGATCGCAGGAACGAGAAACGACAAGCCTTCAGTATTCTTCGCGCCAACAGCATCACCGGAGACGGGCACCCAATGTGTTGGAAAAATTCGCAGAGGTTTGCCGTCGATTTGGACCCAGCTGTTGCTTTCGGGCGCCCATCGGCCCACTTCCCAAGAACCCGACCATCCGTCCTGCAGGACAACGAAGTCCCCGTTTTTGGGAGCCAGTTCAATTTGTTTCGCCAGTTCCATGAAAAGTCTCGCGCGCTTCAGGACGATACTACACAGAATAACCGGTATTTAATCGAATTCAAAATTTAATAACAAGATAATGCTCCGCGCCAAGGTATGGCAGTAGGTCTTGCCGCCGTTCCGAAACGAAGCTGCGCTGCACGTTCGGTGCGGCACCCGGGTCAAAAAATCCCTCGCTGACCAAAAAGGCTCCGCCTACAGGGGGTGGCTGCAATTTGGGCCGGCGCGACCCGACGAAACGCCAGCTATTCATGTCATGTTGTGGCGCAATACGACGAGAAATTCCTGTGCGGCATTTAATATTATTTAAATTTTTTGAGATCGCGTGGCTGCGGGCGATATGCTGCCGTCGTGACCGCCCCTCTTTATTGGTTGATGTTGCTAGGTAATTTCACATGCCTGGAATCTTTATTGCGCGCCGAGGTTATCCTGGTGTCGGCCGGGCGCTGTTAAATCTTAATATATTCTATTTTAATATATTTCGCTGGAGACTTAAATATTTATTTGAATAATGCGGCGGGACGTGTTGGACTGCTTGCACGGTTCGGTCGGGGCGGTTGATGGCGGCGGAATTTTCAAACCAGATCGATTGGGATGGCTAGGCACTCTATATCGAGGCTGCGACGGACGCCGGCCGGGTGACCTGCAGGGTGCCGCGTGACACCGTTCACGTCATTCGGCTCTACAGTGATGCGATCGGTCGGGAGATCTACCTGGAGAGGCATCGGATCGTTCAGAAGCTTGCTCCCTTCCTGCGGGCAAAATTGTCGTTTGCCGAGGCCGGACAGGTGATCGATTTGCTGCCGTGTGACGTCGAGGACTGACGACGGTGCGAAACATCCCCGGAGGCAAATTCGCAGACAGGCTTCGCCCGCCGTGCTCGGGATGCGGTAGGTGGTTGCTGTTGGCGCGCATCGAACCGGAGGCGCCCGGCTTCGATCCGGGCTGACCGTACCGGACTGCGCCGCCATTGAAACAACTCTGCCCGGAGATCGCGGCCGCGGAACCGGCGGAAAAGAACACGAATTTGGAATGGGACCGCCTCAGTTGGCGGGCCCCTTTTTTTGCGGCAGCCGGTTCGTGATTTCTCCTGATGACCCGTCGACCGGCTGCAGCACCGAGCCGCGCATGGCCGTGCGCGAGCAAAGAGGCGCGCAGCCAATCTCTCATGCAGGCGCTGGAATTGCCGTCACTTTTCAGCGCGCTTTCATGGGAAGGACTAATATCTGGCCCGGATAAATGCGATTTGGATTTCGGATTTGTTCATGGTTCGCTTTGTAGACGACGGCGTATCGCATGCCGACGCCGTAGGTGACACGGCTGATGCGCCAGAGGCTGTCGCCACGGGATACGACCGTGGTCGCGATCTTGGGCCCAACCCCGGCGGACGGTGAGCCTTCGTCTGACAGGGGGATAGCCGCAGTCGCGTGCGGCAGCTGTGAAATTGCAATGTCCTGCCGCTTTGCAATTTGCGAGGGAGGCTGGGAGGGCTGGTGCGCTTGAGGAGACCCGACGGCCTGATCCGGCACGAAACGGTTTGCCCCCACCATCGCCGGAACATTGAATGGCGCCTCGGCGCGCGATTGGACCGCGCCGGAGCTGGACTCCACCTCGGCTAGCGCGACCACCACGCTCTGTTTGGATGTTGCCTGCTTGCCGTCCGGTTGTCTGGACCTCAGCGTCAGCTCGTAATCCCCGGGGGGAAGCCGGGAAGGGACCATGACGAATTGTCCGGATTGATCTGCAACCGCGCGATCATGGGGCTCGCCATTGCGCAACAGTTCCACGACCGCGCCTGGCGCGGCCCTGCCGGCAATGACCGCGTCACCCGTTTGCTCAATGCGGGCAATGTCGAAGGCGGGCACGGACTCATCGGTCTCCGGCGAACTCGGCGATACAGCAAGTGCAGCCCCCACGGCGTTTGCTTCAGCTTGCACCGTAGCGAGCGCGGCCGGGCTCTGATCTCGAGCGCCCGAAACCGCCGGCGAGGCAGTCGCAGCTCTGGTTTCGACCGGTGGCCCGCGCCGCATGTGCGTGATGCCGACGACAAGTACTGCACCACATGCCGCAAGAAGTCCCAGAGAGGGTACAACTACTCGGCCTATCGACGTGGCTGTCATGATACGCGACCCCTTGTTCGAATCGCTGACTCGTCAGCCCTCAAGGTTGATCCTGCGCCGATTGGGTGCGATCATCAAGTCTACCTGACGGATACCCCATCGGTCAGCCCTCCTGACCAATGCTCACACGTGATGCTTACGTGGATACCGTCGCTGGTCGCGTTGGCTTGGTTGCTTCGCGAAGCTCCGCTAGATGAGCCTTGGCGCAACCCATCCTGAAGCGTAGATCCACCCCGTCATTGTCAACACCAGAGAGCCGATCAGAGCCCCTATAAAAATCGATGCGGCACATCACCGAGAGTGACCGGCGTTCTATTCCTTCCAATGCCGGCCGAGGGCGGGTTCATAGTCCATTTCTGGTGAGGACCGAGAGATTGCGCCGGGCCCATTCCACTGTTTTGGTTGCGGCGGTTTCGATCGCAGCGCTGCCCTGGCCCGCTCGCGCAATTCGTTCAATTCGCATAACTGAGCATTGAGATGAGCTGCCGTGGCGGCAAGGTGCTGCTCGAGTGAATTCATTTGAAACCTCCAACTAACTAAAAGTGGACGCTGCAAACTTCAGGCACAAATGATCCTTGGACGTGTGTCACCGTGACGAACGGAAAGGTTCAACTACTCCGCTTCGAAATTCCAGCTTGGCCACAGGGGATGGAAGTAGGGCTACCCGCCCGATGGCAATGGCCCCTTGGCTCCCGCTCTTCTGGCTCAATGCGCCTCAAAGGCGGCGGGCGGCCGCGGACAGGGCGGCCGAAGTCGTGTCCTGGCGGCGGAGAAAACGGAGCTTGCCGGCGTGTCTTCCTGATGTTGAGAAACCTCGCCTCATGCGCCGGCGGAGCGCACGCCGAGCACCATTACGGCGTCGTCGGCAGATCGAATAAATTTCGCAAAACCGGGCTCGCTGCCGCCGACACCACGGGATGACGAGCGCAACGCCATAGATCATCACCGAAGCCCTTCTGATTTGAAAACAGCGTTGGCCTGGTTCGCCCACTAACGTTTTCGGAAAGTGAGCAGTATTGACCAGTATATCGGTCGCCGAACGTGCCAGAACACTGCACCGTACCGTATAGAGTGCTTCATGTCCCCAATTCGTGTTTTGTGGAGGCGCTGCTATGCTCGACGAAAATTCAAATTCCCGGGGTCCATCGACTGTTGCGGGAAATTCGAACAAGGGTCGTCCGGAGGCATCATTTGACATAATGGACTTTGCGCCGATGTCGATCGACGAGCTTTCGAAATTGCATGAGTCGGTTGAGGCGGTGTTAGCCAAAAAAATTGCTGCCGAGATAATTGCTCTCGAACGAGATCTCGAGCGGCTTAGCCCGGCAGCCGATATCGTTCCGCGAGGATCTCAAAAACCGTCAAAAGCCGCGGACACCGGGCGTCGGCCCTATCCCCCTGTCCTGCCAAAGTATCGCAATCCAACGCGACCATCAGAAACATGGACCGGTCGCGGAAGGCAACCGCAGTGGCTGACCGTGCAGCTTGAGTCAGGCAAGCGGATCGAAGATTTTCGGATCGATTTGACCGCGGCGTAAGCGGGGTCTGCTGTCCGAGGCAGCGATGGCCGCTTTGGCCAGGGTCGGCGAGATCGCTCGCGGGGCCAACCGTTACGCGATAAATTTTTTGTACAACCAATGACGGCCGTCGTGGCGCCTCCAGACCTTTCCGCGCACAAGCCGGCCAGTAATTGTGCGTCTGGGGATGATGACCGTCCGTACATGCCAAGCCCTTGTCGTTGCGGGGCGTTGGCTCAAGCCAAGGGTGAGGCGGATGGTCGTCACTCGCAGGCTTTCAACCCACCGCCGACGACGAAAGCGACAAATAAAACCGTGACCATGTTTTCAATCCTTCCGCCACAAGATCCATAGAGGATTGACCGGCCACAGTGGTCAATGAAATCTGGGTTTCAGCCCTGAAGCGATATAATTAGTGCGGGCTGCGACATTTTTGCAGCGCCTGTTTCGGTTGGAACAGATAGAGCTTCCTGAAATTGGTTCCGTTCAACGGGAAGGTGTGATGGCCCCGCGGTAACGAAACTTCGAAGTGGTTTCATTCTAAATCGTCCGTTAACGGCCGCCGGCAGGAGCAGGTTTCACTTTTCCCGTCAGTTTCGTCTGGCAATGGGAGTGTCGCCGCACCGGTATGCAATGACGAAGAAAATCGAGCGGGCGAAGCAGCTGCTTCGCAATCGATCGTCGAACGTTCTGGATGTCGCGCTGAACTGCGGCTTCAAGGACGCATCGCACTTCAGCCGGGTCTTCAAGGCAATCGTGGGATATCCTCCGCGGGACTACCGGCGCTTCAACTGACCGGCCGGATCTTTCGCCGAGCTTTGCTGCCGATCGTGCCCCACCTCTCCGCGGCACGCCGGGGAAGCAAATAAAAGCCAGAACAGCCTGAGCAAGAGCGGACCAGACTCGTTCGGAAGCCAAAAGACAAGTTCGACGAGCGTCGAAATCGCTGTCCCTTGCACGCCCTGCGATACGTTGACGCGCCGGACTGCGCCGATATGATCAGCGAATGGCACGATCATGACCGAACCGTTGCGATCAGTTTCGAGATCTCCGGCGCAGCCCTTGCAGCGCGACAGCGATCAATGGGCTCGACTTTTTCCCGAAGAGGTTCTGGCGATGCGATCAGGTAGGGCGGTCAGGCGCGAGGTACGCTCGGCCCGCTTGACTGTGCAGATCACCACGCACCTGGCGACGTGCCGCACAGTCGCGTCTTCGCGCAGCTCGCTCTTCCGGCCGGAATGGCCCTGACAATATAAGGAAACGTCATGACTTTCTTGAGCCATTCTGTTCGGGATTTTCGGCTAAAGATGATGCGCGATCTCATGAAGCGGGATCGGTTGGACGCGCTGATCTTTACGACGGCTGATTTCTTTCAGTTCGCGACGAATTTTCACGTTGATGTCCAACCCTGGGAGCGGCCCATTCTTGCGTGTGTTACGCTTGAAGGTGAGCCGCAGGCGATCATGAACGAACTTTCGACGCACCATATGATGATGGCGAAGGAGCGGGGGCACGTTTGGGTCAAGGACGTCCAGTTCTACGCTGAACATCCCAAAGTTGCCGAGCGGCAATTCCTGCTTCCGCAGTTGCCGGAAATGATCGCCGAATTCTTGAGGAAGCTCGGCCTTTCCTCGTCCCGGATCGGCGTCGACGGCAGCTTTTCCGCGCTGGCCCGCGCGGCGGCAACTCTGCCCGAGCTCAAGCTGATCCCGTCTCTCGAGGGCATGCGCACCTTGCGATGGGTTAAGCACGCAGAAGAACTCGAAGTCATGCGCGAGGCGGCGTCGCTTTCTGATTTCGTCCAGGAGCGCTATCGCGAAAACATTCGTCCTGGCCGGCTCGTTCAAGAACTCGATTATCAGATGGCTGTTTGCATGGTGGAGGAAGGCGCCCGCCGATTTCCGGGAGCCAATCTGGAAGTCATGCGGTGCTGGACACTGAGCGGTCCTGCCTCGGCCTCGCCCCATGGCGACGGCGCGTCCTGCGGGGCCAGGATCAAGCGGGGCGATGTGCTCGTCAACATCGTGATCCCGCGGTTGAACGGTATAGTCGTGGAGAACGAGCGCACCTGGTTTGCAGGAGAGCCCTCGGAAGATCAGCGCAGGTATTACGAAGTCGCACGTGCCGCGAATGAAGCTGCCGCCGCCGCTGCGGTAACCGGCAGGCCGGTTTCCGGAATAGATGCAGCCGCACAGAATGTCATCGAAGCTGCGGGGTGCGGCAAATTCATCCGTCACCGGACCGGCCACGGCATGGGAATACTGGGTCACGAATATCCGGAGGATATGGCCTTCAACAACCGCGCGCTGTTGGAGAACGAAGTCTATTCCGCCGAGCCCGGCATTTACGTCTATGGATTGGGAGGTTTCCGGATGGACGACACGGTCGTCGTCGGCCGATCGCCGGAGATTCTGACCAAGGCGCCGAAGGACCAGATTGTAGGGTGAACCGGGGTAGCGTGGAGCAAGTCATGTCGGCCTCGCAAGTTGTCATTGATAAACTGGCTCGCTTCGGCGGATTCCGGTCGCTGCCGGGGTCGGGAGACGCGTACCCTAGACTTCCATGAGGAGACACAGGATGACATTGTCACGACGCACATTACTGTCTGCCGGCGCTGCCACAGCCACCGTCCTTGCGAGCGGTCGTCGCTCCGCAGTCGCTGAATCGCCGCAACTGGTCGTGGGTACCTGGGGTGGCGATTACGGGCAGCTTCTGAGCGAGCTGGTGGATAAGCCCCTGGTTGTCCCCCAGGGCGTCGAGGTGGTCCAGGATGTTGCCAACGGGGATCCTCGCAAGACCAAGCTGCTCGTGGAACGGCAATCTCGCCGCGGGTCGATGGACGTTGCGTGCCTTTCGGACACAGACGCCTATCTCGTGGCGCAGTCGGGCACTTTCGAGCAGGCAACGGTCGATAAGATCTCGCGCCTCAACGCCGTCTATCCCGAGTTGAAGAAGGCCAGCACGGTTCCTCACATCTACTCCGCTCAAGTCATTCTCTACAATTCAACGAAGGTCACCGCGGCTCCGGAAGCCTATGCCGATCTCTGGGATCCGAAATGGCGCGGACGTGTTGGCTTCTCGGACATTCTTTACGGTGCCAATACGATGGCTGCAGCACTCGCGGGCGGCGGCGGCGTCAACGATTTCGGTCCGGCCGACAAAAAGCTCATGGAGCTGCGCTCGCTCGACGTCAAAATCTATCCGTCGAACGAGGCGCTCGCTGCAGCGCTGAAGTCGGAAGAAGTGTGGCTCACCGTCATGTGGCTTGCCCGCGGATTCATGTGGAAAAAAGCCGGCGTTCCGCTGGCCCATGTCGTGCCGAAGGAGGGGACGCCGTCGATCGTGTTCGAGGCGGGAGTGCCGCGCAACGCCAAGAACAAGGAAGGCGCCTTCGCCTATTTGAACGCGATGCTTGATCCGACCGCGC
>WNFJ01093094.1_pt3 | contig 10786 bp, 7 predicted proteins | sample 5400461 | NCBI WGS metagenome assembly WNFJ01 (sample SAMN13153349, study PRJNA577476) | soil metagenome | isolation source: 115 cm saprolite on Douglas fir-dominated hillslope | place: USA:California | collected 2013-09-17
CATACGTGGATGCACGGCTCGAGGATTATCCGTCTTACGCCAGTAACGCCTCTGTCCTAAGCAAGTTGAAAAGCGGCTCTGCGATCGGTCACGGCGTGCGCGATCTTCTCAAGGAAGCCATCGACGCGCTTTGCGCAAAGTGGCAGATAAAGCCGCACGAGATCAACGACGAAGATACCGCGCCAAACAAGTCGAAGCTTCGGCTCGAGTCGGTGCCGAAGCTCCTCACCGGAAGGTGGCTATTCGCTATTCGTTCAGGTTCGAAGCGTACGAAAGAATGAGAGAAGCGAATTTCCCGAGGACGGCTACCGGACGGCGGTTCTCACGTACGGGAATCCTATCTGAAATATCGTACGCACACTGGAGCGCCATCTCGCCGAACGTATCCTCTTACTCCAACTCGCGGCTCGTCAGACACGCGCTAGTCTAGAAAGTCAGAGCAAGATCTTAGTGGAAGCGTTCGCTCGAGAGTTGCCAGATTGTTGCCGGAGCCGATTTCGAATCTGCCTTTTCGACCACCACCTGACTACCGACAACGATGTCTGGCTTGCTCGCAATGTTGTACCTACGAACGTCACCAGTTCGAACTTTGACATCGACAATGTTCTGATCGACTTTTACAGCCTGTCCTAGAACCACAGACCAAACGGTTGGAGCAGAACCAACGATCCATTTTTCGGCAAACGTCGGCTTTCGAGACCAGCTAATTTTCGCCGCATCTGGGCTGACTTCGGCAACCCATTTGTCCATGGGAATAACAGTTTGCTCATCTTTGGCCGAAGCTGTGTATCTAGCAAAATCTTTGGTGCAATAGTCGGATTTGATGGTGATTTCTCCCGATTGTTTTCCATCCTGGAAAGCGCTGCATGTTCCAGTCACTCCCGGACGGTCGAGACTCTCAATCGCAACTTTGACTAGAGCGGCTTTAGCAAACTTATCATCTAGAATTGAGTCACTCGCGCCGAGAACCCCATAAATGGCGGAAGCACTTGCGGCTATCAACGTGACCATGCCCAACACAACAGCGGGTTCGAGACCCGCCCTGAAAGAGCGCCAGCTCTCAACCAGCGACCCTAAAGACCACAGAAGGATCGACGAAACCAGAACTCCGCCCGCAGTTACCAGCAGGCTGCTGATTAGAACACGGGATTGATAGATAGCCGTAATCGTATCAAAGCTTACTGAAGCTGACCGCCACGTTGATGCCAACAATCCGCAAATGACGAGCGCCCCAGGCAAACAAACAACTGCGAGCTTGCCCGCCTGACTCCTGAATGACCCTTCGGTATTAAAACGACGCAGGGCCTGCAGCGTTAGCTCCCAGCTGGCACGGTCAATCGAATTATCATTTCGCCTGAACACGGATGTCGCCGCCTGTGTCGCACCGGCGCCAAAAACGCGACTCACAATTCCCTTGAAATCCACCTCATGGACCAAGGCCATTTCCGACCAAAGCTTCTCAATTTCTTCGTCGCGTTCGACGATAGCGTTATCGTCGTGCGAATGAGCAACGAGAGCTTCTCTATCCATAGATTTGAAGGCAGACATTAAGGTATCTCACCATATTAGCCACGTATCAACCACAGCTCAAAGCGCTGTAGAATATCCGGCAGGGATAAATCTTGGTCGGTAATTGCCCGATCAGTCAGCGCCGACACGCTGGCTAAACTCTTGAGAATCGTTTGATGTAACCTATGGCAGGCTGCTGGTAATCCTCGCCGGATTTCTCCAGACGAAATTCCGCTCAACGATGTTGGTGACGAAAAGATCCCGGCTGCAAGCAATGCTTTCTCGTAACTGTGGGGCATTTCATCAACAAACTGCCGAAGCATGAACTTCGGTTTGAGATTTTGAACAAGACCTTCCTGAGCCGGAGTCATCATCATGTCCGCGCGCAGTTGAGCAAGTACGCAATTCCAAAGCGTCACAGCAAAAGCATTGCCCGCCGGGCTGCCCCACGTTCCGTCTCGCAGTTTGAAAACTGTGCGCATGACGTAATTCTCAAGACGTTTCTTGTCGGTCATTAGCCCAGAGCGTGATGCTATCTGACAAAGCAAGCCGCTGTGCCGATCGACCAAAATTTGCGTTGCCTCTAGTGCTCGGCGTGCTAAGGCGGACGGACGTTTCTTCGGCTTTCTCAACTCGCGCCAGCGGAAGCGATAAAGCTCATCGGCTAATTCCCATGTCGAAGCCTCTGCTAATTTCTTTCGAATCATAAGACGGTCCACACTCAGCAAACGCCCCAAGGCTGAAATCACAATTTCGTGAGAATCGCTTCTTCCTCATTAACGATTGCCCGCAGGCGTCGAATTGCCCGTGATTTCAACGTTCTAACCGCACTGGCGCTCAGATTGAGCCGTCGTGCACATTCTTCGGTTTCGACCCCGTGCACGACGTTCATTTCCAACAGATACGCTTCGCGGGCTGGCAATTTGTCAAAGTAAGAGCGAAGCACGACCATCTCTGCGGTCTCGGCGTAGGCATCCGCGATGGTGTCTCGAAGAGTGTCATCAGGGATTTGACGATTGGCCTGTTTTATCAATTCGACGGCGGTCGTTGCAACTATTGATTGCAGATATCCCGGGAAAGCGCGGAGGTTTTCCAGAGACTGAAGATATCTAATCATCCTGGCAGCGATCTCCTGGACAAAATCCTCGTATGCGACGCCGGTTGGCTGAACCGTACTTTGTATCTTGAGCCAGTGCTTTCGAAACAACGGTTCGAACCTGCGCAGGAGTTCAGCGCAGCTTTCAGAAGCGTCACTAGGAGCGCCACTGCGCAGAGCCTGCACCAAGTCAAGCAGAGCTACGGAGGTTAGTCCCATGGCTAGGCCCTAGGGACCAGAACTTTTCCCTCTTCCAAGCGGCAAGCATCCATCCCGAACATCCGTTGCTCACGTTCGGAAAACACGATCGCGATCGTGTCGTAGTCGTACGTATCGAACGATGTTGCATCAAAAGTCCGTGTGCCCACCCTCACCTCATGTGACCGGCCCCACGCACCCGTGTTCACAAACCTTCGCGTCTGGTCGTCTATCTTGGTTTCTAGTAACGCTTCGTGCGTGTGCCCAGCGGCGAGAATCTTGAACGTGCCAAAAAACACAGCGGCAAAATTGCTCTGTGCAGTTAGCAACTGGCGATACACGAACGGGTCTCCTCCAATGCTGAACCTTAAAAAGCGCGCCAATTCCAGCATTGTGATTCGCCTATTCCGGAGAAATTTCGAGTTTGCCAGATTGATAAGCCAACTCAGATACTGCGGTAGCAAAAATAGTTCTCGTTCCCGCTTTACGAACTGTTCGGCAACATCGAAAATCTGCAAAAGCGCGCGCTCCGCGGTGTCGCGCACACCCGGCTCGGACTCCTCAAGCTGCGACAGTCCGGCAAAAATCCACCCCAAGATATTTCGCAGATTCTGCGGAACAACGTAGGCAATTTCTCTGAAGTAGGCGAGCCTCGGATCGGCGATGTCCCAGCTAAGCGACGCGGCAATCGATCTTGGAAGCCGCTCGAGGATGTCAATGACGATAAAGTCGCCGATAGCCGCACGACCGAGTGCATATAGATTTCGAGCATCCCATTCGTGCCCATGTCGGGCCATCGTCGAATATTCATCAAACACGAGAGTGTCCTGGAAAATCGATCCTGCTTCTTCCAGCGCCAAATCCCGACAAACTTGCTTGCGAACCAATTCACCCATTGAAGTATTCAGCGCCCTATCGTGATTGCCGGGCAAATAGTGAACGTGAGTATATGGGAACGCATTCTTGAGATTTACCAACCCGTCGAAGAAGCCCGGATTGGCTGATCTGATCATTTGGTAGATTTCTCGGACAGTTTCCTTGTGAGTATCGGTTACGCGCTCCCATGGTCTGACATCGCGCTCAAGCCACAGTTGCGAATGGAGGAGATCAAAAACGTCCCCAATAAATGCAATCGTAAAGTGATCGAGGCTTTGGCGATCATTTTGCTCCGCCAATTCGGTGAGCCGCCGCATCAACCTTCCACCATGAACCGATGCCGGGCCGGGCCGGTCCATCAGATGTATGTCACTTACGAGAACGAGCATCCCTCGGCTCTTGTGCGATTGAAAATCTACGATTTCGACAATAACGCGCAGTATTAGTACGGAACACCTCAAAGTGCGAGAGGCGGCTCCCGTCTGGCCTGGCTCTAGCTGAGGTGGGCCGTCAGCAGCCGCCAGCAATTTGGTGTCAACCTCGAACTCAGACCTGCGCCATCCTATTGGCTTCTACCCGGTGATAGTCCCGAGTTTTGGTTGGACTGACAGGCCTCTAGGCAGTGGTTGCCTCGAACTGTACTGCCCAACCCACCTGCGCTCGGGTGCCATTTGCGCAAACTAAAGACTAAGATGAGAATACAGCGCCTTTACGATAGTGGGGCGGCGGACCAGTGACTCCCCGGCAAGCAAACTCGACAGCATTGTGCAAGAGGTGCCACCTTCATTGCCATGAACCAAACTCCTGGAAACAAAGATTTTAGTCCGGCAAACTGGTTCAAGCAATTACCGGTGATTACCAGCCATTCCCGATCTTGTCAGTTGATTAAGTTGAGGAGAGGGTAACGATAAAGATGGCCCATATGAGCCGCTGCCGTGTCCTTCATAGTAAAGCTCATACAGTGTGACTGGACCGATCGCTGACTGATGGTGCCCCAAATAGAACGAAAATGCCCTGGGTCTGCTCTAAAACTGTGGCTAATGAGGAAGTGATCACTATCGAAGGCAACGCCACCGATGTTGTGCTGACGAGCCCGCCGACCATCTACTGACGTGTCTTCGACAATGGATGCCGGCCAAGGCGAGTAACTCCATCGCGTGCCGGCGCCGCTTGTTGCCGCCAGGCTAATCTTGTCGCGTGCCAGCGTTTGCGTCTAACATCGCCTCGATGACATCGGCGGTCTTGGCTTTGCCGCCGAGCGTTCGATCGCTTTCATCAGGCGATTGGCGGTGGCGCGATGCTGACCGGAACATCCATGATCCGGAAAAACTCGTTGCCTTGCATGTGCCAGATGAAATCGACCGAGAAATCGGTGTAGGTCGACGGAAACAGCGCGGATGCCGTTTGCGGCTTGCCGGGGATGAATTCGCTGCGAACCAGCGCAAACCGGCTTCCCGTGTCGAAGTTGAGCACCTGATTGGGGTTTGCCGACCCGTCATCCGACAGCAGTGCCACGGTCTGACGATGATGGATCGTCACTTCGGCAAGGATTCCGGACCATTGCGTGCTGTCGATGATCTGCCTGTTGGCCAGCACCTGCCTGATCAGGTCCTCGGTAGTCCAGTTTTGCGCGGGGAGGGAGATCGGCGCAGCGCCGGACAGACGCGCTTCCTGCTCGTTGATAAACGATGCGCCGCCGCCGTTTGACCGAACGCCGCGGCAAATGGCGGGACGCCAGAAGCTGGACCCACGATATCGCGGCTGTGATAGAGACCGAGTTTGACGATGGTCCAGACCGGCACCTCGAGAGTGACAATTAGAAAAGCGCGATAAACACCCGTGCCCGTGGTTTGACGATACAAGGCCGCCGAAATGCAATAGCCGTCATTCGCTCCCGTGGTGGCGGGATCAATCGTGAGCGTTGGACCCTTCACGGATATCCGGGAGGCGGTGGATGGCACTGCCGCTGCAACTGGTGCCGGCGTCAGGGCAGCGGAGATCGTCGAAATGTTCGCGTTGATCGTGATGTCTTTCAGTGCCGGGATATTCTCGAGTACCGGTATTGAAACGAGGTCGTAGAAAAGACCGATGGGCTTGTTGTCCTCGGGTGGCGTATCATCGGGAGCCAGCGACGGATCGTAACGCAGCGAGAAAGTGTCGTTGTCGAAGCTGCCCTCCTCGTCGCTGCTAACGCTGAAGACGCCGCAAACAATGCTGCGGTCGACCCGGCTTGCAGGCGGTGGCGCGCTGCGTGGCTGTGAGCCGCCGGCGATAAATTCCAATTCATCCGTCGTTGAACCGGGGCGATGATCAATAACGTGCCCGACAAGCTTGCTTGCCGAAATCGGTTGAACTTTGCCTTGAGCGTCCGTCACATTCCACCAGTCGAGCGTCGTCGCGCCAACCACGACGCCCGTGAACAGGTGCTGCGGCGGGGTGAGCGGCTCGCGTGAAGGCAATGCGACGACGGGACCTGTCGGCTTGCCGCCAACTGTGGGAACGAAAGCCTGCGGCACGTGCCCCGATGCGGGGGCCGATGCCGGATCAATCAGGGATTCGAACGACTCGGCCTGCGGCTCCGACACCACGTAGCGGTCGCCATATGAAACATCATCCAGCACGTCGAGTCCCAGGAACAAGCCGGTGTTGCCGGGATCCGGCACCCCTTGGCGCATGTCGGCGGAACGCAGCACCTGCGTGGCGCGCGGCGTAGAGGTGCCCCTGGCCGGCGGCGCGGGAATCTGATGCGTCTGCGAGATACGGAAGAGATCCGTGCGCAGAACAGCGCCGCTGTTGCCGATGGCGGTGATTTGCACGCCTTTTGCCGAGCCGAACAGGCCGGGCGCGGCCACGACGAGCTGTTCCTTGGCGGCGGTCCAGCGCGGGCCGCTGACGCCGAAATTCTTGATCTGCGCCGTGACTGGACTCGTCGGATCGAGCGAGCTGGGGTCATTGGCCGGTTGCAGTAGCGAGAGCGCTTTCCTTTGCAGGTCGGCGAGATTCGCGGCCACGGTTTGCAGATTGCTGAAATGCGTTCGCCAATTGCTTATCGTCCAACCCTGGTTCCACGCACCGGGCCTGGCGTCGATCACAAAGGCAAGCGCGTCAAAGAACCTTCGGGCCACCGCCGTCGTCGACGCGCCGAGCGAGCGGCTGCGCGCCAGCGGCAGGAAGCCGAGCGGGAACACATAGAGGTCCGGCCAGTCACCCGCCACAGCAGGTGCATCCGGCGGGGCCAGCCATGACGCACCGCTATTGGGGTTCGTGGCGTTTGGATCGCTGCCGCTGGCGAACACGTCGCGGATGGTTTGCGAGTTCAACCGCGTGGGGACAATGGGACGCGTGCGGCTTGCCATCGCCGAGCGCCACGCGGGATAGGCGGTCACCGCCTGGGGTTCCGCCGGCGTGGTCCGTTGCCCGTCTCGACCGTAGCCCGCATTGCTGCCATCGGGATTCTTTCCGAGAGCGGTGGATATCCGCAGCAGCACCGCCTGCGAGGCGACGACGGGCGCGGCCCCCGCCGTACGCGCGGCCTCGATGCTGAATTCAAGGAGATTGCAATTCCGGAAGGTCGCCGACTGCGTCGGTGTCAGCGCGATGGTCAAACCCAGCGACGCAGACGCGCCGGCGAGATACTGGCGGCATTGGTTGGCCAGTTGCGAAAGGTCGTAGGTCCACTGGCTCGCAGCCTGATCGTCCACCAGCCCGTAGGCGAGCGGCGCACGCAGCCCCTTGCCGACCAGCTTGCTATAGTCGAACGTGCAGCCGCGTACGGTCAGCTTGGCGGTGCTTGCATAGCCGATCTCTGCGATCGACCGGAAGGCAGAAAACATCCGCATTCGCTGCGACCGCTGCGCGTCCCCGCTCCCGGTCGGCGCATTGAAGACCGAAACGTCAAAATGCAGGGTGATGACGTCGCTCGATCCAGCCTTGGCATAGTCGACGGTGAGGAAAGCAGTGTTCGCGGCACCGCTGGCCTGGGTTGCAACCTCGTTTGGCAGCAGCGGAAGCCTCGCATGCGGGTTCGCCGCGGCGTCCAGACGTCCGAAGCAAATGCCCGTCCCGTAGGTGTGCAGGAGCTCGAAATCAAGAGGCCGCGCCGTGCCGACGCCTTCAAATTGGGTTCGGAAGAATTCCTTTGTGTCGTCAAGCGTAATGTCGTCCACGATGGGTGGATCGCTGTAGAAGCCGAACCGATAGTGAAATGTCTGTTCGACGGTGTTGTTGATCTGCTGATGCCAGACGGCAAAGTCGTAGCCGTCGGGATTCAGGAGCGTGCCACTGCAAGCATTGGCTTGCGCGTTGCGCACGTTCAAGGCGTTGTAGTTGACGAGGTCGCCGGCGTAGTCGTCCGGCGGGTCGTGGCGCGTGGAGACATCCTGGTGCGGGTAGGTCATCCTCAGGACGCCCTCGATCGCCTCCACGCTGCGCGCCGACGCGAAGTTCAGGCTGAACGGGAAGTTGACGCCGGGGATGACGTTGTCGGCGGTGTCTACGAGCTGCAATGCGTCAAACGGAAGATCGCCGATAGGCGGAGGAAACGACCCAAGGGGATCATGCGGATCCTGGCGTGCCTCCCAGCGTCGTCCAAGCTGGTCACCATCCTCGACCCATGCGCAGGAGATATTGCCCGAGGCGGCAGGTACGAGAACGGTTACGTCGCTGTCAGGCGGTACCCCCCAGAACAACACGGTCGGAACTGATGCGTTCTGATCGTCGATCGCATCCCACGGCAGCGTGTAGGCGCCGAGCCACGTCAGCGACGTGATCGGCGTCGCATCAGTGCCGAGCACCACCATCCCTTGCGGTTGCGCAAGGGCGGCAAAGCTGGCTGCAAACCGGGCGCGGGACTGTGGTTTCGGCCGTAACTGCAGCGGTCCGGAATTCGGGCCGACCTGGCTGCTTCGGTATCCCTTTAGTTCGCAATCGAGCGCCACATAGGGCTGGACGCGAAACGCAGGAAGCGTCGTCGCGTCGGTCTGATTGGCTGGCCGGACGCCAAGGCGCTTGACGTCTGCAACGGATCGCCCGGCTCCGGATTCCTGGGTGCGGCGCCGCCAGAACGGCGAGTTTGGGGCAAGTTGTGCGAATGCTTCCGGCGCATCCTGCACGTAAACGCGTTGATCCAGGCCCGGCAGGACGACCGCTGTGATGCTCCCAGCCGAAGAGACGTCGCCCGGCTGGGCAAACCAGTCCAGCCATTTGTCGAGATCGCCGGCCGTCGGAATGCTCGCGACAACATCGAGGTCAACCTTGGCGCCATTGTCCCCCGTCAGTTCAATAATGAAAGACGTCGGCCCCGGCGTGGCGAGGACGCCCGCATTGCTGCGTTTGGCCAGAAGAAACTGAAGACCCAGCAGGCTGTGCTGATTGGCGATCCGGACTCCGGGCGGAACATCCTCAGTGGCCGGATCAAGCTCGAACAGGTCGACGGCGGTCAATTGGTCGAGGCATTGATTGCTGAAATGGCGGGTGGTGCCGCCGTGGAACGCGAGCTGGAGCTGGTCGGCGATGGTGTCGAGAGGTTTTGCCGAGGGATCGCTGACCGCTATTCCCTGATAGGCGTCGACCAGCGCATCGGTAAAAACGCGCGCGAAGGGTCCGGCGTTCATGGGTGGGGGCGGTGGCGGCGGCGGATTTGTCGGCTGAGGCACCCGGTTCAAATCGGTGAAGGTCGCCGGATTGGTCAGGTTCGGTCCGGTCCGGCGATCGTTGAGGTGATCCACGACAACCTGTGCGCCCCGCTTCAATGTAATTTTGACATTGGTGTCGCCAGGAAGGGGCACCGGAATCAGGGTGTTGGGATCGATCGGATTGGCGTTGGTCCAAAGCTGGTGTTGCGTGTTGGACAACGACTTGCACGCGCCGATCCAATCTTGCAGCCGGCTTAGCTCCACATGGGGCTGAACGCAAAGCCACAGCGCGCTATCCGCGTTTTGCTTGTCCCAGTCGCGAAAGAAAAAGTCGACGGTAATCCAGACGGGAACGGTCATCCGGGCCTAGCCTATCTGTACGGGGTAATGAACGCGCATCGGAATCGAAACACTTATGGACTTGCAAAGATGGAACCAGCGTCCGCCGATACAGGCTTGTGCCGACGCTGACGCATAAACGGTGAAATCGAAATCGATATTGACTTTGCTGCCGCTGGTCCACTCGATGGTCGTGCGCGCTTCGGCAGCGACGACGATGCTGACGGTGACGCTGATGACCCACCAATTAAGCTGTCCGATACCGCGAAACAGCACGCCAATAGCCCCGGATAGCCTGAACTGGACAAGCTTGCCGTTGTCGAGAACGAATTCGCCTTCGACGATCGCGTAAATGCCGATGGTCACAACGACGCTGAAAATGCCGGCCCCGAACGCCGCACCGAACCCGGCCTGAATCGCGTAACCGCCGCCAAGCCGCAAGCCGGTCACGGTTTGGACGGCACCAGGCGTGCCTCTGGTGAGGTAGAAACCGCCGGAGCCTTGGAAGATCCCGACCACGGCCCCGAAGCATCGATCCCAGGAGCGAGCGACTCCATCCGCGGCCAGGCTCGGGAATCCAACATCGAGCTTGAAGTCACCGTTCATGGCGATTTCGAGCGAGATGACCCCGCCCATGAAATCGAATGCCGGCAGCGTGACCTGCGGCACCGTCAATGCCACGAAGAAGGTGTCCTGTTCGGGCCGGCTCCCGCGGCGATAGGCGACGCCGATCGAGATATCGAGATTGAACCATTCCTCGAGAAGGACGCTGTGCAAGGCGATTCCGCAGAATCCCTCATCTTGGAAAACCGCCCGGCCGACCAAGACCTGGTCCGCAACATGGATGCCCGCGCCAAACAGCCAACTGCCATTGCCTTGGCCCGGGGCAGGTATCAGGTTCGCATTGGCCAGATCCGTGCCGAGTTGATCGGTGTCGTCTCCGCCGCTCGGATTGATCGTTATCAGGTCAGCAACGATATTGTCCGGTATCGCGATATTGTGCCCGGCGAGCAGCCAATTGATCTGGAACCAGCTCACGATGCTCTGCGGCGCAACGAATGCGAGGAAACCCGACTCTCCCGCACGGTTGAAGATACGCACGGTAACGGTGGCGATTTTCTTGCCCAATATTTCG
>WNFJ01547000.1_pt1 | contig 10786 bp, 13 predicted proteins | sample 5400461 | NCBI WGS metagenome assembly WNFJ01 (sample SAMN13153349, study PRJNA577476) | soil metagenome | isolation source: 115 cm saprolite on Douglas fir-dominated hillslope | place: USA:California | collected 2013-09-17
CCAAGCAGCCGTTGGTAGTCACGGACAAGGAAGGCAATGATTCCATCGCCATCCGGTCGGTCATGCATCTCACGCTCGGCTACGACCACCGTCTTATCGACGGAGCCGTCGCCGACCAGTTCATGGCCTTGGTGAAAAAGACCCTTGAGAATTGGGGTGAAGAGGTCGGCTGATCTTCATTAGGCAGAAGGTTGGGCGTTCGTGGAGGTTGTCGGTTTGCACCAGGTCGAGGCATTCAAGCACTGCACTGTGCCGTCAATTATTTTAGAAATGCCCTCCTTGAATTGTTCCGGATTGATGATTTCCCGCGCAGCCACAGCGTCGGTCATGGCCAGCGCATTTTGCAGGAACGACATCGCCGCATCCTTTTTGTCGGCTCCTGGTTTGTTACCAAATAACCCTTCAATGCCATTTACGAGGGCAGGGACAAACGCAATCCCCCTCAGCAATTGCGACAGAAAATCCATAAACTTCCTCCTTGGAAATAGTTCACACACCTAAACGTCTTCGAACCGTTCGCGAATCCGGACTGCCCTTTATTTCTTAGGTCAGGCTCGCCAAAATGTTGTCGAGTGTCTGCAGGTTGGCATCGGCGCCGTCGACCGATCTCACGATCAGCGTCAGGCAGACCTTCAACTCGTTAGCCTTGCTCAGTGCCAGGGCAAGCATCCCCGGCATATCGATTCCCCCCACTCCAGCGCTTCTCAGCGTGCTCGATGTGGAGGAGGTCAGATTCCTCAGATTGGTGATAATCGTAGTGCTCGGTGTCGTGGTCATAGCTCTCCTTGTTGTCTTGAAATCGGTTCAGTTGAAATGAAGGTGTGTGAAGAGAAGGTTTTACTTCAGCCAGTATTTATGCAGCGTGATGGCTGCGCTTATCGCAGCGCTAATTGCCCCATTCATCAGCCGGTTGTGGACGCTGTTGCGCAAATCGTTTCGCTCTAAAACCGCAACCTTGTCCTCGTTCAGTTTCATCCGGCCCGGCTGTCCGTTTCCTACCAAAGCATCCATCTTCGTTTCCAGCCGTACCAACTTGTCGAGCACGTCGCGCTGGAACTCGATGTCGATTGCTTTCAAAACCAATTCTCTCTCAGTGATTCCCATTACCTGTATCCTTCCATTGCCAGAATCCTCACACCGGATAGTCCACATGCAACGCCGCCGAGTACCGCGAGTATCGCGGCGGCGACGAACTGTCGTACAGGCGGAGAAAGTAATTCTGCGTCCGGGCCAAACCCCGCGGCAGCGTAAACGACTGCGTACTGAACCGCCCCAGCAGATTGCGGTCGTTCTCCTGGCCCCATCCGTAGTCATGTGCCCGGACTTCGATGCCGTCTCCTGCACTCGGTGCTATCCCCGCATTTACCTGCACCGTGGTCGAGGTCACCGCTGTAATCTCCGCCTCCGTTAAATCCGCCTGATAGTAGGCGCCTACTTGGGTCGTCCCCAGCAACGGAGGCATTTGTTGCAGCGGAGTACTTTTTGCGCTCGGCTGATATTCGATGCCCAGGGGCACCGCCAAATCGTTCGCGAAGCCAATCGTATAAAGCCCGCGATCGTCCGCCGGATCGGCAATTTGAATTGCTACCTCTCGCACAATCGCAGTGAACAATGCGCCGCGCGAGGGAACACTCACTGCAATCGCATCGCCCGGGAAGATATCGCCAGCCGCACTGGGCAAAAAATCGCTCCACGTCTCATAAGTTCCCGACCACGCGATTCCCGCCGCATCATCCAGAATTGCCAGCGCCGCATTCTCGCAATCGACGTCGGTGCGCACGCCTGGCGCCTTCGCCACCAACGTGGTGCCTCTCGTTCCATCATCGGCGCCATGTCGTAGCGATGCCACACTTGCCGCATTCTGCACCTGCGCCACCGCCGATCCATGTCCGCGATAGCTGACGACAATGGACTCATTCAGCGCTGGAACAGACTGCGCATAGAAACTCAATGCCGGGTCGCTGGTGATCAGGCACTGTCCACCCTCTGCCGCCGCTCCCACCAATTGCGTGACATAAGTTGCCCCGTCCAGCGCCGTTCTCACTTCAGCCAGCGATATATGTGCTACGTACGTATAGGCGATGCTGCACTGCATATTCGCCGCGTTCACCAGCGCATAGGTGCAGAATCCAGGGGCATTCGCAATCACATCGTCATGCAACACCGACGCTGGCGCTACCACCGACGCAGGATTGCCCGGATCGATGTCTTGCACCTCCAACACGAAGCGCACGTCCGCGGTCACGGCCGCGCCGCCCCATCCGATCCCTGCTGGATGCAGGGAGGAGTGATAAATCTCCCCGCGGCGGTAGACCTCCATGGAGTACAAGTAAGTCGTGAAGAAATACTGATGTCCCGGCGTGGTGGCAATTACCTGGCCGGTAAGCGCTCCATTGATCAGCGCTTGAATCGTCGATCCGGTACCCGATGGGGTGATCTGAAATCCCGCCAAACATCCCGCCGCCGATATTCCGCCTGCGTACAACCCGCCTAGTACGCCCTGCGATGACGCCGTGAAGCTCACATCCCCGTGCTGCAACTTCAACGCCCCGCCGAGTTCAATCTGCTCAATGACGCTCACCGTCGTCTGCCCGTCCACTCCCGTCCCGCCCGCAACTTGCAGAGTCTGCGCCACCACAGAAACCGCCGAAGACGGATCGTTCGCCACCCACATCGTCGGATCGAGATTCGGCCCCGCATACCGCTCGTCAATCACTGCAGGTCTCGGCTGTGCGAACGGCTTTTGCGACATGTAAAACTTTAAACTCAGCCCATCGCCCACAAAATAGTCCCGCACGTACGCCTGCGGCTCCTCCTGCCCGATCACAGTCAGTTCGTTGACCAGCAAGTTTGGACTGTCTAGCCATAACCCCGCCGGCGAAAAATTGGCATCGCTCTCGTTCAGGGCATACGTGGTCGCTCCAACCGGCGCCAGAATCAGCGCGCCATTCATCGTGCGAACGCTTGCGCGCGCTGCCAATGCAATTTCTGCCGCATGAAACGAAAAATCCCTTTGCGGGTTCACCACGTAGGTAGCCAACGTATCGATATCTTGCACCGCGCTGGTATCGAACCAACCCGGCAACAAATCCTGCGCCAGTTGCCGGAGCGCGTTACCCGCGCTCCGGCCCACGAAAGGGGAACGGTTGGGCAGCGCCTTCTGATTGAGCACGACCTCGTCGCTCTGGGCGGTCACGTTGTAGCGATACACCGGACCTTGCTCTCCCCACCCCAGATACTCATACTGTGGCGCGGTGGTCACATATCCCGTGAACACGTCGCTCCCATTCGTTTTACCCAGAGTAACCCGTGCACCTGTCACCGGAATTACAAAGCCCGGCGAGTTTCCCACCAGGCTAAACTGTAGCTCCGCCGGTTGATTGAGCTTCCGCTCGACCTTGGGTGGCTTCGTTCCGTCCACCGCTTTCGTATAGTCTTGTGGCCCTTGTCCCTGAAGATTGTCTATGGTTAGTTTCATCTCGTTTCTGGAATACGACCTTTCCTATTCGTACGATCTCGACCGACTGCGACTCTCTATGCCGTCGATCGTTGCCCTTGTAAGCGGTACTCATCGTAAGAATCAGCCTTGGCGGGCTTCCTCCAGCCGTTCCATGCTCGTTAAGAAGCCGGGCTTGGGCTCAGAGGAACAGTCACTTCCGTCGGGGCACTTTCATGACCCCAGTTACTCAATAACTGTGTAGATTGACACCTTATTTAGTCTGCCATCACTGAAGCGTTGCTCTGTCACAGTTCGCGAATTCAGGAGGCAGCTTCCCCAGAACGTTCCCATTTCAGGCGGCGGCAAACTTTGTCGCTTTAGTACACTGCTGCCATTGCCGCTGGGAAATAACTGCGATAGCACAAAACCGTTTGCCCATCATTGGTGTCTGTGAATGGCAGCGCAATGAACGATGCATGCAGCCGCACTGACGTTACAGGTCTGGCAATCTCCGTAAACTCTTCACGGCTGAATTTCTGCGACGAACTCCTCGTGCTACCCCCTGGAGCGATTGCCGCCCCAGTACTTTTCGCAGCGCCACCACTTTTCGGCGGCTTCAATCCCGCGCCAGACTTCATACTCACTCCGCCCGATCCAGCGCCCGGATTCGGACTCAATCGCGGATAGTAGAAGCAAATTCGCCCCCCCGACTCCGCTTCGGCCACAAATAACGCCGACCACTCCTGGAAGAACGAACCGCCCTCGCGATCCACAAATGCGACCACCACTTGCGCCGACGCTCCCGACGCCGGCGCTCCTGCCAACAACGGTTGCGCGAGGATCACCGAGGTTGCCGTCACTTCCGCCACGCGTCCTACATTGAACGTCACTCTCCGGACGTAATTCGGATCGCGGTTCACCGCCACAGGATCGCTGACATAAGCCGCCGAAATTCCCGACCCCACATATCCAATCTGTTGCTGGTAGTCGACATCCACGGCGATCAGATTGCCCAACCCAAAGGCCTCAACGGCTCCTATGCCAAAAACAATTTGGTTTGCCGTAGAGCCTTCCAACACCGCCGCTCCGGCAATGGGTGTTCCTCCCGAAGGTGCCGGTGCTGCGCTCGGGCTCGTTGCCAGCACATTCATGTGCTCCGAGCCACCCGCCAACGCCATTTGCAATTTGCCCCACTCCCGGAAATCGAACTCCACTCTCGCCTCAACTGGCCCTCGGAACTGCGCCGCCAGCAGCGCATTCGCCCCGGATCGCACCACGTCCGTCGGAGTATCGTAGTAGCGCTCGAAGCCTTCGATCCAACCCAGATCGAGCCACGGGGCCGGCGGCGAATCCAACGGAAACGCTCCGCCTGCAGCCGGGTCAAAAATCGTCGGCGTCTCTGTCGTCCGATTTACGGGCGCAAAGTATGCCCGCATTTGTCGTGTTATTGGAACCATGGCCGGACGTACCGGAGAAGTGCTCATAAAAGCGTCGCCTCCGCGAAGAAGAAAATAGTAAGCTTTGCCCGCCGTTCTGCCCGCCCATCTTGATAAGCTTGCGCATACATCGCCCGGCGCACGCCTCGAGCTTGATAAGCAAGCGTGTTGTCTTCCACCCCGCTGGTCGTTGCCTGCTGGAATGCCGGTTGATTCCAGAACACGCTCGTACCCAAGTCTGCGCTCGGCGACTGCGTGTAGTTATATTTCTCAGTGTTCGTGGGTTGGCAGATTTCCAGCAATTCGCCGTCGAGCTGTCCCAGCATCCGCCCTCGATCCACCATGCTTTGCACCGTACCCAGGGTGTAATACTAGATCACGCAATCCAGGCTCATCAGCGCCGCGTCGCCGCCGTGTCCCTCGACCACCGCCGCCGTACCCCACTCAATGTAAAAAGTGTTTGGCTGCGGCTCCGCCAACGCTGGTGGCAGGTTCTCCACCACCAGCACTGCCGGCACCGTCGTGCCATTGATCGTCACCGTTCGGGCCGGATTTAACCCCGCCAACCTCTGCTGCAGCGCGAGAAAAAAACTGTCTTTGGCAAATTGCATGAACACCAGCTTCTAGCCGCAAGCTCTTAGCCTTCGGCCTAGAGCCTCAGCCTGATAGTTTTCGTATTGTTTTGGAATTTATGACGCGATGAGGTCTTTTCTTGTGACCGCTGCCTCATTCCCTGAAGAAGCCGAAGCTAAAAGCCAAGAGCTAATGGCTAAGAGCTAGCTTCACTCCACCGCCGTCACCACATAGAAATATGCCGTCCCGGCAAAATTCTCCGCCGCCACCGCTTCAATGTGGAAAAGCTCGCCGTCATATATCAAACCCAGGGACGCATTGAACAAAGACTCCGCCGAGCCCATGCCTAGTGAAGGCAGCTGCAGCTCGATCCCCGACGCCGGCAGCGTAAACTCAATTCTTCGTCTCGGCCCCAAATTTCCGGTCGGCAAATTGCGCGCCACTACCGGAGAGATAATGACTTCCTGCACTCCCGGATCAACCAGACCCAGTTGTGCCGCGGCATCGCTGGCCGTCGCCGTCGCCGGCAACAGCAAGCTCACCTGATCTCCTCCAAGCGCCGTCAACATCGCATTCGCCGCCCTCACCAATGCCGCCCCACAGATCCCGCTACCCATGATCTCCTCCGCTTGCTCACGCGCCCTTTTGCGCCACATAAGGTGACAACAGGCTGCGCACCATCTCATCCATCAACGTCGGCCCAAAATACTGCAGCCGCAGCTGGTCGATCTTGCTTGATTGCACATTCAATCCCGGCGTGGCCTGCGCGTTCTTCACGATTTGCGCGCAAGCCACCTGCACCGGCGTCGGAATCGTGCTCCACCCCGCGTTGTAAACTACATCCACTTCGTTGAAAAACAAGCCCAGCGCATTCACCGGAAATGTAAGCTCGCCACTGTCCGCCCAAATATCGATCGTCGTCGGATCAATCGCAGTCCACATGCCTGGCAGCGAGAACACCAGCGCAAATTCCAAACTCATTTCCGCGAAAGGCCATTCCCCCCTTCGCGGAATCCCGTAACGCCCCTGCAACGTCACAATCGGCGTAGTTGCCGGGGCCACGGTCACTAGCGGCAGATAACTCACTCGCACCGTGTTCAGCTCAGGCGGCATTTTCAGCCGCTCTTCATATTGATTCACACCAAGCGTCGCCCGCCGGCAATGCGCGTCGATGATCGCCGACGCCGCCGTGATCCAGGACGGATCCGTCGCCGCATCCAGCCCATACGTCAAGTAGTCCGTTGTAGCGAGATAATTCATAATGAGTTCTCAGTTCTCGTTGCTAAAAAGACGCCGTTGGTCGTCAGTCGTTGGTCGTTGGCGCCGAATCGTACTTTTCCTGGCAGCCAACGACTAACGACTAACGACCAACGACTGTTTCCCTAGTTGTGTATGTTTACTTGGTAATGCGCGAAGTTCGCCCCTTTCACCACTGGTGCGCCAAACTTCACCACCACCATTTGCTGGGTCAAAGCATTTGGCAGTCCCAGCTTGAACACCCGCGGATTCGGATCGCTCAGCCAGTGATACTCGATCAAGTCCTCGGTCACGATGTACGCTGGCAATACCGCCGTGCCCGACCCGGGTGTCCCTGTGTACGGGATCGTCCAGTCTGGAATCAGCGGTAGTTCCCCAGCCTGCGTGGTCAACGCCTTCACGCGATACCCGGCGGTGATTTCCACAGTGTTGAGCACCACGTTGAACTCCGTCTTCATTTCCCGGTCGATCAGATCCAGCAGCACTGGATTGGAGTAAATCGCGGTCGGCCTGACGGCGTACGACGAGTTCGATACCATCTGCGCGATCGTGCTCTTGATGGCATCCACGATGCTCGCACCCACTGCGACTGTAGTCGTGTTGCCGCCCGCTACAATCTGCCCAATCACGCCAAAATACTGCAACGTGGTGGGCGAACTGAGCGACGTGTCGGTGCCATTCCACAGCGCCACATCGTGTGTGCGCAGCAGTCCGTCCACCGCATCGGCTAGGTCTTTCGCCTGCAAGTAAGCGAACTGGCTCTGTTGCGCCGTCACTTCCAGGTCAAACAGGTTGTAATTGAGTTGCGACACCATCGCCTTCAGCGGCACTGCCAGTTCCACGCGCGTCGGCGATCCCACCGTCGGCGCAATATTCCGTGGATCGACGAATGCTTGCGCCGCCGTCGGCGATGCGATGGCAGTCTCTTCAAAGAATCGTGACGGATGCCCGGTTGCCGGCACCTGCTTGATCCTCTGCCCAAACGCCCCGCGCCTTCGCACGATGTCGAAGATCTCCGTTTGGTACCGGTCAATCTCAATCGCGCCCGGCCCAAGGTAGTCGGCTGACGCGTACAAATCCACAAATTGTCCTCTCATGTTTTCTCCTAGTTTGATTTTTCCTGCGATTGGAAGTCGATTGCGTTGCGTCCTAACTTCAAATGAAAAAGGCACGACTAAGTCGTGCCCCAATGTTGCCGAAAGCCCAAGGCCTTTATTCGATAATCCCCGCCCGCGCCAGTTCCGACTTCACCGCGATCCGCTGCTCTACGCTCAGGCTCTGCAGTGTTTTGTCCAGCACGCCCTTATCGAGCTTGTCGCTGCCCGATTCGTCGCAGCTCTTGGCCAGAATCGCCGAGACCAGCGGTGGAAGTGTTTTTCGCGCCATCCGTGCCGCCTGGGCTTTCAAATCCGTATTGGATTTCTCCAGTTCGGCTACACGCTCCTGTAAATGTCTCGCGCCTTCGCCGCGCGCCGACATCTCATACGACGGCTGCTCTTCCACCGCCGCCACAATCCGGTCCACTTTCGTGTTGAGCGCATCTTGCTGCGCATCCAGCCTTCCCAGCACACGATCCAGCGATTCGGCCGCATTGGCAAGCCGTTCCGCCGTCGTCATCAACTGCTGCACCACCTCTTCGTTCATGCCCTTCTCCTCCGCTGATGGAATTACAAACCTCTTTCCTTAACCCTCCTGCTGTGTCGCCCTGCTTCTCTGCGAACCTCTGCGTCCGCCCTCCGCGTTCTCTGCGATAATGTTTCTTTAGCCGCGTATCGGCCGCAATTCACCCCAGCTCAATCCAAGTATCCCGGTAAGCCGCTTTATCTCTCCGCAGAATTGCCGCTCCCGTAAATGTCACCTTTTCCAGCGTCCAAACTTGCGCCTTACTATCCGCCAACTGCACATCTGTCACCTCGTACGACAGGCCCAGCCCGGCTATTCCCGCCGTCGCCGTGCAGGACTCGGCACGTATGGTCCGGCAATACCCTCCAGTTCGTCCTTTTCCATTTTCCGAACTCCGCCGCATCGTTTCTGTTAAGCTCACAATCCGTTCCGCCGCTGCCCGCAATGAAGATCTCAACCCGTGTCCCTCGATCCAGGACCCTGAATGTAGCTGCCGGCCTTCCGCACACATCTTGACGTGCGGCCAGTCGCCACGCACTGAATCGAGTGATCTCTGCCCACCGCTGCGTTCCGATTTCGCAATTTCCGCCACGATCTCTGGAAAATCCCTGGCAAACAGATATCCTCCCAGTTCCACATTTCGTCCCACGATGTCCGCTCGCGTGATCACTCCTACTTTGCGCCGTACATCGTGCCGGTCCAGCGAAGGGGAATAATCCAGCGCCATGCCCAGTAACGAAGGCAGTGCCGCCTCTGCGGCTCGCTTCGTCAGCATGACGAGGTGTCCCTTCGCACCCGATGGCGACCTCTGAGACGGCATATCGACCGTCGTCAATACTCCCTGAAACGCTGCGCGGTTCGGATGCCCCAACACCTCCGGCATCGCTACCGCCATGCTTCTCAATTCAATCATCGCCATATCCCTTCTCTACCCTCTGTCATCCTGAGCGAAGCAGACGCGTCGCGAAGCGACTCGTCTGCGTAGCCGAAGGACCCCTGTACCCTGTCCCGAGCACAACAGCTGTAGGGAGTTCTCTCGGCGAACGTTTCTGGCATTAGCTGCTTCCCAGATCCGGCAGCCCCCGCATCCTTCTCACTTCATTCACCGTGAGCACACCGTTCTGTAACAGAATTTGCTGAATCTGCGCCTCTTCCAGCGGATCCTGCGTATCCAGTTCCGCGAAGACAAACTCCAAATCGTTCCATCCCAATCTTTTCTGAATCGCATCCCGCGTCAGGTACTCCGCCAGGCCTGCCGAAACGCCATGTCGTTGTATTCCTCCGCCGTGGTGCGGTTCACGTCCCGCTCCACTCCCAGGTAAAACGGAGGCAGATCGAAAGCGTCCGCAATCACGCGCAACAGAAATTCCTGCCACTGCAATCGCAAGTCGGCGTCAGTGCCTCCACCAAACCGCAGCACTTCCGGTTTGCTCTCGACCGAGAGAATCGGCACTCGCCCCGTCCCTTCAATCTCATCCTGCCACCATCGAATAAGCCGCTCATGATGTTCGGGCGTCAAATCCTGCAGCCACAGCGCATACTGCACCACCGAGTTCGAAGCCAGCCGCGAAGCGTACCGGTGCGCGCCCAGAAAGGCGGTGATCGTTTCGAACGCAACCTCCAACCGTCCCAATCCAAACGGTGTGTGCGTTCGCGGATTCAGTCGGATGTAAATCAGCTCATCATCATCGAGCGCGATCTGGCTCTTCGGTCCTGACTGATTCGTGACCTGCAAATAGCGCTGCCCCTGCGGCGACCCGTCCCAATCCAGATTCATCCGGATCGACGCCCCATCCACCGGCCACAACAGCAACGGACGTTTCGAATCACCCGAGTCCTGCACCTCGATCGCTCCGTATCCGCCCACGATGATGTCTTCCAGCACCTGTTCGGAAAACGACCGGAACGAATCGTCGGGATTCGGCGCGTCAAAGTTCTCCGTAAGAATCTGCACGCGCTCAACTCCGTCGGGAATCGTTTCCAGCGCAATCCCCTGCCGTGGCTGAATCCGCCAGCGCATTCCGGCGATGCGATCCTTAATCGTGTTGATCGCCCGCCGCGGAACGGGTGTCTCCGAAAATCGCCGCAGGTTGTATGCCGTCGGCTTCGGCATGATGTCGCCCTGTGCCCCATACGAGTTGAAGATGGAAGGCAACGGCAACGTCCGCCTCTTCTTCTCGGCCGTCGTCAACGAGGCAGCCGAAGACACTCCCGCAATCCGGCGCATCGCGCCGCGCAACGTCTCTTTAATGTTCATAAGATTTTGTCTCGTTAAGAATTCATGTGGGACAGCTGCCCTCGGCTGTCCGTCGAGCGCAGCTCGACTCAGTAGCGCCGGCGTCCCGCCGTCGCACTCAATAAAAAAGCCCCGCCGCGGCGGGGCCGTTTGGTCCGCACAGGGGAACACCCTGATTCACTCCCTCATTTCCCGCCGTGCCACCTCCGCAATCTTGGACAT
>WNFJ01314375.1_pt2 | contig 10784 bp, 8 predicted proteins | sample 5400461 | NCBI WGS metagenome assembly WNFJ01 (sample SAMN13153349, study PRJNA577476) | soil metagenome | isolation source: 115 cm saprolite on Douglas fir-dominated hillslope | place: USA:California | collected 2013-09-17
CCGCCGGCGCCGCTGCCGGTACCGCTGCTGCCCATGCTTCTCCCGCTGCCCGGATTGGTACCACTGCCACTCCCAGTACTGCTGCCTCTGCTCTCTCCTGTGGCTCCCCCACCGGTTGTGCCGCTGGCGCTCCTGCTGCCTGTGCTGACCATGGCGTCGCCGCTGGCCCCCCCTTCGCCCGGCGCGAAACTGCTTGCTCCCGAGCCGCTTGCCACACTGCCCGTCGGGGCACTGCCAGACGACCCCCTGGGGGATGTGCCGCTCCCGGCGCTGATGCCGCTCGCCGCGACGGGAGCATCGTCACCGGTGGTTGCACCGCCGTCGTCCACCATTTCGGACATCGTCTTGAACGTCACGTCGGGGAAGCTACAAGCGACGAGAGACGCGACAGCGCCAACGCCGATGACAACGTGATGCCGGGCGGCCCTTGAGCCATTCGCGGGAAGCTTCGCAACGAGCACGCGTGGCCGCGCGGTCGCAACGCGCGTGCCGCGCCGTGAGTCACCCGAACTCCCTTGGCGCTTTCACGGTTTCTCTCTCGCCGACCGGTCTTTTCCACAGCATCTAGGCTCCGACCGCTGCGACCGCTACGACTGCTACGACTCTAGCTGTGGCAGACCGCGCCGTAGAGGCTAACTGCCCCACCCGTTCGATTCGGCATGGGCATGCCTGAGGGGCCTGTTTTTGCGTGCATGTCCATGTCGAGGCCGTCAGTCGGACTCTTCACCGAGCGGCCAGTTGACCTGGTGACTGCGCCGTGCGCATATCTGAGAAGAATGTCTGCGCGCGATCCGCACACGAGACATCCGTCCGCGCCCCACCCCTAACGGCCTTTCCTGTGACGCCCGCGACGCCCGCGAGTCCCGACTCCGCAACGCTCGCCTTGCTTTGGGCGCAGACTGCAGACGCCTACCGGTTGCTGGTGGACAGCGTCCGCGATTATGCGATTTTCCTGCTCGACCCGCAGGGCCGCGTCCTCTCGTGGAACGCAGGCGCCGAACGCATCAAGGGCTGGAGCGCGAACGAGATCGTCGGGAAGCATTTCTCGGCTTTCTATTTGCCCGAAGAAGTCGCTGCGGGAAAGTGCGACCGCGAGCTCGCCAGTGCCCTTCGTGATGGGAGCTTCGAGGACGAAAGCTGGCGGGTACGCAAGGACGGCTCGCATTTCTGGGCAAGTGTAGTCATCACGGCGCTGCACGACCGCAGTGGCCGCCAAGTGGGCTTCGCGAAGCTCACGCGCGACCTCACCGACCGCGCGTTCCGCGCCTTCGTGGAGGCGACGAACGCGATTGTGTGGACAACCGATCCGAACGGGCACCCCAACAAGGATTCGCCGTCGTGGCGGGCATTCACAGGGCAAACCGTCGAAGAGTGGCTGGGCCTTCAGGGATGGCTGCCGGTGCATCCCGACGATCAGTCGGCCGTACGCGGCGGCTGGGCGAAAGCCAAAAGGGACAAGCATCCCTTCGAGGCGGAGTTCCGCCTTCGCCGCCGCGACGGCCATTACGTATGGATGGCGTGCCGTGCCGTGCCCCTGCTGAACGACGACGGCGGACTGCGCGAGTGGTTCGGCGTTACGTTCGACATCTCGGCTCGCAAGAATGCCGAAGAAGAGCGCGAGCGCGCCGTCAATCGCTGGACCACGACGCTGAACAGCATCGGAGACGCGGTCATGACGACCGACGTCAAAGGCCGCGTGACCTTCGCGAATCCCGTTGCTACCGAGCTTTTGGGCATGTCGCTCGCCGAGGCGAATGGAAAGCCGCTCGCCGAAGTATTCCGCATTGTCAACGAAGAGACGCGCAACCGCGTCGAGAACCCCGTCGAGCGCGTCCTGCGGGAGGGCAAAGTCGTGGGCCTTGCCAACCATACGGTGCTGGTCCGCCCGGACGGCACGGATGTGCCCATCAACGACAGCGCGGCGCCGATTCGAGACGCGACCGGGTCGCTGGACGGCGTCGTTCTCGTCTTCCGCGACGTCGGCCACGAAAAGCGCGAGCAGGCCCGCCGTAACTTTCTCGCGCGCGCCGGCGAGGCGCTTATGACTTCGACCGACTACCGCGAGGCACTCGCGACCGTTGCGCAGCTCGCGGTGCCGCGGCTGGCTGACTGGTGCTCTGTTGACATCATGGAGGCGGGCGCGACCGCAGCCGAGCAGCTCGCCGTGGCCCATGTCGACCCCGGCAAGGTCGCGTACGCGCGCGAGCTCGGCAAGCGTTACCCACCGGACCCGAACGCGACGACCGGCGTTCCGCAGGTGATCCGAAGCGGCCGTTCGGAGTTGTACCCCCGAATCCCTCCCGAGATGCTGGAGGCGGCGGCGGTCGACGCGGAGCACCTGCGCATCATCCGCGAGCTTCAGCTTCGCTCTGCGATGATCGTGCCCCTTACGGGAAGGGGCCGCGTCTTCGGCGCACTCACGTTCGTTTACGCAGAGTCCGGTCGTCAGTACACAGAGGAAGACCTTCCTTTCGCAGAAGAGCTGGCGCGCCGCGCCGCTCTCGTCATCGAGCGCAAGAGGATGGACGACGAACGCGCGGTTCTGCTCGACCGCGAGCGGATGGCTCGATCGGATGCAGAGCGCGCGAACCGGGCGAAGGACGAGTTTCTCGCGACCGTCTCGCACGAGCTCCGGACCCCGCTCAACGCAATCCTCGGTTGGGCAGAGATGATCCGGAGGAAAGGACTCCCCAAGGAGCTCGAGCGCGGCCTGGGCATCATCGAGAGGAACGCGCAAACGCAAGCGCGCCTCATCGAGGACATGCTCGACGTATCACGAATCATCAGCGGCAAACTGCGCCTGGAGATGGGGACGACCGATCTGCAATATGCAATCAGCGAGGCCGTCGAGGTCGTGCGTCCTGGCGCCGACACCAAGGGCGTGGCTCTGTCGGTGGACGTGGAGCCGGAGATTGGGACGTTGGTCGCCGACTCGGAGCGAATCCAGCAGATCGTGTGGAACTTGCTGTCAAACGCCGTCAAGTTCACAACCAAAGGCGGCCAGGTCCATCTTGAGGCACGCAGGCATGAGTCTGCGGTCACGATCACAGTGAGCGACACGGGCAAGGGGATTGCGCCCGCGGTGCTGCCGACGATCTTCGAACCCTTTCGACAGGGCGACGCCTCGACGACGCGGTTGCACGGTGGCCTTGGGCTGGGCCTTGCGATCGTGCGCCAGCTCGTGCAAGCGCACGGCGGCACCATTCGCGCCGAGAGCGCGGGAGATGGGAGGGGGGCGAAGTTCACCGTCGAACTGCCGTCGCGGGCGACGCCCACGTTCCATCGAGTCGTCGGTCGCTCTCCGGTCGATGCGCCGCAGACGCTCCCGCGGCTCGACGGACTGCGCGTTCTGGTTGTCGACGACGAGCAGGATACCCGTGAGCTCTTGCGCGAGGCGCTGGCGAACGTGGGCGCACAGGTGGAGGAGGCCAGTTCCTCGGCCGAAGCGCAGCAAAAGCTGCGAACCTTCAGTCCCGACGTTCTCGTGAGCGACGTCGGGATGCCGGGGGAGGACGGCTACACCCTCCTGCGGAAGATCCGGGCGCTGCCGGCCGCCCAGGGAGGGCGCACCCAAGCTCTGGCGCTCACGGCGTACGCGAGCGAAAGCGACCAACGTCGCGCGTTTGCTGCGGGCTTCCAGACCCACATGGCGAAGCCCGTCCGTCCTTGGGATCTCGTCAGCGCTGTAGCCAACCTCGCGGGCGTACCGCTCGAGTGAGCGCGAGCGGAGGCTCAGGATTCTTTGTTCTTCGAGCCGATGCGCTTCAGCTTCCAACTGAGCGTCCGCAGGGGCATTCCGAGCAGCTTGGCTGCGCGCGACTTGTTGCCGCCACTGGCGGCCAAAGCGCCTTCTATCTTCTTCTGTTCGAACTCGTCCCTTTCGTCACGATAGGAACGCGACGGCGGCGCCCCCACGGAAGCCGGCGGCGCGGAGCTCGACTTTCGCAACGATGCCTTGTTTGCCAGGGCGGCCGCCACATCGCCGTCGGTCACTGAACCGTCAACCAACGCGGCGATGTATTCCATCAGGTTCTTCAACTCACGCACGTTGCCCGGCCAACGGTAGGACGCAAGGCGACTCATCGCGCTCTCGGCAATGGTCAGGGACGGTCGCCCGAGGTCACGACGGGCCTGGCTCAGAAATCGGGCCGCAAGCAACGGTATCTCGCGATGACGTGCTCGAAGCGGTGGCAGCTGCACCATCGCGGCGCCCAACCGGTAGAAGAGGTCTTGCCGAAACCGACTTTTGCTCACCTCATAGGCCAGATCACGATGGGTGGCAGCAACCATCCGAACGTCGATCAGGCGCTCCCGCACCGAGCCGAGGCGGGTCACGAGGTGATTCTCGAGCACCCGGAGCAGCTTCGGCTGGATGGAGAGCGACAGATCGCCAATCTCGTCCAAGAACACTGTGCCTCCGTGGGCGCTTTCGAACAATCCGGCCCGATCCCGAACGGCGCCTGAAAAGGCCCCTCGGTCGTGCCCAAAGAGCTCGCTCTCGGCCAGCCCCTCGGGCAATGCCGCACAGTTTATGCTGAGAAACGGACCACCCTGGCGCTTGGACCAACTGTGAAGCGCGTTGGCGACCAGCTCTTTGCCAGTCCCCGTTTCGCCCACGATCAATACCGACAGCGGGCTCTCCGCCAGGCGCCGCACCTGCGTGTAGACATGGAGCATGACGGGATCGGCAATTAGCGCGGCCCGCTCCCCGAGCTCGAGCAGAAGACCCTCGGGCGGAAGGTCGTCTTCGACTTGCGCTGGCGCGCCCGGCGAGTCCTCTTCGAAAACCGCGATGACATCACCAAGAGCGACGACATCCCCGTACGCTAGGGGTCGCTCGCCCGAAAGGCGCTCGCCGTTTACGCGCGTGAAGTTGCGGCTCTCCAGATCCTCGATGCGAACCGGTGGCCCGACATGAATCCGCGCGTGCCGGCGCGAGACGGTCGGCGAGTCGATGAGGATGTCGGCCGGTGCCTCCCTGCCAATGGTCACTTCGCCTTCCGGCGGAAGCGCCCACGATCGGGCGAGGCCACCATTCCACACGATCACTCGGTGACGGTCTCCAAGCTGCCGGCCAACGCCAGCGAACGGAGCGGTCGTTGCGCCGTGCGGAGTCTTTCCCTTCGCCTCGGGCGCCACCACAGTGGATGATACCAGGTCTCGTAGCCTCGCTGCCTGAGAATGGCCCAACCGCTCGAGCGCAGGCGGACGAGGGCCACACGCGGTACGATGGAAGTCATGGTCGACTCCGATCGTCCGGGTCGCCCAGGCAAAGCGACCCTGTCCCTCCAGCCGACCTCGAGCGTACCGGTCGCGCTCGGACAGGTTTTGGCGGACAGGTACCGTATCGAAAGGGTTCTCGGCAGCGGGGGGATGGGCGTCGTGGTCGCCGCGACCCACCTCGGGCTCCAGACCCGCGTCGCGATCAAGTTCCTGAAACCCGATTCGCTCAAAGACGAAGAGGCGCGCGCAAGATTATTTCGAGAGGCGCGCGCCGCAGCGAGGACCAAGGGCGACCACGTCGTGCAAATCATCGACGTCGGAATGCTCGAATCGGGCGCTCCGTACGTTGTAATGGAATACCTCCAAGGCGCTGATCTGGCGACCGTGCTGCGCGCCAATGGGCCGCTGCCTGTCGCGGACGCCGTGGCCTACGTGCTCCAGGTGTGCGAGGCGGTTCACCATGCGCACGCCCTGGGCATCGTTCACCGAGATCTCAAGCCATCGAATGTGTTTTTGACGCGCGACGCCGCCGGCCATCAGCGCATCAAGGTGCTGGATTTTGGCCTCTCGAAGCTCGTCGACGTTCCAGGTGGGCCGACGCTCGACACTCGGCTAACCGCCACACATTCGATGCTCGGTACGCCTCTCTATATGTCTCCGGAGCAGCTGACCAATGCGAGCGGTGTGGATCACAGGACCGATATTTGGTCAATCGGCGCCATCTTGTTCCAGCTCATCGCCGGTCGTCCGCCGTTCGAAGCGAGGTCGCTGCCGCAGCTTTGCACGTTGATCATGTACGGCAGCCCGCGTTCTCTTTCCAACCTTCGCGCCGGCGTGCCGGACGGTCTCGAGGCCGTCATCAATCGATGTCTGGCGAAGCTGCCGGATCGATACGCCAATGTCGAGGAGCTCGCCCGTGCGCTCGCAAGATTCACGGCGACCCCTAAGGTGACTTGGCTCGACGAAGTCCGGAGGGCTCACGCCGTTTCGGAACAATGGCAGGTGGCCGCGGCGTGTGGGGTCGTCATGCTGACCGTGGCAGGAGCAGCGGCCTGGGTGGCTTTCGCGCGTTCGGCACCCCAACACACCGCCGCGCTCCGCTCGAGCCCCCCGGTGCCCGTGGTCGAGCCCCGCTTGGACGGCAAGACAGTCCCCGGACCCTCGAACGCTGGCGGAGCCGCCCCCGATCGACCCGTGAACGGCAGCGGTTCGCGTGCAGGGCTTGCGGCCACGCGATGCAGTGTTTGCATCGCGTCCAATTGTGACCCCGAGTACCAAGCCTGCAGGGCGAGTCCAGCGTGCGAGCGTGCGCTCCAGAACTACAACAAGTGCGTAAGCAAGCTCGATGGCTCGCTCGATGCCACTTGCTCTGAAAAGTTTGGAACGGATCCGGACCGGTCGGCGCAACGCTTGGCGAGCTGCGCCTTCGTCGCAATGGGCGGGCCGATCGTGGAGCCGGGTCGGTGTACGCAAGAGTGCATTGACCAACCCATCTCGGTCAACGCCTGCGCGGGCTACTGCAATTGCATGGGGCAGACGTGCGAATCCACGATGGCCCCGGCCGACTGTCCGTCCATTTGCGCCAAGCTCTCGCCCGAGCAGGTCCGGTGCCGGACTTACCATTGCTTCTTGGGTTCCCAAACCCAACCCGAACTGCATTGCCAGCACGCGATCGGTCGCCTGGACATGTGCCCGTAGTCGGGCGCCGGGCGGCGATTGGCAAGATTTGCCTGACCCGACCGGCAAGTCTTGCTCTGTGAACCACCAACTTCTCGCGGTCGCGATGGGCGATCCGCGCGAAAGGTGGGGCATTGCCCTGCCTGGCACCGGTGTTGCTGAATCGACGGCCACGCTCCACCCGCTTTTTGAGGAATTATCATGAAACTCTGTTTGATCTGTTTGCTCTCATTGAGCGCCGGCTGCTTTGGCGAGGCGCTTCCCTCCGACGCGTTCCGTACGAATTCCAACCGGATCGGCGAGGCTGGCAGCGATCCGACGAACGTCGACAACGTTGATCGAACACACGACAACACGAGCGCTCGTGCGATCGGCGACACCGCTGCGCGTGACGACGGTGGTACCGACCCGAAGCCGGCGACGCAATCGGCCATGGCCGCTGATGCGGGTGGCCAAGATACCCTCTTGACCACCGACCCGGGTGGCCAAGATGCCATGCTGGCTGCCGATGGGCGGCCCCATGCGGACGGGGCAACGGCGCCGGCGATGCCCGCAGCCGACGCGGCGTGCAAGAGCGCGACCGGCTCACCGTGTGGGCCCTGCGGCGCCACCGTCAGGTGCGACGGCTCGTGCAGTCCTCCAACGTGCCCGATAGCAATCGTTCAACTGGCAACTGCGAGTTGTCAGGGTGTCACCTCTTCGTTGACCGTGCATCTGTCGAAGGCGCAGAAGGCAGGCGACCTCATAGTCTTCGCCGTCGGTGCGCGGGACGGGACGGCAATCGTTCAAAGCGTGACCGATGCGGCACACAACACCTATCAACTTGCGATTGGGCCTACGCGTCAGGGTTACGACCTTTCGCAATCGATTTACTACGCGAACGGAATTGCGGAGACGCCTCCGGGAAATGTGATCACGATAAACTTCCTCGTGACTGCCAACGATCCCGAAGTACGCGGCGCGGAGTACTCCGGACTGAGCGCCGTGGGTCCTTTGGACGCCGTTTCCGCTGCACACGGGGTTTCCGCGACTCCAGACAGCGGCCCGGTAACCACGACGACGAGTCGTGAACTCCTGTTCGCTGCCGGGATGACCACCGACGTATTCGCCTCCGCCGCTCCCGGATTCGACTCGCTCGCCGTGGTGTTAGGTGATGTGGCGTTAGCTCGCATCGTCTCGGCTCCCGGCACGTTCTCGGCGGGAGGGTCATTCAACAATGCTTCAGCCGGCTGGATCATGCAGCTTGCGACATTTCGCTGACAGACGCACACCGCACGGAGCGACTGGAAAGACATCGCAAGGCTCGCCGCCGCAAGACGAGCGGCACCTGATTTGCTTCAGCGTGCGCGTGGAGGCGCGGAACCGATGCTCTACACTCTCCGGGAGCGAACCGTGAAAGTCGACGGCCTGGAGCCGTGGGCGCAGGTGCCGACTGCAGAAAACCGTTCGCGATTTCCGTTGCGCGTCGAGTTCGCCCACTCAGTCGAACACGACGACGAAGGCGACGAGTCGATTCAGCGTATCCGGCGAGTCGTCGAGGTACTGTTTCGACGAGACTCGGTCCTGGCGGGAGTCGTCCGAGGACAGACCGCGCGTCGCGTTGTGGTTTACACCGCTGCCCCGCGAATGACGGTTGCGCGCCGTCTCGTCGTCGTACGCGGCGTCATTCATCCTCCTACGGTACATTTTGTGTGGGAGCACGACCCAGCCTGGACGTGGCTGGCCATTCAAGACCAACCCATGGGGTCCCGCGCGCAGAGCCGGGGGATTCCACAGGGCGTCTCATGACCCTCGCGGCTCCTCGCGGCGCCGCCACGCTTGAGGCTAGGGCTTCACCAATTGACCGCGCACTGCGGGACAAGCGTCCTTACGCAACGGCGATCGTCGCCGCTGCAGCGCTTGCGGCTGCGGGTGAGGGGCTCCTTCCCGGCGCTGCGACGTTCATGGAGGCCACGCAGGCGGGCGCAATCGCCAGCCTTTACCAGCTCTACACCGGAAAATGGCTCGCCCGCTCGCACGCGCTCGCCGTCCTGCCTGCCTTCGCCAGCGAAGCCGCAGCGGGGAGCTTCTTTCTGCTGGCAAAGACCTTCCTGCCTCCCACAGGCGTCGCGGACGTCGTTGCCGAGGGGATTGCCGCGTCAATGACGATCTCCATGCTGGGCGCCGTTGTCTGGGCGCTGGAGCAGGGCTACTCGCTCGAGCAAAAGGATCGGCTAGCGATTGCGTTCAAGCGAATTAGGGCGAAGACCCGCGCCGAAGGAGCGAACGTTGTTCGTGGCTACAATCAGTGGAAGGACAAGGAGTTCTGGCACGACCTGGTCCGACGCGTAATCTTCGAGTAGGCCTTTCACCGCTGGCCCGCGCGATCCTCGGTCAACGATGCGACAAGTTGTTCAACATGCCGGGGGCGGGCGTAGACAAACTGCTCAGGGCCGCGTCGTTGCACTGTGAGATCTTCTCGACAGGGTGACTGGCGAACCCGCGCGGACGACGACGGCGTTGTTCATGAGGAGGTCCACGCAGGCCCGGACACTCGACGGCAAGTGGCGCGACGGGAGGTAGATGGCATAGATCCTTCTCGCCACCGGCACGACGCCCGGGAGGATCTCGCGCAAGCGGCTGTCGGCCACGTCGGCGGCGGTCAAGTACTCGGGGAGCTCGGCGATGCCGATCCCGGCAAGCGCAGCCTCGCGCGCCGCGAGAACGCTGTCGGTCGCAAAGACGACGCGGCCCCGCCTCCAAGGCGCCGGCGCTCTCGACGCCCCGCTGTACACGACGATCGCGTGATCGGCGAGGTCGTCCACTGTATTGGGCAGGCGCGCACGATGGAGGTAGGCGGGGCTGGCGTAGAGACCACGCCGGTCCTCGTCGAGAAGGCGCGCCACGAACTCGGCGGGTGGTGTCGCGAGCATGCGCACCGCTACATCGATCCGCTCGGCAACCATATCGATGATCCGATCGTCGCACCGGAGCTGTACGTCCAGCGCAGGGTGCTTGCCCTGCAGCGCTGCGAGTTGCGGCGCCACCTTGAACGATCCGTACACCGCCGGCGCCGACACCCGCAGCACGCCACGAACGGCCCCCTTGCCCGACGACGCCTCCCGCTCGAGCCCCTCGAGCTCCGCGAGCAGCCGCCGGCCGCCGGCGACGTACGCCTCCCCGAGATCGGTGAGCGCCATGCGACGCGTCGTTCGCTGCACGAGTCGGACGCCGAGGCGCGTTTCTGTCCGGGCCACCGCCTTGCTGATGGCGGACGGCGTGAGCGCAAGGCGATCGCCAGCCGCTGTGAACGAGCCGAGATCGGCGACCGAGACTAGGATCTGCAGCGCTTGCGCGGCATCTGCCGCGTCGATTGATGAGCGGCGTTCACGAGACTTTGTCATCGGCCACGATTGTAGACGAACCGATGCGCATCCACTCTATGGCAGTCGTTCCCAAGAAAGGAATTCCTCATGCGTGCCATTGGCCTCCTCCATTCCCTGGCGGCCGGCCCTCGGGCGAGCCTCGTCGATATCGAGATGGCGGAGCCAGCGCCGGGGCCCCTCGATCTGCGCGTAGTCGTCGAGGCGATCTCGGTCAATCCGGTCGATGCGAAGATGCGGGCACGCGCAAAGGCGGAGTCGACTCCGCGGGTCCTCGGGTGGGACGCCGCGGGGATCGTCGACGCCGTTGGCGATCAGGTCGCATCCTTTCGCCCGGGCGATCGTGTGTACTACGCCGGCAGCCTCCAGCGCCCAGGAAGCAATGCCGAGAAGCACATCGTCGACGCGCGCCTGGTCGGGGCTGCGCCGCGCTCGGTCAGCGCGGAGGACGCCGCCGCCCTCCCGCTCACCGCGCTCACTGCGTGGGAGGGGCTCTTCGAACGATTGCGTCTTAGCCCGACG
>WNFJ01069024.1_pt2 | contig 10783 bp, 9 predicted proteins | sample 5400461 | NCBI WGS metagenome assembly WNFJ01 (sample SAMN13153349, study PRJNA577476) | soil metagenome | isolation source: 115 cm saprolite on Douglas fir-dominated hillslope | place: USA:California | collected 2013-09-17
TACAAGTTCCGGCTCCAAAACTTTTGCTATTTGACGTGTCAGCAATTCACGCACATCCGGTCCAACACCAGTCCCAATAGGATGATAACGTGGTGTGGTGTAAACGATACCGGCCTCGACTCCATTCACACCTTCAAGCCATTTTTCGGGCGCTTGTGTCAATATTTCCGCTTGAGGAAAAGGTACACCCAGACGTTGAGCAATTTCAGGAACAAGGTCCGTCCATACAGGTATGCGTTGGTCTCCATTCTTTAGCGCCGCTAGATGGGCTACAGTACACGAATTAGTTGGTGAAAGCCCAAGCCATGACTGGTTAGTGTGTAGATACACGCTCGTTCGTAGTCCAAGCATCAGCTTTTGTCCATCAAAACAGGGATGACTATGCCAACGACGGACTCCATAATGAAAATGTATGTGTGGCTCAGAATTCCCGATAAAGGTCTGCAAGGTGATTGTCAGAACGTAGCTGTATCCCCACCGTTCTTCATTTTTATCCGTGTAATAGACAGGAGGCCAGGTCATCAATTCTGCTCCATGCTCAACAGGAACTCTTACCAGAGAACGTGCTTCATTCCCAATAGGGAGACGAATGCCGCTCTCTGTAAGCCGCTCGGCAAGTAGAGCAGGAACTATCTTGAATGCTAATGGAGAAAGAGCCGTTTTACCTTGAATAACGGATACTGCGGGTACGGGAAGTGAGAAGTATTTCCATTGAAGATCCTCAAGTCTCAGAAGCTGTCGTACTTCTGCAAAACTCTCACAGTCTTGATACGTTTTCTCCAACCACGCTTGAATAACAAGCCAAATGTGATCTAAAGAAATCAATTCGTCAGCAATCAGCCATGGATTTGACATCTGACCGCGTCCTTCCCGTTCACTTTCTCCTCTTCCTACATAAAGTGGAGCCGTGAGAAGATGTGAAACAAGGGCCCGTAGAACAGCATTCAGGCTACGTATCTGAAAAGTATTTGGTTTCCCTATACGCTCCCCACGCTCCGCTTGCAATCCAGCTAATGGGGAAAACCAGTCCACAGGAAATGACACTTGTGCAAATGGACGCGAGAACAGCTTATTCTCTGGATGGATAGTCCAAGCCACCGTTTGAATAGGAACGTTAGGCATAATGTACTCCTTCTATATGTACAAAAGCATCGGCAGCATCTTTGTAGAGCACCTCGGCGATGGCTCGATGAGCAGGATCTGAGTCTGATAGTGCTTCTTGCAAAATGCGCCGGAATCCTACAAGCATGCTTGTCTTTTCTGTATCTTGTTGTCCCTCAGCGCTTTTTTCTGCCCAACGTGCATCGATGAAATGGACGCGAGCCGAGACTCCACCACGCAGAAGTCGTCCGATGCATTGCCAGATAAGGACGAATTGTGTCCAGAGCAAAGCTGTACGCTCATCATCGTTTAGTCCTTTATATCCAACTTTCTCCTCTAATACGCGGTCCCATCTCCAAGCAGCCTGTCTACGAAGTTGTTTTCCTGCAATAGTTGCTAGAGGATCAGATAAAGTAGGAACGTAGCGGATGGCCCAGGTATTCAGCTTATGAATAGCAGCATGAATATCACCAGGAACTGGATAGGGGCGAACCAGAAAGTAGATACTGCCTAGAGCAGCTCGCTGACCGACGAGGATATTATGCCCACGTTCTATTGACTGCAAAGGTGCAACTAGGATGCGAGCTTGACGTTTGGGCATATAATTAAGCATGCTTCGTGGCAATTTACCAGTTGGCGGCTGCCATTCATCCTCTCCCTCTCCCTCGCTATCTGGGATCAGTGTAAGGACCTCTTCGTAAGGGGTTTCACGCTGTGAGGAAAGAATATCAGTTAGGGCTTCTCCTACAGCATAAGCCTCTGTATAGCTTCCAACAACGAGGAGAATCCGCTGACGGTCAGTTGGCAAAGACGCCAATTCAGTATCAAGAAAACTCGGTGCAAATGCTTGCGGATGGGTCAATGCCTGGATCATCGATTTTAGGCTGCGCAATCGTTGTTCAATCTCAGATAAACCTGAAACAGTCAGATACTTCCCTGGTTTGTCTGGGTCAGAAAGAGGTTCATAGAAACACTGGATTGGTTCTCTTTGTTCCTCTTCATGGGTAGTAGCATTTACTTTATGTGGAAGAAGTACCGCTTTTGGACGAACAGGAATATGATACCTCCAGGAAGACGGGGCCCATGAAGTTCCACTAGCAAGTATCACATGAGGTCCCGCAACATCATCGCTCTGCTTTAAAGTATCATGAAGATGGTACAGTAGTGAACGCCCTAGCCCGCGTATGTGAAAGAAGCGAAGTTCACCATTTCCGTTGCTCTGGCTGTCGTAATACTGAAAACCAAGCACTGCTCCCATTGCAGGTTCTGGTACCATGCGAACCAGATCAGCAGAAGGATGATAAAACAAACCTCCTGTCCCTCGGTCTAGATCAAGAGCCTCAGCTGCAGGCCACTGAACAATCATATCTTGCATCGCATAGTCCAGGACAATGACGAGCAACATAATCAATAAATGATGAGCTAGTTGCTCTATTCGTCGCTGCTCGATCTCTACTGATGACAGTATCTTTTTTAGCCAGGATTCTAGCTGCCTCAAGGCTACATGAGTAGCAGACTCGAGCATTTCAAAATGAACTGCGGCATACCAGGTGCGCAATTCTTCAACTTCTGTATATCCAGCGAGGGGACTTTCAGAAAATTTCCAAGCCAATTCTTTGAACTCTTCAACTGAAATCAGTAAGGGCTCCAATTCTTCTGCTAAACGCTGTATGAGACGGTCGCGAGAAAAGTATGTGTTTCCCAGCCAGTGACGTGTTGTAGCACTTTCACGCAAGAGGATGTAAAGTCGGTTCACCGCCCGTTGCGTATTATCGTGTGCAATCAGCCAGCGGTCCAGACCCGTATGCTTCCCCACTAGAGGCCGTCCAGAGCGATACACCTGACGCGAGACTTGTACCGCTAATCTATCTAGCCAAGACTCTCCGTGCCCTCTGACAAGGACCTCCATAGGGGCAAAACGATCATCGAACTGTACCTGCACAAGATCCGCCTCGTCAATGAGCACAACGTCCACATAACGCATGATCATTTCTACATTACGTATGTTTTCAGGAATGAGAGGCTGTTGAGGACCACTTGCAAGAAGGCTCGCTGGAGTTGCAAGCCAGATGTGTGCTTCTGCTAAACTTTGCGTCGATAAATGGACAGGGCAAATGGGCATAAATGGACAATCACGCCGACGCCTCTCTGCATCATCTTCATCATCGGTGAGATAAAGCCGTGTGCATGGCTCCTCTCCAGGTTGAATGGGTTGGACATCACGTCGCAAGCCATCCAAAGGACAAACGGCCGAGAGAAACGGAAATGCAGGATGCTCTCGACTGAGCGATGCACCTGCACGGAGAGCCTCTGTCGTATGCAATCGGTTGAGGTGGGCTATACGGGTAGAACGACCAATAAGAGGTACTGATTGCAATGAAGCAGGATCAGCATGGGACAGAGCCGAGAAGGTAGCGTGTTCCCGTAATAGAGAAGCCACATCGCTTTGCACAAGGGCAACGCGATGTCCTTTCCTTGCAAGGTGAACTGCCATGACCGTAAACAGGCTTGACTTGCCACTTCCGACCATTCCTATAAGATGAAGTAGGCCATCGAGTGGAAGTGCATCGCTCTCACTCAGACCAGTAGCATCAACAAGACGTAGTTGAACTGCCCCCATCCTTTCTTCCCATGATTGTTCTGCCAGAGAGCCAGGAGGGGCATGTCGGTCCATCCAGTGAGCTTCCTGTCGCAATTCTTGGAGAGATACAAAAATAGGTTCTCGATGTGGAACACGATCCCATTGTAGTGATGTGAGTGGATGACCTGCAAGAGAAGCTGCACGCGATGGAATTTCCACTTCATGACGTTCACGTTTGAGGTAGAAGTGGTAGCGGTTATTGGACGCATAGCGTGAAGGATGTTCTCTCCAAGGTGGAGGAGTACGCAAGGCAGTGCGAATAGCTTCTCGTCGCTCGGGAAGTACAGCGTTCTCTTGATCGAGAATACTCCTTCCATCTAGGCGGTAGAGAGGATAGGGAGATGGAAGATTACGATATTGTTCTAGATGTTCGAGCCAAGCACCACGTCCAATAAGCCAGGGAAGATGCAAGCGAGCCAAAACGAGTGCTTTTCGACTCACACTGGAAAGTGCATCGAAAGCGGGAAATGGATATCCATTGAGTACTGTCCAGGCAAGTTGAGGATCTTGCTCTGGAAAGTAGTCCTTCATGATAGTCAGAACCAATTCAGTATCTAAAATAGCAGAAGGGGTCATTGAAGGTAGACTATAAGCTTCCTTTAAAGCAGAGAGGTCCTCTACAAGAGACTTTCTCCATGAGCCAGCTTCACGCATTAAGCTTCTCCTGATATGCTTGTGCTTCTTCGATGAGAGCGCTGATTGTCAGAATGGTAAAATCGTGTGCGGAACCGAGACTTGTAGTTGCATTCTGTAGAATGCTGAGGTACTGGGAGTTATCGCGCACACGTTCGTCTGGTACAGCATAAAACGCTTTAGTCAAGGAATAACCGTTTACTTCTTGAAGAGGCGTAAGATGTCTGGCCAGTAGGTGCGGAAAACGCCAATCTTTGACATCTATTGCCCACCCATCTCCATTGGAAAAGGTAATATGAATATCGTAGGTATCGTAACCAGGCCAAAGCTCAGCAAGAAGGCCGAGGCGGCGAAGTTGCTTCATTGCATTAATCTCGTAAATGCCAGGAGCAACAATGTAGCGACGAATCGCACGGCGTACACGGTAGAGTTGCTTAGGTGATTCATCACACTCCTTGGTAGGAGGCTGAATGAAATCGCCTGTGAGTACCCTGCAGCGATCATCCCCACAGCGAAGACGCCCTTGATAGCGTTGAAGAGTCCACCCGCAAAATCCACAAAGGAGAACTTTACCCCTTTCAGCAACAGATGTTGGCACACGTTCGTATAATTCGGTGAGGTTTGCCCCAAGTGGGCTAATTTGAGGATCAAACGACATTTTCATAAGAGCTTCTTCTGTGAGAACAGGGGTTTCAATTAAATGTTGGCGTAAAGTAACATACGCATTTGGTACGCGATGCCGCTTTGCTTCGCTTAGAACGCGTTCCATTAACTTTTGGCTCGCTTCCATCTCCGCACCTCCTTTATATACGTATTCTCGGCAAAGCTCAGTGGGTTGTTCTTCTTCGAGTAGTGCAGTATCTAGGAGATAAGGTGGTACAGGGAAACGCACAGGCCATTCTTTTAGAGGACGATGGCACCATCTAATAGCTGCCGAAATAGTGGTTGGTGGGTCAATACCACGGAGCAAACATTCTGCTGCTAACATATTGAGACCACGATGCCAATCAAGATGATATGGAGCCTGAGGAGGTTTTCCGTCATTCACTGCTAGAGTCATATATGTGAGTCCAGAAGCTAGAAGTGGTAAGATAGCTTCAGAGACTGGAAGGTCGATACTACGATCAGATAAAGTGATACCTAGCAGCGCTTGACCTGTCGCAGTAACCTGTAAAGATCGCGGGCTAGTATTCCAGTCAACATATTCTGGTCGCAATCGTGTAAGTTGCCGTTGTATATTGGCTCTTGAGCTGCTTTGATAGCCCAATTCAATAGCAATTTCAGCAAGGGTGGGAGGAATGCCGGATTTCTGCTCTGTAAGCGTCACAATAGCTTGCAAGAGAATCTTGTCAGAGTCTGTAAGCACTACCATACGATCTCCTTAGTTACAACGTCTGTTGTAAACAACAGACGTTGTAGACATGTTTTCAGATGTAGGAAGTATAAACGGTCAGCCAAATATTGTCAACCTGTACGTCTAGGCTGGGGTGTATGAATTGGTTGTAGGCAAGCAAGGGAAAAAGGAGTATCCTCATCGGTAAAAAAGCCGACCAGAGAGGAGACTCCCCAAGTGGAAACGAATGAGCAGAGGAAAAAGGCAGTGAGAGCAGCGATTCAAGAAGAACTGGAAGGGTTTTTCGCGCACGTGCAAGATCTGAGCGAAGCAGACTTGGAGCACCTGGAAGAGCAGGTCGTCAAAACGAGCCAGCAGCAGGTCGTCAAAACGAGCCAGCAGATGGGAAGGAGGTTACTGGAAGGGATTCTCGACAGTCGGCTGCGTGAGCAGCGCCCAGTAGCCAGGCGCCAAGGGAGTTGCGGACATCGCCAGCGGTTGGTGGGAGAACGGCCCAAGGAACTGCTTAGCCTGGTGGGGCCAGTCACCTTCGTGCGCCCGTACTACCAATGCCTCGAGGTGCCCGAAGCAGAGAAGAGCTGTACGCACGGTGAAGCGCCCGATGATCCTTGTGGGGAGTCCAGCAGCGACGGACGACGAGCGGGGTGCAACGCGAGATCAGCTACCTGTGTGCGCGCTTGACGTTTGAGGAAGCAGCAGAGAGCTTGTGTCGGCATGTCCCGCTGGGGATGTCAGCACGGCAAGCCCTGAGCTTGATGCGCCCGGTGGGAGAAGCGCTGGCCATGGCAGAAGATCGGCAGGTGCAGAGCTTGCAGGCGCAGGCAAAGCAAGCCCGCAGTCAACGGCGGGAGGAGCGGCAGACCAAGGAGATCGAGCGACTCTACATCGAATTGGATGGGGTGCTGGCGCGGATGCGGCGGGGCAGCGTGCCGATGGAGAAAGAGGAACGGCAACGCAAAGGCGACGTGTATCGGGAGATCAAAGCCGGAGCCGTGTTTCGCGCAGAGCGCGGGTCCAAGCGGTCAGAGCTGGCCCCTGGCGTGTATGTGGATACGCCAGAGCCAGACAGTGTGCGCTATGTGGCGCGCCGCACCGCCAAGGGCGGCTTTGCCTGGTTGCTCTACCAGTTGGCAGAGCAATGCGGACTCTCGCAAGCCCAGCAGGTGGTGGTCGTGGGCGACGGTGCGCCCTGGATCTGGAATCTGGCCGCTGAACACTTTCCAGGGGCCGTGCAGATCGTCGATCTCTATCATGCCAAAGAACACGTGTGGGACGTGGCCCACGCGGTCTTTGGACCTGGCACAGCAGCAGGAACGGCTTGGGCCACGCACGCCTGCTCGCTCCTCGAACAGGGGCATAGTGAAGCGCTCATTTCCGCGATCTCTGCATTACCGCCCATCTCACCGGAGCCAGGGCAAGCACGCAGTTGTCCAGAGCGGGCCATCGACTACTTTACCACCAACGCCCAGCGCATGCGCTATCCCGTCTTCCGTGCGGAAGCGGATGCACGTGGGCAGTGGCATCGCCGAGGCCGCCTGCAAAACCATTGTCAGCACCCGCGCCAAACGCTCTGGCATGCGCTGGACGCCTGCAGGCATTGATGCGCTCTTGCCTCTGCGTACCTCCGTTCTCAACGGCGCCTACGACTCGCTCTGGAAGCAAGAATATGCTGCCTGATTGCCTACAACGAATTCATACACCCCTGGTATACCCGGGTGTGTTTCATTTTTTTGCGCTGCCTGCTTGCTGGGGGGGGTGGTAGGGTTGAGCCAACCGGTGGTACACTGGCGAAGAGGAAAGGAGTTGTGCAAACAGTCAAGGAGGGAGAATCCAAGATGCAGCCAGAAGACTTGCAACAGCGTTGGAAAGAGCAAGGGGAGGAAGCCACTGCCGCCGTCGCGCAGTGGAGAACGGCCCATCCGCAAGCGACGCTAGCGGAGATTGAACAAGCGGTTGATGAGCAGATCAATCGCCTGCGCGCGCAGCTGATCGAACAGGCAGCACAAGTGAGTACGGCAGCCGGCAGTGAAGCCAGCCAGGGACTGGTGTGCGAGCAATGTGGTCAGGCGCTCCAAGCACAAGGAGCAAGATGGCTATAGTCAAAACCAGAATCTTTCAACAAACACAGAACTATCTTCCTTATCTCATATGTCTCCTTGTGTTTATTCTTGGCGGCTGTGGAAGCGCTTCAACACCTTCCTCCGGCGCTTATGCAGAAATCAACTCTCCCCTTCCGATCATTTCTCAAGGAAGGGTCTATGTCAATACGGGTTTGCTTCAATTCTTCGACCAAAAGACAGGTGCGAAGGTTGGCAGTTATCAGATAGGAAAACCAAATCTCTCTTTTCAATTTGATCCAATCATCGCCAATGGCTCTATTTATATCATTGGAGATCCCACTATAGCTGCACCCAAAGGCTTCACTGGATATCAGGAGGCTGTTTATGCCTTGCAAGAAAAAAGTGGCGCTATTCTCTGGCAATCATTAGTTGATGCAACCGCTGTTGTAGGGATAGCAGGTGATCTAGTGTACGTCTACGCGCACGATAGCACCCTTATGGCCCTCCAAATAAGCGACGGAAAGGTCCGTTGGAAATATTCGACAGGCAATGCTACTACTGATTTTACATCTTTCGATGTGCTTCAAGGCGTCGTCTATGTTGGCTCAAGCGATGCTTCTCTTTCTGCGCTTGATGCAACAACGGGTGCTGTCCTCTGGCATCACACCCTGTGAGATACTGGTCTCACCGTGTCAGCTCTAGCCAATGGTATCATTTATGCCAGTGACCGACGTGAGATGTTTGCTGTCCGGCCCGGCAATGGAGCAGTACTCTGGCGCGTGACCCTTACAAATGATCTACGCGCTGGTGAGGTTACTTCTCTTATCATTTCCAATAGCGTTGCATACACAACTGTCGGCGATAGTACTTCAGAAACAGTAGTTACTTTCCTAAATTTTGCCAAAAGTAGTGGCAGCGTGCTGCCACCAGAAAGAGACTTGCCAAAAGAAGGATGATGGGTCATACCTATCGAAGGAACAGAATCCAAAGATAGGAGAACCATCACTATGAACGAGTCTACCACGCAAACGACGCGACATTTTTCGCCGTGTACCAGTCTGGCAGCGCTTGGCGTGAAGCTGAGGCAACTGGACGTGTTTCGTCCGATCCGCAAGAAAGTGCGGATTGCCCAGAAGACGGTCAAGCATACCCCCATCGACAAGCTTTATGATGCTTTCATTGCCATGTTGGCCGGAGCTCATGGGCTGGTGGAAATCAACAGTCGTCTGCGAGTCGATCCGGCCTTGCCCACGACATGCGCAATGAGCTAGCACCTTGTAGCAAATAAGCCGAGAAATGTGCCTCTTTGAAAGGGAACAACCACATTCTTCCCATCAAGGAGGCACATATGAGCAGTATCGCTGATGAATCGGTCCACATCCAAACCTCTTCAGAAGTGCAGTTTGCGACCCCGTCCTGGCTGGGTGAAGTTGCTCTGGCGGCTTCCCACCTTCGGAAACAAGGTCTTCTGAACAAGATAACCGAGCGCGTGCGTTTTGCGCGACGGCGGTTCGGACGTTATGACGTGCTGGATTTTCTCGCGGTGCTTTTCGGCTATGCCATCAGCGGCGAGTGTACACTGGAAGCGTTCTATGAGACCGTGCATCCGTTTGCTTCGGCCTTCATGGCCTTGTTCGGACGAGCACGTTTACCTGCGGCCTCGACGCTCAGCCGCTTTTTAGCTGCCCTGCCCGCTGAACCGGTGGAAGCCTTACGCACACTCTTTCTTGAGGATCTGCTGGCACGCCGCCTCTCCACTGAAGAACAATCAGCCGGATTGTGGGATCGGCAGGGGAACCGTTGGCTCGTGTTCGATGTGGATGGCACGCGAGAAGCGGCGCGTCAACGGGCCTTACCTCAGACGCCGGACCGGCCTGCCCCACAGCGAAGGCTGCGTCCCCTCTGCGCGCCTGGCTACACCGGACGCAAACGCGGGGAGGTCGTTCGGAGCCGGACAACCGTCTTGCAGATGCACACGCATCAGTGGGTGGCCAGCTTTGGCAACCCTGGCAATGGCCAGTATCGCGAAGAACTGCGCCGGGCGAAGGCGGTCATCCAGGCATACATCAAAGCCCACAGCTTTCCTGCAGAGCGCACGCTGCTGCGCCTCGATGGCCAATATGGCTCTGGAGCGGTCATCTCTGATGTGGCCGATTTCGCGTATGTGACACGCGGGAAAGATTACGGCATGCTCGATCGTACTGCCATCCAGGCGCGCTTGCACTTGCCCGCGGATCAGTCCTTAAACAGTGCGGAAAGTGGGATCTGCCGCGTGCTCTACGACTGGACCAGCGCCTGGACGAGAACGGTCCCCTCGTTCGTGTCATTGTGGCGACGCATCCCGCTCCAACGAAGAAGAAAAAGAAGCGGCAGGTGGGGATCATGCGTGATGGCATCATCTATGAGCTCTTCTGGACCAATCTTCCCCAGAGCGCCTTTACCACCTCTGATGTGGTGTCCCTCTACCTGCATCGTGGCGCGTTTGAAACCGCACTGGAAGACGAAGACATTGAGCAAGAGCCCGACCGCTGGTGTAGCCACTCGGCCTGGGGACAAGAAGCCTGGCAGATCGTAGCTCAGTGGACCTGGAACCTCCGCCTGGAATTGGGGCACAAGCTCGCTCCTGAATCGGTGCGCACCACTGAATTTGCGTCTGTCCTCCCAGAGCAGAACGCCCACGCTCCCATACCTCCTGCCTCCGCACCCGCTTCGGGGTATGCTCCACCCGCCACCGCGACGTCCTGGAAAGCTGGCCGCTTCACGGGCACAGACTTTCCCCTCCAACCGGATGGACCCCTGCGGTGCCCAGCAGGGAATGTGCTGGTTCCTCATGAGCACCGTCGAGAACGTGATGGCAGTCTGCGGGTGGTCTATTCCGCCAGCATTCGCGACTGTCGTCCGTGCCCCTTGCGCGAGCAGTGCCAATGGAACGGCAGCGCAACGGCCAAACCGCGTCAGGTGAGCGTCCTGCTCCATCCTCTGGTAGTGGGACCG
>WNFJ01269686.1_pt1 | contig 10783 bp, 7 predicted proteins | sample 5400461 | NCBI WGS metagenome assembly WNFJ01 (sample SAMN13153349, study PRJNA577476) | soil metagenome | isolation source: 115 cm saprolite on Douglas fir-dominated hillslope | place: USA:California | collected 2013-09-17
GCCAGCGCCCTCTTGGACCGGGGCGCCGCCAAGGTGTACGCCGCCGTCCACCGACCGGAGACCGTCACCGCCCCCCGGCTGGTGCCGGTCAGGTTCGATCTCACTGACCGGGCTTCAATCAATGCGGGGAGATCCGAGGCTGGAGTTAAAACGACGTGACATCGGCGGGCCAGCCGAGCCGACACGGTCTGGTCGGGCGCGACGCCGAGCTGGCCCGGCTGAGGGCGCTGGTTGATCCTGTCCCGGACAAGAGCAGCGTGCTGGTGGTCCTTGGCGAGGCGGGGATGGGCAAGACCCTGCTGGTGGCAGACGTGGCCAAGTGGGCGGGCGGTACGGGGATGCGCGTGTTGTCGGTTACCGGCCGGGAGTCTGAGTCGAACCTCGCGTTCGCCGGGCTGCATCAATTGCTGCGGCCAGTAGTGGCCCAGATTCCCAGCCTGCCCGGTCGTCAGGCGAGCGCACTTCTGGGGGCGCTCGGCCTCGCACCTGATCCGATTGCTCCGGACCGGCTGCTGACCGGCATGGCCGTGCTTACCCTGCTGTCGGACCTATCGAAGGCGTCTCCGGTCCTGGTGATCGTCGATGACGCCCACTGGCTGGATCGCGGCTCGCTGGACGCGCTCGCCTTCGCCGGCCACCGGCTGGACACTGAGCCGGTCGTGCTGCTGTTGGGCGCGCGCGGGAGCGCACCACCGGCGGGCTTTGACCGAGGCCTTCCCGAGCTGCACCTGAAACCGTTGCCGACAACGGAGGCCGGCCGACTGCTCGACCAGCAGCCGCGGCCGCTTCGAGGGAGGGCCCGCAGGCAAGTGCTCGCCCAGGCAGCCGGTAACCCGATGGCGCTGATCGAACTGGCCCGGGCGATCGCGGCTGATCCGGCCGCCGGGCGGCGCTGGGGTACCGGCCCGCTGCCGTTGACCGACCGCCTCACCGCCGTCATCGCCGCCCGGCTCGCCACCTTGCCCGCCGCCGCCCAGCACGCCCTGCTGCTCGCCGCGGTGGCGGACAGCGCGGACCTCGCCGCGGCGGCCATTGGCATGTCCGGGCTAGAGCCTGTTGCGCTCGTTCCGGCCGAGCGGCTGGGCCTGATCAAGGTCGACACAAGGGGCGTGAGGTTCACTAATCCCCTGGTCCGTTCCGCCGCCTATCACAGCGCGCCATTCGCCATGCGCGCTGCCGCGCACCGCGAGGTCGCCGCGGCGCTGTACGGCCAGCCAGACCGGCAGGCCTGGCACCTGGCCGCGGCAGCGGTGAATCCGGACGAGCACGTCGCGTCGCTGCTCGCGGCCACGGCGTCCCAGGTGCAGCGCCGGTGCGGGGCTTCTACGGCGGCGCAGACGCTGGAGCGCGCGGCCGAGCTGAGCCCCGATTTGGACATGCAGGCCCAGCGGCTGGTATCTGCGGCCATGGTCGCGGCGCCCACCGGGCAGACGGAGTGGGTGCACGACCTGGCCATCCGGGCCCTGGTTCTGACCAGGGAACCGGACCTGCGGCTCTTTGCCCGGCGACTGGTCGGCTGGGCGCTGGCCTGGTCAAACCAGCATGCCGACGCGCTGTCGGCCCTGATCCCGGTGGCGCGGGAGGCGGCTGGTTTCGACCCGCTGGGAGCCTGGGACGCGCTGGCGTTCGCGGCCTCAGTGGCTTATAAGTCCGGGGAGCCAGAAGGAGTGCAGGCGGTCCGAGAGACTCTCGCGCTTCTCAACGACGCAGCGCAGCTAGCCCCGGACCGGGCCCAGCGGCCTGCGGTGGAGGCACTGCGGCTATGGATACGGACCTCCACCGGCCCATACCGCGACAGAACCGAGATCCTCACCCGGCTCGATCAGAGCGCCCATGCATCCCTCGGCGAGCACTACCTGTCGCGCGCGGGTGCGACCGCGTGGATCTTGGACCGCTCGGACCTGGCGGTCAGACTGCTCCAGGCCGCCAGGAGCCTGCTCCAGGAACCCGCCGTGCGGGCCGCCAGCGGCGGGTCAGTGTCTCCGCTCGGCTGGGCCTGCCTGGATGCGGGGCGGTGGGACGACGCCCTGAAAGTTGCCGCCGAGGCTGATGATCTTGTCACGGGCGGCCAGATGGACATCATCTCGGCCTCCGCCGACCTGATCACCGGTACCATCCTGGCCGTCCGCGGTGAAGGGGACGCTGCCCGGGCCCGCATCAGCAGGGCACTGGCCAGCGACCCGGAAGAGAACCGGTCGGTCATCGCGCGGGCCCGGCATGCCCTGGGCCTGGCGGCCCTAGCGGACGCCGACTACCTCACGGCCTACGGCCAGCTCCGTCAGCTGTTCACCGACGACGGAGCGGCGTGGCACTACCACGTCTCCTACCTCGGCGTGGCTGACCTGGCCGCGGCCGCCGCCCGCGCCGAGCGCAGGATCGAAGCACGGGCTCTCCTCGAGCGGATCCAGGCCAGGATAGACGGGACGCCGTCCCCCAGGCTCGACCAGCTCCTCGACCGCGCCTGGGGCCTGCTCGCAGACCCCAGCAGCCTGGACACCTACTTCGAGAAGGCGCTGTCGGACCCGGCTGGCGACCTGTGGCCGTTCGAACGCGCGCAGCTGCGTCTTGACTACGGTGAGTGGCTGCGGCGGCACCGTCGCATCAACGACGCCAAGCCCGTCCTGACCGCGGCCCTAGAGGTCTTCCGGCAGCTTCATGCCCGGCCCTGGGTGCAGCGGGCCGAGGCCGAACTGCGCGCCTGCGGGGTAGCGGTCCCCGACGTCCCCACCGCACCGGATGTCCTAGGGCAGCTGACTTCCCAGCAGCGGAAGATCATCTACCTGGCCGCCCAGGGCCATACTAACCGTGAAATCGCCGACCGGCTGTTCTTGTCCCCACGCACCGTCGCCTCGCATCTGTACCGCTCCTACCCCAAGCTCGGCATATCCGGGCGGCACCAGCTCCACGACCTGATCGCCCGGGCCGGCCAAGGACCTGAAGCCCAGCCCGGGGACTGACCGACCGCTGGCCTGCAGGTGCAGTCAACATACCGATACCAAGCTGGCTGACGCGCAGGACGTACAGCCTGGTGGTGGTAGCATCCCGCAGAAGGCATGCAGAACGCCGGAGACTCTGCGTGGAGGACGGCCCATGTAGACGGATGTGGAGTTTGGCTGTTTTCGGCCAGGCGACAGAAATGGACAGGTGCTGCTTAGGTCTAGGCTGGTTGGAAAGTCTCATGAGCGTTCCCGACAACGTGAGTGCACGGGCCAGCGCGGTCGTTCAACGCCAGGTTGACTGGTCGGACACTGACGCGGCCGGGCATTACCACAACTCGACGGTCATCCGTTGGGTAGAGGCTGCCGAGGCGGTGCTCCTCGACCGCCTGGAGCTGCTCGATCTCTATCGAGCTATGCCACGTGTGCATTACGAAGTGGACTATCTTTGCCCCCTATACTTTCAGGAAATCGTCGATGTCACAATCTGGATCGAGGCTGTTGGACGCACCTCGGTGAGATACGCCTTCCACGTGCGTCGCGGCGAGGCTCTCGCTGTTCGCGGCACAATGGTAGCCGTCAAATCGGATCCGAACGTCGGTGGCAGCGAACCATGGAAGGACTCGGAGCGCGCGACTTTGGAGCATGCCGCCGAAGGCTGATTGACGCGCGGCGGTGCCAGCGATGTGCCGGTCATTGTCATTGTCCGGTTTTTGGTTTGGATCGGGATTCCACTCTTGCCTGCACCTCGGCGAAGCTGCCGTACAGACGATGCTCCAGGCTGGCGGCTGTGAACTGCTTACCCAGCCTGCGGCGAAAAAACGCGTTGGTCGAGTACCTCGTCCGCGAGAGCACGTATCTGTCGTTATCCCTGATCATCTGAAAAAACGTCGCCGCAGCGGGTGGCTGGACTTCGAAGTTGTCGTAGTTCACGACGACGTGAACTCGGCGTCCGATGTTGCGGAGCCTCGCGTCGATCAGGTCCGCCAGCGCACACGCTTGGTCGGCTGTTTCTAGCGACAGTCCCTCGAAGTTGCCGTACAACACGTTGTCGGATTCGTCGTAGACGAACCGTTCGTCCATCGGCTGGGTGGGTCTGCTCCGTAGCCCCATGACCGCGGCTTCGAAGATTGCCGGGTCCATCGTGGTGAGCTCGTCGGAGATGGCGGGTTCGAACTGCATGCCGGGCAGCACGTCCGTCTCGAGGTCAATGCCTGGAGCGATCTGGCTGAGCTCAAGCCCGGACTCGGTGAGCCGTAGCACGCACCGTTCGGTGATGAAGTACACCTCTTGACCACGTTCGCGGGCATATCGTCCGCTGAAGGTGATCTGCTGGACCTTGGGCACGAACTTGTACCCGGATCCTTCGGCGATCACCTCGAGCTGGCCGTTCTCGACGGAGACCTTGGCGCCGGCCCGGAACAGGCCGAGGAAGAAGACTTCCTTGGCCCGCTGGGTGATGTTGATGAAGCCGCCCGGGCCGGCGATCCGCGGGCCGAACTGGCTGACGTTAACGTTGCCGACCGCGTCTACCTCGGCCAGGCCAAGGAACGCCTGGTCGAGCCCACCACCGTCGTAGAAGTCGAACTGGCTGGGTTGGTCGATAATCGCCTGCGGATTGGTCACCCCGCCGAAGCTCAACCCGCTGGATGGGACCCCGCCGATGGCGCCGCCCTCCACGGTGAGGGTCACTCGATCGAGCACACCTTCCTCGTCAGCGACGGAGGCGATCCCCTCCGGGATGCCGATGCCGAGGTTCACCACGGAGTTTGGCCGTAGGAAAATCGCGGCCTGGCGGGCGATCACCTTGCGCCCGTCGAGCGGCATCGGTGGCAGGGAGCCCGCGGCTGCCGTCGTCTCGCCTGTGTAGGTGGGATTGTATGGCTCGCCAAAGGTCTGCTGATGCTCTTCGGGAGGACTGACCACCACAGCGTCCACGAGAATGCCCGGGATCTGAACTTCGCGCGGACTGAGTGTCCGGTTTGCCGTGGTCCGCTGGACCTGAACAATTACGATCCCGCCGGAATTCTTCGCGGCCTGCGCCATCGCCAGCGACTCCAGCGTGAGAGTCTCGTGTTCCATCGTGATGTTGCCCTCTGCGTCGGAAGTGGTGCCGCGCAGCAAGGCGATGTCGATTCGTCGCGAGGGGAAGAACAAGCACTCCCGGCCACCCAACTCGACCAGCTGGATCACGTCCTCTGTACTGCGTCTGTTCAACCGACCGCCCCCGATCCGCGGATCGACGAAGGTATGCAGGCCGATCTCGGTAACCGTCCCAGGCCGCCCGGCAGCCACGTCACGGTACCACTGGCTGATCAGGCCCAACGGCAGGCAGTAGGCGTCGATGTCCTCGTGCAACGCCAGCTCGCCCAACGCAGGCGCCAGGCCCCAGTGCCCGCCGATGACGCACCGGATCATGCCACGATGCGCGAAATGGTTCAGCCCGCGCTTCTTTCCGTCGCCTTGCCCCGCGGCGTGAATGATGGTGAGGTCGGCGGGTGCGCCGGTGCTCAGAAAACGGCGCTCCAATGCGGCGGCTAGGTGCTCGGGGAAGGCGGTACCGACGAAGCCGCCGGTCGCAACCGTGTCCCCGTCGAGAACGACCTCGATCGCCTCGTCGACCCCGATGACCTTGTTACGGCCGACCATCGTCTGCTCCAGGTACCCGTCGACGACGATCGACCATCGCCACGCGTCTGGATTGCTGCGGTGGGCGTAGGGGATGCTTAATGTTGGTTTCCCCGGATCGGGTGTCACCCAGGGTGGTTCGCATTAAAGTTCACCGGCCGTCAGCCGACAGCGAACTCTGGGCGCACGGTCGACTGCTTCAGCGGTAGTCCGAGGATCTCGCGAGCCTCCGCCGGTGTCGCGGGCTCGTAACCCATCTCGCGTACCAAACGCACCACGCGCTCGGTCAGCTGCATGTTGGTAGCGTGCTCGCCCTGACGGTAGTAAAGGTTGTCTTCAAGACCGGTACGCACATGACCGCCGGCCAACAACGAGTTCATCGCGGCGGGCAGTTGCGCAGGCCCGATCCCGCTCACACAAAAGACGCTGCCCTGCGGCAGCAGGTCGACCATCATCTGCAGGACCCGGGGCGAGTAAGGCATCGCGTTCTGAAAACCCCGATGGGCGCCGAGTACCAGGTTGACGAAAAATGGCGGCTCGTCGAGACCAGCCTCTATCAACGTTGTTACGTCCTGCGCGATATGTGTCGGTCCGAAGACCTCCCACTCCGGTTTGATGCCGCGCGCGCGCATTCTCTCGGCCAGCTCCCGACAGCGCGAAGGCGAAGTGTTCATCAGCAGTTCCTTGCCGTCGAAGCTCGCGACGATCGTGGTCGCGTCGAGAGTGCACATCTCGGCGCCGGCGTCCATCCCCTTCACGCGCTCCTCCCAGAGGATCTCCCAGGTACCGTCCTCGCGAGGCGCGACCAGGTCGCCGTGCACCCCCCCGCCGGTGGAGTTGTTGATTACGATGTCGCACCTGGTCCGAATACGCTCATTGATGTCCCGATAGATCTTCGGGTCACAGGTCGCCCCGTCATCGGGGCGACGGGCGTGCACTGCAACAACGCTGGCGCCGGAGTTGTAGCAGTCATAGACGTCTCGGGCGATCTCTGCGGGCTGGGTCGGCAGGTGCGGGTTTTGGCGCTTGTGCGCCATACCCCCGGTGGGGGCGATGGTGACGATGACCTTGTTCGTACTCAAGTTGTCTCTCCTCTGGGGATCAGATGGCGTTCAAACGGGTTCCGTTGACGCCTCCACCTTCCGTCCCACTCCATTACCTCAGCCGCGGACGGCGGCCAGCCAGTCCTGCACGGCCGGGATCTTCGTGTTGTCCGGGACCTCGCCGTCGGTGAGGACGAGGCCGGTCTTCCGAACGGGTGCGTCGAGCGGGACGACTTCGGCGCCGGGCAATCCGGACGCGCTGGCGCCGAGCACGTGCGCCATCGCCCGGTGGAACCGCGCGACGTTGCCGATCGTGCGGGCCGCGTCGGCCGGGATCCCGCCACCGACACCGCCGTCCAGCACGACGCCGTCGATCCCGGCGTCCAGAAACGCCTTCACTACGCCGACGAGGTCGGCGGCCCCGCTGGGCAGCACCGCGATCAGCGCGGCCTCGTCGCGAAATGTCGCGCGCAAGCGCCGGGTGGCCTCCAGCGCCGCCTCCCGGCGGGTCCCGTCGGCGTCCTCGGCGAGCATGCTGGGCAAGGTGACGGCGACGCCGTCGGGCCGTACGGCCTCGAGGAAGTCGTTGAGCCCGTTCGTGAGCTGGGTCGGGTCGGTGAGGAACTCCTCCCATGGCCGTTCGGCGATCTTCGCGGCGAGCCGCGGTGCCAGCGGAACGGCCAGCGTGTGCTGGCCGCCGCGGCCCGCCGCAATCGCCTGAGCACGGGCCCGGGGCAAAAGTGTCATGACGCCTCCATCACATCCGCACCAGCGGGGTGACGACGGCCCCGTCGGGCCACGAACCGTACAACCCAAGGATCTCCTCGGGCGGCTTGCGCTGCGACCACGCCGCCACGAACTCGTCGTAGGGCACACCGCGCGCTTTGCGCTCGTCGCGGGTCTGCTGGCGCAGCGCCGCGGTGCCCTCCGGGTCGACCCGGCCGGTCTGGGGGTTGAACCTCACCGCGTACACGTTCGCCGCGGCCCACTCCGAGACCATCCCGTCGGTGACGTCCTTCGCTACGGCTTCCGGATCCCGGTCGATCGGGTCGCCGTAGCCGGTCCCGCCAGTGGACAGCCCCAGCGTGATCACCTGGTCGCCCATGATCGGGCGCGCTGTCCGGCCATAGTTCTCCGCGACGACCGTGCCGCCGAACTTCCCTGATAGGAGCGACGCCAGGTCGAGCCTGCCCTCCTCGCCGGCCCGCATGAGCTCGGGGATATCCGCGCCCTCCAGCGAAATGCCGGGGCAGGTGCACATGGTGTATCCGCCGAACAGCGGCTGCGGGGTCTGCACGATGGAGTTGTCGGCGATCGACATGAAGAACACCATCGGCGCGTGGTGGGCGACCCACAGCTGCGCGGTGCCCACGCCGCCGCGGTACTTGCCCGCGCCGCCGGAGTCCTCCCAGTGCTGGGAGAACGGCACGACCATTGGGAACTCGTTCTCCATGTTCTCCACGTCCGGCGCCCGGCCGAATGCGCACCACGGGAAGCCGTATGCGTTGATCCCGTCCTGGTACGACCGCGCGCCCTGGCCCTCGGTGTTGATCGTGTAGGCCAGCATGTCGGCGAAAGGCATGCCCCACTGCGACACCCCCGCGAGCACTGACGCGTTGCCGCCGTTGCCCAGCGACGCGGTGACTTGCCGCCACTCCGTAGTGCCGAACCGGGCCCGCGCGACACAATTCGCGATTGCGCTCATCGCCCCGGTCGCCGCCATCACCGCGCACGACGTCGCCGCGCGGGCGTCTGGGGACAGCATCGAGTTCGGCGGAAAGGAGAAGTCGATCGGCTGGAACGTCGCCGAGGAGATCGGCAGGTCGTGGAAGACGTATTCGGAGATGTAATTCGCGAGGTGCCCAATGACCGCCTGCGGGTGGGCGTTGTAGCTCGACCCGTTCTCCGGGCTGGTCCCGGTGAAGTCGACGTGAAGCTCCTCGTCCTTCACCGTCATCGTCATGAAGCAGTTGCGGATCAGCCCGTTCTCCAGGCCGGCCGCGTCGGAGAAGGTGGCGCACCGGTAGACGCCGTCCGGCCACGACGCCAGCCGCTGACGGGCGCCCTGCTCGGCCTCGATCAGCATCTTACGGAACAGCCCGGTGACGAAGTCCTTGCCCTCGCGTTCGAACATCTCCAGCAGCCGCACCCGCACCCGGTCCGCGGTGGTGCACCGGGCGCGCAGGTCCACGGTGACGCTGACCTCGGAGCGGACCCCGAACGCCGCGAACATCTCGATCATGTCGCTGCGCAGCTGGTGGTTCTCGCCGATCTTCATCGGGGGCAGGTTCATGCCCTCGTCGAAGCGCGACTTGGCCGACAGCGGCATGCCGCCCGGCTCGGTGGCGCCGGTCTCGGTGGTGTGCGACAACGCCGCGGTCCACGCCACCAGCTCGTCCCGGAAAAACACCGGCATGATCGCGACCTGGTCGGGGTTGTGGATCCCGCCGTAGAGCGCGTCGTTGGTGTACCAGATGTCTCCGTCCTTGATCCCCGGGTTCGCCCCGTAGGTCTTCAAGATGTACTTGATCACGATCGGCGGGATCACCGCGTGCAGGTAGGTGCCCGCGCTCGCGTTCACCAGGTCGCCCGCCGCGGTGAACATCGCGACGATCGAGTCGCCCGCGACGCCCATCTGGCTGCGCGAGCTGCGCATGAACACCTCGTAACCCTCGTCCAGAATGTCAGCTGTCCGTTGAACTCCGATCTCGTAGGACCCGGTGCCGACCTTGTCCAAGCAGGACAGCTCGTAGTCGCTGGGTGGGACGACCTTCAGGGAGGCGAGCTTCTCCTCCAGGGTGGGGTAGCTCATGCCGTCGCTCCTTTCACAGCGGGTTGCGCGGCCGCGGTACCGGCCACGTCGGTTTTCTGCATCAGGCCCAGGCCATGCTGGTCGATGCTCAGGCTCAGGCCGGGTGGCACGACGATTGTGGTGAAGTGCGCCTCCACCAGGGCCGGCCCGTCCACCTGGTTGCCCGGGGTCAGATTGTCGAAGCGGTAGACCGGGGTCTCGGACCGCTTCGCGAATTCGGGCCAGTAGGCCTCTCGGCTCCCGATCTGGGCGGGCGACGGATTCTTGTCGCCCAGCTCGTGCACTGGGAGTTCGAGCTTCTCGGTCGGCACGGTTGCCTTGACGATGATGTTCTCGACGTAGGCACCACCGGGCTTGTTCACCACGTGCGGACTGAACGCCTCGGAGTACTCCTTCTCGAACGCGTCGTACACGGCCGCAGCGTCGGCCTCGCTGTTGATCTGCACCAGCGGCGAAGCGACCCGCTTGACCTGCACCTGCCCGCCGTAGAGCATGTCGAGCTCCACGGAGAACAGCGCATCGTCGGGGTTGAGGCCCTCCGAGATCAGGTCAGCCTTGGCTTGGGAGATCATCGTGCGGATCGGGGCGTTGTAGGCCTCGTAGTCGTCGGTGAGCTGCTGGGTCATGCCTTTGAGGAACAGCATCCGCTTGGACTGCTCGTAGACGTGCATGATGTCCATGACCGAGCTGCCCAGCGCCGAGAACACCGGCGCCTGCGGGAAGATCACCGACGTGGGGACGTCCGCGCCGTAGCCCGCCACGTGCGTAGGACCGCCGCCGCCGAAGGCGAAGAGCACGAAGTCCTCGGGGTGGTAGCCCCGCAGGTGTACCTCGCGCTTGATCGCGGAGGCCATGTTCTCCTCGACCAGCCGTCGGATCAGCGCGGCCGCCTCGTCGACCGAGACGCCAAGCGGATTGGCGATCCTCGTCTCGATTGCTTCGATGGCCTTATTGCGGTTGAGTGGCATGCGGCCGTCGAAATAGCCGTCCGGGGAGATGTAGCCCAGCACCACATCGGCGTCGGTGGTGGTGGGCTCGGAGCCGCCGAGGTCGTAACAGACCGGCCCCGGGTAGGAACCGGCCGATTTCGGGCCAACCTCCAGCCGGCTGCCGAGCAGCTCGTTGATCCAGGCGATCGAGCCGCCGCCCGCGCCCATCGTGGTGGCTTGCAGCATCGAGATGCCGACCATCCACTTGTCGATGATCGGGCGGAACTCATACGACCGGACCGACGCGTCGACGACCATGCCCAAGTCGAAGCTGGTGCCGCCGACGTCGGAAGCGATCACGTTGCGGTAGCCCAGCGCCTTGCCGATGTGAAAGCTGCCCATCAGCCCGGCGATCGGGCCGCCATTATAGGTGCG
>WNFJ01269797.1_pt1 | contig 10782 bp, 6 predicted proteins | sample 5400461 | NCBI WGS metagenome assembly WNFJ01 (sample SAMN13153349, study PRJNA577476) | soil metagenome | isolation source: 115 cm saprolite on Douglas fir-dominated hillslope | place: USA:California | collected 2013-09-17
GGCCCGAGAAGGGGCAGCCCCGCTGGTCCATCGAATACTGTGGAGAGACCCTGAATGGCTACTGGGCTGAAGCTGCGGCACTCAAACGAGCAGTTGAAGAGGGAATTCCTCTGTGGGATGCCAACTACCTTAGTACTATTGGGAATGAAACGGTTGCTCATATTTTCCGTGGTAGTGGTATTATTCCACTCCTCGGACAGCGTGCTGCTCATGCACGAGAAGTGGGGCATGTCTTATTAGAGCGCTACGATGGCCAATTTATACATGCAATCGAGCAAGCAGAAAGCAGTGCTATCAAACTTGTCGACTTGCTGGTCCGTGACTTCCCTTCATTTCGTGATATCGCAACCTATCACACTCACCCGGTCAAATTCTTTAAACGCGCTCAGATCTGCGTTGCCGATCTCCACAATACCTTTGGCGGTCAACAATGGGGAACATTTGCTGACCTTGAGCAATTGACTATCTTTGCCGATTACAAATTACCGCAAGTCTTGCGTCATTATCACGTGCTTGAGTATGATTCGACACTTGCACAGCGCATTGACAACCAGGAAATGCTCCCAGCAGAAAGTGAGGAAGAGGTAGAGATCCGAGCCGCCACCATCTGGGCTTGTGAGCTGTTGGGCCGAACGATGCAGCAACATGGTTACACTATGACAGCTGCCAAGATTGACCAGCGGCTCTGGTGGATGGGACAGCAATTGGCTGAGATGCAACCATACCACCGTACACGCACGATCTATTACTAACAGTTCCTTAAACATCCAGATGGCACCAAGTGTAGATACGGCAGTAGCGTTTCTGAATGCAAATTAGACATAATAGCCTAACTCATGATGAGTAGCACAAACTATTCAATAGAAAAAGCTGGTTCATGACATTATGGACATACAAACTTTACTGGCGGCATTAGAACAGCCACCGACACACATCTATCAAGATGCTTCGCTCGCAAGGGACAGTGAAGTCACAGCACTTGCATATGACTCGCGCAAAGTAGTAGAGGGAGCACTCTTTATAGCTGAAGCTGGTTACCACACTGATGGACGCCTCTATATCAACGACGCTGCTCGGCGTGGTGCCATCGCTGCATTAGGCACACCACTATTAGATAAGACACAAGCACTTCCTATCCCATATATTGCTGTAGCAGATACGCGTACGGCACTCGCTGATCTGTCCTGCGCGTTCTATAGCTATCCAGCACAGCGCCTATGCACCATTGGGGTCACTGGCACAGATGGAAAGACGACAACGTGCAACCTCATCAACACTCTACTTGAAAGTGGAGGCAAGCAGGCAGGGTTGATCACAACGGCCAATTTCAAGCTTCTCGGCGAGGAGTGGGAAAATCTTGCACGCCAGAGTACTCTTGAGACCTTAGAAGTGCAACAATTCCTGCACCGTCTGCTGGAGGCAGGGGGTAGCCATGCTGTGATTGAAGCGACATCGCATGGCCTTGAACTGCAGCGCGTGCGTGGATGTAACTTTGATGTGGGAGTAGTTACGAACATCACTCACGAGCACCTGGATTTTCACAAAACCATCGACGCTTACCGCCGGGCAAAAGCACGTCTCTTTGAAATGCTTGATCCCGCACGTGATAAGGGACTTGGGTGCCATCCTATCGCTATCCTTAATCGTGATGATGTCAGCTATGAGGTGTTGAAACCTTACTGTCGAACACCAATTCTTGACTATGGTATTGACACTCCTGCAGCAGTGCGTGCCGTTGATATTGAATTCCACGCTCATAGTACACGCTTTCGCACAGTCCTACCTGATAACGAATGCATCATTGAAACGCCTCTTGTAGGACGTTTCAACGTGAGCAACTGCTTAGCCGCTATTGCAACGGCTTACAGTCAGGGAATTGCATTAGAAACCATCGAAAAAGCTCTGGCAACAGTCAAAGGGGTAGCTGGACGCATGGAGCGTATCGATGAGGGCCAGCCTTTTACCGTTATTGTTGATTATGCACACACCCCAGACAGTTTGGAGAAAGTGCTGAACATACTGCGTCCGTTGACGCCAGGAAAGCTGACAGTCGTTTTTGGCTCAGCAGGAGAGCGTGATGTTCAAAAGCGCCCTGTCATGGGACATATTGCTGCAAAACTGACAGATTTCTTCGTTATTACAGATGAAGACCCACGCGAGGAAGATCGAGAGGCAATTCTTCGCGAGATTGCAGATGGTGCCGAGGCAGCAGGCAAACGCCAGGGAAGCGATTTTCTGTGTATCGCCGATCGCACTGAAGCCATTGCTGCAGCATTCGTACAGGCCAAAGAAGGTGATACAATCCTGTTAGCAGGTAAAGGACATGAACAAAGTATGATTATGGGAAGAGAAAAACTGCCTTGGGATGATCGGCGAGTAGCACGCGAACAACTCAGGGTTAAGGGGAAAGCAAAGAGTACTTCCTCCTAATCGCCTATTGAACCCGTTACTGTCAACACGGATATCGCGTTCCAACCTAATGAGATAGTCATGATTGAGTCAATTAAACAGATGTAGAGGGTTAAGTTGGCGCTCACAAGACACGCCGTCTGATAACGAGGCCAACATCACCTGGGAAACCAGAGTGGGTTTAGGTGTTCCCAACTAAAAATGCCTTCCCAATAAGGGAGAAATTATAAAAGGAGAGGCACCGTTTCCGTTCGCTTGATCGCGACGTACCCCACGCATAAATGCTGGGGCATCCATGCCGCAAGTTCTGATGAATGCACGAGAAATAAAGCCTTTGGTATACCATTTACATACGGCAGCAGCACTGCCTCATCCAACGGATCAGACTGTACCTCTATCGCTTATCCCTGCATTTTTACTGGTTTTTCTCATCTGTGCCATTATAAGTTTTCTGGTGTGTAGCCTAGCCAAAGCAGTGTTTCCCAAGTTCCGCAGTGGTGAGCACAAGCCTGGAACCCACCGCCCGGACCTCCCCACCGGAGGTCGTGAGATTAAAACAATAGAACTGCCCCTGGTAGGAGGCCCATCCTTTATCCTTACGATTGTAGGGACTGGTATAGGAGCTGCCTATCTCCTCCATTTCAGCCAGGACCAATGGACGCTCCTGCTGATTGCCCTTGGTGCTACGCTGGCTTATGCACTTGTTGGCTTCATCGATGACTGGGGCAAGGTCTATCGCAATAGTGGGCTTTCAGAACACACAAAATTCATCGGGGTCTTTCTTGTCGGTTGCATAGCAGCAGTAGTCTACTTCTTTCTGCTGCCCAACCTGGGACAAGAATCATATAGCATCTGGAAAGATCTGCCAATCCTCAATACCATCCTGTGTGTACACCCAATCAAAGGTACCCTGAATTGTTCTATTGCAGGAAACCCTGTCTCTTATTATAGTTGGTTGATATTCCTGACACTCCTGACTGGTTGTGTCGGAAGCGCAACTTCGATCTGTGTCGACTTCAGCGATGGGTTAGATGGCCTGGCAGGTGGGCTTGTATTTAGTGCATCGCTGGCAATGGGTATCGTTGTAGCCAGCCTCGTTGGTCAGGAACCAAAAGGCATTGTACTGGAAGTGTTAGCACTGTTAGGTGCAGGGTCAATTCTTGGTTATCTACCATGGAACTGGCCTTCTGCTTGGGCTGCCAGGAAAGGGAAAGCACCACGACGAGCAAAAATCTACATGGGTGATAGCGGTGCACTGGGCTTAGGTGGGCTGCTGGCAATGATCGCCATCTTTTCCCGCAATGAGGTGCTCTTGCTCCTTATTGGCGGAGCTTTTGTACTAGAAGGTGCATCTGCATTCATTTCTGCACGTGTTCTCACACGCATCTTTCGTCGTCGTTTACAGGTATTGCGATTTACGAGCAGTCGTGAATTTGTCCCACATACCGAGTTTCCATTGCCATTCCTAGCAACACCGCTGCATCACCATTTCGATCTGCTAGGCTGGGCCCGTGACAGACTTGTCTATGGGGCATGGGGATTAGGAGCTTGCTTTGCGATACTCGGTGTTCTTAGCAGCCTCGCTCAGATCGGTTGGCAACGCTACCTAGCACGCTTCCTCTGCGTGCTCCTGTTGGCAATTGTCTGGTCCAGCGGATCATGGTCTAAAAGCTACTTCGTAGGGAAACACCCTCCAGAGCGTACACGTCGTCGAAGGTTAGCTCTCTACTACGGTTACCCACTCCGGCTTATGGGTATTCGACTCTACCACCTTGTTGAGGTTATCGAGGCCAGCGAAGATGTCATCGAGACACCAGCTGAAGAACTGGCCCTCTGGCAACGTATGACCATCTTTGATGCCCGTTCAATGCTCGGCCTTTACTGTTACCGTGCAGGCTATTACCCCGCCGCTCTTGCACAGTGGACACGCATTCCTGAACGAAACCGCGTTCTGCGTCCAGAAATTGTCCGTCTGCTGGCAGACGTTGACAAGAGCCTTGCGCTGGAAAGCCAAGAGACACAGCCAATGCGTCGCGATCAGCTTTTACCTGCAGAACCCATCCTCGAAGGCAATCTGCTGCCCGCTGATTTGCCCAATCCATACGAGCCTGTGCGTCAGGAGGAGACAAATGGCATACAGGAAGTATGGAATGGACGCAAGCCACCCTCCTTTATTAGTATTGAGAATGATGACCACGGTGATCAGGAGGATCAAATCACTACTCCACTACAAGGAGGCAGTCAACCATGAGGAACTCAGCCGAGATTGAAATTGGAGACGTTTGGCTCTTGGCAAATAAAAACAGAGGCACCTGCAAGTAGGTACCTCTGTTCACTTCAATATCAGCTGTTTGCGTTATCAACACTTATCGCTGTGCCTGTGGTACCATTGAACACTACTTTTGCTTTCACTGTGAAGCCACTGCCAATGCTTTGGGCATTGAAGTTGAAATCTTTCAGCTCTGCACCGGTACCGATTGGGTAGCTAAAGCTCTTGTTCCCTACTTTGAAGTTGAGCTTGTTATCTGTTCCAACCCCGCTCGTAGTGATTCCCTGATACTTCACGGTATTCTGGTCTTGTGCTTGGTCTGGTTTGGCGATATCTAGTTTTGATGCTGTGAAGCTGCCATCAGTAGGATTTGCTGTTGCCGTCACCTTCACGGACTGACCTACACTCGGCAGGGCACCGTTCAAATCTCCTAGATCGGTCTGACCGTTTACAATGCTCATCGGTAGCCCTTGACCATCAGGCATACCCACCGTGATACTGCCATTGGACACACTCTGCACCGTTCCCATGAAATCGATAGTTCCCGGTTCGTTTACACCATTATTAGTATTTGTGGGCGTATTACTTGTTACTCCAGGAGTTGCATTGTTATTTTCCTGGGGATTTGTGTTCGCAGAAATGGTGTATGTATTGGTCCCAGCTTGTGTTACCTGAACGCTGAACGTTTTATTGAGCTGAGATTGCAACGACGATACTTGCTGATCAGTCAATCCATTGACAGTGACTTGCTGACCATTGACACTTAACGTTGCACTGTGTGCTGACGCGTTGACTGATTGAACCTGACCAGTGATGGTAAGGCTTCCATTTGTGCTATTTGTTCCAGGGACACCAAGGCCTTGACAGGCGGTAAACAACATCATTACAAAAAGACTACTAATAACTACGATGAACATCTGTAGACGACCTGATAAAAACTTGTTCATTGTCTTACTCCTTGTGAAGTTTTTTTTTCGGGCATTTTTTCGATACCTCAACTATTTACACTTACAATTTTATCTTACCTTTTAGTTAGATGCTATGTTTTAGCTTACTTTCCTGATGTGAAATGGTTCATAAAGAGGACGAGACAGGATGAGAAAAGAAATTCTTGCGGTTTTCCTTTTGTCCTGAAGGTGGAACAAATGCTCTCATGCTCTCCTCTAAGTTGACATAGACGCCGTGTAGACATTATAATAGTATTTCATTAAAAGAGCAGCATTTGAAATGAGAGAGTAGTCCCTGTCTGAATTGTAGAATATTTGAGGTGCAAAAATAATCCTCTTCCCTCACATTTGAGAAAGGAAAAGCAAATGGCAGCTAACCCACAAAGTGATGACCTGCACGGCATTCCCATGACAGAGGAAGCTTTTGAGCGCTTGGTAGACGGAGAGGACCTCTATCGCTACGAACTGATCGATGGCATCGCCTACAACATGACAGGATCATCTCCAGAGCACGGTCACATCACTGGGACTATCTTTGAGTTGATCAGATCTCGCATTGGACGGAAAGGCTTTTGCAAAGTGTATCAGGAGCAATACGTAAAAATTCCTAATGCACCATCTGTTGTGCCAGATGTGGTAGTAACGTGTGACAGGGCGGACTGGGATAAGGATAAACGGCTCAAGCCTTTTAAGATTCGGTCGCCACGTATTGTCTTTGAAGTGCTCTCGCCTAGCACTGATAGATATGATCATAATGAGAAGTTTGCTCGCTATCGAAGTTGTCCAACGCTTGAAATCTATATCCTGGTGAGCCAAGATGAGACACATGTCGAGGTGTACCGTCGCGAAACCGAGTGGAGGCAGGAACGCTTTTCAGCAGGCCAAGTAATCAATCTGGATCAGATTGGCCTAGAACTCTTGATTGATCAGATTTACGAAGGCGTCTTTACCTAATCGAGCCAGAAAGCTTCTGTCTTTTAACGCAGTGCTATATAACTGGAGAGAGCAAATACCTCTAGAGCATTCATTAATATCTATGAAGAGGTGCAGTTTATGGTTGCAAGTCCTACTTCAGCGCCACCCAAAAGATCGGGGGCAAACCGTATTGGCTGGTTAGTCATGTGGGTGATCAGCATTGGATTGGTAGCATTCCTGATCATTGTATTGGCAATTCGCTTCACGACACCTATTCCACTGTATCGGCTACGGGTACTACAAGATATTCCATTGCCTAGCGCCCTTACTGATCCAAAGAGCAAGGACCCATTAGCACTTGGTCTAGCAGTGCGGTTTGACCACTTTGACTTCCAGGCACTTGACCCGCAAACCCACTTACTATTTATCACCCATAGCGGGCCAAACCCAGATAAAGCAGACAGCGTAAACAACCATGTCGATCCGGCCAACGATGGCAATGTTGTTGTCTTCGACACCGTACAACATAAGGTGGTGAAATTGCTCGCCATTCCACAAACCTCTGGCATCGTCGTGGCTCCCGATATCCATTGGGTTTACGTCAGTGACGCCCAGGATGGCATCGTCTATGGCATTGACGAGAGTACATTTAGAACTGTCTCCATTAAACTCGATCCTTTAGACAGACCAGATGCTATAGCCTATGACCCGGTCGATCATATGATCCTCGTCAGTGACCCAGGTCTACCTCAAAGCGATAGCAACGCGAATATTGCCCTGAAAAACCAGAATGTGGCGGTGATCGATGTGCTCCACAACACGCTCATCACGAAGATCCCCCTCGGGGTGGATCAGCCATTCGGCGATGACGTTGCACATGTCCAGTATGATAGTACATCCCATGCCATTTTCGTGGTCACTCGACCACTGCACGATCAGAATGCTCAGCCGAATCCTCTGGTAACCCCGCCTTCCTTCGTCGATGTCATCGACCCGAACTTGCTCAGGGTTATTTTGAAGATCAAGCTGCCAGACACATGCGTCAATCCGCATGGAATGACTCTGGACTCAGACCAGGAAACTGCCTTCGTCGTCTGCATAAATAGCCAGAAGCTGGTGCGCCTCAATTTGCGGACAATGCAGCCTTTTCCAGATGCCACTCTTCAGCAATTGCCAGCTGGGTGCGACATCGCGCAATTAGATCACCCATTGCATGTGCTCTTTGTCGGGTGTACGGTGGGAATTGCAATGTTCAATGAAGCTGGAGGGCAATTGACAAGCCTGGGTAGCCAGTTTGTCGGCAGTAATAGCAACCATACGGCTTTTGTTGATGAGGGAACACAAGAGCTGTATGTGCCAATAACAAGTGCAGGTGACCGACCTGTCCTGCGCCTCGTCCAATATGTTCCAAACGGAACGGAGTCGTCGGGAGCATAGGACTATAGAAATATACTGAACGAGGAGAGGTCAGGCAGGACATGCCCCACCAGATTCTCGTTCAGCATCATTTACAAACCCGGATGCGCCGAGGTTCTTTAAATGTTCTCGTAGCGCAAAATCACCTGAGGTGCTAGAACTATCTCTTCACCATTTCTGAACGTATGTTGACTGACACGATCCCCTTGATAGGTGATGCCGTTTAAACTATCTGCATCCTCGATCAGCCATACGCCACCTTCCCAGCGGATTTTCGCGTGCAGGCGTGAGACGCGAGGGGATGGTACCTGCACGTCGTTGCCACCGAGGCGACCAATAGTCAGTACGGGCTTATCAAGCTGGCACGTACCAATGACTTTCCCATCAACCTGGATACGCACACGAGCAGGCTGCCGCATCTGCTTGGCTCGATCGCCATTGCCTCCTGAGGAAGCCGCACGGACAGGTTCTCCTGATACTGATGCTGGTCGAGGTGCTGGTGACGGCGTGCCCTGCCAGTTTTGCGAGCCGACAGGCGCCTGGGGCACTGAACTAGGCCCGTTCTGTTGCGCGACGGGAGCTGGCCGAGCCGACCACGGCTCGTTGCCTACTGGCGGCAGCACGAAGGCTGAACGAATGATCGACTTATCACCTGCACGTTCTGCACTGTAGCGGTTCTGCTCTTCGAGTAAGCCAGCGAATACTCCGCCGTGGCGCTTCAGTTCTTTGAAGCTACCTTTCTCAACAATCTGCCCAGCCTTCAAGACAATGATCTCATCCACGTTGCCAAGGGTACTGAGCCGATGGGAGATCACAAGCACTGTGCGCCCGACGATCAAGGTATCCAATGCACGCATCACTTCAGTCTCGGCCTCGACATCCAGGGCTGCAGTGGGTTCATCCAGGATCAGGATCGGTGCATCACGCAGGATTGCACGAGCGATAGCCAGACGTTGTCGTTGTCCACCGGAGAAATTCTTGCCCTGTTCGCGCACCAGAGTATCATACCCATCAGGGAAGCTCACGATCGTTTCATGCATGTGTGCTTTCTTGGCCGCATCAATAATATCGACATCGCTGGCTCCTGGACGCCCAACTTCGATATTTTCACGGATGGTGCCCTCGAAGAGAACCGAGTCCTGTAACACCATACTGATGTTCTGACGTAACACACCGAGCGGATACATACGATTATCAACGCCGCCGACTTTTACATTACCCTGCTGGATCTCGTAGAAGCGCGGAATCAACTTAACCAGGGTGGTTTTTCCACCGCCAGAAAGGCCAACCAATGCTACTTTTTTCCCGGCAGGGATTTGCAGGTTGATGCCCTTGAGTATGGGCCGTTCTGGTGAATAACCGAAGACGACATTCTCAAACGCGATGTCGCCCGACAGCTTTTGCGGTCCATAGTAAGGGGCTGACGACTCGATCACTTCTGGAGCTTGGTCCAGCACTTCCTGGATGCGCTCAGCGCCAGCTGACGCAATACTGCCCAGATTGGTTAGCTTCGCCAGATCTTTTATGGGTTGAAAGAGCACATTGAGAAAAAGGAGGAAAAGGACCAGGGTACCCACATCGACGCTCCCTCCTTCGAGCGTAAAGATCCCCAAGTTGACGGGGCTGCCCGACGCAACATAGCCGCCCACACCAACCACGACGGCAGTGCCGAGTGCCAAGACGATGGCTACGATGGGAGCGAATTGCGCTTGCAGAAAACCAGCCAACAACCCGGCCTGTCGGGTCTGGCTCACACGCTCGCCAAAACGCATAGCTTCGCGTTCTTCACGCGTAAATACTTTAATCACCGTGAGAGCATTAATATCTTCTGTTGCTACAGCAGCGACACGGCCAGCCGCTTTTGACGCACTTTTTGTCGCTACCTTGATGTTGCGGATATAGTAAATAGTGATCACGAATAGCAACGGGACAATGGAAACGGTGAGAAGTGTATATTGCCAACTTATGAAAAGCATGATCATCAAAACACCGAATAGGGTAAAGCCAGCTACCAGTAGATCAACCAGACCATCAGTGACGAGTTTCTCGATGTCAGAAATGTTAGAAGTGATGCGTTGGATCAGGTCGCCCTTCTTCTGCTTGCCATGCCAGTCCAGGGAAATGCGCTGCAAATGTTCGAAGAGCGTGATACGTAACCTCGCGCTCAGGTTTTGTGCAATGAAAGAGGCGATGTAGAGGTCAAGATAGCCCAGAATGGCACTGATGATAGAGAGCACAAGCAGCAGGACAATCGAAAAGACGATTACGCCAATCACGCTGTGCTGGGTCAGGATAGGGTGTAAGATGGAGTCTTGATTGTCCGGTGTAGCCGGGCACTGCGTCAGAGGTGCTGGCCCTATTTTGAGCGAAGGGTCAATTGCAGGTTTGTCGAACCACCCGAGAATGCCAGTTTGATAATTTGTTCCCAGAAATGAGAATTCGCAGGATGGATCATTTCCCTGACTGCCAACCTTACTGGTAATAAATTTGATGGGAAAGGCCGCACCAAGAGTACAGGCTACCTCTGTGATTGACACGAGTACTGCCAGCACGACCAGCCAGCGATAGCCCTTCAAGTTGCGGGACAAAAATTGAAACAGAAATACCACGGTGTCCTCCTTGCCTTAATTATTTTGCTAGAGTACTGGAGTGAGACATGCTTTAATCTCATCGAGCATAGCCGAGAGTTCTTGCGGTCGAGGACTATTGAGACGATTAACACGGCGCGTAGCGATTTTAAATATGAGTGCTCCTTCATACAGCCGTGAACGCTCTATGATGCTATCGATGATTTCATTGGTCATACCTCTCGTGAGCATGGCCTCA
>WNFJ01704477.1_pt1 | contig 10780 bp, 13 predicted proteins | sample 5400461 | NCBI WGS metagenome assembly WNFJ01 (sample SAMN13153349, study PRJNA577476) | soil metagenome | isolation source: 115 cm saprolite on Douglas fir-dominated hillslope | place: USA:California | collected 2013-09-17
ACACCTCTCCCGGCTGTTCGAGCGGTTCTATCGGGTGGACAAGGGACGAAGCCGGGACATGGGCGGTACGGGCCTGGGACTGGCGATCGTGAAACACCTGGTGGCAGGGATGAAAGGCGAGGTCAAAGTCGTCAGTGCGCCGGGCAAAGGCTCTACCTTCACGGTGATCCTGGCCCAAGCGCGCTCGGAAACCCCGCCCCTGAGCGCGCACCTCTAAAGCTTGCTGCCGTCGCGCCCGCATCGACGGCCGTATTGACCCCCTTTTTGCCGAGTCGCCATGGAGATGACACAAAAAGCTCGTACCCTTTTCCCGGATGGGGAATCGAACTGTCAGAGCTCCCCGGGTGTTGAGGGCGGGCAGGGAGAGTTGCTCCGTGTACCGACTGAAGATTGCCAAAGCCGAGGAGAACGAGCTGGAGCGCTTGCCGCTCGAGGTCGCCTTGCGGTTGGAGAAACACCTCAAACAGGTGACGGAGCTGGCCGGCGAAACGGAGGCCAACGACGCCGTGTGGGACCGGCGGCGAGACCCGGAGTCCGGGCTGCTTCGCTTCGAGCTCGAAGGCTTCTGCGTTCTCTACGAGGTCGATCGCGCTGCCGAGTTGGTGGTGGTAAGGTCGGTCAAGCGTGTAGGTCCTGCTCGGTCTCCAGCGGCGCCGGACTCCGTCTGACGAGCCGGCCCTCGCTTTGGGCAGCGGGAATGAATATTTTCCACGAATGTCACTTTCCGTTGACTCCGCGGCGACATGAATTCTAGCGGGCCGCTGGTAGAATGCGGTGCATGCAGGAAAAGACGTTGGCACACCTCTCTGATCTGCACATCGGGCTTTCCTCGAGGACGGAACGTGCGGCGGAGAGGATTTGCCAGTCGCTGGTCACCTCGAAGGTAGATCACGTGGTGGTGACCGGGGACGTCACCCACGGAGGGCGAGCCTGCGAGATACGGCGATTTTCAGAGATCTTCGATCCGCTCCTGAGCCGCGGAAGAATGTCGGTCATTCCGGGGAATCACGACTGCCTCCGGCACGAGGTAGGCCGTACGCTGATGTCAGGGCGCGCAGAAGCGGCGATCTTCGACGGATTGTATCTGGTCAAAGTGAACTCCACCGGGCCGCACAATCGTTCCTTTGTGGCCGGACACGGTGAGCTGAACCCCGAATTGATTGACGAGGTGGAGAGCCTGTTGGATCTCGCGCCGGCAGGCGCATTGTGCGCGATTCTGATCCACCATCACGTGCTCCCGTTGCCGGTTGAGACATTCGTGGAGTGGTTTGCGATGCGGATGCGCTGGCCCTTTGCCCGCGAGCTCTCTTTGGGGCACCAGTTGCTGCGCCGCTCGACCGGGCTTTGCGATCTGGTGCTTCACGGGCACCGCCACGTTCCCCGCGAGACCCGCTTCTCCGCCGGCCCCCGCCCGCTCGATGTCTACAATGCCGGTAGCTCGACTGAGCTATCCGCGTACCGGATGTTCAATCACGCCAACGGCCGGCTGGTGGGCGCGCCCGCATGGGTGGACGCCGCCCTCCCCGAGGTTCGGCGAGCGCGCCGCGCCCCGCAGTTTACCGCAGCGACTCCTTCCTAGTGGTTGAAATCAGCCCCGGCGGCCGAGGCGAGCCTTGAGGCTCGCTCTCGGCTAGCTCAATCTTTGGGAAACGGAAAGCGGTTAGAGGATGCCGCGGCGTCGCAGTTTGCGAATCTCGTTCCGACCGCCGTCCAGGTCTCTTCCTCCGTAAATGATCAGGAGCCGCTCGCCGCTGAGATAGGCCAATGCTGGATTCCGGTACAGTCGATTGTATCGGCTGACTTCCGTCGGATCGTAGCCGAATTCCGCGGCGAGCTCCCTGAGCAGCAGCTGTACAATCGTCACTGCCGGCCCGGTGAGGGTAAAGTCGGCGTCGGACAGGTTGTGCGCTACGTACTCGGCGAGCACGTTCGTTTGCGTGGGCGATAGCTCGTTCAAATCCACACTCCCCAGCTGGCGGACGGCGGGCAGCCTGAGCCGTTGGGCGCTGTCCCGGCGGAGATATCCCCGTTTGACCGGATCAATTCCCGCGATGATCGCCGCTGCGCGGACCCAATTGACGACCTTGTATTCGTTTCCCGAGGTTGGCGTGGAATGGGCCGACGCCTGGGTACGACGAAGTCCGGAGCCAGCCCGCGCGCCTAGAATCCGCCAAGCGCGGCGCGCATCAGCTTGAAAAACACATCGGTGTTCGTCTGCACGCCGTAGAATTGCTCGAAGACGTGATTGGGTCCGTCTGGGCCGGTGCTGTAGGCAGAAACAGGGATGTCCGACGCGGTATGAACTGCTTGGTCCCTCCCGGTCGCCTGTCCACGGAGGAAATAGCCATACCGGCTCTCTGCCCGTTGGTACGGAATGTCTGAGTACCCGCGAGCGCGCAGCTCGCCCTTGATGTCGTCGGGCAGCAGGCTGTCGACAATCGGAAGGGGTTTCATCAACCAGCTCTCGTAACGGTCACCACTGGCGCCGTACCCGACCAGCAGCTTGCCATCGATGTCGAAGGTTTCGGGATAACCATCGGGGAGGATGTTGTATCTGGGGAAGGCAGCGGCGTCATAGGTGCCGATGATGGTCGACTTTTGACGCTCGGGTTGCACCGCGGGATCGAGGGTCATGTTGTCCGGTGGCAGGGATCTCAGATGCGTGATACCGCCGGTGAGCGCGCCGATCAGGCTGAATCCGGAGCACTCGTGGTCTGCAAGCACCACGATCACCGTGTCGCCGGCCTGGTCGGCGAATCGCTTGGCCACTCCCACCGCGTTGTCGAATTCGATGGTTTCGTCAATTACCCGATCGGCATCCATCAGGTGCGACTGCTTGTCGATGTGCGCGCCCTCGACCATCAGGACGAACCCCTGGTCATTCCTGCTCAGGACTTGCAGCGCCGACTGGGTCATCTCCTCGAGCAACGGCTGATCCGGCGCGTGATAGTCATCCACCGCAAAAGTGGTCGTACCGGGAAGAAGGGTGTTGCGTCGTTTGGCCAGCTTGTCCAATGCGACATTCATGTTCCCATAGCCGAACAAACCGAGCAGCTTGTCCGGAGCTCCGATCTGCCTGAGAGTCGTCGCGGTATCGGCGTAGGCGAATCCGGCATTGACGAAGTCCTGGATCAAGTTGCGCTGAGGATCGAGGGAGCCCCCGGACGTGAGATGCCAAGCGGCCACCAGGTCCGCCGGGAGGTTGTCATAGTCGGTGGACGACGAACGGCTTGAGCCAAACTGCCCCGCGGGTAGAAACCACCTTCGTCCACCCCCCATCAACACGCTCAAGCCGGTTCCGTAGACGCCCGTCCCCTCCGTATCGCTTTCATCCAGATATTGGTCGCAGACGCCGGTTCCTGCATTTCGATTTCCAGTGTGCACCGCATTCGCCGCCGGAGTTGCGTCCTCGACATCTGCGCTGGTCACCAACCCCAGAGAAGTGCCACGCACGCGATGGAGGTATTCGGCCATGTACTCCACCCTGGGCTGATAAAATGGATTGATCATATTGGCGGGGTACACCCCCTCCTGCCCGTTGTTGGCGTGGCTCCCCGTCGCATAGCACGCCATTCCCGGCGCGGAGTCGGTGATGATGCTGTTCAGAGAGTGGGTGGTGACCAGGCCGGTCCCCGGAAGGCGATCGATTTCCAGATATCCATTGGGCTGCCCTTCCGTGACCCCATACTTCACCAGTCGAGCGGCGGTCCGATGCGCTACGCCCATGCCGTCGCCGAGCAAGATGATGATGTTCTTCGCCGGACGATTCCCTCCCCAGAGGTCGAGGATTTCGTAGTTGGCCTGTACGTTGACGGTGCCGGTAGAGTCCGAAAAGGACGCGGTAACGGTGTGGATCCCACCGACATCATTTGAATAGCCACGCAAGTTGAACCCAACCCGCCGTAGCCGGCCGAGCTGATCCCATCCGTTTGGTTGGAGCCTTGCACGCCCGACGTGAACTCCTGGGGCACGCCGTCGATCGCGATCGTAGCGGAAAAGGGTCCCGTTCCTCTCCCCTCGACCCGGAGGTCGAACTTCTGGCCCGACAGGAATCGCGAGTTTCCTGGTGGGATGATTCGGACGTTGCTGGGAAGCGCCGACGCGGCCCCGCTGATCAACACGCCCGCCGACAACATGGAAATGAACCCTATGCGCCACTTGCTCGACAAATGCATGGTGTACCCCCTGGGTTAGACGGAAGTGCCGTTTTCGTTGCTTTTCACTTGCGACGTTTCATTGATTCGCGGCTTTACCTGCTTCGATTTCTTCGGAGATCGACTGCCCTTGGATTGATCGAGAATCATCCGGATTGCCGAGACCTGCCCATCCTCCGAGGCGCGATTGCCCACCTCCAGAACGCCGGTCACTTCGATGCGGCGCGCGATGTGCTCGAGCTTGCGTCCCTTCGCCGACCGGACGATCACCAGTACCGCCTCCGGAGGCAGATCCGCCGTGCCGCCTCCACCCTCACCGCAGGCCACCGGCTGGGAAGCGAGGTAGAAGGCGCCCTCGGGAGGCATCTCCATCTGCGCCATATATCCAACCATCGTCACCCGCTTGCCGTTGAGGGAGAGCAGCTTCTGGGAGGGCCTGAGCTCGCGAGGGCTCGCCTCGAAGATCTCTTTGAAAGAAAGGCGCTCGGTTACCGCGTTTGCTTTCGCTTGACTGTTCAACCGCACCGGCTTCGCTTCCGAGATCGATGGACCCGCCGCCAGCAAGGCGAGCGATAGAAATCCCACTTCAAGCAAGGTACGTCCTCCTCCCGGGATGCCCGGACGGAAGCGTGACTACCATTGATGTTTGTGATTGAGTGTCAAAGGTAGGTCACGTTCGTGTCAGCTCCGACGAACGAGAGACGCACAAGTTATCCACAGCAGATTTCCGGTTTGGGCGCCGCCGTGAGGCGGCCGATCATTTACGGAGATGTTACTCCGCTGTCACGCTCCCGCCTTTTTTCGATGGTAAGCGCCAGCGCATGGCACGTATCCTCGTTGTTGAGGACGAACCCGATCTCGCCGCTTTGGTTGCTTTCAATCTCCGGCAGGCGAGCTTTGAAGTAGACACGGCCGAGACCGGCGAGCACGCGCTCGAGCTGGCAACCCGAAATCCGCCTCATCTGGTGATTCTCGATTTGATGCTGCCCGACATCGCCGGAATCGAGGTCTGCCGAGTGCTCAAGCGGCGCGTTCCGGCAGTCTCGGTGGTGATGCTCACCGCCAAGAAGGAGGAGGCGGATCGGTTGGCAGGTTTTCAGTCCGGAGCCGAGGACTACATCGTCAAGCCCTTCAGCGTGCTTGAGCTGGTGATGCGGGTGAAGGCGATTCTCCGGCGGGCAGGGCTCAGCGGGGGTGAAGCGGCGAACATCACCTTCGGACTGGTCGATTTGGACGTTGGCGAGCACCGCTGCACCGTGCAGGGGACGGAAATCCCGCTCACCGTCCTGGAATTCCGACTTCTCCACTATTTGCTGGCGCGCCTCGGGCAGGTGCAGTCGCGTAAACAGCTGCTCGAAGAAGTCTGGAAACTACAGGGCTCGCTCGAGACCCGAACCATCGACACTCACATCAATCGGTTGCGACAAAAGCTGGGAAAAGCCGGGGAATACCTGGAAACCGTGCGGGGAGTCGGCTACCGCATCCGCAGGCCCGCGCTCGAAAAGGGAGCCCTTCGGCGGTAACCCGCCAATTTCGCAAGCGACCAAAAGTTGTTGCAAAGAGTTGTCTTTGTTCTGTGCGGTTCGTCCCTTAGTAATGCGCCCGCACCGGCATTCACTTCTCGACCCTTTCCCTTTCACGACTTTCGCTCGCGCGGGCAGCGGCAGTGCTCCTCTCGGCGATGAGCCCCGGTGCGGAAGCTGGCTCCAGTCAGGACGCGGAGGTGATCGGGCGGATGAGTGGGATCGACGTCAGCAGCGATGAGATTCGCTCCTATCTTCAGACCCTGGCTCCGCAGGATCGGGCAGTGCTCGCCAAGGATCCGGCCGCCCTCTCCCAGGTGGTGCGCGCCTATCTCGCCCGCCGGGCGGTGCTCAAAGAAGCCCTGGCCAAAAAATGGGACCAGCAGCCGCTGATCAAAGCGCAGCTGGATCGCGCGCGCGAGCAGGGTTTGATCGAGCTTTACCTCGATTCCGTCTCCCATCCCCCCGATGGCTTTCCTACCGATGCCGAAGTGAAGGCGGCCTACGATGCGAACAAGGCGGCCTTCGAGGTGCCCCGTCAGTTCCGTTTGTCGCAAATCTATCTCGGCGCGCCTACAGAGGCGGACAAGGAAACCGAGGCGAAGGCGCGCAAAAAGCTGGATGAAGTCGTCGGTAAGCTGAAGCAGAAGGGAGCGGACTTCGCGGCCATTGCCCGCGCGGACAGCGACGACAAACAGAGCGGGCAGCAGGGTGGAGAGATCGGCTGGCTCACCGAGAACCAGATGGTACCCGGCATCCGCAGCGCGGTGAGCAGGCTCGCGAAAGACGGCGTCTCCGACGATCCGCCTCGACGACGGCTGGCACCTGATCAAGCTCCTCGAGACGAAGCCTGCCTCCACCCGGCCGCTGGTCGAGGTACGGGAGTCGATCGTGGTCCAGCTGCGCGCGGAGCGAAGCCGGGCCAACCGGCAGGCGTATCTGACCAAGCTGCTCGAGCAGAACCCGCCCACGATCAACGAGCTGGCGCTGCCCAAGGTGATGGCGACGGCGAAGTAGACCGCCGTTTACCTCGGCCCGCCCTAGGCGACCGGCGGCGGCGTCCCGGTGGACGCTTTCGCGGTCATTGCCGGCTCCCAGCGGCCGGAGACCGCCTCGAGCCTGGTGTTCTCCTGGACGAGGAGCCGATTTCCACGCCAATTCACCGTGCTGCTCAAAAGCCCATGCCCCCAGGAGGCCGAGGCCAACAGATCTTTGAGCGGCACGAAGGGGATCAGTCTCCAGGGGAATGGACCCCCGCGTAGGCCTTGCGCGGCAACGCAGTCGATCAGCGCTTTGAAAAGGCAGCAGTTCGACCAAAGCGCCAATCCGAGCTCGTCGTGCAACAGGGCCAAACCAAACGAAGCTATCAGAATGGGGTTGAGCAGCAATTCGGCGATGTAGACAGGAACCCCGACGACTCGTCGCTGCATTACGCCCCAGCGGGCATACCGGGCGATGAACTCCGAAACCCGGCGATAACGAGAGATATTGGTGATGGGGTTGCGGGCAATGACAATCGTCTTGCCCAGCTTCTTGGAAACCAGGCGCCCGGTCACGTAGTCCTCGGCGAGCACGTCTTTGACCGCTTCGAAGCCACCCATCGCGCGGAGGTCCTCTCTGCGCAGCGCCATCGATTTCGAGACGACGAAGTCCTTGCCCAATACATATTTTGCCGCAACCACGCCGGGCCCGATGTTCGTGCTGAGGTAAAGATTGTCCAGGAGCGCGCCGAGGCGCTGTTCGCCGGCGCCGGCGAGAGGATGGGTCACCAGCCCGACGCGGGGGTTTTCGAAATAGGCGGCGATCTCGCTCAAGTAGTTGCGCCGGACGCGAACGTTCGAATCGTTGACGACGAGAATGTCATGTCGGGCAGCGGCGGCGAGGGTGATCAGCTGGTTGACCTTCGGGTTCAGGCCTGGCTCGCCCCGCTGAATCACCACCCGCATGACAGATGGCCACTGTTGCTCCGCCCATCGCGCGACCGGGTAGGCGGGATCGGTGGTATCTTTGATCCCGAGCAGGACCTCGTAGTTGGGATATCGAAGCCGGGTGAAGACCTCGAGATTGGCGAGAAGGTCGTCGTCCACCCCGCAGAGCGGCTTGAGCACGGAAATGCCGGGGTAACCGGTGGGCAGCGGCGACGCTTGGCGAAGGTGCGACCGCAGGGCGAGACATTGCACACCGACGAGCAGCAGACCGAGGCCGGCAAGCCCGAAGAGGACCATCGCCACCGTGGACAATGGCGCCACCTAGACGAGCACCCGCGTCGCCAGGCCGGCGATGAGACCCACCATTCCTCCGGCGGCAACGTCCAGAGGATAGTGTGCGCCGAGGTATACCCGGGACATTCCGATTGCCAGCGCGAGCGACAGGTGGAAGGGGCCAAGCCAGCCGTGCCCGGCGAGCGCGATCGCCACCGCGAATGCCGCCGCGGTGTGACCGGAGGGAAAGGAAAAGACGTCAGGATTCTCGGTCAGGGCATCCCGGAGCTCGGACGCGGACGTTTGCACAGGCGCTTGATCACCTGCGAAAGAGCGGTGGCAATGACCGCCGCCGAGGCGAGGAGGATTCCGTACCGCCGGGTCGGCCCTCCCGCGGCGAGAAGAACGAGACCAACCAGAATCCAGCTCGACGCATCTCCGAAACGGGTCAACGCTCGCATCAGCAGGGTGACGCTGGGAACCTGCCAGCGGCGCACGCCGAGAAGGAGGGCTTCATCGAATCGAAGAAGATGTCTCACCATGTTTGGGCTCTCGCCATGACTGACATCATGCAAGTCGCTGATGGCAAACAAGTTTCATTCGTGAAAAATATAGGCAAATTCTGGAATTTTCGGTTACAGCGCCCCGAGAGTCGATCAACCAACTGACACCTATGTTTTCTTCGAGTGGACAGGTCCCTGCGGTGGTGTCGGTGGATATGGGCTACGGCCACCTTCGCGCCGCGGCTCCGCTGGCCGATGCGTTGGGAACCGAGATTCTCTACGCCGATTCGCCTGCTCTGGCGGACCGCGACGAACGCAAGCATTGGGCGCGGGCGCGCACCTTCTACGAGGTGGTGACGCGATTGTCGCAGCTTCGGGTGATCGGTGGAGCGCTGGATGGGCTCCTCGATGCGGTGACATCCATTCCGCGGCTTCATCCGTCTCGGGATCTCTCCGCTCCAACCTTTGGAGCGCGATCGCTGAATCGATTGATCGAGAGAGGACTGGGCCAGGGACTGGTCAACCACTTGCGCACCAGCGGAGCGGGTCTGTTGACCACCTTCTATGCGCCGGCGATTGCGGCCGATCATTTTGGCTGTCCGCGGGTGACCTGCGTGGTCACCGACAGCGACATCAATCGCGTCTGGGCTCCATTCGACTCGCGCCGGAGCAAGATCAAATATTTTGCTCCCAGCCGCCGCGCCCAGCGAAGGCTCGCGGCTTACGGGGTCCCGCCGGAGAATATTGAGTTCACCGGCTTTCCACTGCCTCACGAGCTGGTCGGCGGGGCAGGGTTGACGGCGATTCGGCGCAATCTTGCCGGCCGTCTGGTCCGATTGGATCCGAGCGGCGCTTTCCGGGAGATGTACCAGGAGGAATTGTCGCATTTCCTCGGGCCGCTTCCGAAGGAGGAGGAGCATCGCCCACCGCTTCTGGTGTTCGCGGTCGGAGGAACGGGTACCCAGGTCGGTCTGGCTCGCCGGCTGCTCCCTTCGTTTCGAAACAGGATTCTCGAGGGAAAGATCCGGATCGCGCTGGTGGCGGGGATCCGCGCCGAGGTCGCTTCCAAGCTCGAGTCGTGCGTTCGAGAAACGGGCCTCACCGAGAGGGTGGGGTCGGGCATCGAAATCGTCGTCGAAAAAGATTTCAATTCTTACTACCGTCGCTTCAATCGGCTTCTCGCCGAGACCGACATCCTGTGGACCAAGCCCAGCGAATTGACTTTCTACGCGGCCTTGGGAATCCCTCTGGTGCTCTCGTCGCCGGTAGGGGTTCACGAGTTTTCGAACCGGCGCTGGGCAAGGGAGAGCGGAGCAGGGCTGAAGCAGCGGGACGCGCGCTACGCCGCGGGTTGGATCGAGGAATGGCTCGCGGATGGCATCCTCGCTGCGGCAGCCTGGTCGGGTTATCGCCGGTTGCCGAAGCTGGGCCTCTACCGGATCCTCAATCATTTTGGCTGCGAGTTTGAGATCGCTTCGCACCCGTCTGGATTGGATCTCATCGAGCCGGCAGCGCCGTTGCGATAAATTTGCAACAATAAAATTGACATCCATTTCCCCGATCCGCCACGCAATCGCCATCGCTTTTGTCTATGAATGGTTCATGAAACTCACGCATCGTTACCGCGCAATCGAAGCCGCTGACCCGTCCGGGGCGACATGCCGGCAGTGCGCCCGGGAGCTGCGAACCGCCGAGCTCCGGGACATGCGGGAGCTGGCGTTTCAACTTGGCACGTTCGGAACACTGACTTTCGATGAGCTGCTCTGCCCTGCTTCGGAGCGCTGCCTCGAACGGAGAGATCGGACTGGGCGCGTTTAGAGCACCTGGTCGACATCTGAGGACGGCAAAAGTGGACCGGCGAGAACCTTCATGCTCGCTTCCACGTTGGCCAGGGGAGCTCGGGTGCCAACCCTACCGAAGCGGCAAAATTTTTTCCGCCGAACGACGGCGAAGACGATCGGGCAACTGTCCGCCGGATCAGCGGATCTTCGAAACTGGTAGCGACTCAAGAACCGTCGTGTTAGCCGATCCAGTCCCGTGACCTATCTGATCTCTCCACCTGACAGGAAGCCATGAAAAAAGTGCTCTTTGCTTGCGTCCACAACGTGGGCCGTTCGCAGATGGCAGCGGCGTTCTTCAACAGCTTCTGCGCACCCTCTCTCGTCAAGGCGATTTCGGCCGTTCCAGCGCCGGTGGATCGGGTTCAGCCGGAGATCTTGGAAGCAATGAAAGAGATCGGCATCGATCTCTGGGCAGGACGATCTCAGCTTCTGACGCCGGATCTGGTGCGTAGCGCCGATCTCGTGGTTTCGCTCGGGTGCGGCGAGTTGTGCCCCTCCGTGCCGGGGCAGCGGAGAATGGAATGGTCGCTCGAAGCCCCCGAGGGCCAGACGCTGGAT
>WNFJ01307607.1_pt1 | contig 10778 bp, 9 predicted proteins | sample 5400461 | NCBI WGS metagenome assembly WNFJ01 (sample SAMN13153349, study PRJNA577476) | soil metagenome | isolation source: 115 cm saprolite on Douglas fir-dominated hillslope | place: USA:California | collected 2013-09-17
TGCGCTGCGAATGCCCGCTGGCGGAAGCCGTCGCCCAGGCCCAGGAGGCCGGGCGCAAGTACATCACCGTCGCCAGCCGGGTGCTCGCCGGCAAATGAGTTCCTCGTCCGGAGCGGAGGGAGGCTGTCCCGGGCAGCATCGGGACGATTCCATCATTCGGGTGCTCGACATCGTCAATACCCGCGGGCTCCATGCCCGCGCCTCGGCCAAGTTCGTGCAAACGGTGGAGAAATACGCGGCGCAGGTCCGTGTGACGCGCGGCAGCGAGACCGTGGGCGGCACGTCCATCATGGGCTTGATGATGCTCGCGGCGGGCCCCGGCACCTCGATCAGGATCGAAGCTTCCGGACCGCAGGCCGCCGAGGTCCTGGCCGCGCTCGAACAGCTCGTCAGGAGCCGATTCGGCGAGGACGATTGAGCAGCGCAGGGGCTGAAAGCCATATAAAGAAATCTTTATATCAGATTGCCCAATGCTCGCGCGGCTGCTATAGGCGAACGCCAAGCCGCGCGCCCCGAGCCAAGGAATTCTATGAAACCCTCTCCCAAGCCGAAGGCCCAAACCCCCGATTTTTTCGTCAAGGACTTGGCGCTCGCCTCCTGGGGCCGCAAGGAAATCGCCATCGCCGAAGTGGAGATGCCGGGCCTGATGGCGATCCGCGACGAGTTCGGGCCCGAGCAGCCGCTGCGCGGGGCGCGCATCGCCGGCTCCCTGCACATGACCATCCAGACCGCGGTGCTGATCGAGACCCTGCAGGCGCTCGGAGGCGACGTGCGCTGGGCCTCCTGCAACATCTATTCGACCCAGGATCACGCCGCCGCCGCGGTCGCCGAGCGCGGGGTTCCGGTGTTCGCCTACAAGGGCGAGAGCCTGAAGGATTATTGGGAATTCACGCACCGCATCTTCGCATGGTCCGACGGCGGCACGCCCAACATGATCCTCGACGACGGCGGCGACGCCACCTTGCTGGTGCACCTCGGCGCCGCCGCCGAGAAGGACCGCACCGTGCTGCATCACCCCACCAACGAGGAAGAGGAAGTGCTGTTCGGTGCCATCGCGGCGCGCCTCGACGCCGAGCCGGGCCGGTACGCGGCGATCGCCAGGAACATCCGCGGCGTCACCGAGGAGACGACGACCGGGGTGCATCGGCTCTATCAGATGGAGAAGGACGGCCGACTGCTGTTCCCGGCGATCAACGTCAACGACTCGGTGACGAAATCGAAGTTCGACAATCTCTACGGCTGCCGCGAGAGCTTGGTCGACGGCATCCGCCGCGGCACCGACGTGATGATGGCCGGCAAGGTGGCGATGGTCGCCGGCTTCGGCGACGTCGGCAAGGGATCGGCCGCATCGCTGCGCCAGGCCGGTTGCCGGGTGCTGGTCGCCGAAGTCGATCCGATCTGCGCGCTGCAGGCGGCGATGGAGGGCTACGAGGTCACCACCATGGAAGCCGCGGCGCCGCGCGCCGATATTTTCGTCACCGCGACCGGCAACGTCGACGTCATCACCATCGACCACATGCGGGCGATGAAGGACCGGGCCATCGTCGCCAACATCGGCCATTTCGATTCCGAGATCCAGGTCGCCGCGCTGCGCAATTTCAAATGGCACAACGTCAAGCCGCAGGTGGACGAGATCGAGTTCCCGGACGGCAAGCGCATCATCCTGTTGTCCGAAGGGCGCCTGGTGAATCTCGGCAATGCCATGGGCCATCCGAGCTTCGTGATGTCGGCCTCGTTCACCAACCAGACCTTGGCGCAGATCGAGCTCTTCACCCATCGCGGCAAGTACGAGAACAAGGTCTACACGCTGCCCAAGCAGCTCGATGAGAAGGTGGCGCGACTGCACCTCGACAAGATCGGCGCCAAGCTCACGCGCATGTCGCAGAAGCAGGCGGCTTATATCGGCGTGCCGGTCGAGGGCCCGTACAAATCGGATCAGTACCGGTATTGAGCCGTCATTCAGGCCGAGCGCGGCTGCGCGAGAGCCGGAACCCATGAACACAGGTTTCGGTAATCAGCGGACGCGGTGTGCATGGCTCCCGGCTCGCGCTCGCGCTGCTCGCTTGGCCGGGACGACGCCGCAGAGATTCATCCGCCTTGCCGCTGCCCGCAAGCGGGTGCTAAGCCGCGCCCATGACGGCGACCGCAATCGAGAACATCCGCAATTTCGCGATCATCGCCCACATCGATCACGGCAAATCCACGCTTGCCGACCGGCTGATCCAGCTCACCGGCGGGCTGCCCGAGCGCGAGATGGTCGAGCAGGTGCTGGATTCCATGGACATCGAGCGCGAGCGCGGCATCACCATCAAGGCGCAGACACTACGTGCTCAACCTCATCGACACGCCCGGGCACGTCGATTTCGCCTATGAGGTCAACCGCTCGCTCGCCGCCTGCGAAGGCTCGCTGCTGGTCGTCGACGCCAGCCAGGGGGTGGAGGCGCAGACGCTCGCCAACGTCTACCAGGCGCTCGACAACGATCACGAGATCGTGCCGGTGCTCAACAAGATCGACCTGCCCGCGGCCGAGCCCCAAAAGGTGAAGCAGCAGATCGAGGACGTGATCGGGCTCGACGCCTCGCACGCGGTCGAGATCTCGGCCAAGACCGGGCTCAACGTGCCGGAGGTGCTCGAGGCGATCGTCACGCGGCTGCCGCCGCCGAAGGGCGATCGCGATGCGCCGCTCAAGGCGCTGCTGGTCGATTCCTGGTACGACGCCTATCTGGGCGTCATCGTGCTGATCCGCATCGTCGACGGCACCCTGAAGCCGCATCAGCGCATCCGCCTGATGGGCACGCACGCGTCCTACGAGGTCGACCGCATCGGCGTGTTCACGCCGAAGATGCAGGACGCGGAGGTTCTCGGCCCCGGCGAGAGGAGGTCGCGGACACCCGCGTCGGCGACACCATCACGGACGAGCGCAAGCCGGCGGCGCAGCCGCTGCCCGGGTTCCGCCCGGCCATCCCGGTGGTGTTCTGCGGGCTGTTCCCGGCCGACGCCGCGGATTTCGAGGCGCTGCGCGCCGCCGTGTCGAGGCTGCGGCTCAACGACGCGAGCTTCACCTACGAGATGGAGACCTCGGCGGCGCTCGGCTTCGGCTTCCGCTGCGGCTTTCTCGGCCTGTTGCACCTCGAGATCGTGCAGGAGCGGCTCGAGCGCGAGTTCAACCTGCATCTCATCGCGACCGCGCCCTCCGTCATCTACAAGATGCGGCTCACCAACGGCGAGGAAATCGAGATCCACAATCCGGTGGACATGCCGGACGTGGTGCGGATCGCCGAGATCCGCGAGCCCTGGATCCGCGCGACCATTCTTACGCCGGACGAATATCTCGGCGCCGTGCTGAAACTGTGCCAGGACCGCCGCGGCGAGCAGGTCGACCTCAATTACGTCGGCTCGCGCGCCATGGTGATCTATGAATTGCCGCTCAACGAAGTGGTGTTCGACTTCTACGACCGGCTCAAATCGGTGTCGAAGGGCTACGCGTCGTTCGATTATCACCTGACCGATTTTCGGCCGGCCGATCTGGTAAAAATGTCGATCCTGGTCAATGCTGAGCCGGTCGATGCGCTCTCGATGCTGGTGCACAAGACCCGGGCCGAGGCCCGCGGACGGGCGATGTGCGAGAAGCTGAAAGAGCTGATCCCGCCGCACCTGTTTCAGGTCCCGATCCAGGCCGCGATCGGCGCAAAAATCATCGCGCGCGAGACGGTGCGGGCGCTGCGCAAGGACGTGACCGCGAAATGCTACGGCGGCGACGTGACGCGCAAGCGAAAATTGCTCGACAAGCAGAAGGAGGGCAAGAAGCGCATGCGCCAGTTCGGCAAGGTCGAGATCCCGCAGGAGGCCTTCATCGCCGCGCTCAAGGTGGACGTGTAGGCCTTGCTACTCCGCCGCGTCGCTTCGGCGTAATTGCCCCGCCTCCTTCATCTCGCGATGCAGTTCAATGGGATCGACGTCGTAGCCGTTTGGCCACGTCAAGGCGCCGTCCTCGATGAACACCCGCGCGAAATAGTCCGGGTCTTTCAGAGGGCGCACCATCTCGCCGTTGCGGGACACCATGTTCGCGAAGTCCCGGATTCCTACGCTGCCGTCCGAGAAGGCTATCTCCAGCCGATAGGCTCCGAGGCGTTTCAGCCCGATCACGTCAATCATCGTCCAAGCCCGCTATTCGCTCGAGTGGGGCGTCGCGCCTTGCTGCTTCCCAGTTGCGCAAGAGCGCCTCGCGACGTAACTCCGTCCATTCCCGCACAATTCGCGCAACGGTAGGCGGCAGCCGCCCGGACCGCAATGCCGAGGAAATAGGCGATTGTCGGTAATGGAACCCTCCCAAGCGGCTCTGTGCCGCGCATCCTACCGGTTCGTATCGGATGGGGAAAAGCAGACCGCCAGCCGGTGATCCCGGGTGTTGCAGGCGGCTGCCATTCCGGAAAGGCTCACGGCCACAGCGGGGTGGGACCCGCCCGCAACGGGCTGCGACCATAAGCCTTTCCACAGCGCGTGCCTGCGGCCGAGCGTCGGCTTGCCAAGCGCGGCGAGCTGCGGTTCTTCTTCGCGACGTTGCCGATTCCCGCCCTGCCCCGAAATCCCATTCGTGAGCCCATGACCGACCTCGGCCCGATCCGTTCTTTGCTCATTCCGCTGGTAATGCTGGCGTTCGCGTCCTGCGGACCTGCGATCGCGCAGCAGAGCCCGCCGACGCCGCCCGAGGACGTCGGTCCGCCGGTGCCCGCGGAGGACAAGGGCGCCGAGCCGCCGCCGATTTCGAGCCCCACCGCGCCCTCGACCGCGCCCGAAGTCAAGCACACGGTCCCCACCGCGCTACCGCCGCTGCCCAATCCCAGCGATCTGAAGCTCGCGGCGCGGGAATTGTTCGCGCGCAAGCTCGAGCCGGCCCACCTGCCCGCTCGCGTGGTCGGCGGCTATGCGGACGGCTGTCTCGCCGGAGCCGTCGCGCTGCCCGTCAACGGGCCGACCTGGCAGGTGATGCGGCTCTCGCGCAACCGCAATTGGGGGCACCCGAGCCTCGTCCGGTTCCTGGAGCGCTATGCCGCCAAGGCGTCCCAGGCGGCGCACTGGCCGGGCGTGCTGATCGGCGACCTGTCGCAGCCGCGCGGCGGACCGGCGCTGAGCGGCCACGCCAGCCATCAGGTCGGACTCGACGTCGACGTCTGGCTCACCCCGATGCCGAAAGATCCGCTCTCCCCGCAAGAGCGCGAGATCTTCTGGGCCAAGAATTTCGTCGCGCCGGACGGCAAGGAGGTCGACCCCAAGCTGTGGACCGCCGGCCAGGCCGCCATCATTCGCCAGGCCGCGCTCGACCCGGACGTCGTGCGCATTTTCGTCAATGCGGCGATCAAGAAGGACCTGTGCCACAACGCCGGCTCGGACCGCTCCTGGCTGCACAAGGTGCGGCCCTGGTATCGCCACCAGGACCATCTGCACATCAGGCTGCGCTGCCCGCCCGGCAATCCGGAGTGCAAGCCCCAGCCTGCGCCGCCCTCGGACGAGGGCTGCGGCAAGGAGCTCGATTTCTGGTTCACCGATGGCGTGCTGCACCCCAAGCCGCCTTCCGGCCCGGTGCGTCAGCTCACGATGGCCAATCTGCCCGCCGAATGCCGCAAGGTGCTCAACGCGCCTTAGCCACACGCGCGCTTCCCCTCTCCCCTTGCGGGAGAGGGTGGTCCCGAGCGCAGCGAGGGACCGGGTGAGGGGTAGATCCAGATTGGTCTTTGCGAGTAGGACCCCTCACCCGCCTCGCGGACTTCGTCCGCTCGGCACCCTCTCCCACAAGGGGAGAGGGGGTCCGACGCGCTTCGCGCGTCGGAAAGCGTGCGAGCATCACGCAATATCAAACAGTCGATCGATGCGACCGAACAGCTCACATCAGAGCACTGTTTGAGGCCAATCTCTTCGCGTATTCCTCCCGCTCGAGCGCGTAGGATTTCAGCATCCTGCCCTTGATCTTGCGCTCGCCGACGAAACGCAAGCCCAGCTTCTCGGCAACGCGCAGCGAGGCGGCGTTGTCCGGATGAATGTCGGCGACGACGCGATCGAGATGAACGGTTTCGAACCCATGGCAGAGCACCGGCAGGCTCGCTTCGGTGGCGAAGCCGTTGCCCCAGGCCGAGCGCAGCAAGCGCCAGCCGATCTCGATCTCCGGCCCGACCGCGTCATACGGCATCAGCAGCACCCAGCCGACGAAGGCGGCCGGCACCAGCTTGAGCACCACCGACCAATAGCCGAGCCCGGCCGGATAGGCGCGCGTGATGCGGTTCACGACGAACTGGCGATGCTCTTCCATGCTGCGCCACGGCACGTCGATGTAGCGCAGCACCGCGGGGTCGCGATCCATGGCGAGGCAGGCATTGAGATCGCCAATGCCGCGCGGGCGCACGATGAGCCGCGGCGTTTCGAACCTGGGCAGCATGGCCAAAAAATCCGACGGTTGCCTCATCCTATTCCGGATGGACCCGCGGTGAAATCGTAAGGTGCTTCGCGGCGAGGTTTCCGGATTGTCTTTGCGAAAAATCCGGCCCATATCTCGGGCCATGAAGGAGCGCGGCAGCGCATGAGCGCGTCCCGGCGAGATCGACAAAAATCCGCTCCCGCGAGCGGCGACCTCGATATCCTTCGCGAGCTCGAAAAAAAGGTGCTCTGGCTCGCGAGCTGGACGATCCATCACGCCAACCATTTGCGCGAAAGCTCCGACGGGCTGAAGGTCGGCGGCCACCAGGCCTCCTCGGCCTCGCTGGCCGCCATCATGACGGCGCTGTATTTCCACGTGCTCAAGCCGCAGGACCGCGTCGCCGTAAAACCGCACGCGAGCCCGGTGTTTCACGCGATCCAATATCTGCTCGGCGCCCAGACCCGGGAGAAGCTCGAAGCATTCCGCGCCTATGGGGGCGCCCAGAGCTATCCCTCGCGCACCAAGGACATCGACGACGTCGATTTCTCGACTAGGCGTGGCGCAGACCCTGTTCGCCTCGCTGGTGCAGGACTACGTCCGCGCCCACGGCTGGGGGCTCGAGCGGCCGGAGGGCCGCATGATCGCCCTCGTCGGCGACGCCGAGCTCGACGAAGGCAACGTGTTCGAAGCGCTGCTCGAAGGCTGGAAGCAGGGGCTGCGGAATTGCTGGTGGATCATCGACTACAACCGGCAGAGCCTCGACGCGGTGGTGCGCGAGGACCTGTGGGCGCGCTACGAGCAACTGTTCCGCGCATTCGGATGGGACGTGGTCATCCTCAAATACGGCTCGTTGATGCGCGACGCGTTCCGCGAGCCGGGCGGCGAGCGGCTGCGCGATTGGATCGATCGCTGTCCCAACTCGCTCTATTCGGCGCTGGTGTTCCGGGGCGGGGCGGCGTGGCGCAGGCGCCTCATCGACGACATCGGCGATCAGGGTGACGTCACCCGGCTGATCGAATCGCGTTCCGACGAGGAGCTCTCGCGGCTGATGAACAATCTGGCCGGGCACGATCTGCCCTCGCTGATCGAGGCATTCGAGGCTGTCGATCACGACCGGCCGGTCTGCTTCATCTGCTACACCGTCAAGGGCGTCGGGCTGCCGTTCGCCGGCCACAAGGACAACCACGCCGGCCTGATGACGCCGGCCCAGATGGAGAAATTCCGCGCCGCGATGGCGGTGCGGACCGGCCACGAATGGGACAAGTTCGAAGGCCTGGCGCTGCCGGCGGCAACGATCGAGGCGTTTCTTAAGCGCGTGCCGTTCGCGGCCGGCGGTCCGCGCCGGCTCAAGGCGCCGCCGCTCGCGGTGCCCGAGGAGCTGCCGGTCGCGATCCAGCCGGTGATGGCGACGCAGACCGGCTTCGGCGCCATCCTCAACGAGCTCGGCCGCCAGCGCGTGCCGCTCACCGAGCGCATCGTCACCGCATCGCCGGACGTCACGGTCTCGACCAACCTCGGACCCTGGGTGAACCGCCGCGGCCTGTTCGCCCGCGAGGCCATGGCCGACATCTTCAAGGACGAGCGCATCCCCTCGACCTTCCATTGGGAGTTCTCGGCCAAGGGCCAGCACATCGAGCTCGGCATCGCCGAGATGAATCTGTTCCTGCTGCTCTCCGCGCTCGGGCTTTCGCACACCGTCTTCGGCGCGCGGCTGCTGCCGATCGGAACGCTGTACGATCCGTTCATCGAGCGCGGGCTCGATGCGCTCAATTACGCCTGCTATCAGGATGCGCGCTTCATCCTGGCGGCGACCCCGTCGGGGATCACGCTGGCGCCGGAGGGCGGCGCGCATCAGTCGATCGCAACGCCGCTGATCGGGTTGGCCCAGGACGGGCTCGCGGCGTTCGAGCCGGCGTTCGTCGACGAGCTTGCGGTCATCCTCGCCTGGGCGCTCGCCTACATCCAGAAGGACGGCGACGCCGCGCCGTCGGAGCGGAGCTGGCTGCGCGACGAGACCGGCGGATCGGTCTACTTGCGGCTCTCGACCCGCGCGATCGAGCAGCCCAAGCGCGCGATGAGCCCGGAGCTGCGGCAAGCGATCATCGACGGCGGCTATTGGCTGCGCCGCCCGGGGCCGAATTGCCAGGCGGTCATCGCCTATGCGGGCGCGGTGGCGCCGGAAGCGATCCACGCCGTCGGCCTGATCGCCGAGGATCGCCGCGACGTTGGGCTGCTGGCCGTGACCTCGGCCGACCGGCTCAACGCCGGCTGGACCGCGGCGCAGCGGGCGCGCGAGCGCGGTCTCGTGCATGCGCGCTCGCACATCGAGCGGCTGCTCGCCGACGTCCCCGATCATTGCGGCATCGTCACCGTGGTCGACGGCCATCCGGCGACGCTGGCCTGGCTCGGCGGCGTCGCCGGCCATCGGGTGCGCCCGCTCGGGGTCGAGCATTTCGGTCAGACCGGGTCGATCGGCGATCTCTATCGGCACTACGGGATCGACAGCAATGCGATCGTGGCGGCCGCGCAGGCCGTGGTGCCCGGCCGCCCGATCCGGCACCTGCGCGCGCTGCCGTGAGGCGCGGGCCAAAATATCAAAACGGCCGGCTCATTCCGAGCAGTCCGGCGACGACCAGGAAGACCACGCCGATCGCCAGGGCGCAGCCGACGATCGCGCCGGCATAGCCGAGCGATTTGTCCGGCGGGCAGCGCGTCAGCGGCGGGATGCCGAGCCAAAGCAGGTAAGCCGCGTAAACCAACGCCAGAATGCGAACGAAGCCGAGCCCCGGGATGAGCGAGAAGATGCCGGAAAGCCAGAACGGCGTCGCAGAATAGACCGCAAGCTTGAGCGCGTTGTCGAAATTCTTGTCGGCATCGAAGGTCGGCGCCAGCGCGTCGATGATGAGCGCGACGAGATATATGCTCACGAAGCTGAGCAGGTAGCGGATCAGCGTGATCACGATCCCGGTGACGACGGGGGCGCCCACGACGATCCAGGCGATCCAGCCGCAAACCGCGGGAATTGCCGCCAGCACGGCCACGTAGCTCGCGAACAGATAGCGCATTTCGCCGGGCTCGTGCGTGATCCGCGGCCATTCGGCCTTGGGGTCCACCAGGATGCCCTTGACGCGCCCGATCAAGTTCATGTTCCCCTCCTCCGCACGATCCCAGGCAATCGCACAGGACGGGCGGCTAGCTCGGAACACCTCCCCCTGAAAGGGGGAGGTCGACCGCGTAGCGGTCGGGAGGGGGTCGCGATCCCCACCCCCTCCCTCCCCTTTTCAAGGGGAGGGAGGAGATTGCGGCCCCTCCGATCAAATACCATCGCCTTCGTCCGATGCAGCTTCTGATTCGGGATTGTTTCGCCGCCCGGGTGCAAAGTCACGCGCGCACCGCCGCCGTCAACGGTTTTGATCGTGGCGGATCATGTCGGCACCCTTCTCAGCGATCATCATGGTCGGCGAATTGGTGTTGCCCGAGGTGATATTCGGCATCACCGAAGCGTCGACCACGCGCAGACCGGCAAGCCCGATCACGCGCAGCCGCTCGTCGACCACCGCCGTCGGATCGGTCTCCCGGCCCATCTTGGCGGTGCCGACGGGATGGAAGATCGTGGTGCCGATGTCGCCGGCGGCCTTGACCAGCGCCGCGCGATCATCGGGCACGGAGTCGCCCGGAAGATACTCGATGGGTCGAAAACGCTGCAGCGCCGGCGCCGAGACGACCCGCCGCACGACGCGAATCGAGTCCGCCGCCACCCGGCGATCCTCCTCGGTCGACAAATAATTCGGCTGGATGATCGGGTGCTCGCCCGGATCGGCGGAACGCAGGCGGACGAAACCGCGGCTCGTGGGCTGCAGGTTGCACACGCTCGTGGTAAAGGCCGGGAATGGGTGCAACGGGTCGCCGAACTTGTCGAGCGAGAGCGGCTGAACGTGGAACTGCAGATTGGGCCGCTCGCGGTCGGGATCGGAGCGGGTGAACAAGCCGAGCTGGGACGGCGCCATGGTCAGCGGGCCGCGACGGAACAGCGCGTACTCGAGCCCCATGCCGATGCGGCCCAGCAGCGAGCGGTAGGTCTCGTTCAGCGTCTTGACGCCGTGCACCTGGTAGATCAGCCGCAGCTGCAAATGGTCCTGCAGATTCTCGCCGACGCCCGGCTTGTCGAGCACGATGGGAATGCCGAGATCGCGCAGGTGCGCCGCGGGGCCGACGCCGGAGCGCAGCAGAATCTGCACCGAGCCGATCGAGCCCGAGGCGAGAATGATCTCGCCGCGGCACGCGGCTTCGAGCGCCTCGCCGTTGCGGCGCCAGCGCACGCCGACGGCGCGCCCGCCGTCGAACCGCACCTTGTCCACCACGCAATGGG
>WNFJ01027780.1_pt1 | contig 10777 bp, 14 predicted proteins | sample 5400461 | NCBI WGS metagenome assembly WNFJ01 (sample SAMN13153349, study PRJNA577476) | soil metagenome | isolation source: 115 cm saprolite on Douglas fir-dominated hillslope | place: USA:California | collected 2013-09-17
GCGGCCGAGGATTGAGATAGAGGAATCCTCGCTCGCAACCGGATAGCATTCCCGCGTGATGGTCTTGATCAGCGTCGACTTGCCGCAACCATTCGGACCGAGGACGCAAACATGCTCGCCGGCGTCGACTCGCAGGGTGATGTCTCGCAGTGCCGGATGGTCTTCGCGCAGCACGGTGACGTGACGAAGGGCGAGGAGAGGGGGCTGGCCGGGACGTTGTGCCATCAGGGTCTTGGATACCTTCTTAGGAGTTTAGTGCGTAAAGGAAGGAAACAAAAAGGAGGTGAAAACCAGTGGTTATATGACAACGCTGAAAACATGGGACTTATAAAACCAATGGTGTGATTTTGTGAAACGTGGAACAATCCTTCGCCTAAAACCATGATTCCCGCAACGCAGCCGTCGCCAGAGCGACGATCCCGAACCTACCGACCATCTAGGCTCAAAAACCTTTGCGCTAAGTGCAGGGAGAGACCTCGCAGGAAGGGACAGCGTTGGTGCAAGGAATGTCACGCGAAGTACAATCGCGAGGTCTACCGACCGAAAGTGGCGGCGATCATCAAGAAGCACCGCCTCGTTGAAAGCGCGATCTAGAGCGATCCCCGCAAAGGCCATGCCCTACACCTTCGCCCGGCTACTCGAAGACGGTTTCAGCTTCACCGGCACGCGTAAGCATTGCCGCGGTTGCGGGATGTGGCTTTATTGCTTCACAAACGGCGAGAAAAAGCGCTGGCTGAATTCGACGGTCCGCTTTCCGCGCGGCACTACAGAGGAAACGGTCTATCAGGATCACAACATCCGGATCTGTGACGAGTGGCGACTTTCCCAGCGAAGGCAGGCTTAGGCCGCTTCGCCGGCAAACGGCACGTGGTCGACCGCGATGTACGGCTCGGCGTTGTGGGTTGCGCCTTCCAATACCGAGCGCACGCCAGGCATCGCTTTGTTGATCGAGACGTGGATCACGCTCGAACCGTTCGAACCATGCTCAAGGATGAGCTGGTGATACGGCAGCTCCGCGTTCTCCCGCATCCAGTCAAAAACCGGCCGCACGCCGCCAGGCATCGCGATGTAGAAATCGCAGGCGCACTTGTCGATCGTCGCCATGTGTTCGCTGTTCGGCTGTCCGTGAGCCTCGGCGTTTTCTTGCGGCGAGCGATATCCGGACGTGATGACGAGCGGCAGATCGAACTGCTCGCGCACCAGCTCGAGGATCTGAGTCGCGAGCTCGCTAAAAATATTCACGCACTCCATCGGGATTGGATCGCCCTTGCGGAATTCCTCGAGTGAGAAGTGTTCAGTCAGCTTCACGGCTTTTTCTCCTTTTGTGCTTTGCGGATCCAGCGCCGCTCGATACTGCAGCGCGGGCACAACCGCGGATAGGCAAGCCCGCAGACCGCACCCATCAGTAACGCCACAAGCACCCAATGCCAGTGAACCATGGAGGCGGCCCCCTTTAGGTCTGTGGTTTAGCGACTGAGCTCCACGGCAACGGCGATTTCGCAAGGTACGCGCCGATGTGCGTGACGAGGTTTACACCGATCATTGCCGCGGCCTGTTTTGGCGTGAGTCCAATAGCCCAGCTCGTTAGCCCGTTGCCGATGCCGCTTATGCCGGCGGCCGCAAACCCGAAGAGCCACGATTTGACCGTCGGATTCATTTAGCAGTGACCTGCCACGCAGCGAGCTCCTTCGATCACGATTGCGTCTTCGACAAAATGCCAGCCACGGCGCTTGACGCGCGTCCAGAGCGACCCGCCCTTTGCGGCTTGGATCCAGTCGTCGCGTTCTTTCGTCATCGCGCCGAGTTTCGCCCGCTCATCCCCGAGATCTGTCCGGAGCTTCGCGCGCTCGGCATCGCAGATCTTGCAATCCGCCAGGCGATTATCGAGCGTGACTTGCTGCGCGGGAGTGAGCGATAGATTTACCTTCGGAGCGTCCGGCTTCGGCGCGACGAGCTGGTCGGGGAGCACGCTCATTTCGGGCTCGAGTCCCTGCAGCTTCTTTACGAGCTCGGCCGGCGGCGTTTTTGCAGTCACCCGCTGCAGATTGATCGACTTCACCGTCTGCTCGAATTGTTTTTGCCGATCGGCTTCGCGGAGATCCGCGGCCTTGATGATCTGCTCTTGCGCATCGGCTTTCACCTTAGCGGTTTCGATGTCGAGGCGCCACTGGTGGAAGATGCCGGCGCCGGCGGCCGTGGCGATCGCCAGCAGCGCGTAGAGGACCAGGTGATGCTTGCCGACTTCGACGGTCATCAGACGCACCCTTGCCGCTTCATCTCGAGGTAGAAAAAGACGTCGTCGACGATGTGCACGATAAAGCCGGCGGCGAGTATCCAGCGATGCATGATCCCGAGCAGGCCTACGACAACGCCGCCGATCTGCATCGGCAACCCGATTTTGGCGAGGTCGGTCACTTGCCGTAAATCTTGTCGAAGCGGAGCCCCACGAAGAACGCGAGGATCCCGCAGACGAGGAGGGCCTTCACGACCAGGTGAAGCTGGTGCCAGCCCACGAGAAAGGCCAGCACGACCAGGACGATGCCGAGAATCTTGAGCACGTAGCGGATCGCGACGTACTGTTCGAGTTTTTCTACTTCGGTGACAAAACTCATTGGTTGCATTCCTCCTTCAAAAGTTTAGAAATTTCGGGTTCCTTGTCCGGCGGAGCCGCCTGGATGACCGCGAGCGAGACGTTGTGGTACCGACGCTGAGCCGCGGCACGGTCCTCATTGCACTTTTTGCCGATTCCGTTCAGGTCTGCTTTGAGTTCACTGATTTGCGATTTCGCCCAGGAGTAGAAGGCGCCGGTCCAGAAGATGAAGCCGACAATCGCAACGGCCAGGGTTATTTTTGCGTCGTCGCTCATTGGCAGCGACACTCGCAGGTTTGTCTTGCAGGCGCAACGAAGACAGCTACGCGGTTGTCTTGACGCCAAACTCGGCGGCGTTCACTCCCGCCTGTGTCCAGGCTGCCGACGTGTTCGGATCGGTCTCGAAGATGCCCTGAAAATCGGCGTAGGAGTTTTGCGTAAGGGCAAAATCCGAACCGTTGTCGGCCGTCGTTGCACCGCTCTTCGTAACGGCGCGGATCGTCCGGACGGCGGCGTCGTCTTTCTCGGCACGCATGTTCACGACGACCGCAAAGACTTGCGAAGCCGCAATGGCGGGAAAGGTGTAGCGGTCCTGGTCGCTCACCGTGGCATCGGTGACGTAGGAATTGTTGTCGTCGGGCGGATTCTCGCTCACAGCCATCCAGTTCGCCGCTCCGGGATTCGCGCCGGCGCCGCGCACGACCCAGGTGACATGGTTATCCACCGTCGTAGTGCCTCCCGTAGTCGCCCAAGTAGGTGCCACGGTGCCAGTTTTGAAATCGCTGGTGATCGACTGCACTTCCTGAATGTTGTTGTTCGAGTCTTTGATCTGCTGCCCAACAGCCATCACGGTGCTGACAGCCCAGGCGGCCCAGGCGTTCGTGTAATTGTTCAACGTGCCGTTCGCGCTCGGCAATGCCATCGTGACGCGGAGGTCTCCGAGATACGTGTTGTTGACCGAGCCGCTCGTATTCAGGAGATAGACGTCGTCGAAGAATAGGACCGTGCTCGCACCGAGGGTATTCTGCGATCCTAGCTGCACCTGGCCGGCAAACGCATTCGTCGTTTGCTTCGTGTTCAGCCCGCTCAGCTGCAGGAAGAATACGCCATCGACTTTTACTTCAGCCACTCCCACGGTTCCGTCGATCGTGACCTTCACTTCGATGTAATGCCACGTCCCAAAGCTCAGCGCCGACGTCGACGTCCCGAGCGTCGCAGCCCCGTTCCCCCGCGTGAAGATCAAATGGCCGCCGGAATCCATTCGGAGGTCGACCTGGAAAGTCCCACCGTCGAGGAATCCGCAGAGCTGGCCGCTCACGCCTGATGGGGCCACATTCACATTCACGGCAAAGCCGAAAAAGAGTGTGGCCGTATTTGCGATGTTCTTCAGCACCGCTCCTGAACTGCCCGCGAGCTTCAGGCCTCCCGCTCCATTCCGCGCGGCGGAGGCTACGACCGAAAGGTTTGCAGGCGTAAGCACTGAATCGTATTTCTGCGAGAGCGCAGCGTAGTGGTCGAAGGAATCGCAAAAAAGCAGAGACATGAACACTCCTATGTGACGACGAACACGAAAGGCGTCGGGGTTCCGGAAACCGGCGCCGTACGGTTATAAATCAGGACTTCGATCGCAACCTGCGTCACTCGCACCTTCGGCGAACCCTTCGCCAGGACTTCGATCGCGGCCTGCGTCTCACGCACCTTCGGCGAACCCTTCGCCAGGACTTCGATCGCGGCCTGTGTCTCACGCACCTTCGGCGAACCCTTCGCCGGAACCTCGATCGGAACTTGTGTGATCCGATTCGCCATTTAGCGTGTCCCCGCGAGCGTGACCGCGACGTCCGACAGCGTTGCATCTTGCGCGGTTGGCGTGCTGATCGTCAGCCGATCGCCGATCGCAAATGAGACGGCCGTGCCGCCGGTGCTTGTGAACGTGAACACGCCGCCCGTAGAAATCGAAATCGTCCCGACACTTACACCATTCTTCAAAATCGTATAGCTGGCCGTCGCCGTCGGATTCGCGCCGACGCTCCCGACCGCGCCCGCAAAATTCCCCGGGAACGTCACCGCACGCGAGAACGTCAGGAGCGGGTACGTGGTATTCGCAGGCGGTTTGCCACCAAGCGAGAACACGACGTCATAGGGTTGAGGGCTGCATGCACCGCGGCTCGTGAAATAGTTGGTGCCGTCGGTGAAGATGATGACGCCCTGATTCTGATAAACGGTCAGATTGGTCGCCGCGCCGTCGATGTTCAGGCCGTTGCGGCTCACTGTCAGGATGCCGGCGCCGACATTTTCGACAAGGACCGCCCAGGTGGCACTCGGCGGTGCTGCAGGCAGTGTGAGTGTGACGGCGCTTCCGGAGTTGAACGAAATCAGTTTGCCGTTGTCTCCCGAAACCGTGGTGTAGTTCGCCGTTTGAGAATTGACTCCATTCAGGCCGCCGCCCGCACTCGAGGAGCTCACGCCGCGATCAGTGACATAGTTCGCTCCATCGCCGAAGAGAACGATGCCCTGATATTGCGCAAGAGCGAGCGAGGTCAAGCCATCGATCGTCGAGGTTGTGGGCGTTAGAGTCGCGGTCCCCGCGCCAAGATTGACAATGAAGCACAAAAAATCCGAGGCCAGGGTGTTTGCGTTCGGCAGGCTGACGGCGACGGCCCCGACATTGTTCAACGTGACGAGCTGGCCGCGATCGGTAGCCGCGATCGTGTAACTCGTCCCCGTTTGCGCGTTGCGGCCGCCCGTCGGCGGGAAGTGGCTCGAGATGTTCCGCGGACTGTTCGCGGCGGGATCCGCTTGCCATTTGACGTTCTGCCGTCCCACAGGAGCTCCCGGCAGCGTGTCGTTGAAGTTGTCGGTCGGGAACGTCGTCACGCTAGACTCCGTTCACCGTAATCGGTTCGGTAGCAGCCGGCGTCCCTCCGGGCCCTGTAGACGTGCCGCCGCCGGCCGGCAAAACCGTGATCGAACCGATATAGATGTTCCCCGCAGCACCGACAAGAGCATTCGAGGTTTGGCAAGTTGCCGTGAGCGTCGTGCCCGTTCCGGTATCGCCGACAAGGTTCGGATCCGCGATGGTCACGAAGTAGGTCGTCGGTACCGTCGGCGCCGTGATCGTGAAGGTCCGGGCGTTGTAGTTCAGCGTCAACCCGGAAGTGAATTTCGCCGCGGCTTGCGCCATGGCGATCGAGGTCGAAGTCGGATTGGAGAGCGCGCCGCCAGTGATGGTGTAGAGATTGTTCGTCCCACCCGTCGCATTCCCCGGAGTGCCCGTCGGCGTAAAGGTGTAGTCGGTTGCCGAAGCAAGCGCCTGCTGCGATCCGCCGAAGGTATTGAACGCCAAAAATTTGAAGTGCAGCGTCTTCCCGATCCACAGCGGATCCATGTTGATCTTGAAAATTCCGACGCCGGCCGGGTTCAGGAACGCCCACCGCGATCCGTTCGGATGATCGACATCCGTCACTGTCGCCGGCGCGCCGAACACGCAGCGGCGCAAATGGTTTCCGCCACCGCCGGTCGCCTTTAGCGTGTATTTATTCGGCGCAGTCAGCGTCGCGACCGCGTAGGTCATCAAGCCATAGGGGATCGAAGCGTTCCCGCCGGCGATGTAGCAGGGATAAACGAAATTGTCCTCGTCACTCACCTGATACGAAGCGAGCGTTCCGAGGCTTTCGGTGAGGTCGACGGGCAAATCGTTCGTCGTGTCGGGATCGGTCGCGATCGGCCAGTCGGCCGTGCTCACTCCCGTGATGGCGTTGCCGAGGATCTCCCCAACAGGGTTGTAACTATTGCCGCCGTCGGTTGAGAGATAGACGACGCAGCCGCCATAGTTCGGACTTGCCCCGCTCGCGACGGCCCAAATCTGAGGCGTCGCTTGGCCGGCGAGCCGCGGGACAGGCTCGAAGATGATCGGTGTGTTAACGCTGCCGGGATCCGCGTTCAAGGCCGGTTGGTAGGGTGCTGCCGGCGTCACACTCAAGGAATCGGGAGCGTGCACGCCGTACAGAAACGGCTCGCATTCGAAATCGAGATTGTGATCCGCGTCCTCGGCGATCGATGTGGGCCGCACTGGGAGGGCCGTGATCCCGAGGAGCGAATCATTGATGGTGATGAGGTCCATCGGCTCGAGCAGTTGCAGCTTCGCCTGGGCCTTGAACTTGTAGAGTTTCGGGACGACGTAGGCATTGCGGCGCGCCTCGATCGCGAGTAGCTTCCGCGCGACGACCGGATCCATGATTTCGTTCAGGACTTTGGGCGATGCTTTCCGCGGGCCATAAATTGCAACGCTCGATTGCTCGGGCCATGCGGCCGTGCTCGGGTTGTAGTCGCTCGTGCGATCGATAAATTGCAACTGCAAGATGTTGTCTTGATCGACGCTCGGCGTTTTATCGATGATCGTGATGAGCGGACCGCCTTTTTCGCCGATCAGCATATTCTCGGTGACATTGAGCACCGGACCCGACGCGGTCGGGGCCGTATACACAACGCCATTGCCGGCAACCGAAACCTCGCTGCGAAAGATCGACTTCAACCGGAACCCCGACCAGACCGGCGCTGTGTTCGCGCACGCGTAAAACTCGGCCAGCCAGTCCGCGGCCTTTTTCTGCGCATCCATCGAGATGCTTCCGATCAATCCGTTCGCGCGGCAGCCGGTGCGCGCGGTGAGCGCGGTCGCTGGATCGAGGATATTGCCGAGCGCTTTCGGATAGGGCGGTGCCGTTTGGGCACCCTTCAGGGCAATCATCGCGATCGCCCAGGGCGCGGCGCCGGTTATCGGGATCGAGAATGTGTAGGTGCCCGCGGCTGCTACGTAGCGGCCGAACACACCTGACTGCGTGTTGTCATCTTTGCTGAATAAATTATTCCAGTGCGAAGAAGGGCTTGGCAGAGCACCTACGAAGTTCGCCTGGGTATCAAACATCGCCACAATGTAAGCCGGGCCGCTCGTCGTGATCGAGCAGCTCACCGTTTGCGCGGCGGATGTGCTTCCGGTTGCTGAATTGGTTGCATCGACCGACGTCGAGCCCGAATCCATCTCGAGGATATAAGGGTGCGAGTCGTACCCCGTTCCGCCGCCGTGATAATTGAAGGTCACGACGTTGCCCGCCGCCGCGGCGAGCGCGCTCGCGTACCACATGCCGACGTTTAGCTGCGAGCCGGTTTGAAAGATCGGCGTCCATGTATTTCCGGCGGTGTCTCCAATCGTTGGATTTGTGCCAGCGGCTGCAATACGCCAACTGCAGAAGCCGATGAGAATATCCCCCGCGTTGTTCGCCTGGTTGTAGCGAAGAGGGACGCTATTAAACGGTTCGAGCTGGCGGAAAAGATTTTTTTGCACTGGCCCCGGAAGGTCGTTGAGGTTCACTCCGCGATGAATCTGCCCCACCTGCGAGCCGACTTGCAGCATTCCACTTTTGAGCACGTCTTCGATCATGTCGAAGAAATCCGCATCGCCGCGCGAATAGAGCGCGTAGCTGCCCTTGACCTCGATTCGCGTATCGGGCAAGAGTCCGGTAACGCCGAGATCCATGTTGGAAGAGCCGAGGCCGGCGTAGTAGGGGTAGATGATCTGCTGCGAAGAGAGCCCTGCGTTCGAATACTCACTGCCGCTGCCGAGCTTCGACTCGAAAGCCATGCGGTTCAAGGTGATCGGAACTTGCGTGTGCGAGGACGCAGAAAGCTGCGCGTAGTAGATATGCAGGTTGCCGTTGGCGTTCGGCAAACCGTAGCTCGGCGCGAGCAATGCTTGAATGAACGGAAAAGTTACCGTTGCGCCGTCGGCCGAAACCCACTTAAAAACCCACGGCCACCAGCGCGCAACCGAGGCATCGACAAGGTCCGGACCATGGTTTGCTGCATTCCAGAGCGGATACTCGTAGACCGTCGGGCCCCAGGCCTGCGAACCCTGGCCGCCATAGTCGTTGAATGTGCCGCTGAGTGAGACTTCGGCCGTCACGCCGACGACGAAATAAAAATTGGCGTCCGGAATCGTCACCGTGCCGCCAGCCGGAATCGTCGTGTCGTACCTGACGAAGTTCAGCGGGTAGCGGTTATTGTTGAGCCACGCCTGCAAGCACCCTTCGATCGGATTCGAGCCGATGAGGAAATCGCAATTCTCAACGTAAGTCGGCGGCGCGCCTTTCTTCTTCGCGAGCTTGCCTTTTTTCCCGCTGCCGCCCTTGCGAAGATTTGCAGCCCAGATGACGAGCAGCGGCGACTTCACCGTCCCAAAGATCGTTGGGATGGTCGCGCCGTACGTCGATGCATTGAGCATCGTGCCGAGCGCCGTCGGCTTTGTGCGCGATTGTGATTTACCCCCGATCATGCTGCTTCTCCCACGGATCTAAGACTGTGACGGTCCTGAAATTCCACGCCCAGTGTTGCGTGGCATCTACTTCCTCGACCGCCGGGTCCATTGCGTGAATCAGCTTCGGCCACGCGGTGACGATGCCGGCATGGTTGTACACTCGGCTTTCCGCGCATCGCGTGAGGACGATGTTTCCAGGCTTCGCGCTAAGAGTCGCGTAGCTGATGGCCTCAGCAACTTTGTGAGCGTGACGCACGACGCGGCGCATATAGATTTCGTCGCTTACGTGACACCACCAGTCGCCCGAGAAAATTCCGGTGTCTTCGTCTGGAACGAGGCCGCATGCGTGGTAGACCATGAAAAGAAGCGTCGCGCAATCGCAGCCGGCGCCTTTGACCCTCGCGTTTGTGTGGTAGGGCGTTCCGATCCACGTGCGCGCCTCGGCGATGACTTTCTCCCGATCGGCGAGCTCCCACTGGTCGTGGTAGACGATGCCGTCTTTGAGGACCGGATTGAAAGGCGTGATCATCTCAAACCGCGGCCTCCGGAGCGGGTACAAACGGAAATCCGAAGTACGGCGAGTTCGCCTGGTCGACCGGGAACTGCGTCGAGACATAGAACGTGTCGCCGGGAGAAGGCGCCCACGGGAAAGGCGCGTAGACGAGGAACTGATTGTGATGCACGCCGCCGCCGGCGTTGAAATCGGAATTTTGCGCGATCGCCGAGAATGCGCCGGCCAGCGTGGACCCTGATTTGAAGTACATATAGCCGAACCGGAGTTTGTTCAACCCGTAGATTTTGCCGGCTGTCGGCGACGTCGCATCGGCCAGTATGTTCGTGGTGCTTGACGGCGCGACGACCGTGAACTGCGGAAGGCTTGTTTCGCTGTCGGCAAGCACCGATGTTGCTCCGCTGTAGCCGGCAAGAATATTGGTCGTCTCGATGACGTTTGGAGGCACGAGCTCGTTGACGCAATCGAGAAAGCTGTTCACCGTGAACTTGATTGCGCCGCGAACGACCTCCGTTTGCGCTACCCGCCCCCCGAAGAGCTCGTAAGCGCCGTACGTGTTCGCATCGCCTGGCGTCGGCATGATGGTGCGCCAGATGCGCACCTTCCAATTGCGGTAAAGCCCGAGCCATGCCTTCTGATAAAAATTCGCCGTCGCTACCGTCTGCCCGAAGGCTCCGAGCTTCGGCGACCAGGTCACATCGAGCGCCGCGACTTCGAGGCCAATCTTCGTCGTGACCGTCCCGCGCTTGATCACCGTGGGTTTGAAGGTGCCCCATGGCGTCCAGGTAAGCGGGGATTCCCAGTTCGTGACCCAGATGGCGTTCGGATCCTCGAGCTCGCCGAGCAGATAGAGATCGGCGAGGCGCACCTCATTGCCGCCTTTGAGAAAGGCCAGTGCCGCGGCCGTTGTGTCGGTGCCGGCGCCACCGATGCATTGCTTCATACCAGCGCCGCCCGCGAGCTCGCGATCTTCAGCATTCCGGAACCGTTCTTGCTCCCCGATCCGCCGATCGTCCAGATGAAGCCCATGAACTTTTCGAAGTCCTGCTGATCCATCTCGAAGTGCACGCGGAAGTAGAAATTAAACTGCGCGGTCACCGGGGTCGCTGGGCCCGGGTTATAGCCCTGATCCGTCCAGGTCACGGTGCCGTCGGTTGTAGTTCCCCCGGCATCGTTAAACGTTGGTTGCGTGGCTCCGGAAGTCCCAGTCGTCGTCACTTTCTGGATATGGCCGGCCGGGTCGAGGATCGTCGCGTTCAGCGCGTATGCATGGCTCGCTTGCCATGCGGGCGGGTTCACCCAGGCGAGGTACAGCCCCATGAACGAATTGCCCGGAATTGTCAGGCCAGGTCCGGCCAGTGTGTAGTTT
>WNFJ01270355.1_pt1 | contig 10777 bp, 8 predicted proteins | sample 5400461 | NCBI WGS metagenome assembly WNFJ01 (sample SAMN13153349, study PRJNA577476) | soil metagenome | isolation source: 115 cm saprolite on Douglas fir-dominated hillslope | place: USA:California | collected 2013-09-17
CTCGATCATCTCGCGGTTCAGGAAGGGTACGCGCACCTCGAGATTGACGGCCATCGAAGTCTTGTCAGTCGTCATTAGATTCAGACATGGCAAGAAAGTCTTCAGATCCACATAAAGTAGTCGATTGAGAGGCGCCGCATGCTTAACTCTGGCAAAGTAGCCGCGATGCATCGCGTAAGGATCATACCCGGCAGTGCGGGAGCGCCATTCGTCGGAATAGAGACGTTGCTTAGCATCATCTGTGAAGTAGGTGCCATAGCCAAGATATCGATTTTCGAAATCCAGTGCGGCGCTACGAGCAAATTTCTTAGCATTGCGCAGTGGCGCCGTGAGTCGTCCCGGTAGGCCACCCGGTAAGGCGTGGGCTACGGTTTTCATAAACGGGCGACGAATTAGATTCGGAATGGGATCGAAAGCGCCGGCGATCTTCATTGCCATTTGTCTTGGATATCCGGCAAAGACCTCGTCGCCACCCATCCCTGACAACATCACAGTCAGGGTTTCGCGCGCAGCTCGCGAAACGAGATAACTTGGAATGGCCATATCAACGGGCGGCCCTTCCATGTGATAAACCAGCTTCGGCAGTAAATCAGCTACCTCTGGCCGCAACATGATTTCATGATAGTCGGTTTGCAACTGTTCGTTGACGCGACGCGCCCACTTTACATCGTCTGGAATAATATCGTAACGCAAGTCTTCGCTTTCGATGCCAACCGTGTATGTGCCTATGCGCCGTCCATGGCTATGTCTCTTCATCATCGCGACTATTCCCGAAGAATCAATGCCGCCGGAAAGAAAAGATCCCAAGGGGACGTCAGCAACCATCTCCATCTTCACAACTCGATCGAGGGTTTCAAGCACGCGTTCCTGCCACCAGGCGTCATTCCTTCCCTCTTCGATCTCGTCAAAAGAAACATCCCACCACTGATTGATCCTGATATCGTCGTTGTGAAATCTGAGGAGGTGCGCGGGTGGAAGAGTCTTGACTCCCTGAAACAGAGTGTTGGGATCCGGTGCCCAGAGAAAAGTTAGAAATTGGTGCAGACTCTCCGGATCAAGTGCTCGTTCGTGCAAGCCTGTCGCCAATATGCCTTTGATCTCAGAAGCAAAAATAAAAGAACCCAGCGCGCCGTTCTTTCCCGGGCTGCGAACGTAATAAAGAGGCTTAACGCCAACGTGGTCGCGTGCGAGAGTGAGTGTCTGGTCTCGGTTATCCCAAACGGCAAAAGCAAACATGCCGTTTAATCGAGTAACACATTCGTGATCCCACTCCGCAAAAGCCGCTAATAAAACCTCGGCGTCCGTCTCGGTCCTGAAGCGGTAACCGAGAGATTGTAGTTGTTTGCGAAGTTCTCTGTAGTTGTAGATTTCGCCGTTAAAGGTCAACACGTAACGGCCATCAGAGGAGAGCATTGGCTCATGACCGGCTGGACTGGGATCAATGATGGCCAGGCGACGATGGCCGAGAGAAACTTTGCGGCCGTCATCGATCGGATCGGAAGTCCAAATGCCCTGATCGTCACGTCCGCGATGCTCCAGACTCGCAAGCATCTGGTGAATGTGTTTCTCTGGCCCGAGATCGATGATGCCTGCTATGCCACACATAGGTAGGGAGCCTGGGGCGTGGATAAACTTTGCGGTTGGAACTTTGAGCTTTGTGCTTTGTACTTGGTGGTCACTTTTTCAAAAACTTGCAACATCCGGGACAAAATCAAAGTACAAAGCTCAAAGCTCGCCCGAAGATTCCAAACTGATCCGCTTCCCCGTTCGCAATGAATCCACGGCGCGAAAAGTCGCACGACTGGTGGCGACTAGTTCCTCCAAAGTGATCGGCGCAACCTCTCCTTCGAGCAGACTCGCGCAGAGGGTCTTGATTTGTTCGGCCTGGCCTTTGTCCTGACTACGCAGAGACACTTGCTCTTCGCGCCCGTTCTTGTACGCGCTCGCACGACGAAAGTCGTCGATTACAAAGGTTACGCCTGCGCCAAAAATCTCTACGCGCTCTTTGGTTAAGCTGCTGTCACCCTCGCTCAGAAATGCTACGCAGCCGTTTGAGCCGTCGGCGAATCGCAGCGTGATAAAGATTGAGTCTGCCGGCACGATCTGCTCGCTCTGTGCGCCAACGGTTTCTGCAAATACTGAAACGGGACGCGCCTCAGTCCAGAACTGCATCAAATCGATGAAGTGGCAAACCTCGCCAATGATTCTGCCGCCACCTTCCTGTGAGTCCTGAACCCAGTGGCCTTTGGGGAGCCGGCCGGCATTCACTCGATAAAGTATCGATAACGGCGTGGTTCTGCCCGCGAAGAAATCTTTGGCTCGGCGTGCGATAGGAGAGAACCTTCGATTGAACCCCACCATTAACTGGCCCGCGGAATTGGCGGCAGCTTGAACGATCCTGTCGAGTTCTTGATCATTCAGCGCGAGAGGCTTTTCAACGAAGACATGTTTGTTTTTTTCCAGCGCCCGTCTTGCCAGGTCGGCATGCAGATCGTGCCGTGTACCAATTACCACGAGGTTCACTTCCGGATCTTCAATCACTTCTTCGGCGCTGGAGACGGCGTAAGCGAAACCAAATCTTTTCCCCACATCGTGCGCGGAGATTCCGGACGCTGTCGCGATTGACTTGAAGTTAACGCGCGCGGTTTTGAAATGCGGCAGCAACATCGCTGGCACGTAACCTCCGGCGCCGATCACTCCGAGTGTAATGGATTTATCCGACCTGCGAACCACAGCCGGCGTCTTTAGTTGGACACGCCGCTCAAGTTCGGTTGCGGGATCATAACGAAGGATGACACCCAGGTATGGCTCCTGTCCTTCGCCTGAAATCAATTGATAAGCGCGTTCTGCTTCCTCTATGGCGAACTTGTGCGTGATCAAGCTTCTAACATCGACGCTTCCCGCGGCAACCAGATCGAGAAAAGCTTCTATGTTTCGTTGCTCAGTCCAACGCACATAAGCAAGCGGGTAGTCGTGGCCTCGCTCTTCATATTCAGGATCATAACGACCTGGACCGTAAGACATCGAAATAGTGAGCTCCAGTTCACGCGTATAGAATGGCTGCCGGGGAATATCTAACCCAGTTACGCCAACTACCACAATGCGCCCTTTTAGACGCGAGACTTTTGCCGCCAGCTCAACCGGCTGATTCGACTCGGTCGCCGCGGTTATCAGCACGGCGTCAGCGCCTCGTCCACGCGTCCAATTCGCTATTGCTCTTGGCGCTTCCTCATTGGAAACCGCAGCAGCATCAGCACCTAGCTCGAGCGCGAGTGCTACGCGCGAAGCATCCAGATCGAGTCCAAAAACATGGCAACCATTCGCTTTCAAAAGTTGCATTGTTAACTGGCCAATCAAACCGAGGCCGATAACTACGACTGACTCACCCAGGGTTGGTTCAGCCAGACGTACACCCTGCAGAGCGATAGCGCCCAGCGTGCCGAAAGCGGCTGTTTCAAAATTCACCGCTTCGGGCAGATGAGCGCAGAGATTTTTGGGAACTGATAAAACTTCCGCGTGAGAAGCAAAACCTACTCCGGCACAAGCAACACGATCGTCGATCTGAAACTCAGAAACATCCTCGCCGACGTCTATCACGATGCCGGCAGCACTGTAGCCCAGCGCCTGTGAAGCAGTGAGCTTGTCGCGCACGGCCCCGAGTGTATTGAGTAAGCCTTCTGTTCTGGCTTTGGCAACCACGGCTCTGACGAGATCGGGTCGTTGGCGTGCTTCCTGGACCAGACCTTTAACGACCATTTCGACGGACGCCCGCTCTGTTCCCGCGCTTATCAAGGACGCAACAGTACGCACCAGCACACGGCCTCGTTGCAACGCCGGCACGGGTACGTCACCCACAAATGGGCGGCCGGTTTTTCGATTTTGCAAAACCTGTTTCATTACTAAAGGGTGCCCAATGATTAAGCTTCCTTTGTTGCCAACGTCTTCTCAATTAAAGCACTCACCCACTCCGCGCGAGCATCCCAGGTGCCCGAACAAACGGCAGCCTGTCGTCTGGCCCGTGCCGCCGGATCATTCTCTTGAATCGCATCTTCTACAAGCTTCATGAAATCGTTGCGTGTTCGAGCGATTCTCAACACATCGCTCATCGGCTCATATTCCGGCAAGGGCGAGATTACTACCGGTTTTCCCGTAGCGAGGTATTCACGCACCTTAATGGCCGAACCGTAGCTTGTAAAAGCCCGCTCAGTTTCCCACGGCAGCACGCAAACGTCGAATCCGGCGGCGTAGCGAGGCAGATCTTTGTAAGCGACAGGCGGCAGGAAGTGTGTATTTGGCAATCCTTCGATATCCAGGCCGCGCGAGCGGTTGCCGATAAAGATCCATTGCCACTCCGGACGTTCTCGTGCGGCGCGTTTTATCAGCTCCTGATCCACCAGCCACGGTTCAATGGCGCCGAAGTATCCCAAACGCGGACGCGGAATTCTTGCCACCTCCGGTGCGACTTCAATCTCACCACTGCCAACCGCCTGCCAGTGATCATAGTCTATCCCCTGCTCTAGCAAGTAAGAGCGTTCACAGCCACTGGTCGCCTCATTGAAAAGTCTGCGTCCTGAATAGAAAACGAGATCGGCGGCATCGATTGCGTGCTGATGAAGTCTTCGAATGTGGGCGGGGTCGGTCGCGTGGTCCATCGTGTTCGCGTCGTATTTGTCGGAGACATGATAGACGATCGCCGCTTCGTCAAGCTCTCCAATCAGCTCCGCCGCCGTGGGTATCGCTATCCATACAACCGGTTTTGTAAGACCACGGCTCCTTGCCAGTTTTCTAATCTGCAAGCCAATGACGCGGCGATTCGTGGCCCGCGCTGCGGCACTACCAAAAAACGGCAAACTTGCGGGTGAAACCACGGTGATCCCTTCCTCGGTTTCTCGAACGAGCTTGGAATAGCTCCGCAGCTTGCGGGTGATACGTGGCAACAAATCCTTGTGACCGAGTCCGGGCAGACCCATGGAAATGGAGTTAACAAAGATCACCTTATTGCCGGCCCGTGCAAATCTCCGCATCAAGTGGGTCTTGGAGTGTGGATGGTGATACCACCAGTCTTCGCCGCCAAAGCAAATAATGGATCTATTGTGTAGCATTAGAGATTGCGCTGAAAACCTAACAAACACCTTTTCATTGGAGCCTCGAACTATAATACGATAGGCCTGACAGTATTCAATCGCTTAACCCTGCGTTGAACCCGGACGTGTCTCCGGCTCGCCGATTGACTTAGTCATTGAGCGACCGCGGAGTCTAGCGCAACTTAGGAAACTGAAATCGCGTTAGGCGAACCAGGACGACTTCATGCCCGCTCTTATTTTCGATCTGGACGGAACTCTCGTCGATACGGTCTACGCTCACGTATTCGCGTGGCAGCGGGCCCTCGCTGAGGCCGGAATGGCCATCGATGGTTGGCGGATTCACCGCCGCGTCGGAATGAGTGGCGGCTTATTCACTCGAGCAGTGGCCCGTGAGCTGGGTCGTAAGATCCTGCCTGCTGAAGCCAAGGCGCTGCAGCGGCGCCATGGAGAATTATTTGCTGAATTCTTGCCACAGCGCCGAGCCTTACCCGGTGCACGCGAACTCTTGCGCGTCCTTCGAGAGGCGGGTGTGCCGCATGGCATCGCCACGTCGGGTCGGCGGCCCGAGATTGACGCCTCATTGCAGACACTTGGTATTGGTGCTGAGACGATAGTAGTTGAGCGCGGCGATGTCAGTCATGCCAAACCAGCTCCCGACCTTTTCCTTAACTGTCAACAGCGGCTGGGCGTGCCGGTCGATGATTGTTACGTTGTTGGAGACGCCGTTTGGGATCTCCTGGCGGCGCGTCGCGCTCGGATGCTTTCGATCGGATTATTGAGTGGTGGCTACGGTGAGGACGAGCTTACTCGTGCGGGAGCATTCCGAGTCTATCGCGATCCAATCGAGCTATATGCGTCGCTCGATGAGTTGGGTGTAATGGTCTAGACAAGCGAAGAGTAGTCGGGGGAGTTCTTTGGTGAGATTGTTTCGACTTCTCATACTCACGTTTATTCTTCTCGGTGCGCTTGCGGCTTTTTACTATCAAGCAGAGGCTGGAGTGCGCACGGAGACCGTGCAGTTCAGAAGCAAGCTTGTCGACAAAACTTTGCCCTATAGCATTGTGCTACCGCCGGGCTATGGTCTGTTCACGTCCTGGCGGAAGCATTACCCGGTACTCTATCTTCTACACGGCTGGAACGGCCACCATGATTCCTGGCTGATGCACACTTCTCTTGCTCAGTACGCCTCAGAACATCAACTAATCATCATCATGCCCGAAGGTAACAATGGTTGGTACACGGACGGTGCTACAGCTCTCTCAGATAAGTACGAGAGTTACCTCCTGGAAGAATTGATCCCTGATGTAGACAACCGCTTACGTACGATCCGGGACCGCCGCGGACGCGGCATCGCTGGTAACTCAATGGGTGGCTACGGAGCTCTTAAATTTGGACTCAAGCATCCTGAGGTGTTCACTTTGGCGGCCTCCATGAGTGGGGCGTTAGACACCACCTCGCGAACTGACGAAGAGTCAATCATGCAGACCTTTGGTGAACCTAATAGCATTGAGCGTAAGAACAACGACGTTCAACGGCTCGCTCAGGAGTTCCCAGCGGAGCGAATTACACTTCTACCCTATTTCTATCTTGATTGCGGAAGAGATGACCCGTGGCTGGAGATCAATCGCCGTTTCTCCGATATTTTGTTAGAGCGCAGAATAGCCCACGAATACCGTCAACTACCCGGAGGACACATCTGGCCTTATTGGGATAAGCAGGTGCGCGAGGTCTTGCGCGTCGCGGCGGAGACAATGGCTCCTCCAGCGTAGGGCCTGATATTGAAGTGATTAGTGCAGGGATGAGGGCAGCCAAAGCCTGGAGTTAAGAAAGTAAAAGCTGAAGGAGCAAATCTAGATGGGGATATCCGTAAAATAGAATGTGCCATTGAAGAATTGCCTGTGCTTGCTGAGAATTTAGAGGTTGATATGACAACGGCTAATCAACAGTATCGAGAACGGTTGCTACGGCAGGGAGTGCGCGAAGAGCAAGCAGGTCAACAGGGACAAGAGCGCGAGCGTACAGACGATAATGCTGCGATAAGTGAAGCTCTGGGCAAGCTGAAGAAAAGATGAAGAACGAGAGGATATGTTATGGCGAACTCGAAACATTCGATTGAACTACTTGATCAGCTTGAGGCGCTTGGCTTCCCAGATGAAGTATTTCAGTTATTGCACCATTCGCGTGTTAGAGGGTGGCGAGACTCGATCTAGCAGACATCGTTCTTATTGTGAGACGGTTTCGTCGTTTCAACCCGACGGCGATGCTGAGCGAGACCAGCGCCGACTTGAATTTGTGCTCCAAAAATATCGAGCGGGTGGTTTTCAGCCCGGTCGAGCTGATGTTTTCATTCAGCTTGCAAATAAGGCGTTCGCGGAGATTCCACCATTCAAGACAGTGGGTAAGCGTGTACCAATTCGCGAATCTACGATATGTGACGGCCCAAAGGGTCGGATCGTTCGTCGTGCGCTACGCACCGTGCTGTGTTGCCTAGCGACCGATCAGGAACCGATTTTCGTCCGTGAGGGATGAAGGACGAATTACCTAACGTGAAAGCGGCTCGTTTCGAGGAGTGACCCACCGGACGTAAACAGGCGCTTGCGGCGGCCGTTACTGAAAGGTTTAAGCTAAAGTTGGGGGAATCCCCTCGCCGCTTAAGCGCATCAACATTCCGTGGCTAGTTGACATATTTTCGCGGTGTAGGAAAAATGGATTTGTGAAAAAACTTAAGGCTACCAAAGAAATCAAAGTCCAGCGCCCTCCTCGTGTGGGCGTGTCTGAGAAGGAAGCCTTGAAGCGCATGAAAGAGTTTTCCAAAAGGAAGGAGCGGTTCCTTGCCACTGCTCGAACGGGTAAGAGTTGAAGTCTATATCCATGATTTACCCGCGGACGCTTACCCAGTCTAAAGGTGTTATCCTCGGAAGGTCACGAAATGACTGAAAGCGACATTCTTCGTGAGCAGCTAGTCAAACTGCTCGATTGGCAGGACGCTCACGTTAATTTCGATGCGGCGGTTGAAGGCATTCCATCGCCTTTGCAAGGAGTACGACCAGAAGGCTTGCCCTATTCTCCCTGGGAGTTGCTGGAGCACTTGCGTCTCACGCAGATCGACATCCTGAACTTCTGCCGAAACCAAGACTACAAGGCTCCAAAATGGCCCGACGAGTACTGGCCGAAGACCACTGCTCCGCCAACGCCAAGTGACTGGCAGGAGAGCATTAACGCTTTTCGCGCAGACCGGCATTCCCTGCAGAGTCTCATAGGCGATCCTGCCTTGGACCTCTACGCAGAGATTCCGCACGGAGAGGGACAGACGTATCTGCGGGAGGTCTTACTTGTGGCCGATCATAGCGCCTACCATGTGGGGGAATTGGTTGCGGTGAGACGTTTGCACGGCGTCTGGAAGTAAGCGTGAGCTAAATTAATCTCGCTTTTGGAAAACACCATTCAGCTCGGCGAATGAAAGCGCCTCGCCGAAGGCATCAAAAGACCCTGTCGCGGCGATGCTTTGCGCTGCGCGGGCAAACGCTCCCCACGCAACTCGCGCAAGGGCGGCGCCGACCGAAATGCGACGGACCCCAAGATCAAGGAGTTGTGACACTGTAAGTCCTGGATTGGATACCAACACGTTGATCGGCTTCGGGGAAACCGCCTTTACGATGGCAGCAATCTGTTCCGGTTCCCAAACACCAGGTGCGTACAAACAATCGGCGCCTGTCTCCGCATAAGCAACGAGTCGATCTACTGCAACTCGAAACGCGTCCACGTGGCCGACGAGCCAAGCCTCGCAGCGCGCGGTTAGAACTATCGGCACTCCCGAGTCGTCAATTGCTTTGCGAGCTGCACCTATGCGTTCGACTGCTAATCGATCTTCGTAAAGTGGTGTTTCATTGTTTCCGGTTGAGTCCTCAATCGAAAGACCTGCTACTCCAGTCGCAATGCAGCGGGCGACATTTCTGGCGACACCGCTGGGTTCGTCCGCATAACCATTCTGGAAATCGGCGTTGACAGGCAGGGGCGCAGCCTCAACTACTTCGCGGATGTGCTCGATCATCGCATCAAGAGAAATCGCAGACACGTCATCGGGCAGCCCGCGACTAAAGGCATAGCCTGCCGACGTCGTGGCCAGGGCCTTAAATCCCAACTGACTAAGATACAGAGCAGTTCCAACATCCCAGGGATTCGGGAGAACAAAGCACCCTGACTCATGCAACGACCGAAAGGTGTCGATGGCAGCCAACTGAGTTAGGTTCGCGTGATTCATGCATCCAATCGTACCCTGTCAAAAGCAAACAACCAACAACCTTGGGCTGGATCTGAACCATCCACCAACTCCCGAGAGTCTGTGAGAACTCGGCGTTCAAATAACGAGTGTCGGAATAGCTTCTCGGTTCTGTTACTAACCGGGTCTTGCTGATTCGCCCAACTCTACGAGTACGGAGCAACCTTGCGTGGTTGGTCTAAGTTTGGGTTCCGGGTATGATCTCACGCCTTTGAAGCACGCGCGCGATGACAGAATGGTGCTAACTAAAGAACAGATAAGTGACTCGAGATGGTGGCGGTCGGATCCGGTGGCGGCATCGCTGATTTTTTGCGTGACATTATTCATTTTCATGAGCTCGCATGTGCATCAGGTCACCGATACCACCTATTCGATGTTAGTCAGCGAAAGTTTGGTGAAACATAGAAGCTTCACGCTCGACTCCTATGCATTACCACGTTACGAGCCAACCTGGTGGGGCTACTACTTTAAGGATGGTCCACTTTACCAGTTAGAGTTTGTAGACGGTCATCTCTATCATCAGTTGCCGCCAGGCACCCCCGTCCTCTCCACGCCTTATGTGGCCATGCTAAATAGTCTGGGTATCTCCGCTGCCAATCCAGACGGAACCTACAACCCGCGAGGTGAGGTGATGATTGAAGCAAGCCTCGCCGCTATATTGATGGCCCTGCTCGCCTGCGTATTCTTCTTTACAGCCCGGTTGGCCCTGCCAACGGCCTGGAGCCTGGTCTTGGCATTGAGTGGATCGTTCGGAACACAGGTCTACAGCACGGCGTCAAGAGCTTTATGGTCGGATACGTGGGGCATCCTGTTATTAGGGGTCGTCATCTTCCTGCTGCTCGCGCAAGAGATGGGACAACGCCGTTGCAGTCCCGTATTGCTCGCAACCTTGTTGGCGTGGACTTATTTCGTGCGGCCAACTTTCGTGTTGCCAATTATCGCCGTCACGATCTACCTGCTGATGTTTCACCGCCAGCTCTTCCTTGTCTACGCTGCAACTGGCGCTGCCTGGTTCTCGGCATTCATTTACTATTCGCGGTATCACTTCGGTCGGTGGCTTCCCAGTTATTACGTGGCGAGTCGTCTGCACACGGACACTTTCTGGGTCGCGTTCGCCGGAAATCTCATCAGTCCGGCACGCGGCCTGCTGGTTTACGTTCCCGCGCTCTTCTTCGTGGCGTACCTGCTGGTAAGGTATCGGCAGCATTTGCAATATCCTCGACTTGTCTGGTTATCGCTATCGGTCGTCATCTCTCACCTCATCGTCATTTCGGGTTTTCCACATTGGTGGGGCGGGCACAGTTTTGGTCCTCGTTTAGCGACTGGTCTCGTGCCGTGGTTCATGCTACTCGCCATTTTAGGTTTGCAAGCGATGTTGAGTGCTCGCGAAACGCTCAAGCCGACTAGTGGATCT
>WNFJ01132353.1_pt1 | contig 10776 bp, 9 predicted proteins | sample 5400461 | NCBI WGS metagenome assembly WNFJ01 (sample SAMN13153349, study PRJNA577476) | soil metagenome | isolation source: 115 cm saprolite on Douglas fir-dominated hillslope | place: USA:California | collected 2013-09-17
AGATCGACCGTGCCGACCGTGCATTGCCCGGTCGTCACGAACACCTGGATGCAGTTCTTGCGGTCGGTGACGTTGTAAACCTGCACCACCAACCCATACCGCAGGTTGGAGATTGAGAAATTCTTGGTCAGCTGGAAGTCCATCTGGAACGTGGCCGGGCCGCGCCCCGAGTTGCGCACCAGCTTGCCGAGTCCGCCCACGATGCCGTTGAAGTCGAGCAGCGGCGTGTAGGGGAGACCGCTGGCGGAGCGTACCGTGAGACTGCTCGAGAAATCGCGCAGCAGGCCGCCGAACCGCATCTTGGGAGGGTCCTGCCCGACCTGGAAGATCAGCGACGAGTTGAACACGTGGGGCTGATCCACATCGGAGGGAACCTCCTCGTTCAGCCGCGGGTCGCCCTGCTGAATCTGGCGCTCGAACTCGCGCTGCGGATCCGACGAATTACTCCGCGCTTCCGCGAACGAGTAGTTGATGTCGAAGCCCCAGTAATTCGCCACCCGCCGATGTAGCGTGAGCTCGATCCCGCGCACCGTCTGGAAGTCCTGGTTCACCAGGATCAGGTAGTTCGGCGTGGAAGAGCCGTAGGTCACACCCGGGTCGAACACCTGCACCCCGTTGAGCTGGCCGCCGGTGCGCAGACCCGTGAGGCCGACTTGGTTCTTGGTAAACGCGGTCACGCCGATCGCGTAGTCCTGGCCGACCTCGGACTGGTAGCCGATCTCATAACTGGTCGTTTGCTCGGTCAAGAGATTGGGGTTGCCAAAGTACGGGATCCCCGAGCCGTGTGACGTGAACAGCTGCGTGCCGGACGGCGTCCCTTCTTGGGGCGTCCCGATGCCCGTGGACAAGAACAGGTTGTCGAGCAGCGGGTTCTGCGTGTTGCGGCCGAAGTTGAAGAACAGGGCCGACGCCGTGCCCAACGGGAAGCTCACGCCGATGCGCGGGGAGAACTGGCGCCGCTTCTTCGACTGGCCGAAATCGTCTGACGACGCGATCAGCTTCGCGGAGTCGAGCACGGCCGGGTCCGGCTGGCCGCCGCGTCCCGCGAGGTACGCCGCCGCCGACGTATCGGCGCAGTTGAGGGCCAGGCGTGCCCAGGCCGTATCCGCGCTCATCGTCCTTTGACGAACCGAATTGGTGGTGCCGTCGTAGTACGTGACGGTCTTGTTCTGCCATGCCTTGGGATTGGCGCATACCGTCGCCGCCGTCGTGCCGTTGGTCGGATCGAGCGGGTTCCGCCAGAAATTGCCGCCGGCGGAGCCGAGATCGAACCGGCCGCCAAGCTTCACGGTCAGGAAGTCGTACTCGATGCGATCCTGCAGGTAGAGAGCGCCGTCCCACGGGCTCGCCCCGTACGTGAACTGATCGCTGATGAACGTGTTCACGAAACCGGGGCTCTCGTACGCGTTGAGCGACACCTTGTGGAACATCGCCATGACGCCGGCTTGCACGTTATGGTGATCGCTCACCTGGGAGTTGATGTCGCCGCGAGTGACGATGGTGCGCAGCTTCTCGCCGCCGTAGTAGCGATCCGTCCCGCAGACCGGATTCACGGCGCACGTCCCTGAGAGTCCGGAGATGAACTGGTCGTCGGTGAAGTTGGGATCGGCGAACGTGCTGCCGAGGCACACGCCTTGGAACCAGTTGCACGTCGTGCGATTGAGGGAGAAGCGGCCCACCGCGAGCGAGTACGAGGTGCGCCCCAGATTGTGGTCCAACCGCGCCACGATCAGCCGGCGGCCGGCGTCGATCGAGCCCTGCACGACTTTGGTGAACTCGAGCGTGCCGACACGCTCCCCGAAGCGGTTGCCCCAGTAGGCCTCCGAATCGGCGAGCGTCTTGATGGCCGGGGAGTTGAGGGGGTTCCCGTACGTCAACAGGAATCCGAAGTCGAACGGCAGGCGTTGCTGCTGGTCGTCGAACACCGTGAACCCGAGCTTCATCTGGGGCTTCAGGAAATACGTCAGCTTGCCGAACAGCTGCCGCTCGTTGTTGTAGCCGAACGCGCGCCAACCGGGAAACGCGTCCATGTAGTTGCTCGGGAACGGCCGCGAATAGAAGGCGCTGGTGGGGTCGCTCGGCACGGTCACCTTGTTGTCGAATTCGAGCACCTGATCAGCGCCGCGCGTCTGCCGCCCCGATACCATGAAGCGCAACTTGTTGCTGGTGTTCGGAATCGGACCGGACAAAAACCCTTCCAACTGCGTGTAGTTCTGCAGCTCGTCCTGGCGGTTGCCGAGCGCGCCGCCGGGGCTCGTGCTCTGGATGTTCACGGCGCCGGCGAGGTTCGTGCCGCCGTCGCGGGGGGCGATGTTGGGAATACCGGCCTTTGATGTACGTGAGCTGCTGAACGGATTCGAGCGACGGACTGATGGCCGGCCCGCCAAAGATCCAGTTGTTGACCGGAATGCCGTCGATCAACGTCACGGTCTCGCCGGCGCGGCCGCCGCGGATGCGAATCGGGCTGGTCACGTCGCGCCGCGACTCGTTGAACGAAATGATGTCCGTATTCGCGGGAACCTGGAGAAAGCCCTGCTGCAGTCTGAGCGCGCCTTCGATGGACACCACGGGCAGCGCCCGAATCACGTCGCCGGAAATGCCCACCGCGCTGCTCGACACGCCGGGCTCGACGAGCGGCTGGGCTTCGGCCTGGATTTGCACCGCGGCGAGGGTCACGCCCTGCGCCTGGGTGAGATTGAAGTTCTGTTCGCGGGTGACGTCGATCACCACGGACACGCCCCGGACGGCGGTGCTCCGGTAGCCGGGGCGGCGCGCGACGAGCGTGTACACGCCGGGCGATACGCTGATCAGGAAGTAGCGGCCGTTCGACGCCGTGTTGACCGCAACGCCGGTGCCCTCGATGTACACTTCGACACCCTCGAGCGGCTGGTTGGTCGCCGAGTCCCGGACGACACCGGTGATCTTGCCGGTCTGCGCGGCGACCGTCCCCGGTCGCGCGAGGTAAGCGACGGACAAGACGATACACCCGACCGCCAAACGGACCAGAATGTGACGCATGAGGGCGCCCTCCTCCCGGCGAGTGAAACGCGCAGCGCGCGGAACGGCCGGCTGCGGCCGCTGCCACTGCTGCTCTTCCCCTTGCATGGGGACTTCAATTGTCAGACCTCTAGTGTGACTCGCGCGGCGGCGCCCAACGGCTAGGGAGGACGCAGGTCGCGCGACGGCTTCAGCGTTGCTGAGATCCCGGACGGGTTGGGGCGGGACCTCGGGGTACTACGTCGCTGATATCACTCACAACAACAAGTGCAGCCTTGGAGGAATGTCCGCACCCGGCAAACTGAGTGGCGCCGGTGCGCGGGAAACGCTATGGTAACAGTGCACCCAAGATTCACCACTGCACAAGGTGCCGGTACCAGTGCCTGATATCCTACGCCTCGCGTCCGACTCCGCAAGAGGTCTGTACCCGCCCGGTCGGGTTGCGGGAAAGAGCGTTGTGCGACCCCTTATATAAATGAAAGGCGCCTACCCCACCCTCCTGGCCTTGGCCCTGGCCGCCGCCCCGGCGGCGCGGGGCGCCGCGCAGGCCAGCAGCTCGGACAGCGCCGCCGCGCTGGCCCGCCGGATGGTGCAAGATGCAATCGGCTTCGCCGAGCGGGGTGATACCGCCCAGGCGATCGCCCGGGCGGCGCAGGCCGCCCGCCTGGCCCCCGACCTGGCCGACGCGCATTTCCTCTACGGTTTGCTGCTCGCGCGCACCTCGCGGGCGAATCTGGGGAGTTGGGGCCGCCGTGCCGAGGCCAGTAGCGAGTTCGAGGCGGCGCTGCGCCTCGATCGCGGCAATCCCCGCTACTTGATCGAGGTCGCCCGCCTGCGGCTCAAGGCCCCGATCCTCCGCCTGCAGGCCGAGCGGCTCTTCCGCCGCGCGCTGGACGCCGCCCGCAAGCGCAAGGACCCCGCCCTCGAGGCGGAGGTCGAGGCGGAAATCGGCAACATCTATTTCCGCCGCTACGACGCCATGGCGCACCGCCGGGTGGTGGTTGGGGCCCTACAACAGACCTTTGATTGGGGAGCCGCCATGCGGGATCCCCACTACACCAAGGACATGCTGCTCGACCTCACGGTCCCGCTGCCGGAAAGCGGCGAGACCGATCTCGCGAACGCCGAGGAGCACTTTCGGGCGGGGGTGCGGGCCGACGCTGGGTCGGTGGCCGCGAATACGGCGCTGCTCGCGATGCTCGCCGCGACCGATCGCGACGAGGAGCTGCTTGACGCGGCGCACACGTTCGTCGCCGCCGCCGCCAGCAGCGCCGATGCCTGGCTCGCCCTGGGCCTCGCCCAATGGCGCCTGCACCACGGGGCGGCCGCGGATTCGTCGTTCCAGCACGGCCTGGCGCTCCTGTCCCCCACCGAGCGCGAGCCGCTGGAGGACCTGTCGGCGGTGCTGCGCGCGCCCGATGCGCTGGGCTACCGCCAACTGTCGGAATCGGCGCGCATCGCGTTCGACAGCACGTACTGGTGGGCGGCGGAGCCGCTGCGGCTCACGCCGGAGAACGAATTCCGGCTCGAGCACCTCGCCCGCGTCGCCTACGCCGACCTGCTGTTCAGCGCGCCCGACCTGCGCCTCAAGGGCTGGCAGACCGATCGCGGCCAGCTGCTGGTCCGCTACGGCCCGCCGCCCATCGTGGGCACGTTCCCGCCCGATCCGCAGGAGAACGGCGACGACCTGCTGCAGATCGGCATGATCACCACCGTGTGGTACTATCCGGAGGGCAATCTCCGCTTCGTCTTCTTCGGACCGCCGGCGTACAACTACCAGCGCCTGGCAGGGGACTTCCCCTCGTACGCTGAGAACCTCCGCTCGCAGGTGCCCTCCGTGTACAACAACGTGCCGGTGGCGCAAAACATGGATTCAATCCTGGTGCAACCGGCGGCCTTCCTGCCCGCGGTCGATTCGAGCGGGACGGATCTCTTGTTTTTTGCGGGGATTCCGGTGCACGAGATGGTGTCGGGCGTCGACCTGCGCCAGGGCCGTCTCGAGACGGGCCTGTTCGTGAGCGACGGGGCCCGGCGCGACGTGGTGGTGCGGCGGCACACGGAAGGCGTCACGTTCGGCGCGGCGGACCAGTTCGAGAACCGCACGTACGAAGCCCGGCTCTCGCCGGGCTCGTATTACTACCGCTTCGAGGCACTGCTGCCGGACGTGACGCGCGCCGCACGCGGGTCAGCGCTGCTCTCGGTGGACGACTTCCACGCCGACACGCTGAGCATGAGCGACGTGCTCGTCGCGAACCGCATCGCACCGAAGGAAGACGGTGGCCCGTTGCGCGGCCGCCAGGACTTCTTCATCGCGCCGAACGCCGCCATGCGGTTCCATCGCACCGACCCGGTGCATCTCTACGCCGAGGTCTACCATCTGCGCCCGAAACCGGGCAGCGAGGGGGTGGCGGAGTTCGAGGTGGCCCTGCGGCTGCGCGTTGACACAATCCAGCGCAAGAGCGTCGCCGCGCGCGTCGTGGGTGGGCTCCTGGACGCGGTCGGCGCCTCCGCGAAGGGCGACAACCAGGTGCTGCTGAGCTTCGTGTCGCGCGAACCGATCGGCGGCCGCGACCGCATTCCCATCTATCTGGCGTTGGACATGGGGGGCGCTCCGGCCGGCGTTTACAGTCTCGACATGAGCGTCAAGGACCTCACAACGGGGCGGATCGCCGCGCGTCACCGCACCGTCACCATCATGGAGGGCCCCCGCTGATGCGCCGCGCCCTGACGGCCGCCGCCGCCCTCGCCCTGCTCAGCCAGCCCCTTGAAGCCCAGAGCCGGCGCTGGGTCCTCGCCGCCGGCGGGGCGTTGCTGGGCCTCGGGCTCACGACACTCTACAGCTCAGGAAGCTACAGCCGCAGCATCGGCTGGTGCTCCAGCGTGCGCTGCGTGGGCATCACCACCACGGTCGGCGGGTCGCTGGTCGGCTATCTGATCGGCCACGATCAGGACGAGCGCTACCGGCTGCGCTATCGCGTCGCGCCGCCGTTGGAGGTGTCCGGCCGCACGCGCATGCTGCGGACGCGCCCCACCGGCCTGGAACTCGGAGCGGGCATCGTGGCAGTCTCCGGCGACGACGGCGTGGAGCTCGTCTCGGCCCAGCCGCGACTCGAATATCTGGGCCACCGCGCCCGCGGCCTGCGGAACATTCAGGATGTGAGCGCGCCAACCGACTCGGCGCGGATCCTGGTAGGCACGAGCACGGGGCTGTACCTGTTCGCTGTTTCGGGCGACGCCGCCGGGCTGCGCGCGCTGGACGGTGAAGTGAGCGCCGTGGCGATCCGCGGCAACCGCGTGGCCGTGACCGCCGGCGGCGTCCTGCGCCTCGGCACCGTCACGGGCGACTCGGTGCGCTGGCGCATCGACACGCTCGCCCTCACCGGCCGGGTGGCCGACGCACGCTGGCAGGACGACACCACCCTGTGGCTGCTGACCGACCGGCAGCTCGCGAGCTACCGGGTCCCGGCGGATTCCGCTGCGACGCCCATTGCCAGCGTCGTTCTGGAAGGACCCGCCCGCCGGTTCACGATCCGGGACACGCTCGCCGCGGTGGCCGCCGGCGCCGCCGGCGTCTACCTGGTGCAGATCAACGACCCCGCGCGGCCGCGGGTGCTTGCGCATTGGACCGAGGCGCGATTCGCGTACGATGTCGCCTTGTGGGGCGTCGACATCTACGTGGCGGCCGGGCCCGAAGGCCTGTACGTCCTGCGCCCCGGGTTGGGCCATCTCGAGGCCATCGGCTTGGCGCGCTCGGTTGGCTTCGTCGCCGCCCTCGCGGCCGGCAGCGACGCGCTGTACGCCCTCGACCGCACGGGCGGCGTGCTGCGCCGCATCGAGCTGACACCCGTTCCGACCGGCCGGTGACGCTTCGTTCGCTCGCCTGCGCCGCGCTGCTGGTCGCGTTGGTGCGGACCGCCCGCGCCCAGGCCGACCCTCTCGCCGCCCGCACCAAAGGCCGCGCCGACGCACCGATCACCCTGTTCGAGATGTCGGACTTTCAGTGCCCGTTCTGCCGCGGCTTCGCGCTCGAGACCATGCCCGCGCTGGACAGCGAGTACGTCCGGACCGGCAAGGTGCGGTTCATCTATGTGAATTTTCCGCTGACTCACGTGCACCAGAACGCGCAGACGGCGGCGGAGGTCGCCGTGTGCGCCGCGCGCCAGCGGAAGTTCTGGCGGATGCACGACCTGTTGTTCCGCCACCAAGCCGAGTGGGCGACCCTTGCCAACCCGGTGTCGCTCTTCCTCGCGCTCGGCGACAGCGCGCGCCTCGTTCGCCCGCGGCTGGCGCGCTGCGTGACGGCCCGCGCGGCGCAGGCCGAGGTCGACGCCGACGCCGCGAGGTCCGCGAACGCCGGTGCGGCGTTCACGCCGACGTTTTACGTGGAGAAGCTGCTGGTGTCGGGGGCGGTGCCCCTGGCGGTGTTCCGCCACCTGCTCGACTCGCTGTATCAGGCCAAGACCGGCCGCAGCGGAGGGGGGGCGCGCTGATGGCGCGCCCTTCTTTTTTCTACCGCCTGAGCCTGCGTGTCGCGGAAACAGCGGCGCCGCTCGCGGCGCGGTTCGACAAGAAAATCGCGCGCGGGCTCGGCGCGCGGGCCGGGCTCACCGACCGCCTGGCCCGCTGGGCGGACACCCAGCGCGACACGGCTCGGCCGCTGGTGTGGGTCCACGCGCCGTCGGTGGGGGAGGCGCTGCAGGCCAAGCCCGTGCTCGAGGCGCTGCGCGCGGAGCGGCCGGAGTGGCAACTCGCATTCACGTTCTTCTCGCCGTCGGCGGAACGGCTGGCGCGCACGCTGCCCGTGGACGTGACCGACTACAGCCCCCTGGACCGCCCCGGCGACGTGATGCGCGCCCTGGCCGCGTTGCGCCCGACCGCGCTGGTGTACAGCAAGCTCGATGTATGGCCGGAGCTGACGCTCGCCGCCGCGAACGCCGGCGTGCGCCTGGGTCTGATTTCGGCGACGGTGTCGCAACAGAGCAGCCGGTTGCGCTGGCCGGTGCGCGGCTGGGCCACGCCCGCCTACCGCGCGCTCGATCGCGTCGGCGCGATCAGCGCGGAAGACGGCCAGCGCCTGGAACAGCTGGGCGTGCGAGCCGACGCGCTGCGCGTGACCGGCGACACGCGCTTCGACAGCGTGGTCGACCGCGCGGAGCGGCTCGACCGCACGCGCGAGCCCCTGGCGCGCCTCGCGGCCGCGCCGGCGGGGACGTTCACGATCGTGGCGGGCTCCACCTGGCCGTCCGACGAAGCCATCGTCCTGGGGGCATTCTTCGACTTGGTGGCGCAGCATCCGCAGGCGCGGCTCATCCTCGCCCCGCACGAGCCGAACCCCGACCATCTCGCCGGGATCGCGCAGCGCGCGAAGCACGTGGGCCTCGCCCGCCCCGTGCGGCTGTCGCAGCTGGAGCATGCCGGAGCGGCGCCGGTGATCGTGGTGGATCGCGTCGGCGTGCTGGCGGATCTGTACGCGCTGGCGGATGTGGCGTTCGTGGGCGGCGGCAATCATCGCGCCGGCCTGCACTCGGTGCTCGAGCCCGCGGTGTTCGGGGTGCCCGTAACGTTCGGGCCCCACTGGCGGATGAGCCGCGACGCTGGGCTCCTGCTCGAGCGGGGCGGCGCCGTGGCGCTTCCGGCCGACGGCCGGCGCGAGCTACACTCGCAGTGGATCGTGTGGCATCACGACCCAGCGGCGCGGCAGCGCGCGGGCGCGGCGGCCACGAAGATGGTGCAGGACGGTCGCGGCGCCGCGGAGCGGACGACCGCGCTGGTGCGCGACCTCGTGACCGGCCCTAGTGCCCGGTGACGACCCCTTCGTACGTCACCGAGCGTGGCACGACGATCCCGAGCGTCAGCCCGGCGACCAGCAAGTCGGTCCAGCGGCTCGTGACCTTGACGCGCAGGTTCGCCACCGCGCTGCCCGCCCCCACCTGGCCTGCCAGCACCTCTTCGATGTTGGGTCTCGACACCGGCAGCAACCCTAGGAACAGATAGACCGGGTGCTTGGTGACTTGAAACGCGGTGCCCTGCGGCGGCGTCGCCGCCGCCGCGGCGAGCGTGGCGGGGACGCCGTGATGCGTGCTGTCGATGGTGAGTGCGCAGCCGGCGCCGGCGAGCAGCAGCAGCGCGCAGCCCGTGCGAACGAGGGTCTTGATCAACGGATCTCCTGAGCGTAAAAAAAAGGGGCGCGCCGAGCGAACGGCGCGCCCCGAAAGCTAATGCAATTACATCCCGACCGGGGCTTTGAGCGCAATGTGCGCCCCGATGCCGATCGTCGACGCGTGCCCGCCCGTCACCTTCTGATAGTCCCACGCCGCGTGGAACCCGAGCATCCCCATCCCGACGTTCACGCCCAGCGCGACGCCGAACTTGCTCGAGCTGCTCCCGCCCGTCGCCTTGGAGTAGCGCAGGCCGGGGGACACGTACGGCTCGATGTTCAGACCGGGAGTCGGCAGGTTCACGCTGATGCCCACCGCGGCACCCGCCAACGTGATGTTTCCAGTGCAGCCGCTGCAGGATACCCTGCCCGCACCACCCTGGAGGTTCACCGCGATCGGAATCAAGCTGCCGCCGATGACCCGGAAGGCCACCTGGCCGCCGACGGAGGTAAGGCTAGTGGTCGCGCCTTGCAGCTTATCGCTCGCGAGGCCGAGAGTCAGTTGCAGGTTGCCCAGACCCAGGGAGCCGCGGGCGCCGAATGCGGTGCCTTTTCCGTAGCTCGAGTCGGGCTTGGCGAGATCACCGCTGATGGTGATGCCGGTTCCGCCTTTGGGACTGTTCCACACGGGCATGCCGAACCACTGGGCCGTCGCCGGGGAGACAAGCAAGGCCGAGAGTCCCAGCACGATCATTCCACGCTTCATACGTCCTCCGGACAAGTAAGGGACCCCGGCACGGTGTCCGCACCGGGGTGGAGCCGTGCCTACGCTAGGGAGGCGCCGCCGGCAAGTCAACTCTGTGTCGTCTTAATGCAGCCACACGAGGCCAAGCGACACACCATCTACATCCCCTAGGCCCGCGCTGAAGCGGCCGTCCAAGCGCGGCGTGAAACGGAAATCGGCGCCCAAGCCGAGCCCGAATTTCGTCCCCGACGCGTTCCCTGCCAGAATGAACAGGGTCGGCTGGACGTAGGGCACCATGCTGATGCTTGTCCCCTGCAGCTGCACCCGGCGTCCCAGCGTCAAGCCGGCCGGGATGACGAGCACGTTGGCACCGCTCACGAACTCGCCGCCCACTCCCACCACCACGGCGCCGTCGAGCGGAAAATCCGCGTTGTGCGTGATCACCCGGTCCCGCGCCTCGACACCTGCCAGGAACACCGATTTGCAGCCAGTGCAAGAGGGAGTCCAGATTCCCGCCTGAAAGCCGAGGTCGAGCTTGCCGCTCGCCATGCGATACATCCCGAGGAACGCCGTGCCGGCACTGCTCGGAAAACTCACCGCGCCGCCGATCTCGGAGCGCTGGAAGGCGCGGTACGGCGCGTTGTAGAGCGGCATGCCGGTCGCTTGGGCTGCGAGCCCGGAGGCGCCCAGCGCCGCCAGATATAGCATCAGGAATACGCGTCTCATTGGTCCGTTCCTTTTTATGTCGGTTGTGAATCCACACAGGGTACCCACTGGGGGTTGCCGCGTTCCCCTGGGGAGGCGTGGCGGATGTGATACACGATGGCCCGTCGCGCGTCCGGCGCGACGGGCCATGGTTTGGAACCTGTGATGCGGCTCACACCGCACCGGGTCGTGCGATCAATGCCAGAGCGACAAACCCGCGCGGGCACCAATG
>WNFJ01594972.1_pt1 | contig 10776 bp, 9 predicted proteins | sample 5400461 | NCBI WGS metagenome assembly WNFJ01 (sample SAMN13153349, study PRJNA577476) | soil metagenome | isolation source: 115 cm saprolite on Douglas fir-dominated hillslope | place: USA:California | collected 2013-09-17
AAGGTTCAGCCGTTTACGGTTACAGCTGATAACAGATTTTTAATTGCGGACGTCATTGGCACCTACGGTTTCCAGTATGCCGATTTGAGCACAGGGAAAATCCTGGGCACAGCGCTTTTTGTTGGTACTACCTGGAGTGATCCCGGGGTAACACATCCCCATGGCATCGGCATGACGCCGGATGAACGCGAGGCATGGGTATGTGATCGAGGCACGGGAAACCATTTCGTTCACGTTTTCGACATCAGCGCGCTGCCTCCGAGGGAAAACCACTTAATTACCGTGACAAACGACAACCCGCACTGGCTCACGTTCACGATTGATGGGCGCTATTGCTACGTGGCGGGAGCGAAAGGCGCGCGGCAAAACACTGATGTCGTGAGCACCGCGACCTACGCTCGGGTCGGTATAATTCCTCCCTCCGAAGATCTCCTGGAAGTTGATTTCACCAACGGAGTCGTGACTGCGGTTGGAAGCCAGTTCGGAGTAGGTCGTGTTCGCGCGACCCCATCTCCAACACCCACTCCTTCTGGCGGCATTCCTGGCAGAGTAGCTCTTAGCTGTGACGGTAATTTCCATGACCACGATGACATCAACTCATCTGGCTTGGAGCTGGCAATTTTCGCCAAGGCCGGACGCACCTCCGATGTGGTCTACTTTGGTTATGCAGACCACTACTGGATGACAGACTCTACAATGGAAGCCAACATGGTAACGAGTTCAACGCAGGCGGCCGCAGACTGGGGATATAATTCAAACATCCTGCACAATACTCGGGCTGATCCGACCGGGGCGGTTAACGCGCTCAGTGCCGAGATCAACAAATCGACGGCCTCAAACCCGCTAACGATAATGGAAGCAGGCCCGGCGGAGCTTATAGGGCGTGCCTTGGCCCAATCGAAGGGAACCAATCCCGGCGCCCTGCAATATGTCAATGTCATATCCCATTCAGACTGGAACAACGTTCATGCTGTCCAGTTTGGCCCCGGCGAAGGACTGACTGATACGCCCTACGCATTCTCTGACTTCGGATCGAGCGGAAAAACTTTAGGGGCCAAGCCGATTCAAATTCCGTTCCAACAAGCACTGAACGATGCCACCTACGCGTCATTTGCTTGGGCGCAAAACTCACCAGACGTTAAATTGCAGCATCTATACGCGCGCGGAGTCGCTGCAGGTAAAACAGCTTTTGATTGCTCAGATTCAGGTATGGCCTATTACGCGGTGACTGGTGTAACGAATGCCAACGCATCGACCTACCAGACCTTCTTTACCGGGCCAACTCCAACCCCAACACCGACGCCAGCTCCCAATACTGTTCGAGTCAACTGCGGCGGGCCTGCTTACACCGACAGTCGGGGACAGCTCTGGTCGGCGGATAATTCCTTTTTAGGCGGTTCCACTAAGACTTATTCGCCAACACAGAGTGTCTCCGGGACGCCAGATGCAACGTTATATCAGTCTGAACGTTATGCCCAACAACTGATTTATAACATCACCGTGCCCAACGGAAGCTACAACGTGACTCTCTCTTTTGCTGAGATGTATTTCAATGCGGCGGGGAATCGTGTCTTTAGCGTAAGCTTGGAGGGACAAACGGTACTGCAAGATCTCGACATCTGGGCGTTGGTTGGCCAATTCGCAGCTTTGAAGCGGACATTCAAGGTCACCGTAAACAATGGCGTGCTGAACATTGTGGGGACAGCCAGTGTAAATAACGCTCAGCTTGCAGCCGTAGAAGTCACGCCCAGTACAGGCAACTAGGCGCTGCGGCGTCGGCGTGGGTGTGCGAGACTGGACAAAGCTCGGCTAAAAAGAAAGCCGCAAGCCGCTTGACGAATACTTGACAAATAGATGGTGAATTCTTGCGTTTTGGTTCGACTCGTTGCGCATTCTCAAACTTGCCGTTTCTCATAGGCAAATTGCCTCTTGAGAGAGGGTGGGTCGGCCGGGACTCGAACCCGGAACCAACGCCTTAAAAGGGCGCTGCTCTACCGATTGAGCTACCGACCCGCTGGTGAAGGAGTTTTGTACTCCAGCCGTAGCCCCGCCGCAACAATCGAGGGACGGCCTCCGTGCCGTCCAGGCAGGGGGATGCGGTGGACCGCGTCCGTCCAAATTTTGTAGGGCGCGACCAATGGGCCGTGGCCAAAAGGTTTATGATGCGCAGAAAAGTCGATAACGGACGGCTCGGCAATCCATTCCTACCAATTTAACATCGCAACCAAATCACGCAGCGAATTTCGTTGTCGATTCAGACGAAAAATGGACAATCCCGCGGCGCTCCCCGCTTTCCAATCGCGCTCGGGATCATCGCCCGCGTGCAAGACTTGATTGGGCGAAAGATCGACAACCTTTATCGCGCGTCGGAAAATTTCGGAGTCGGGTTTATCCGCGCCGAGCTCACTCGAAATGAAAACGTGCATGAAGAAATTGGCAACGCCGAGGTGCTCGAGGATGAAGCGCAGACGGCCATCAAAATTTGAAATAACGGCAAGTTGAAATTGCGGCTGCAATTTAGTCAGAACTTCGACGACTTCCGGGTAAAGTTCCCACACGCCGGCCTCGGCGAAGTGCTCGTAAGCGATTTCGAAAAAATTGTCGCGATCGAGTTCGCCTAACGAGGGCACTGCTTGATCGAGAACAAGATCGACAAGCTCGCGCCACCAAGCTTTGTCGTCGTTTTCGCGCGGGCCGTCGATTGAGGCACGGGGTGGCATTTGTTTCCACGCGACGAAAAATGCGCGATCAAGTTCGTGGGCGTCGAGTTTCAACCCCACTTCGCTCCCCACAAGCGCGTAGTGATGCCCGACGGTCTTGGTTAAATAGAAAAGCGTGCCAGCCGCATCGAAGAAAATCGCCTTGATCATCGAAACAAACGTTCAACGTTCAACCCGCCTTCGCAAAGGTACAGGTTGATGCGGCGAGACCGCAACGGCCGGGCAAAATTATTTTGCTTTGCAAAATTCGTGGCCTCGCCTTCCATGATCCACGTGAACATCCCTGACGAGTTGCGCGAATTGTCGAAGCGGACGCAAACCGCCGGCGAGGAGCTGGCGAATAGCGTCAGTCACGGAGTGGGTTTCATCGCTGCGCTGATCGGCGCACCGCTTCTCCTTCTGGCAGCGTTTCAGCGTGGCGGTACCGGATTTTTCATCGGTACGGTCGTTTTTGCCGCGACGATGCTCTTGCTGTATTTAGGATCGACATTGTATCATGCGTGGCCGCGGACACGCGCCAAATCCGTTTTGCAGGTGCTGGATCATTCGGCGATTTTTTTGTTGATCGCCGGAACGTACACACCGTTTGCGCTCGGTCCGCTGCGCAATCGCGGAGGCTTGACGCTACTTGGACTCGTCTGGGCATTCGCTTTGTTTGGCGTGATCATGAAACTGATGCGCGGACCTTCGCGCCATCCCAAACTGGCGATGTCACTGTATCTCGGAATGGGCTGGGTGATTCCGATCGCAAACCATCCGCTCGCCTTCGCGATTCCGTTCTCGGCGGGGATCTGGCTTCTTGCCGGCGGAATCGCCTATACGGCCGGCGTATTATTTTTCGCAAACGAGCGGCTACGTTACGCGCATTTCATCTGGCATCTGTTCGTTCTAGCCGGCACGTCGTGTCACTTTGCCGCCGTGTTTTCCTGCGCGAGCTGATCAAAACGCGCAGCGTGCGGTCAGCATCGTTGGACAATTTCGTCCGCTCATCGGATTAATTGTCGATGTTGCCAGTCGAGCACAGCGATCCGATCAACGCGAAGATTCTCACCATTTCCGAGGATAAAATCGAAGGCTTTGTGCGGGAACCATTCGAGGAAATCGCGCGCCGCTCCGGTGTCGATGTCGACCTTGTGATGGCGCGCATCTTGGCGATGTTGCGCGCGGGAACGATTCGCCGAGTCCGACAAACGTTGCTTGCCACGAATCTGGCCGACGGCGCGCTGGTGGCGTGGAAAGTTCCTGAGAAAAACATCGACACTGCGTTTGATTGGATGTTTCAGTGCGACCCATTTTCGGGCCACGTGGTTTTGCGCTCGACTGACACGGTCACTGCCGGATCAGATTATAAATTGTGGACGACGTTGAAAGTGCCGCACCGATTCTCCTTGCAGCGGCATTGCGAATTGCTGGCCCGAAAAACTGGTGCGGAACGGTTTCGAATTATGCCGGCCAAAGGCATTTTCACGCTGGGAGTTGGCCACGTGCGGCGTAAAACAATTGAGCCTGGAATGAAGGCCGGCGAGCCGGCAAAAATGATTCCGGTGCACGTTGTCGACTTGGACGAGCATGAATGGGAAATTTTGCTCGCACTCAAACGCGAGTTCGCGCCGGAGGAAATCCGACCGTCGCCCTGGAGAAAGCGTGCGGAAGAGGCAGGCGTTCCGATCGAGGAATTTTTTCGCGTCGCCGAAGATTTCAGCGCGCGAAAAATCATCGGACGGTTTTCCACGTTTCTCGAGCACGTCAAGCCCTCACGAGCTGGCGTGCGCGTGACGCGTTTCAACGCGCTCTTTCATTGGGCCGTGCCGGCTGGACGCGAGATCGAAGCTGGTGGCGAAGTTGGGCGGCATCACATTCTCACGCATTGCTACTGGCGCGAAGCCGGTCCGGAATTCAAAAACGTTAATATCATGGCGGTTGCGCACGGCACCGACAGAACGCTATTGCTTGAGCACAAAGCGGCCATTGATCGACATCTTCAGGCGAGCGGGATTCCCGTTTCTTACACCAACGTTTTTTGGGGCGGCCGCAGTGAGATCAAGCCTTCGGAGATTGCGCCGCAGGTTTATCGCGAATGGCTGGCCCAAGCAGAAGGTTAAAAACGTTACAAGGTTCGAAAGTTAAAAAGGGAAGAGAGCAGCCGTTGTAACGTTGTAACTTATTTAACCTTTTAACTTCTTACCGCATGAAAGGGCTCATCGAAAAGCTGCGCGCGGGAATCGACCTCTCGCCCGAAGACATCAGCTACAGTGTGGCCGTTCTGCTCTCGCCGACTGCCTCCGATGACCTCAAGGCGCAATTTCTCACGGCGTTGCATCAAAAGGGCGAAAGCACGGAGGAGATCGCCGGATTTGTACGACAACTCGTCGATCGCGCGATCGATCCTGGCCTGGAACCGGAAAAGCTTCCCGGACCGATGATCGACGTCTGCGGCACGGGCGGGGATGGTCTCGATCTTTTCAATGTTTCTACCACGATCATGTTTATCCTGGCTGCCGGTGGCGCGATCGTGGTGAAACACGGCAATCGCGCGGTCACGTCCCGCTGCGGCAGTGCCGACGTGCTCGAGGAATTGGGCGTGGCCATCGATTTGGCGCCCGATGATTTGAGGGAGTGCGTGGAACGCCACGGGTTCGGATTTATCTTTGCGAGGCAGTATCATCCTGCCTTTCGCGCCATCGCCGAAATGCGGGCGCGGCTGGCGCGACAAAATACCCGAACCATCTTTAATTTGCTCGGTCCACTTCTGAATCCGGCGCGGCCGGCGCGGCAACTCATCGGAGTTTTCGCGCCGCGTCTAACGACGATTTTTGGCGAAGTGCTGCGTCAGCTTGGGCACAAGCGCGCCTGGGTCGTGCACGGGCTCGGCGAAGACGGCATTGGCATGGACGATATTTCCATCAGCGGAGCGACCACCGTTACGGAGCTTGTAGATGGAAAAGTCAGCTCGGCAGTTCTTGATGTGAATTGGCTCGGGATTGGCCGCGCGAGCGTTGCGGAATTGCGCGGAGGAGACGTGCGGGAGAACGCCGCCACGCTGGAAGGAATTCTGGCCGGCAAAATCACTGGTCCGAAGCGCGACATGGTGGTTGCGAACGCCGGCGGCGGATTTGTGGCGGCTGGACTCGTTTACGGTCTCAAAGATGGGATCCAACTGGCCCGGGAGGAGCTGGAGAGCGGGCGCGCTCTCGAAAAACTGCGCGCGCTCCAAAATTATAAACCGCGCAGATCGCGGTAAGTCGAATTTAGCTTACACAGGAGAGCGATGGCGAACTTCGAGCGATCAACATGTCGATCTAATGCCTGGGCAAGGGAAATGGCGCGCTGGCGCAGCTCTTCCGAAAAATCCTCGGGCGCATGATTCACGTTGATCCCGATTCCGGCGATGACGAGATGGGGTGCATTTCTTTGCGCGCGTATTTCGACGAGCACTCCAGCCAGTTTCTTTTTATCGAGATGGACGTCGTTAGGCGGCTTAACCGTTGGGCACAGCGAAAATTCCTCTGAAATCGTTTCTGCGACACTCTGCGCCGCCCAAGCAGTCAGCCGTGCCGATTGTGCCGGCGCAATTGTCGGCCGCAACAAAATTGAAAGCCAAAGTCCCTTACCTGCGATCGACTCCCAATGATTACCGCGCTGGCCGCGTCCGGCAGTTTGTCGTTCGGCAAAAATTACCAAACCTTCCGGCGTAACTGGCGTCGCCCTTTGCCAAATTGCATCGTTCGTTGAGGTCGTTTCTTCAAGAACGATGATTTCGCGGCCGATGGTGGCTTCGCCGAGTGCGGCCCGCAGGTCGCCCGCGTTCAACTTGTCGATCTTGCCTACGCTCACGCGGCCAGCGGCGTCATCTCGAGCGAGAGATCGATTGCGCGCGCGGAGTGGGTGAGCGCACCGATGGAGATGTAATCGACGCCGGTGGCGGCGACTTGGCGAATGTTCTTCAGTGTTACACCGCCGCTCGCTTCGAATTTCACTTTGTTTTTGCCGAGAGCGACCGCTTCGCGGATCTGGGCCGGCTTCATGTTGTCGAGCAGGATAAGATTGATGTCCTCGATTTGGAGAAACGTCCGCACTTGTTGCAGACGGTCCGCCTCAACTTCGATGCGCACATCCGGCCGCTCTTGACGAAGTTTGCGGATGGTTTCGACAAAGGCGGCGAATCCGGAATGAGCGGCGAGGTGGTTATCTTTCACGAGGACCATGTCAAATAAACCAAACCGGTGGTTAGCGCCGCCACCGGCAAGCACGGCGGCCTTCTCTAGCGCTCGCAGTCCGGGCGTGGTTTTGCGTGTGTCAAGGATTTTGACCTGATCGTTTCCAGCCGCGTCAACAAATTTTCGGGTCAAGGTGGCAATGCCGGATAAGCGCTGAAGAAAATTGAGGACCACGCGCTCCGCCTTCAGGATCGAACGGGCCAGGCCGCGAATCTCGATGATGACATCACCAGCGTCCACATCGGCGCCGTCAGCTCGAAGAATCTGGATATGCAAGGCCGAATCGATCCGTCGGAATACCTCCGCAGCCGTCTCGGTCCCGGCGACGATCGCCTTTTCGTGACTGACAATGCGGGCGAGCGCGCGCAGGTTGGCCGGCACGAAGAAGTCCGACGTGACATCACCCGCGCCAACATCTTCCTGAATGGCGACGTCAATTGGATCGAAGAGCGAACCGTTCACGAGTTTTGCGCCAGTGCGGGCGCCTGGTAAACGCATTTGCCTCGCACGTAAGTTTCCAAATTTGCGTGTGGGCCGCCGCGATAAATGCAAAGCGCAAGCGCATCTTCAGTCGAGAGTTCGCGCAGCGCCTCGCGATTTTCCGGATACGGCAAAAGCGAGGCAAGATTGACAACAATAAAGTCCGCCTCTTTTCCGGTATCGAGCGTGCCGATACTCCCGGCTTTCCCGAGGGCGAGGGCGCCGCCGTGAGTAGCCAGATAGAATGCTTCGCTCGGCCGGAGGGGACGCAAATTCGGTTCGTAGGTGGCGCGCGCTTTTTGCACGTCGATGGCGGCGCGAATCACCTGCCACATGTTGAGCTCAGGTCCGCCAGCCACGTCGGAACCGAGCCCGACTGCGATGCCCGCCTTCAACAATTGATCGAGTTTGATCAAGCCGCTGCCAAGAAAAAGATTTGAAGTGGGACAATGGGCCACGCTCGATTGGGCCGCTGCGATCGCCGCAATCTCTCTGGAATTAAGGTGGATGCAATGCCCGAGTACGGTCTTGGGCGTGAGCAGGCCACACGTTTCGTAAACGTGAGTGTAGTCATGCGCGGCCATGAAAAGATGATGCACTTTCTCGATTTCTTCGCGGTTCTCGGCGAGATGAGTTTGAAGATATGCGTCGAAACGGGCGGCCAGTTCGGCGGCGTTGCGCATGAGTTTTTCCGAACAAGTGACCGCGAAACGCGGACTGAATGCATATTCGAGCCGCCCTTCTTCGGCACCGTGCCATTTACGGCATAGTCGCTCGCTTTCGACCACCGAAACGGAGAGGACCTTTTTCGGTTGAGACTGACCGTAGGAACCGATGTCCATCATCATCTTGCCCAGAATCGCGCGCAATCCGCTTGCCTTGGCGGCTTCGAAGCCGATCTCGCAACTGTCTTCATAGATTGCACCATAGGCCATGACGGTGGTTGTTCCGTTCCGGGCCAGTTCGCGGAAGAATTGCGGCGCCTCGCCCCGCGCTTTCGGGCCGGTAAACTCGCGTTCCACCGGAAAAATGTGCTGCCGCAACCATGGGAGCAGCTCGCTTTCACCGCGGGCGACCGCGGGATATTGCGGCAGGTGAGTGTGGCAATCGATGAGCCCAGGGAAGATGGCTGCGTTGCTATGATCGGTCCACCGAATCGGCGTCGGCCGCTGGACACGACGCAGATCATCGTAATCTCCGCGCTCTGTGATGCGTCCGTTATCGATGACCAGTGCTCCGGCCGGCCTGCCTCGCAGAGCGCCGAATTCCGGCGTATCGATGAGGAAGCCTCGGATGCCGAACGAGTGGGTGTCACCGTCCATAAAGCGCCACCGCTACAAGAACATCAGAGGATGGCGCCTCGCAACATCGCAATTACGTGGGGCGGTGAGTCGCCCCGCTGTAGTAAAAAAAAGATTCGGGCAGTGCACGCCAAGGAGAAACAGCAAATACGAAAAACGTGCAACCGCCCGAATCGCCTTAACCTGTTAACTTTGACAGCGACAACCGCTGGTCGTTCGAAATTTTTATGAAATTTTTGGATTGGTCTTGCAACCCCCTGCGGACCGTCAGCCGGCTATAGCTTCAACTCGGACTGGCTTGCTTCGGTCGCCTTGGCGGCTTCGTCCCGGACTTCCTGAAGTAGCGACTTAAATTCGCATTTTTCCAAGGCGGCGATGAGGGCGGGATAATCGGGCTTGATCGGGAGATCGTCGATCGCCACCGGCAATTCTAGGTCGCAATCGAGCTCGACCATTTTGCGGTTTTGAATGATTTGTTCGCGCGCAGCGCGCAGCTTTTCCCGAGTTTTCTCGCTTTTCACCATGTCGATCTTTGCCAGCAGGTTCTCGAGGCCGCCGAATTCGCTGATCAGTTTGGCAGCGGCTTTTCGACCGATGCCGGCACCGGGAATGTTGTCCACCGAATCGCCTGAAATCGCCAGCACATCGCCGATGAACTTTGGTGGAATACCCCATTTCGCCGTTACTTGCGGTTCACTGAGCAGCGCAAAACCGTCTTTGGGAGAAGCCAGCTCGGCCTTCGCCGTCGTGTAAACTTTTACGCCAGAGCCAACGAGCTGAAACAAATCCTTGTCATTGGTCGCGAGCACGACGTCCACGCCGCGCCTGCATGCGGCGATGGCGTAGCAACCCATCAAATCGTCGGCCTCAGTGTTGGGCGCGGAAATACTTTTGAAGCCGAGCAGCGGCGTCAGTTTTTGGATGAACTCGAGCTGCGGAATCATCGGCAGGGGCATCTCCTTGCGAGTTTCTTTGTAAGCCGGTTGCAATGCCACACGTCGTTGCGGCATGCCTTCATCCCACAAAACTGCGCCCAGGTCTGGCCGCAAATGTTTTACCATGAGCCGCAGCGTTTTAGTGAATCCAAAAATCGCATTGGTCGGTTCGCCTCGCGAGTTCGACAGATTCTGGATGGCGAAAAACGAGCGATAAACGTAGTAATGGCCGTCAATCAGAAGCAGCTTCATCTAAAGACAGGATTAGCTGGATTATCGCGATTTGAAAGTCGTACCTCGAAAATCCGGTGCTGGATTCGCGGTGCTAGATGCTGGATTGTCGCCTAAGCATGGTAGATCAATGGATCATTCGCGTGCATGGCAAGGAATTTGGCCCGGTTGGCATTGAAACATTGCACGAATGGAAACGCGAAGGGCGCTTGCTTGCGCAAAATCCAGCGCGCCGGGTAGATGTCGATCTTTGGACAACGGCCGGTGAGATTCCCGGTTTGTTCGAATCGCCGCCCGCCCCGGAAAACGGCGCGCTACTCCCGCTACACCGTCGCAGTTTCACTCAGATCTTCACCGAGAGTTTTCAAATTTACCGAAAAGGTTTTTTTCCCTTCTTCTGTTTTTCTCTGCTCACTGCCGCTCCCGCGTTTTTCCTTCAGTTAAATTTGCCTGCGCTTGAGATTAGCAACCAGGTCCCGCCAAACTGGAACCCGATTCGACCAGGTTTCTTTTCTGTATCGATGCTCGTCCTGTTTGCGCTGGTCTGGCCGATTTTCCTATCCGGCATCCAGCTAACGAGCGCCGGCGTCGTTCAATCGCGAGAGGTTCGGCTGGCAAATTTGTTTCGGCGCTCCATCTCTCTTTGGCCACGAATGGCTAAGCTCAGTTTGCGCGTTTACGGGAGTTATTTTATTTGGAGCGCTTTGCCCCTGGGCGTGGCCTTCACCTTGATGATCGGAGAGGTTTCAGTCCTGTCGATCTTGCTGGCATTGTCGATCTTGGCTTTTCAAGTTTTCATGACAGCGCGGCTCTGGATCAATTTCATGTTCTGGCAGCAATGGGCAACGCTGGGCGAACTGTCAGGACTGGCGGCCTTGCGCGAAAGTAAAGA
>WNFJ01270687.1_pt1 | contig 10775 bp, 6 predicted proteins | sample 5400461 | NCBI WGS metagenome assembly WNFJ01 (sample SAMN13153349, study PRJNA577476) | soil metagenome | isolation source: 115 cm saprolite on Douglas fir-dominated hillslope | place: USA:California | collected 2013-09-17
TGGCACCTTAGAGTGCCCGAAACGGTCCCCCGCCGCTCGCAGGTTGCGCAGTGCATGTTTCCTAGCGCCAGCAGTACCTCCTCGTCATCGCGGTCGTGCTCAGCGATCTCTATAGGGTCGTCCGTCGAATACCCGCAGGCCGGGCAGGTCCAGTCCGTCATGGCAGTAGTCTCCTTGGTGGAGAGAAAGCAGGAGGAGGGAGTGACCCTCCCCTGCACAGCTGGCGTCACTGCTGCGCGGCGCTCTCCTGTTGCTCCGGCAGGCGCAGCGTCAGGACTCGCAGCGTCTCAGCGATGACTTCAAGGCTGCGGCGCGTCGTGCCGTTCTCGGCCTGCCACTTGCGACCGTGGAGCCAGCCTTCGACGTAGACCAATCGGCCCTTCGTGAGTTACGTGCTAGCGAACTGGGCTGTCTGGCGGGGTTCGGTAAATCGAACCTTAATACTCATGGTTCGGTCATTTTTGAAGGAGTTTGAAAGAATTGGCCCCACGAGATGCATGTTTTGAACGTAAAACGAGAAATACATCTCACTTTGACAGAACTTGCATTCACTTGGTCCAAACCATCATGACCAAGTGGGGAATAAGTACCATTTTAGTGGCGTTTTTAGCCCCAAAGTGGGGAACACAATTCATTTTTTGCCCTAAAAAATGACCGAACCGTGAGTTAATAAGCTACTCTTTAGCAAATTGTATGAGCAGACACCGACATTGACAAAACGTAGCGACAGGCAAGTTCCCGTTGGCACGATCATTTTTGATCCAGATAGGGAGTTCCCGGATCAGAGGTTACGGTTATGGTTATATCTCAGCTACATTTAATCTGGAAGAACATCCACGCAATTAGTGTACCAAATGCCAGACTTGTAATTCGGTTTGGGGCAATAAATGACAGAAAAGTCGATTCTATCTCCTTATTAAGACAATCGCTGAAAGAATCGGGCTGGGATATTAAGAAAATCGAAACTGCGGGAGTAGCTTCAAAAGGATGTAGGCAAGCTTTACATTTCTCGCACCCTCAACAAGGTGCGATAGAAGAGCATGATATATGGGGAATATGGTCTGGTTAATTTTGTGAATTAACCTCTACGTTCATAAAAAGCTGTCACTTTTAATCTAGAGTGTGAAGACTGCTGCTGATCATAGGTGAGGCGGTGAACCGGTGTCCTCCCACGGGCCTGGAAAATCATATTATGGATATCGTCGTTAGTTCCTCATGCTGATTGATATAGGCCGCTGAAAAAAGCTCATGCGAGGAGCGAGTGGGCTTCTATTAGGCTCTACAATAGCTCCTTGTCAATTTCTACCGACTTATTTCCAAGTTTTACCACGTCAGATAATGGATATCATAATAGTTCTAGATATCCAACCCTATTGCAAATAATAGAAAGGTCAAGTAAAGTATACTGGTCTGAATATTGATGAACTAAAAGAGGCTATCTTAATGATCTCACTGGCTCAGCTTATGGGATCGATAAAGAAGAAAACCGAAAGGCCGGTCAAGTTCTTGCAACCGTCTTTGGACCGGTCAACCAAACAGAACGAGCATGGAACTGTTCGACCTGTTTGGTGGTGGTGTTTGCACAACATTCTATAGAAATGTGTGGCATGGAGAAAGTTTGCAGAATTGCCTTACCAGGTAATTGGATCACAGCGAAAGTCTTCGAACAGATTTTACAGCGCTCTCAGAAATGCCTGGTCCAAAATGACATGCCCTTGATAGTGATCTTCCATAAGCGGTGCAAAGTTATGGTTGATGCTGCTGCCCGTTTGCTCTCACTGGCAAACCAACTGACCTCCAGGAATCGGCCCGTCACCTTTGCCTTTGATGGGACCTGGAATGAGGCCATGGGTTATCTCGCACGGATCAATTTTTTCAATTTGTTATCAGAGCAGGTGAAAGTTGTACCGGAGCTTCCTGATGCTACCATCATAAGCCATCATCAGAACAACAACCGCAATCTCGTAGAGTTCATATCAATTCATCCAAGAGAGCAGGAAGCTATGCTAGCGGTCCCTCGAAAACTAACCGATGCCCTAATTTTGGCAATGGAGGCACGTCCTGACATTCAACGACTCCGCCACACAGCTTTCACAATTTTTGCGGAATTAATAGACAATATTTACAACCACAGCCTGACTACGCTGGATGGCTTCGTGGGTTTACAAGTCTACCGTGCAGGCGGTGAAGTACAAGTCGTGGTCTCCGATAGCGGTGTAGGGTTGATACAAACAGCTAGACCAAAGCTCCCCTCAAATGAAAGAATGAAGAATGATATTGAACTTGTCGCTATGATATTCCGCGAAGGGGTTCCTTGGGACGGAGACAAGCGTGGGCTCGGACTCAAGCAGTGCGCCGCCAAAGCGATCAAATTGAATGCCAGAGTCAACGTTCGCCTCGCTAACTTTAACCTAGAACTCACCCCTACAGAACGTGGCTATCAGGTTTCGGAGAAGGAGTGCTCTTGGAATCTACCCCTTCTGCAAGGCACACATATCTGTTTTTACTTCCCCTTGACTTAGCCTAATTCATCTGCTACACTAAAGACAGTGAAGGAGATTTGCATGCAGATTAAATTACGTGATTATATGCCCGGCCCTGACGGATGGGGGTACATTATGGGCCGCCAGGTACATGAGAAACTCCGGGAAGTCGTTGAAGCCCATCCAGAGGAGATCGTCTTCTCCCTATCGTTGGAAGGAATTGAGCACACTGATGCTTCTTTTCCCCGCGAGAGCGTCGTCGAACTGGCCAGAAGTAGCCGTGGCCGCCGCGGCTTCTGCTTGATAGACGCAATCGACCCGGATCTCCTCGATAACTGGGATGCGGCCGCCTTGAAAAGAGAGCAGCCACTGATAGTATGGCAGGGTAATAATGCTCACATTTTGGGACCGCAGTCCGGGGAAGGGGTCCGTGAAATGCTCAGTTATGTGCTCTCGGTACCTTCTACCATTACCAGCGAGGCTGCACAAAGCCTACACTTGAAAGTACCAAACGCGAGCAACAAGCTCAAACAACTCTGGCAGGAAGGGTATATTTTACGCCGTGAGCGGACAGCAACCAGCGGGGGTGTGGAATACGAATATTACCGCATCAAATAATTTTTTTGGAAACCGTTCATTGTTTCCAGTGAAGGAGAAAGCTTAGATGGAAGACATTCCACGGAAGAGTTTTCGGCTTACTCAGCACGAGCTGACAATCCACCTCATAGCAAGTGGGCTGGTCCGTTTATCTGAGCAAGTTCAACGAGGAGAGCCAATTGCCTATCCCTATCCAGTCGCTCTACAGCGAGGCCTTAACCGACTTCTCGTCGCTTGCATACAAAAAGGTATCTCATCGGTACAGGGGGTCTCAGATCTGCTAGATTGGTGTCGTCGTCCCATTCACTCCTGGGGGTTAGGTCTTGATCTTGATGAAATCGATGAAACCGATATGCTCTTAGATGATCAGTTACCAACACGAGTGTGTGAAGACTGGGCCTGTGCTAGCCCGGATGTTGAAGCCGAACTGAGTGAACAACGCCTCATGCGTAGCGTCTTGACCACCTGTCGCGCAGCCAATGCCCAAAAAGCGTACACCGAATTTCGCAAGTTGTTGATCAGCAGCCCCGTTCTCACGCTTCAGGAGTTGCAGCAAAAGCGCTCTTGTCCAGACCTGATATTGCTGGCAGAGCACTTGCGCGAAGCGTATCTCGAAGCCCCTTACAGTTGCCTCGTCGATGATCGCTTCTATTGTTGTGCTACCTGCGGTAATTTATTGCTGCGTATGACCATGGGGTTATTGACCTGCGAGAATGAACGATGCCGGCAGGTACAAACGAGCGTAGCGCAGCGCTCTTACGGAGTCGAAGAGGGCATCTTTTGGCTGCGGAGAGGACTACGGCGCTTCGTTGCTGCGCCTGGCAAGTGTGAAATGGACCTGTATGAAGAGCTCAAGAAGGAGGTGGGGTTGGCAGTAGAGCTCTGGCCGATGTTCGATGCTTACGATCTTCGCCTCACCTTCCCCGACAGGGACGTTTGGGCCATTGATGTGAAGGATTGGGCGAACCCTTTTCTTTTAGCGCGCCGCGTCGATCCCATCCCAACCACCCCCCCGTGGACATGGGCTTACTTCGTCTTTCCCGATGACCGGCGCTCGCAGCGCTCTGATTATATCCGCGCTTTTCGCAATCATTGCCCTTTCGTCGGCAAACACGGCAAAGCGAGAACCAGTGCTTGCTTTGAAAGGGATCTTCTATCTGCAGCGCGCAAAAAGCTGCAAGGAGTACAGGGAGTCCATCATGCGTAACACCTATTCCTGGAAACAGGGGATCCTAAAACAACTTCGCCCTCAGTGGACAAATGATGCAAGCCTGTCTCCTCAAGCGTGTTGCGATGTTGAGCTGGGGCTCTACGCTCTATTGCGTTTATTGCCGGGAGAGCAGGCCAATGCGCTCTGGGTATTATTGATAGGATATCCTTTCAAACTCCCCCAGGCAACACATTGGAGTGAACAGGAGCGACGCATGCGCCAGGTATTGCGTTACCTGCTCTCTCACTATAAAAGCTATCAGGGTTGGCGACGCGCAGTTGAACGCTACAGCCGCTTGCCAGCACGATTGCGTCTCTATGACATTCAGCAAGATGGTCGCATTATCTCACATGCAGACAAGGTCAGTATTGGATCTAACCGAGAGCGTATCTACGGGCAAATTCTGAGCCAGAATGTTCCATTTGCGCGCGACACAGTCCACCTGGCGGGCGCGGGGCGATATCTTTGCGTAGGAGGGAAATTGACGGCAGAAGTCATTCTACCTGAAGACCTGGTGCGCACTTGTGCTGCTCGAGCGTCACGAGGGCACGACCTCCAGACAAAACAACAGCGCCCGCCTGTCACAGTTACCTTCCAGGAATTGCTCGACACGGCACGGTGGATGGACGAAGAAACGAGCAGGCGTCAGCTTCCATCTGCCTCCTGGTACACGAGATTGAAACGCGTGCAATTGGAAATGTTCGATGAGAGCGGGGAGAAGCTCTCGGCAACATCGACTCTTTCCTGGGAGGGAATGCTGCACTTGGTCGGCATGGTCAGCTCTGGAAAATCCACTCTGATGGACGTGCTGGCTGTGTGGGCGGCAAGGAAAGGGTTGCACGTTACGATCGTTGTCGGGGATGTAGTGAGCGCCCTGAATCGTGCGCAGCTTTTCGTCCAACTCGGTATTCGCGCAGCACCGATACTCGGCGCCTCCAATCGCGAACGCCATACGAATCGCCTCCACCGGATTCTGCACACCGAACGCCCACTGATGCCCCTCTACCAGGATCACGTTGGATTTCGCTGGCTGAGTACAGCATGCCCGCTCGATGGTTTGCGCGATAGTGACCAGGTGTTTGCGTTGGGCAGGCAACCCTGCCTCACGTTGACTGCAATCACCGCAGCTCGAAGCGATACATCAGCCGGAGAAGACGATAACACCGAAGAGGGGAGCAATAAGCTCTATGCCTGTCCCCTATTTTCCTGCTGCCCCTACCACCAGGCGCAGCGCGATCTCGTCGATGCCGACATTTGGATTGCCACACCGGCCAGCCTCATCTACAGCCGCGTTGCGCAGCACTTGAATCCCGAGCGAATGCGCTTTCTGGAACTTGTTTACCGGCGTAGCGATCTGGTGATTGTAGACGAGGTTGACCAAGTACAGGTACAGCTCGATCTTTCATTCAGTCCTAGTCAAACATTAATGGCGCGGGGATCGGAAGCGTGGTTAAACAATCTCCTGGAGCGCATGACTCCACAACTGAGTCAGGCTGGCCGGGGCCAACTGGGAGATGAGGAGATAGATGAATGGTGCCACGCGCATGACACTGTGCAAACGGCGGTCAATAGACTCTACGCTATGCTCCTCAAAGGAAAGGAGTTGCGTAAATGGATCGAACGGGATTACTTTACCGACTGGTTTCTCTTTGAGCGTATCGCAGGAGAGCTCAGCGGCGTACCACAGCATACGCCACCCCATCAACGCGCAGAACATCCGGTTTACGCGCACCTCTTAAATGCCTTTGAAGAGTATCTGACAGATCCGCTGGGGACGACGACGTCACCTCCCCTGGCCGACTTCGCTCGGCAATCGCTCACTGTGGCTGACGTGACCAGAGTACAAGAGCGCATTATCGAGTGGTTATGCTCACAACCTAACCTTGAAGGATCAGCCCGGGAATTGTCGGAGGAGGCACTGCGCATTCAATTCGCTCTCGTCGTCGCGATACTTGCCAATCGCCTCGACTTCCTAATCCGAAGATGGAAACAGGTGGAGGAGGAACTAAAGTTAGAGGGGGGAGGGACATTACTCTTCCATCGCCCACCAGACGATTACACTGCTCTGCTGCCAGAGGCTCCCATGGGCAATGTACTGGGCTTCCAATACTTGCGTTCAACGGAAGACAAGGATAATCCGGGTGATCTGCGCTTCTTCCGTTGTGCAGGAGTAGGTCGCTGGCTACTGTTACACCTACACGATTTACTGGTAGACGAAGGGATCAACGGGCCGAACGTCCTCTTGTTATCAGGCACAAGTTGGGCAGGAGGAATATCGCCGAGTTACCACGTACAGGCGCCAGTCCGAGGTATCTTACGAGCACCTGAAGAAGAAATCACAGCCATCAAAGCAAGTCGCTTCCGCTTCGATCCGTATTATGACGAACATCAAAAGCCCATCATTGTTTCGGGGAAAAAAGGAGCCCAGAGAGACAATGCATTGAAGGACCTGCTTTCGCATCTGGCGCGTCCGGGTGGGCTGGGAGGGCTGAGCAGATTGGAGCGGGAAAAAAATGCGCTGCCGAAGAATCGCCAACGCGTTCTCTTGCTCGTCGGGAGCTACGCGGAAGCCAAGCTAGCACGAATGCACCTTGAACAGCTCCGCCCCGATTGGATGGGGCGGGTCCTCAACCTGGTGCCAGATGATGACGATTTCGAGAGCGAATGGCACGGAAGAGTAACCGTAAAACGATCATTGCAGCGGGGAATGGTGCATCAACTGGCGGATACCGATGCCTGGGTACTCGTCGCTCCCTTGTTAGCAATCGAGCGTGGGCATAACATCCTTAATGAAGACAACGCGGCGGCTATTGGGGCAGCTTTTTTCCTGGTACGTCCTCATCCACGGCCTGATGACATCGGCCACGCGATCCATGAAATCAACCGCTGGGCTGTCGATCGCTATCCCGATGCGGAACAAATGGCGCGAAAACGGTGGAAAAACCAGGAAAGAGCCGAGATAGCATTGACGGTCGATGATATCGGGCGCGCCTTTCGCAACGAGGCTTTCAGATACTGGCGTCATCTTTTACGCCTCCCAGTCGTCTACAGCTCTTTGCCCGAGACTGAACGTAGGGCTTTTCTCTGGAACCACCTGGTTGTTATCTGGCAGGTCATCGGTAGGTTGGTGCGAGGGGGAAGCCCGGCACACATTTACTTTTGCGACAGCGCCTTTGCGAGGCATTCAGCACTCCAGTTAGAAGACTACGATACGGTACCAACCAGTCTGATTGTTGGCATGCAACAGATCCTAGCGCCGTATTTTGACGCGGGCGCTTCGTCTCAGATACCACTTCAGGACCGGGTTATCGCGCAGGTTCTTTTTGGGCCAATGTACGAGGCTCTTATGACTATAGAGGGGTTAAATTATGTCAGGATATGAAGAATTACGTACCCTTGCCTTTCGCTTAGACGATGCGGTCAAGACCCTACCGTTCTCGTTCTACCAACTCCACTTTCCTGAAGAGTGGAAGAGAGTACTGCGAGAACTCCAGGCAGAAGCAACCGGACGTGACAGCAACTCCGTCCGTTTGCCGATGACGACGTTGAACGCAGCCCTAAGAGCCTTGGTACCCGATCTTATCTATATCGCCTATGACGCTGATAAAAAGGAGCAGAATCCCTTGTTTCCCCGTCCATGGCTCTACTGTGAAACCGAGATCGATCCAGAGGCGTTGATCATCATTATCCACTCATGGATCCGCGTCGCATTTTCAAAAGCGCCGATCGAGAGTCGCCAGGCGGCACTAGCGAGTATACGAGCGAAAGATCTTGTGTGGAATAAGGAGCCCATTGATCTGGCTCAATGGACGACGCGAGAGAATGGCACAGCGGCACCTACACGGGGCGATACTTTTGTGTTGCTCCCGCACCTTGTTGCTGCTAAGCTCAGCCAGCCAGGTATCTCTCTCGCTTATGGTGCGGAGCAATTGCGCTTTCGGCGATCCCCCCTTTCGTCAGGAAAACAAGGAGCCGAGCTGGTTTCGTGGCCTCCTATAGAGTACGAGCGCGCTAAAAAACGCTGGTATTACTCGATCATCCTGACCTTCACGGTGCAGACGGTTCCTTTCCAGCCCTATCCAGTAATCTATTGTGAAATTGGAGTGAGGCGATGGGCTGGCCCTCCCATCAAAGACTTAAGGAGGGGCAACACAAGTGTATACCTGCTCACAAGCGTTCCCTGGATAAGAGGGTTGCGCTATTCCCCGTGTTTCAGTGTGGCCCCCCTTGAGAGATTCATCACGGTCTCTCAAGATACTCAGGAGCAAAAAACGTATACTCGCAAATTGCAATGGGGGAACAGCTTGACTGAGCTGATACACGATATACAACTACAAGCACATATACCGGAGCCGGAAGCACTCATAGGCAATCCAGAAGCGTTCCTCAACGTAGAAGGAAAACAAGCAGTCACAGCCGCAGTTGTTTATCGGTATGGAATGACACCGGACCACGGAGCGAAACCGGGATTGATGCCCGGTGACCGGAGGGACCTCGCCGAAAAGATTGCCCAGTTTGTCTCGCCGACGCTGATCTTTACTGATGCACCCAAGAAAGTGCAGTATTTATTCAGAAAGTTCAGCAATCCATTTTTTACGAAAGAGACGTTTGCGGAGCGCCGACGGCAAATCGCTCAAGCGGTCGGGGGCATTTTGACGCTTGAAATCTGGCACCAGCCAGATGGGATAGAAGCTATTCTTGTGCGGACGATTTGCGGCGAACTTGGCTTAACTCCTCAAGACACTGATGACAATAACCATACGTGGGCGACAAAGGAATTGACCGTCACTATACAAAAGCACAGTTTGGGTGCATTGGGAGAGCCGCTCATTATAGAGCGCACAAAAGGGGGAAGAAGAGAACGCCTTCACGCGGCAATTACTCAGCGCATCAGAGCTATTGAAAAACAGCTGGCGATTGTGCCCAGCCTGGGAGCCCATGCGGCTTTCATAGAACTCGCCGATGCGCAGGGCTTTAAAGGTGATACCGATCCCAAATATGCTTTGAGGCTGGGATTTGCCAGTTGTGGGAGAGTAACCCAGTTTATTACACCGCCCGGAGACGAACGCGACGATGTTGACAACCGCGCGAGGCAGGCATTTCTCGATCTGTTGAGACAGTCAGGTGTATGCCTTCAACTGCCTCAGACGTTACCTTTGCCAAAGATGGCGAAGCGTGCGGGAAATCGCATCGAACAAGTACAACCGCAACAGGCCGGCAGAATTCATTATGCTGCCGTTTGGTCGATCAGGCAGAATGCTTCCGCCAGCCATACACGCAAGCAACAATGGCTTCCAGTGCTGGTTCATATCTCTCCTGAGGGCCAAATACGCGCTATCTCTCCTGGAATGCCCGAATGGGAATCATATTCGAGGGCATTACAGGCAATTGCAACGCAACAAATCAAGGGCGGCTACCCCTGTACACCACAACAAATGCTTGCCTTTATCAAGGAGAAAATCGAAGAAGACATTGCTCCGCTAGGAGAAACGTTGATCCTCTGTCATGCCCAAAACATACGAGCGATCTGGCCCTGGATCGGCAACAATCAAATCGCCCACGAAGGAATCGCCTTCGGAGGTGCGTCTCAGTCCGCAATCACTCTACCAGGACTGCATATCGTGCGCATCAGGGGCGGTGATGCCGAAACGCCAGAATGCTATGCACAGAACGGTACGAAAGTGGGGTTTGCGCGTGGGCTGTTTAGGATGGGTGAACAAGTTTTTGCGAGTACACATAGCAACCCCCCTCAGTTCAAAATTAGAAGAAGTCTTTCCAAAGCACCTCGGTCCGGCGAGATTGCCCAAGCTGCCGCAACGGCAGCCTGGAACCCAGGCCTATACGAACTGACTGTAATTACTGACGCAAGGCATGAAGCTTGGCAGTGGGCAGCGCTGACCCATGAGCTTCGCCAAGCCTCGCTGCATTACGCAGAGGCAACAGCACTTCCATTTCCCCTGCATCTGGCAAAAGGCATAGAACAGTACTCGGCCCCGCTAAGCGAGCAACCGGGCGAAGATGCAGAAGAAAATGTTGAAGAATAACATGGGCGAAAGAACATGCCTGAGATGAAGGCGAATTAGCTAGGGCCGCATTCCTAAGTGGCGAAATCATTCCCATGCAGAAACCAAGAGCAGAAGCTGCCTACTCCCGAATAAATTGCGGTAGGAAAATTGATTTCACATCATCGGGCACTTCTTCAATCAACTCACCCGGTGGGACACCCAGCACTCTTGCCAGCTTGCCGAGAGTTATCGTAGTGGTAGCTTACGTAGATGGGGCCATCAATGCTATACTACACCTGGCTGAAAATGGAACTGTTAGATCTACAGGAGGGCTATTATAATGGAAAGGAATCAGCCTTACGAGACGAAAACTCTTCTCGTTACTGTCAAGACCTATCCCACACCAAGTGCCAAGTATATCGAAACAACTTGTGTTTCTGGGATCACTGATGATGGGCATTGGATTCGCCTGCACCCTGT
>WNFJ01061659.1_pt2 | contig 10774 bp, 4 predicted proteins | sample 5400461 | NCBI WGS metagenome assembly WNFJ01 (sample SAMN13153349, study PRJNA577476) | soil metagenome | isolation source: 115 cm saprolite on Douglas fir-dominated hillslope | place: USA:California | collected 2013-09-17
CGCGGCCATCCCCAACTGCGTGTCCTACGACCCGACGTACTCCTACGAGGTCGCGGTCATCATCGCCGACGGGCTGCGGCGGATGGTGGCCGAGCAGGAAGACGTGTTCTTCTACATCACCTTGATGAACGAGAACTACGAGCATCCCGCGCTGCCCGAGGGCGCTGAGGCCGCGATCCTGCGGGGGATGTATCTGCTCCGCGACGCTGACGGCGTGGCCGGGGGCCCCGCGGTTCAGCTGCTCGGCAGCGGCACCATCTTGCGGGAGGTGCTGGCCGGCGCTGACCTGCTGGCCGCCGACTACGGCGTCGCCGCGGACGTGTGGAGCGCGACGAGCTTCACCGAGCTGCGGCGTGACGGGCTCGCCGTCGAGCGGTGGAACATGCTGCACCCGACCGAGCCGGCCCGGCGCAGCTATGTCGAGGCCTGCCTCGCCGGGCGGGCCGGCCCGGTGGTCGCCGCGACCGACTACATCAGGTCCTTCGCCGACCAGATCCGCCCCTTCGTGCCGCGGCGCTACCGGGTACTGGGAACCGACGGGTACGGCCGCTCGGACTACCGGCGCAACCTGCGCCGCTTCTTCGAGGTCGACCGGCACTACGTGGCCGTGGCCGCGCTGGCCTCGCTGGCCGAGGACGGGACGGTCCCAGCGGCCACGGTCGCCGACGCGATCTCACGGTACGGCATCGACCCCGACAAACCAGACCCGTCGCGAGCATGATCCGCCCGCGCCTGGTCGCCCGGAGACCGGCACCGCCCCGACCACCGGAGGGGAGCAGCCATGCCCGCTGCGACTGAAGTCAGCGTTCCCGACCTCGGCGACTTCGCCGATGTGCCGGTCATCGAGATCCATGTCGCGGCCGGCGACGTGGTCAGCGGCGAGGATCCGCTGATCACCCTGGAATCGGATAAGGCCACCATGGACGTCCCCTCGCCGGCCGCCGGCACGGTCCGCGAGCTGCTGGTCAAGGTCGGTGACCTGGTCAGCCGCGGGTCGCCCATCCTCCTGCTCGACACCGGGGGCACGAGCACCGAGCCCCCGGCGCTGACTGATCAGCAGGAGCCACTTGCCCGGCCGGCGGCTGACCCCCTGGCCGCGGCCCAGCAACCGGCCCGCCGCTCTCCCGCGCCGGCCCCGGCCACAGCCGCGGATGCCGGTACACCGGTGACCGCCGTCGAGGCCGGGCCACCCGCCGATTTCGACGGCGTGCACGCCGGGCCGGGCGTCCGCCGGCTGGCCCGCGAGCTCGGCATCGATCTCACCGCACTGTCCGGGACCGGGCCGAAGGGCCGCATCACGAAGGACGACGTGATCGCGGCCGTGCGCGGACCCGCAGCGGCTTCGGCGACCGCCGGCCCGACGGCCGCTGGCCCGGTGGCCCCGGCCGCGCAGGGCAATGGCATCCCGGAAGTCCCGGCCCAGGACTTCTCGAAATTCGGCCCGGTAGAGATCCGGCCATTGTCGCGCATCCAGCGACTGTCCGGGCCCGCGCTGCACCGGTCGTGGCTCAACATCCCTCACGTAACCCACAACGATGAAGCCGACATCACCGTCCTGGACGCCTACCGCAGGGAACTTGACGCCGCCGCGAAACAGGAGAGCTACCGGGTGACGCTGCTGGCCTTCCTCATGAAGGCCAGCGTCTGCGCGCTCCGGGAGTTCCCCAGGTTCAACAGCTCGCTGACGCCGGAGAAAGACGCGCTGGTCTACAAGAGCTACTACCACCTCGGCGTCGCGGTGGACACCCCCGAGGGCCTGGTGGTGCCCGTGATCCGCGATGTGGACCGCAAGGGCATCCGGGAGATCAGCCAGGAGCTCAGCACCGTCTCGGCCAAGGCCCGGGACGGCAAGCTCGGCGTGGCCGACCTGCAGGGCGGCTGTTTCACGATCTCTAGCCTGGGCGGCATCGGCGGGACCGGCTTCACGCCCATCGTCAATGCCCCCGAGGTGGCGATTCTCGGCGTGGTCCGCTCCCGGACAGCGCCGGTCTGGGACGGGACGGCGTTCGTCCCGCGGCTGATGCTGCCGATCTCGCTGTCCTATGACCACCGGGTCATCGACGGTGCGCTGGCCGCGCGGTTCGCCCGGTACGTTTGCCAGCTGCTCGATGACATCCGCCGCCTTCTGCTCTAGCCGCATGCCGGCTGCCGTTACTCTTCCTGGAGCCTGACGTGGAGATCCGAATCCCCGACCTCGGCGATTTCGCCAGCGTTCCGGTGATCGAGGTGCACGTGGCCGCCGGCGATGTCGTGGCCGCCGAGGACCCGCTGATCACCCTGGAGTCGGACAAGGCGACGATGGACATCCCGGCGCCCGTGGCCGGGACCGTCAGCGCAGTCCGGGTCTTGGTCGGCGATCGGGTTTCCGCCGGCCATCTCATCGCCGACCTGCGCACCGGCGAGACGCCCATGCCTGAGTCAGCTGCGCCGTCGGCAACGGAGGCGCCGTCGGCAACGGAGGTGCCGTCGGCAACGGAGGCGCCGCCTGCCGGGCGCCGCTTGTCGCGTGGTGACGTCGCCGCGGACGTGCTCGTCCTCGGTGCCGGGCCGGGCGGCTACACGGCGGCGTTCCGGGCGGCCGACCTGGGCCAGAGCGTCGTGCTCGTCGACCGCGGGTCGGCGCTCGGCGGAGTCTGCCTCAATGTCGGCTGCATCCCGTCCAAGGCCCTGCTGCACGCCGCCAAGGTCATCGCCGAAACCCGGGAGATGAGCGAGCACGGCATCGTGTTCGGTGCCCCGGCGATCGACGTCGACAAGCTGCGGGAGTGGAAGGACGGGGTGGTCGGGCGACTCACCGGCGGCCTAGCCGGGCTGGCCAGGCAGCGCAAGGTCACCACCATGCGCGGCTACGGCCGCTTCAGCTCGCCGAACCAGCTGCAGGTCGAGCTCGCTGAGGGCGGGATCACCGCCGTTGACTTCGAGCAGGCGATCATCGCGGCCGGCTCCGAACCGCTGACCCTGCCGTTCATCCCGCAATCCGACCCGCGGGTCGTCGACTCCACCGGCGCGCTGGCCCTCGATGAGGTGCCGCGGCGGCTGCTCGTCCTCGGCGGCGGGATTATCGGGCTTGAGATGGCCACCGTTTACCACGAGCTCGGCGCGAAGGTCACCGTCGTCGAGCTGATGGACCAGCTCATCCCCGGGGCGGACAAGGACCTGATTACCCCGCTCGCCAAGCGGGTCGCCAGGCAGTACGAGAACATCTACCTCAAGACCAGGGTGACCGACGTCGAAGCCAGGCCCGAGGGCCTCGTCGTGTCCTTCGACGGCGCGAAGGCACCGGCGGCCGATACCTTCGACCGGCTTCTCGTCGCCGTTGGCCGCAGCCCCAACGGCAGGCTGATCGGGGCCGAGAAGGCCGGCGTCATCGTCGATGAGCGCGGCTTCATCCCCGTCAGTAAGCAGCTGCGGACCAACGTGGCGCACATTTTCGCCATCGGCGACGTCGTCGGCCAGCCCATGCTGGCGCATAAGGCGATGCACGAGGGGAAGGTCGCCGCCGAGGTGACGGCGGGCAAGAACAGTTTCTTCGACGCCCGTGTCATCCCGTCGGTCGCCTACACCGATCCCGAGGTGGCCTGGGCCGGGGTCACCGAGAACGAAGCCAGAGCCGCTGGCGTCAAGTACGGCAAGGGGGTCTTCCCGTGGGCCGCCAGCGGCCGCTCGCTCACCCTCGGCCGCTCCGAGGGGCTGACCAAGGTGCTGTTCGACGAGGTGACGGGCCGCGTCATCGGCTGCGGCATCGTCGGGCCGAACGCCGGCGACCTCATCGCCGAGGCAGCGCTGGCCATCGAGATGGGCGCCGACGCGGCCGACATCGGCCTGACCGTCCACCCGCACCCGACGCTGTCAGAGACCGTCGCCTTGGCGGCGGAGGCGTTCGAGGGCACGATCACTGACCTGTACCTACCCAGACGGTGATAACGCTAAGGCACCGCCACCGGCGGGTTTGCCGTTCATAGTCCGGGTGACGACCGTTCCTATTGAGCTAGCAGGACATGGTTCTGGCTAGCCGGCGGCCCCGGACGGTCCTGGGCTGCCTGGTTACCTGCCGTGTCCCGGTGAGGCCTGACGGTCTTGGTGCCGGGTGGCTGCCGGGGGCCTCGTGGGGTGGCGGGCTTCCTTTGTGCGGGCCGGGGCTGCCGAGGGTGTCCGGGGTCGCGCCTGGGCTGGCCGTGCCGTCTCCTCCGGGGCGGTGCGGTTCCCTGTCGCGCGTCTCCTGGCCCGGTGGCCGAGGCCGCGTCGCCCGGTCACCAGCGCTGCCGCGTGGTGGCCGGTCGCCTTCGGGTGGTGCTCCCGCAAAGGGGCGAGCCAGTGCCCGGCCCCCCACCGGGACGTGTAAGCGGGGTCAACGACGATCACGTGCAGGCCCGCGTTGGCGGCCATCTGGACCAGCCGGTCCCGGAACTGGCCGGTGGGGATGCCGGAGACCAGCCGCCGGAACCCGCGTCCCCGCCGGCCGCGCGAGGGCCGGCTGCCGGATCGCTCGCGTCCCTCGGACCGGGCCTCGGCGAAGTCCAGGTCCTCGATGACGATGGCCCGCGCGCCGTGCTCTCTCGCGGTGGCGATGAGGCCGCTGATGGCGGCCCGCAGCCGCCCGTCCCGGGTAGTGGCGGGCAGCCCGGCCAGGTCCAGGCCGATGGTGGCGGGGGTGCCGAGGACGTTGCCGTCGGGCGCGACGACGGCGACGGCGAGGTGCCCGTGGTTGACGTCGACCGCCGCCACCGGGTGCCGCCGCAGGTCCTCCAGGGACGGGGCGGGTACTGGGGCGGCCTTCCACGACGCGTCGAGGTACCAGCGCCCGGATGCCGGGTCGTGGCTGATGTCGTAGCGGACCGCGCCGCTGGCGGCCTGCGCGGCGACCTCGCCGCCCCGGTAGGAGAACTGCACCATGCACGACACCCGGTACCGGCCGTGCGGCCGGTTCGCGAGGCGGGCCAGCGGGGCGGGCAGCTTGATCTCCAGCCAGCCCTCGTCAGGGTTCCAGCGGATCGTTTCGTTGCCCCAGGCCTTGTCCTTCTCCCCGTCGGCGGTCAGGAACAGCCGGGCTGATTCCCACTGCCGCCGCCACCGGGCCTCGGTCAGGCCGGCGGCGGCGAGGTTTCCGCGCTTGCGCAGCAGTGCCTTGCCGCCCCGCACCACCGATACCGTCCCCGCCTCCACCTGCCGTTCCACCCGGGCGAGCCGGGCCTGCACAGACTGCAGGCGGATGGCCTTGGCGTGCCGCTCGGCAGAGGTGGCGTACCCGCGCACCCGGCCGTTCCTCCCGCCCGCTGACACCGTGAGCCGGGCCTCGATCCGGCGGATCCGGGCCTGCAGGCTGGCCTTCTCGGCGCGCAGGTTCTGCCCGGCCAGCCGGACCTGGTCCTGGCTGGTGCGCGTGATCGCCCCGGCCCACCGCGACGACGACTCCGCCGTCAGCGCCCGCTTCCGCCGGGCGCGGGAGACTGCCTGGCCCTTCGCGTCCAGCCGCCCTTCGGCGCACCGCGCGGCCAGGTCACGGCCCGCCAGCGACCCCAGGTGGATACCCGCCGCCTGCAACACGGCCTCGTCCTGCGGGGACACCCGGAGCCGGGTCCGGACCCGCGCCCCCGCCGGGGCCGCGGCCACGAACGGGGCGGCGACCGGGCGCAGCCCGCTCACCCGCCACCACCCCGCACGACGCCCCGTACACACGCCCACCCGGCCAAGTCCACATAACCAGTCTGCTACCCAGAATGCGCTATTACCGTATAGAACACGCCGAACAGGGCAACTGTCCTAACCCTTGGGGAATCATCAGGCTTGCCCGGCGCGTGGCATTCGACGCCACCATCGGCGCTGGTCAGCCTGGGTCAGGGTCGCTACCGGTGCGGCCCGGAGCCGGTCAGCCTCAGGTTCCGCGGACAGAGCCTGGGAAGGCCGGGTGGGCGGGCGAGGCCGCCGGGGCTCGCGCACTCCCGCCAGTCCCGGCCCACCGCGACGGCGGACAAACGGAACGTGCTCCCAGACCCAGACCAGCCACCGTCTCAGGTCGAGCCGGGATCGACGCGGCGTCACCCCACCAGGCTAAGCCGCGCGACACAACGCCGCCAGTGCCGTCCTGCGCCGACCCCCCGCCGGCCGACCCCCCGGCGGCCGAGCCCCCGCCGGCCGACCCCCCGCCGCCCGAAGCAGTGCCGATCGACGAGAGCCCGGCCGCCCGGGCCCGGCGCGCCAGTCCCGCGTGCATGCGCCGTGGCCACAGCGGGCCGCCGTAGATGAACCCGGTATAGGCCTGCACCAGCGTGGCACCGGCCCGCAGGCGTTCCCAGGCGTCATCCGGGGTCTCGATCCCGCCGGCGGCGATGAGCACCAACCGGTCCCCGGCGCGGGCCCGCAGCCGGACCAGCACGGCGAGCGCCCGGGCCCGCAGCGGCGGCCCGGACAGCCCGCCCGCCCCCGCCGCCGCCACCTCGGACGGCGAGCTGGCCAGCCCGTCGCGGGACACGGTGGTGTTGGTCGCGATGATCCCGTCGAGCCCGAGCTCGAGCGCCAGGTCCGCCACCGCGTCCACATCCGCGTCGGTGAGGTCGGGCGCGATCTTCACCAGCAGTGGCACCCGCCGCCCGCCGCCCGAGGCATCCAGCGCCTCGCGCACGGCCACCAGCACCGGCCTGAGCCGGCCGGCGGCCTGCAGATCGCGCAGCCCCGGCGTGTTCGGGGAGCTGACGTTGACCACCACGTAGTCGGCGACGCCGGCTACCGCCCGCGCGCTCGCCGCGTAATCGGCGGCGGCCTCCTCGTCGGGCACCGTCCTGGTCTTGCCGATATTGACCCCGACGATCAGCCCCCTGCTCGCCCGTGCCCTGTCCGCCCGCGCCGGGCCCGGCCCCGCCCCGCCCGTCCGCGCCCGGTCTGCCCGCCCGCGCAGCCGGGCGGCGGCCGCCGCGGCCCCCTCGTTGTTGAACCCCATCCGGTTGACCAGCGCCCGGTCCGCGCTCAGCCGGAACATCCGCGGCCTGTCGTTCCCCGGCTGGGCCCGCGCGGTCACGGTGCCGACCTCCACGAACCCGAACCCGAGCGCGCCCAGCCCGCGCGTCCCCCGCGCGTCCTTGTCGAACCCGGCCGCCAGCCCGAGCGGCCCGGGAAACTCCAGCCCCAGCGCCCGCACCCGCAGCACCGGATCGCGCGGCCCGAGCCACCGCCCCAGCAGCCGCGCCGCCCCCGGCACGCCAGCCCCCGCCCGGATCAGCCCGAAGCCGCCCCGATGCGCCGGCTCGGCAGGCAGCCGCCGTAGCACCACCCGGTAGAGCAGCCCGTACATCGCCTCACCCCAACGCATTATCCCGAACGGCCCTCGATACTTCCCCCAGAAGGTGCACCGTCCCCACTGGCCCCCGCCCCCGCCCGCCGGAAGCGCCCGTCCCGTCCGGAAGCGCGAGTCCCGCCGCCGTCCCCGCTCCCGCGAAGCGGGTCGGTGTGGCCCCGGACCGGGCACGTCCTGCGCGCCCAGTGGGCACCGACCCGGTGGGTGCCGCCCCGGCCAGCCGGCCCGGTATTAGGCGACGAGCTCGGATTCGCCGGTGAAGGCGTCCCAGAGGGTGGCGTAGGTGCCCTCGGCCGCGAGCAGCTCCTCGTGGGTCCCCGTCTCGGCGATGCTTCCCTGGTCGAGGACCACGATGCGGTCCGCGCGGGCCGCCGTGGTGAGCCGGTGTGCGACCACGATGGTGGTGCGCGCCGCGGTCAGCTCGCTGATGGCGTGGTTCACCGCCGCCTCCGCGGCCAGGTCGAGTGCGGCGGTGGCCTCATCGAGCAGCAGGACGGCGGGGTCGGCCAGCTGCGCGCGGGCGAGCGCGATGAGCTGGCGCTGGCCGGCCGACAGGTTGCGGCCGCGCTCGGCCACCTCATGGTCGTAGCCGCCGGACAGCCGGGTGATCATGTCGTGCGCGCCGGTCGCGCGCGCCGCGACCTCGACCTCGGCGTCGCTGGCGTCCGGCCTGGCGTACGCGATCGAGTCCCTGACCGTGCCGGCGAACAGGTACGACTCCTGCGGGACGATGCCGAGCTGGTGCCGGTAGCTGGCCAGGTCGTAGTCACGGACGTCGGTGCCGTCGACCAGGACGCCCCCGCTGGTCACGTCGTAGAAGCGCGCGATGAGCTTGACCAGCGTGGACTTTCCCGCCCCGGTCTGGCCGACTAGGGCGACGGTCTCGCCGGGCTCGACCGTCAGGCTGATCCCACTGAGCGCGTTGGCGTCGCCGCTGGTGTAGCTGAAGTCCACGTCGCGCAGCTCGATGCGGCCGCGCAGGCTGCCCGCAGTGACCGGCCGGTTGGCCGGCGGCGTGGAGGTGCCGAGCCGGAGCAGGTCCGTGATCCGGCGCAGCCCGACCATGGCCTGCTGGTAACCGTCGAAGACCTGGGAGAGCTGCTGGACGGGCGAGAAGACCATATCGATGTAGAGCAGGTAGGCGATCAGCGCGCCCGCGGTGAGAGTGCCGTTGCGCGTCTCGCCGGTGGCGATGACCAGGACGATTGCCCCGGCGGCGGTGGACAGGGTCTGTACGAACGGGAAGTAAATCGCGATGTAGCGCTGTGCGCGCAGCCGGGAAACCCGGAACGCGTTACTGAGCCCGCCGAACCGGTCCCGGTTAGCCGGCTCACGGCGGAACGCCTGCGTCACCCGCAGGCCGGCCACGTTCTCCGCGAAGTCGGCGTTGACGGCGGCGACCTTTTCCCGCGCTTCGGCGTACAGCACCGGGAAGATGGACAGGACCGCGAGGCCGAGCCGGAGGTTGATGATTAGCAGCGCGGCCAGCACGCCGAAGAAGGTGAGCACCGAGCTGACCATGGTGATGAGCCCGGTCTGCAAGAACGTGGACAGCGCGTCCACGTCGGTGGTCATCCTGGTCATGATCCGGCCGGACCGCGAGCGTTCGTAGAAGTCCAGGCCGAGGCGCTGCAACTGCGCGAAGAGCTTGACCCGCAGGGTGAACAGGAGCCGTTCGCCGTTGCGTCCGACCACCATCGTCTCGGCGATGTTGATCAGCCAGTCAGCCAGTACGATGGCGAGCCCGATGAGGGAGACCACGAGGATGGCGTGGAAGATCTTGGTCTGCACGCCGCCGTCGATACCGTTCCTGACCAGCGCGGGAAGCGCGAGCCCTGCGACCGCGTCGAGGCCGTCGAGGATCAGCCCGATGATCAGCGCGACGGCAATCGGCCGCAGCAGTCGGCGCAGCGTGAAATGCCTGTCCGCGGCTCGCGCCTGGCCGAGATCCACGTCCGGCACGTCCCTGGCCGGCGGCAGCGCGTCGACCTGGGCAAGCAGCTCGGGCGAGGGCGGCAGGCTCTCGAACATCCCGGTGACGTTGCCCGCGCCCGCGCCGCCCGCCCGGCTGCGACCCATGGACCCCCGGCCGCCTGCCCCGCCGAGACGGCTGATGCTCTGTGCGCTCCCGCCCAGAGCACCGTTTCCTGGTGCGTTTGCCGCGGCCAGCAATCGCCCGTCCAGCACATCTTCTACGGTGTGGCCCGCGCGCGACCTGACCAGGGGAACCGCAGAGGATGGTTCCTCGTCCGGGCCGGTGATGAGCTGCCGGTACAACGGGCAGCGCTCGGTCAGTTCCTCGTGGGTGCCGCTGTCGGCGACCCGGCCCTGATCCAGGACCACGATCCTGTCGGCCAGGTTCAGCGTGGACCTGCGGTGCGCGATGATCAGCGTGGTGCGTCCCCGCATCACCTCGCGCAGCCCGGCGTGGATCTCCGCCTCAAGGCGCGGGTCGATGGCCGAGGTCGCGTCGTCCAGCAGCAGCAGCCGGGGGTCGGTGATCAGGGCCCGGGCCAGGGCCACCCGCTGCCGTTGCCCGCCGGACAGGGTAAGGCCCTGTTCGCCGACGACGGTGTCGTAACCGTTGGGGAGCCTGACGATGAACTCATGGGCCTGGGTCGTCTTGGCCACGGCGATGACCTGTTCCTGGGTGGCGTCCGGCCTGCCGTAGGCGATGTTGGCGCGGACGGTGTCGGAGAACAGGAAGCTCTCCTCCATCACCAGGCCGATGGCGGTGCGCAGCGAGTCTCGGGTCACGTCCGCGATGTCGTGGCCGCCGATGCTGATCGAGCCGCTCTGCGGATCGTAAAAGCGGGGCAGTAGCAGCGCGACGGTGGACTTGCCAGAGCCGGACGCGCCGACCACGGCGACCGTCTCGCCCGGTTCCACGCGCAGCGAAAGGCCGCGCAGCACCGGCTGCGATGGCACGTAGCCGAACCGGACGTCGTCGAAGCTGATGCCGGTCGAGTCCGGCGGGAGCTCGATCGCGTCCGGTTTGTCGGTGATCGTAGGCCGCGAGTCGATGATGTCGAACACCCGGATGACGCTGGCCCGCGCCTCCTGCCCGATGGTGATCATCATCGTGAGGGTGCGTACCGGGCCGCTCATCAGGGCCAGGTAGGCCGAGAACGCGAGGAACGTGCCGAGGGTGATCGAGCCGTGAATGGCGAGCCAGCCGCCGAGCGCGAGCACGCCGACCATGCCCAGCGACGGGATGGCGGTCAGCGCGGGGTTGTACCTGGCCGTGAGCCGGATCATGCGCAGCCGGGACGCGAACAGGTTCGAGCTCGCCTCTTCCAGCCGCTCCTGCTCCTGTTCCTCCTGACCGAAGCCCTTGACCACGCGCACCCCGCCGATGGCCTCGTCGACGACGCCGGCCACGTCGCCCGACTGCTGCTGCGCGTGCCAGCTCGCGGGGAACAGCCGGCGCCGCGACGCGAGCGCGATCATCCACAGCGCCGGCGCGACCGCCACGGTCACGATCGT
>WNFJ01270799.1_pt2 | contig 10774 bp, 14 predicted proteins | sample 5400461 | NCBI WGS metagenome assembly WNFJ01 (sample SAMN13153349, study PRJNA577476) | soil metagenome | isolation source: 115 cm saprolite on Douglas fir-dominated hillslope | place: USA:California | collected 2013-09-17
GGAATCCATCACCGCTACTGAGATCGTTGCTTGATGAACGTCTAGCCCAATATACTTTTCGCTGCTCATTGAGGGTGCTCCTTTCGTAGGTGGTGTTGCTTGCGCTCACAACCTACTCCAAAAGGGGCGCCCTCTTATAATGCGATTACGCTCAATGACCAGCGGTCAAAACGTGTAATGCCCTCCTGTCGGTTTTGTTTGGTATATCCAACCGTTCATTCCGAGAACCGTTTGCCCCTCATAGTTCGACCACGGTGACACGAAATGATCATAAACCGCTAAACAACTATAGAGAGGAACGGTGTTCGATTGCGGTGCCATGAAGAGATAACCCGCCGTAGACTCAAGATTGTACCCGCTCTTAACCGCCCCGGTGGTCACCCAGTGATCCCCGATCGGAGCTACGTTTGGATTGTAGCAACGCTTGAAGGGAACAGTGCTCGGTTGAGCGAGGTGGATTACCCAACTCAAATCCCAGGTCGTAGCGTCGTTTGTGCCAGTAGAGAAGTACCCCGTCAAATTAGGTAGCGAGACATTCCCGTATCCATCCCTATCCAGCTTGGCCTGGAGATTTAAATATGAGCTGGTCAGGTTTGTATCGACCAGTCCCACGAGCTGCCAGACACCTTGTCCACCAGAAAACACCTGACTCGCGGCCATTTTGTAAAATCCGAACTGCCATGCTTCCCTGTCGCCAGAACGCCAAGCGGACGACATCGCCGCATAGAACGTCTGAGTGCTCGGGTCATAGCCCCATATCACTTGCTGGTATCGTCGTCACAAAATTCGTCGACGTAGAAATCACTGAGGGAGCTCCAAAATTGATTCCATCAGCGGCGTAACGCAACCAAAATCTGGTTCCATACGAAGCGGTATCATCGTATTCAAAAATGTAAACGCCAGAAACGCCATTCGAGTTGTAGCTGGGACGATGATGCCGCCCCATACTTGCCTGACGGCTTTAACAAACGATCGAGCATAGTATGGGATTGCCGACGTACTTAACCCAGTTGAGTCCGTCATGGGAAAACGCGGCCCCAATACTTCCATACGATGACCCTGAGCCAGCGTAATACATGACGTACGTATAGGTGTTTCCGTCGCCCGGCGAGAATGTCCCCTTTACCACTGTAGGATTACAGGTACCGGCGCCGCCGCCGAATTCCCATGATCCCACGACTGGAGTGATCACCTGAGATATCGCCGACCACTGCCTCGTGCTGTAATCGTAGAAGCGGTAATAGATCACGTCCGTTAGACCGCTGTAGCCAGGGGTAGAACCTGAACCGCACCACCAAAACTTCTGCAGCGCTCCATCAAACATCGTTGAGGCCGAGTAATCCCAGCCATTACGGGTGAACATGGGTGCCCCAAGCTGATAATTCGCAAGGGCAGTTGGACATAGGACAACCAGAATTGCGCATGCGAGGAGGAAAACATTTTAGCGTGCGCGTGTGCCGGTTCGGTAATGCTGCTCCCGGCGTTGATGACCGCAAACGTGTGGTGGCATGAAATTCTACTGACATATGGATTCCCCCAGCGGTTCCGAATGGGCGCACAGACAGTGCTCTCCGCTCGGAACCGGGAATTCAAATCGGGTATGTTCTGGCACCGCGTGCTGAAATCAGGAGCTTCGGCGTAACCCCTCAATCGTTACTCCGCTCTATCAGGCTGGACGTTGCATTAGAAAAACGTCTTGATTTGCGTCCTTTGCCCCCCCCGGCTCAAACATGACAAAGTGCAAATCCTTGCAGAGAACGTTTCTGATGTACGGTTCGGGGTGATATGTACCGCAGAAGTTTGTACCTGAGTACCGCCCACCGACCGTAATGGGGGTGCCAGATTCGAAGGCGTGGCGTTGATTGGGGGGGAGTTCGTTCAGTCGCGAAATTCCGTGAACAGTAAACAATAGATATCCGCCGGGTTTTAGCACTCTTGTCAATTCCTTCATCCAAAAGCGCTGGTTGGATTCTGTCAAATGCGTGAAAACCGATATGGAATAGATGAAATCGAAAGTCTCGTCTGGGAAATTGAGGGCAGTTCCTTGCGTGTTCACAGAGAATTCAGCAAATGGAAGATTCTTCTTACACCAGCGGATCAAACGTGGATTGTAGTCGACTCCGTGGACCTTCGATTCCTGCAGCTTCCTCCATTGCCGAATAACTCGCCCGCAACCGCACCCGAAATCCAGAATATCGCCGAAGGCATCGACCTTTAAACTCCGCCTGCCAAGAACTGTTTCGATACACGCAGCTCCCATGACACCATTTTGATAAAACGCCTCGGCATCAAATTGGCCTGTAACGAGGTAAATTAGTCCAGGCGGCGGCATCGGAAGCCCGTCCGGCGCGCAGCTTGCTCTGAACCTTGCGTTTCGCCTTCGAGTCTTAGCATCAAAAACGTACCCGGTTTGTCTTCGGAGGTCTCCAACGGCTGCCGCCAGACCCATAAAATTCAGGGCACTCCCTATCGTCTCCGTGATGGATGTGTGCACTCGGACAAACACGTTACCTGCTATTTTAAACCATAGAGTTTAATTGAATGGTTGGAGTCGCGCAAAATCATATGCGTGAAACCACAACTTGCAGGAGCGTGTAGGGCCAAAAAGGGATATCAGTGCAGATGTTTATGCAACCTCGAAATCAGGCCTCAAACATCATTGCGCGAGTTTTCGGACTACCGCCGCGAGCCGCTCCTGGTTCTTGCGATGAGGTCTGACGCGACCCGAGCTTGGGAATAAAGACGAAAAACCCTGCAACTGGGAGCCATGAATCGTTGAGAAAATGCTGAGAGAAAATCGTCGCTGTACTTATTCGACCAACTGAATGTTTGGTCTCGTTGTTCGGTCCAGAACTGCTGGAACTGTTCAAAGAAAGCAGCACTTTGTAGGAGATCTGCAACGTCATTAGGAGATTCTGCGAGATAGCGATCCATGTAGTCGTTGACGGAAGGTCCATCGACTTTAGGGCAAGGATGTGACGTAACACGGCCCGCTCGTTGGTTGCGGTGGCGGCATCGGGGGGTTCAGGTTAGGTTTATTGGTGAAATCGAAAAAGAAGCTGATATCGGGCTGAGCGGCATCGCGTGCGCTGAGCGTGCTCAGACGGAAACGGATTTCGATAAATCGCAAGATCGCGGTGGTATCGATGTTAGTATGGTCGACATAATGTGGCCTCGCAAACGGGGAGACGACGAAATTGGGCAGCCTGAAACCGGTATAGACGAAATCGCAGGTTGGTCCTGTAGTCCCAACATTACACGTATCGGTCAGCCCGAGAACGGGCGGGATGCCATCTGGTGAGACGGTTTGAACCGGAGGGACGTGGTCATAGAGTCCGCCCGCCTCGTCGTAAGTCAAGAAGAATACCGAGTCCTTCCAGGCGCTACTAGCCATCAGGGAGTTAATGATGTTGGCAACATACGCAGCACCTTTCTCAATATTGACCGCACCGGGATGCTCATCCAATCCATTCTGCGAATCCCGGTCAATGAATGCCACCTGCGGCAATGTGCCGTTGGCCAGATCAGTGAAGTACTGGGACATGGGAACGACGTTGGTATTTAGATACTTCGAATAAGCCGGGAAAGCCACGAGGGAGCTACCGTTCGGAAAGTCCGGGACGTAGTTCTTCCAAGTTATGCCAGCCTGCTGCAACTCATCGAAAATCGTGGGGATGTTTATCTGGGTGAGGGGCTTATTCACAACGCCGTGGGATGTGCCCGCCATCGCGTACATCCGGTTTGCAGGTGTATTCGTCATCACCGGCGAGAACCACTTATCCGACATAGCAAACTGGGTCGCCATGAAGTAGTAGTAAGGAAGGTCGGTGTCGTCGTAGTAGCCCATCACGCGCTGACCATTGATGTCGTAGCCGACCGCGCTGTTGCGTGAATCGTTACCAGCGGAATTGGCAAATCCGTCCATCAGCGGAGTTCCCGAGGTGTGGTCCTCGTGGTTCCAGTCATTGTGGCTCTCGTTCCAGTACGCGCTGAGGTCTTCCACGCATTTGGAATTCATGTGAAACGGAGTGAAGGTGGTCGTCTGGTCAAAACTCAACTGCGATGCGTTTGCCGGAGTAACATCGACGTCGGCAGCCGCGCCTTGGGACTGGCGGTAATTATTCAGTTGGCCAAAATAATGGTCGAAGGACCGGTTCTCTTGCAGCATGTATACGATATGGTTGACGACCGTGATGTCAGCGGGGGGAGGCGGTGGTGGCGGCGGCGGTGGTGGCGGCGGCGGTGGCGGTGACGTCGCTGTCGGTGCAGGTGGATCGACGACCTTGGGTGTGGTTCCACCGCCACAACTGGCTGCAATAACAGCCAGACCAAGAACCAAGACAGTAAGAACCCTAGTCATTTGCCCCAGCACCTCTAAGGGTGTTACTCCCTTTAGTGGCTGAATCAGCAGAAAAGGTTTTCCCGCCCTTTAACAACATACTTTAACAACATACTGGAGGGTTACAAAACCCACTGCGGGCGGTGCGGCCATTACGCGCGTCCGATGCTGCATACGACGAAAAGGTGTTGCGACTGGTGTTGATTTGCTCTGTCGTCAGCATGCGCTTCGAGCAACATATAAAACCCCCGCATCGCCCGAAGCCATAGGGATGTTCTTGTCAAGACGGATCACCTGCTGCCGGCAGAGGGCCAACTGACGGCAAGATAAGGACTCGCGCCAAAGCTAACTAAGTTGTTCTTGTGAAGATCGTGCAGCTTGGGCCCTAACAGCCAAACTTCTGAAGCCGAATGCTTTAGATCCAAAGCTAGGTTGTTCCTGACAAGATGCTGCAGGCGGCGCCTCTGATCTCGCTGCCGCTGCCGTTGGCGATTACTCTCCACCAGTTTCGGGTTCTGCTGGAGGCGTTGTTTCTGATAATGGGGATGCTCGCCCCACCACTGCTTCTGGCTGTCGCGCACGACTTGGCGATATTCCGAGTCAGTCGCCAGTTTCTTGCGGTGATAATCGGCGCGGCGCCGGCGTTGACACTCCGGCTGGCTTCAGACCACTTGTTGAGGGCAATAAATGGCAATAAATGGAAGGCAGAAACGAACTTTGGCAGTAAGGACAACGGTGGAACTTGCTCAAGCCGACTCCCCTCAGCGATTAAGAGATGAATCTTCTGAGGAGAATCGAAACAACCACCCAGACGCAAATATAGAAACTAATTTAGAGTTCGTACCGCGTCCTCGCCGATGGGAGCTCTCTCTGGTGGCTCAGTGGCTCCGGCCCAAACCGGCGAAAATGGCCCCGTTTGTCGCCGGCGCTGACAGCCAATCCCATCGGAATGACAAGAACGCCATAACATGCTCTCCGAGAGCGGAGTTTGCAGAACGACGCGCCTGGCAACAGCTTAGGCTGGTCGAAAGGTAATCTCAAATGGACCCCAATCCCTACACCATGACTGTTGCAACCAGGCGTTTGCGCTCATTGACCCATTTTGAGCGCAATCGGGATTTTTCACCAACTGCTTCAGTGAGACGCTAATTGCAGGTGCATCAGAAGCATTATGTAGGCGAACAGGACAATCTGCTCCTCGGCCATCTGCGTTCCCCTTCGCAAGTTACGCGGCTGTGCCGAGAGAAACGCAAACAGAAGCAGACCGAAAACAACGGCGTCAGCTTGCCCCAAATGATCGTATGTATACCAATGGCGAAAGACCTTCAGCAGAGCGATCCGGGAGCTATCTCACATTGCGGCTCGAATCGGGAGGCCCAAATGGTTCACTTTAGAGTCAGGATTATATGGCCGGACGCGGCCAAGCCTTCGAGCTACTGACTTTTATTTCGCTTTGGGATTCTCTTCTAGGTCTTTGTAGATGACATGCCCTTCGTGAGCGCACGCTTTCTGTTCTTCTAGCGAGAAAGGGGTCCCCTTCTCGTTTGCCAGCACAGAGTCGCACCGCATGTAATTCTCGAACCCGGGCGCTGAAAAAACAAACACCACGCTTGCAGTCTCGGTTCCCGGGTTCTTGACACTTACCCAGGTGTGCGCCGGAATGAACACCGTTCCTCCCGTGTGCAGATCCCGTTCCTGATCCCCAGGTGAACGTGAACGGCTCCTCTTACGATATAGAGAATTTCATCCTGCCCGAGGTGCTTGTGCGTTGGAAATTCGTCCCCTGGAGTGATGTCCTCGGTACCCATAACAAGGTGCTGAGAACCATTGTTTTGGGCTGACCTTCAGGATGAAGTCTCCGGGCGGAGGCTCTCGCCAAATCCGCCGCTCACCCTCATTTTTCTCCAGCAAGAGTGGTTTCGGAGCGACCTGTGACGTGCTTGCGGAACTGGATTCTACCGATCGAGTTTCAAAGACGTAGAGCGCAACGAGCACCAGAGTCGCCGTCGCAAAAGTTGTTCTAACTGAGATTGAGTTCATGGCACGTCCCCCTTTCGTTAACGCCCGCTGCATCCAGCCACCGTGCAATTGTGCCCCAGTTCCGGCAACCCGGAATTAGGGTCAGTTGTTGTAACCAGGCGTTATCACAAGCTTGCGCCGTTTCTTCGCTAGAGGACTCTCGCCCTTCGCCCCTAGGGCCTTCGTCAACCTTGGGCCTCAGGCATCGAGCGCTTCTTGGGAAAGCTTTTCCGGGGGAAGTCTTTTGCGAAGGGTATCGTGGATTTCTTCCAACTCCTTAACCGCGTTGGCAAGGAAATAAAAGACAATGAAGAATCCCACCTCCAGTTCCGTACGGGCTGATGCTAACGTTTTGTAGAATTCCTGCCAGTTCATTGTAATCACCTCCTGAATAGAGTATCGGTCGATTCAACCGTTTTGCGGCATTGCGACAACGCCCCCGCCCCCTCGGGCCTCGCCCCCTCGCATCGCCTCATCGCACCCTCGGGCAACGCACCCCCTCTCGGACCCGCATAAACATTGATTGAAATGCACATGCCTCTGTGCGCCGGACCCGCATGAATACTGGGGATGAGGGGGGCGCTCGGACCAGCGATAATTCATATCGAAACGCATGTCATAGCGGTCGGACCCGCATGTTGACTGGGGATTTCTCATCTTCGGTTCAGCGGGCTTATGCAACGATGGAGCCAGCGCAAATAACCCGTCAAACGTAAGTGGGGGTATCTCTACTCACGGGAAAAATGACCCCACCGATTGTCCACACTGTCTACTTAGTTGGTAGGGAATAGCGATATCGGTCCGGCGGCGGCGCAGCGGAGAGCGGGACGGTGGGAAGTAGTGGCGCGGCGGCGGAGTGTGGGGCGAGCGTGAGAGGCGCGGGGGCGAGCGTCGCGGTGTGGAGAGTGGGCGTGCGGGGCAGGGTGAGTAAGCGTCTGAATCGTGCGTGCGCGCGTTCACTGGTCCAATCGCCAGGCCAAATTGCGTTCAGTTGAGACTCACCTTTTTCTCGGTCTTAGGAAACGCTGTCAGCAATCCCCGCATCCGAACCTCAGGTCTGATGAGATTGCGCCACATTGTCCAGGTTGGGGCTGACTGAGGTTTGTCCCATGGCCAAATCGGTTTTGATAGTGGACGATGTCGAGATTATCCGTCGGGCGCTCTGCGAATTATTCACGTCTGAAGCAGACTTTGACGTGTGCGGCGAGGCCGAGAATGGACGAGAAGCGATTGAGAAGGCTCAGGAGCTCTACCCGGACTTGATTGTGCTCGACCTCTCGATGCCAGTGATGAACGGCATAGACGCCGCCAGGGTTCTGAGAAAGTTGATGCCTACAGTGCCACTGATTGTCTTCAGCGAATACTGCGATGTGTTCTCTGACGAAGAGGCCCGTTCGGCGGGCGTTTCTGCGCTAGTCTCGAAGTCGGAGCACATTTCTGTGCTAGTCGGCAAAGCCCGCGCTTTGCTCTACCCTATGGCCGCGTGATGCTTACTTCTTTTTCCCAATCGGGAAATCCAAGACTGTCCCTCTTGAGAATCCGCAGGCTTGCCAAGGCATCTTGAATGGCGCGCCGTTCAGCCTCATGGTCTGGGCTTTGCGAAATGGCCTGAAGGCGGTTGAAGATAGCGGCTTCTGCCGCCCTCACTTGTTCCAAGAGTTTCTCGCGGTCATGCTCAAAGAGCGCAGCTTGGAGCGCGCACTGCCACCACTCTGGGTAAAGGATTTTGGGCGATGGGAAACTCGGGTCTGTCATGCTGGCCTCCTGCACAATAGCTTTCATCATTTGCACAGGAAACCGTCACCAAGCGGGCGGAAGAGTGTGTATAGACAATACTCATTCTATCACCGCCTTCGCGTCTCTCAGGTTCAGGCCGTGCCCTGAAATTTAGAATTCCGCTGCTGCCGGAGCCGACTCTCTTTTTCGCCGAGCAAACGGTCAATTTCGCGAATCAACTCTATCAAGCGGTCGGGGTCTTCGACGATTGCCGCCTGCGCACAGAGGTCAAACCAGCGTTCTCTTATTTCGCCTTGCATAGAGGTACTACCTGGTACGCAGTGCAAACGTAGTGCCAACTTTCTGCGGTGCAATGTGAAAGAATCGGAGGAGGCTATTACGCGATCCGAATCATAGATTTAGCTTGGATTTCGTTACGGAAGCGGGTTGTCAATGCGCAGGTCCCGCTTTTCAGCAAGTGTAAAAACTCGTCACCAATTCGTCACCAAAACTAGGCTGTTGTCGGGCTGATTCGCGGTTGCAGAAAGCGGCAAAGCAAGGGGTTTTAGGGGTTTGTACCACAAAATTGGGACGGTACAGGTCCGGGGTTCGAGTCCCCAAGTGCCTACCATTTCTTTCTGCGTTGTCTATGCCCAAAACCCCGCCCGCGCGCTCGTGGGGCGGCGCGGGGCGGCGCGCGGGAGTGGAGCGGTTTCGGCGCAGATAACTCCCACTGAGGCGGTATTGTCGGTTGCAGTTTGTGGGCTTCTTTTAGCTCAATGCTGGGACTGCAAATCCAGTAGCATTCTTCTCCACCTTGAGTCTGAGTCAGCCGCAACTCATAAACGATCGCCTCACACAATAATTTCCTGTCGTCCACGTAGGACGCTGGGTTTCGCGGGCGTTCAATGCTAGGCGCGGCTGAGAGGGCGTCAGTGACGATATAGATATAGTAGCGATCTCGTCGTTTTGCATCACAAACTGTTCGCCACTCATTCACCGTGAGATCGACGCATGATACAGATTTGCCGGCGGACGATTTAACCTCGACGAAAATCTCGTCGCCTTGCTCGTCGAAAGATGTAATGTCCCAGCCGATGAATTCCAGTTCCTGCGCGTGCCATCGAACGCGCTCGGCGAGATCGTGGCGGCCAAGTTCACCAAGGCGCTCTCGCTCGTAACCTAGCACGACTTTCTCACCTGCGTCCCCAATTTTTCGAGATTCTGGCGAATAACGCCGCCTGCTCTTTTGATTGCTGGGACCACCTGACCCACGATTGCTGGCCAGCATTCGGGGCTTGAAGTCCCGCACCTCAATTTTCTCAACGCGGGGAGCTGGCTCAACTACCGCTTTCTACCAACGTTCCACTGTTACTTCCAAGGGATCCGAAACAATTTCTGTATAAAGCCGTGTGAGTTCTTGTAAATCGGCTACAAGTTGTGCTTCCTCTGGCAGCGCACCAATCCGATACGGAGCATAAGACAAGATTGCTGATTGTTGATAAGTGGCGCTGGTAGTCAACCGCCGATCAAAAACGGCAATCCAAGGGGCGGCGGTTACGTTGCCGGCACCAGTCGAGCCTTCGGAGACCAGGGTTTCATACGGCACCATGTGTGCCTGCAGCGCCTGAGGAAACTGCTTCTCAACCAGCGCAAACACAGGGTCGTTCTGGATCGGACTGATTTTCATCGTCTTCCCCTACATGCGTTACGCGCAGACGTACACCAAACTCGGAGAATATCGAGAGCGGGCGGTGGGCGCTGTGCAAGGGCAGGAAGGGAATTCATTTGTGAGCGACCTAATTGGTCTGCTTCGATTGGAACTCGACATACTCATGTCCTGTTATCTCGCGGCTGTGGGCGGGCTAGTTGTCCTTGCCATTTATTTTGTTCGACACAGGTAAATGACCTGTGTCACCTTATCTATCTTGCTACCCTTGCATACGCCAAGTCTGCCTCACGGGTACGATATTCGCGTGAAGAAGTGCGTCCCGAATTGCACCAGCCCGACAACGACCACGGATTACATTTTCTCAGGCTCAAACCTCATTGCCGAATACGCAAGCGGTGCGTCCGCGTCTTCTCCGAGCAAAGAGTATGTCTATTCCGATTCAAACCTTCTGGCCAGCATTCCGAGTGGCGGGCTGACCGACTTGTTTGGAACTACGACAACCACGCCTATACAAATGAGAAGGACACGATGATCCTTCGCTCGGAAGACCGCTCCGGGACCCTATTCTAAAACTTGGTATCTTGCCTGCTTTGGCACGCTTAAAAATCGTGACCTTTGAGACGTTCTAATTGTTGAATAGCCATAGTTACAAGCTCGCTGTCCACGCACGCCACTTCGCATGAATGCCAGCCAGCGGCGCCGCACCCGAGAGCCGACTTTGCGCTCCACCAGTCAAAAAGACTTCGATTCAACACACTAATCGCCCTGTAATGCGAGATGGCGTTTATGGTGCTAGACTCTAAAAGTCGCTTTACACATCCCTCCGTCGTGCCCCCGTAGGCGTCGGTCTTTTGTGCAATCTGATGATTCGCATCAGGAGGCCAGTATGCTGCTCAACAGCACGGGCGTTATCCCCAGGTCGCAACATGAAGAAGAGTTTGGTTTGTTGCGATACAAGGTCGAGGAACTGAACAAGAATGCTGTCCTTTTGATCGCTGAAGCCGAGAAATTAATCCAAGAATCGGAAA
>WNFJ01709841.1_pt2 | contig 10773 bp, 10 predicted proteins | sample 5400461 | NCBI WGS metagenome assembly WNFJ01 (sample SAMN13153349, study PRJNA577476) | soil metagenome | isolation source: 115 cm saprolite on Douglas fir-dominated hillslope | place: USA:California | collected 2013-09-17
ATACCCCGCCGGTACTCGCCGTCACCGACGCAACCGTGATCGGCAAGCATGCGGGCACGAGTTTGCTGGTGGTGCGCCACGGCCGCAACCAGGTGGAAGAGATCGGTGAAACGATGAAGCGCCTGCATCACGGCGGCGTGAACATGAAGGGCGTGCTGCTGACCGATGTACCGCAGTCGAAACTGATGTCGGGCAGTTCATACACGAATTACTACGGCTACGAGAGCATCCCTGAGTGATGCCTGGGCACGAAGACGTTGCGGCGCGCGGGGCACGCGCCGCATCCAATCCGAAAGACGAGAGGCACACGATGAAACGCAAGGTCGCTTTGATCACCGGCATTACCGGGCAGGATGGCTCCTACCTGGCCGAGCTACTGCTTGCAAAAGGCTATGAAGTGCACGGCATCAAACGCCGTAGCTCGCTTTTCAACACGGACCGCATCGACCATCTGTACAGCGATCCGCACGAGTCGGACCGCAAGTTCGTCCTGCACCACGGTGACCTGACGGACACCTCGAGCATCACGCGCATCGTGCAGCGCACCGAGCCGGACGAGATCTATAACCTCGGCGCGCAGAGTCACGTGCAGGTGTCGTTCGAAGAGCCCGAATACACGGCCAATGCCGACGGTCTCGGCGCGCTGCGCATTCTCGAAGCGATCCGCATTCTCGGCATGGAGAAGAAAGCGCGTTTGTATCAGGCGTCGACGTCCGAACTCTACGGTCTCGTGCAAGAGTCGCCGCAGAAGGAAACCACGCCGTTCTATCCGCGCAGTCCGTATGCAGCGGCCAAGCTTTACGCGTACTGGATGACGGTGAATTATCGCGAAGCGTATGGCATGTACGCGTGCAACGGCATCCTGTTCAACCATGAGTCGCCCGTGCGCGGCGAGACCTTCGTCACGCGCAAGATCACGCGGGCACTGGCACGTATCGCGGTGGGCATGCAGGACGAAATGTATCTCGGCAACCTGTCTGCCATGCGCGACTGGGGCCATGCGCGCGACTACGTCGAAATGCAATGGCTGATGTTGCAGCAGGACCAGCCGGAAGACTTCGTGATCGCCACGGGCGAGCAGCACAGCGTGCGGGAGTTCGTGGTCCTGGCCGCGGCCGAGCTCGGTGTGCATATGCGCTTCGAAGGTCAAGGCGTGGACGAAGTGGGTATCGTGGACCGGGTCGAAGGGCGCGAAACGAAGATGGTCAAGGGCGATGTGATCGTTCGCGTCGACCCGCGCTATTTCCGTCCGACCGAAGTGGAAACGCTGCTCGGCGACCCGTCGAAGGCGCACGCAAAACTGGGCTGGCGCCCGACCACGACGTTCTCCTCGCTCGTGAAGGAGATGGTCCGTTCCGATTTTCAGATAGCACGGCGTGACGCGCTCGTCACGTTGGCGGGATTTAAAGCGCTTGAACACCACGAGTGAAAATCATGGATAAAAACGCACGCATTTTCGTAGCGGGTCACCGCGGCATGGTCGGCTCGGCGCTGGTCCGGCGCCTGACCAGCGAGGGGTATAGCAACATCATCACGCGCACGAAGTCGCAACTCGACCTGACCGACCAGGTCGGGGTGAACATGTTCTTCGAAAAGGAGAGCATAGACGTCGTATTGCTCGCCGCGGCAAAGGTCGGCGGCATTCTCGCGAATTCGACGCTGCCGGCGTCGTTCATCTACGAGAACCTCACGATCGAAACCAACGTGATTCATGCGGCGTGCCGCTGGAACGTGTCGAAGCTGGTGTTCTTCGGTTCTTCGTGCATCTATCCGAAGGCCTGCCCGCAGCCGATCAAGGAAGAGTATTTACTGACCTCGGCGCTCGAGCCGACCAACGAGGCCTACGCCATCGCGAAGATCGCCGGGCTGAAGCTCTGCGAAGCTTATAACCGCCAATACGGTTGCAAATTCATCTCGCTGATGCCGACCAACCTCTACGGTCCGAACGACAACTACGACCTGAAGAGCAGCCACGTGCTGCCGGCACTGATCCGCAAGGCGCATGAAGCGAAGCTGAACGGCGAAAGCACGCTCACGGTATGGGGCTCGGGCACGCCGCGCCGTGAGTTCCTGCATGTGGATGACCTTGCCGGCGCCGCGGTGTTCCTGATGGAAAGCGGGCGTAGCGAAGGGGTGTTCAACGTAGGCGTGGGCGAGGATCTGTCGATCCACGACCTCGCGGAGACGGTCTGCCGCGTGGTCGGCTTCCAGGGCCAGCTCGTGTTCGACGCGAGCAAGCCGGACGGTACCATGAGGAAGCTGCTGGATGTGTCGAAGCTGGGCGAGATGGGCTGGGTGGCATCGACGGGGCTCGAGCAGGGCATCCGCGCAACGTACCAGGATTTCCTGCAGCGCTACGAGGCGCTGAGCCAGCAACCGGCACACGCGTGAGTCCGAAGCCGATGATCGCTTCGCACACACGCGCTACCACTCAAGGATAACTACAAAATGAATGCAACGGTCACCATTTTTCATAACGTTGTCTGGTCGCGGCACAAAGGCGCAGTGCTGTCCGCGCTGCACAATATTTCGGGGTCCGGCTCGATCAAGTATTCGATGGTCCAGATCGCCGATACCGAGCATGACCGCATCGGCTTCTCGGACGTGGACTATTCGTTCCACAGCTATCCGATGCGCAAGCTCTTCAACGGTTGCTACGAAGACGTGCCGACCTGGCGCATGACGGCGCGCCTCACGTGGGAAGTGCTGAAGGCGAAAACGGATCTGGTGGTGCTGCCGGGTTATCACCGCCCCGAGTACTGGGCGATGATGGCCGCGTGCGTCCTGACGGGCAAGCGTCGCGCGGTGTTCTGCGATTCCACCGCACGCGACCGGCCGCGCAAGATGCTGACGTCGATTCCGAAGCGCGTGTTTTTCGCCCTCTGCGATGGCTATTTCGGCTTCGGTGAACGCAGCCGCGAGTACCTGATGTCGCTTGGCGCGAAGCAGGAAAAGATCTTCATCCCGTGCCAGGCGGCAGCGCTGCCGCGCTCGTTTTCGCCGGAACGCGCGTTGCCCGACCGGCTGCATTACCGCGCCGGCAACAAGCCCGTTTTCGTGTATGTAGGACGCTTGTCGCCGGAGAAGGGCATTAGCACGCTGATCGATGCGTTCCGCGGTTTGAAGGAGCGGATTCCGGATGCGGCGCTGCGGATTGTAGGTACGGGTCCGATGGGCGACGAACTCAAGGCCAAGGTGGCTGAAATGGGTCTCGCCGATTCCATCACGTTCCTGGGCAGCCTGCAGGACGAACCGTTGTCGCGCGAATACTTCAGCGCCACCTGCATGGTGTTGCCGAGCATGAGCGAACCCTGGGGCCTGGTAGTCAACGAAGCGCTTAGCCACGGCTGTCCGTCGGTGGTGAGCGAGAGCTGTGGCTGTGTACCGGAACTGGTGATTGATGGGGTGTCGGGTTATGCGTTTCCTGCCGGCGACGTGCCCGCCCTGCAGCGCACGATGCTCAAATCGATGGAGGCTTTCGCGGACACTGCCGGGGCGGCGAAGCAATGCATGGACGTGATCCAGCGTTTCGATCCGCCTTCCGCTGCAGCAAACATTGCGCGGGGTTGCGCGATGATGCTCAGCGACTGACCGTGGATTTTTGGCACGGCCGGTTTATTACAGCACCAAGAGAGGCACCCATGGTCACCGAGGCGCTATTGCGCGGGTGTGGTCCCGTGAGTGATGTTTCGCAAAAATCCTTTTCGACGGGGCGTGTTTGTCCGGCGGAAGTGGAGGCACGATGAGAATCCTAATCTACGGGCTCAACTACGCGCCCGAGTTGACGGGAACGGGCAAATACACCGCCGAGATGGCGGAGGCTTTGCAGCAGCAGGGGCACGACGTTCATGTGGTGTGCGCGCCTCCGTATTATCCGGAATGGAAGATCGCCAAGGACTATTCGGGCTGGCGCAGTTCGCGCGAAACGCGCAACCATGTGCACGTTTGGCGCTCGCGGTTGTGGGTGCCGGCGCAACCCAGCGGCCTCAAGCGCATGATCCATCTGGCGTCGTTTGCGGTGGCCTCGCTCCCGGCGCTTGTTGCGCAGGCGAGGTGGCGTCCCGACGTCGTGATGTCGATTGCTCCGACCATGCTCAATGCGCCGGCCGCGCTGGTGCTTGCGCGTCTGATGGGAGCACATTCGTGGCTGCATATTCAGGATTTCGAAGTAGATGCAGCATTCGATCTGGGCTTGCTGAAGAGTCCGTGGGCGGGACGCTTTGCGCGAGTGGTGGAGAGCGCGCTGCTGCGCCGGTTCAACGTCGTCTCCACGATCTCCGACAAGCCGCCTGCCGAACTGGGTGGACATCAGCGCGATCTATCCGCTCGGTCGCACCAACAAGTTTCGCGATGAACTGAATATTCCCGAGTATGCGAAGGTCGTGCTTTACTCCGGCAACATGGGGGCGAAGCAGGGCATTGAAGTGCTGGCGGGTGCAGCAAATGCGCTGGCTGCGCGCCAGGACATCGCGTTCGTTTTCTGCGGTAACGGTGCGACCAAGGCGGAGTTGCAGAAGTGCTGCGAGCACCTGCCCAACTGCCGGTTTATTCCGCTGCAAGCAACAGAGCGTCTGAACGAACTGCTCAATCTCGCCGACATCCACGTGCTCCCGCAGCGAGGCGACGCCTCAGACCTCGTCATGCCCTCAAAACTCACTGGCATGTTCGCGAGCGGCCGCGTGGTGATCGCGATGGCGCGTCCGGGAACGGAGCTTCATAACGTCGTGGCGCCGCGTGGCGTAGTCGTGCCGCCGGAAGATGTGAAGGCATTGTCCGACGCCATCGAGGCGCTCGTAGCCGATCCCGAGCAGCGCGCGATTCTGGGCGCCGAAGGCCGTGCGTTTGCGGAACTGCATTTGTCGCCGGCGTGGGTGCTTGGACGGCTCGACGAGAAGCTGCGGGTCCTCAGGGGCGAGCGCGTGACGAGACGTTTGGGCGAGCGCAAGGAAGTGAAGGCCGCGAGCGCAGCAGGCGTACCGTCCACGGGAGGTTCTGCGGTGAAACTGGTGGAGATCGAGAAGATCGATTGACCTGCGGCGACCGGATGCGGGTTACGGTCCGGCGCAATCTACTTGATGAAGTCAGCCTGATGAAGTCAGCCCGGCAGATTTAGCCGGGCGGCTCGCTTTCCAGGCCCTTTCGAAGCAAAAACTCAACGAAGCAACACTCAATACTCAATACGGAGATCGATAGATCTCCGTAGTTTTTTTGCCGGTCGGCTTGAGGCCGGTTGGGCTGTACACGGATTTTGCCGCGGTGTCGGGCGTCGCCACGAGCTTGCCGGTCGCGTCCTTCACTCGTACGCGGGCACCGGGTTTCATCGCTACCGCGCCGGGTGCGACGAACGACGCGTTGGTCTGGGCCGGATCCGCGTTGTTGTTCATCATCTTCTCGGCAGAGGTGGAGGCCGCTGCGGCCTTCGCGCCTTTCTTCCCGGCGTTGCCGGCCGGCGCCTGGCCATAGGGATCGGCATAACCGGCCCCATAGGTATCAGGGCCGCCTAGCAGCTTCTCTTCGGCCGCGAAGTCGCGCGTGCCTGCATCGCCGGCAGCTGCATGGGCGGAGGGCCATGCCGACCATGCGGCGCTCGCAATCAGCAAGGCTAATACGTGATGAAGCGAGGGTTGGCGATTGAATGATTTCATGATGCGCTCCGAAGAATCGGCGAGTATGAAGATTGATTGTTATCCGAAAGCCGGCGTGGTGTCGAGTGGCTGCCACTCCTTGTTTCAAGGTAGCAAATATTCACGCGGGCGCTCATGCAGATATCGCCAAAAGTCTTTCCCTTGCGGCCATTAGTGGGGTGGCGCACGAGGACGGTAGGACGTATCGCAGATAATCGTTTCATGCGGCGTCGTTATTTCAATTCGCCGTTACGGGCTCGGGGGCCGGTAATCATGCTCAGAACAATCGACGAACATTGCGTTGAGGACCAGATGGCTACAGAACAGACCGACACTCAGCGTGCACGTCATTCTGCCCAAGGCGTGACTGAAGGCACGGCGCGCTTCGACAGCGCAAACAGCAACGACATTAGGATCGGCAAGGTCATCGACCTCAGTCTCGCCGGCAAGGGCAACTTCGTGGCGAGGCGCGGTGTTTTGACGGAACTCGTGTGGTTATTTCTTGAAGCCGCCGTCATCAACAACAAATTCATACCAGTGTCGGCTGTGCGCGTCTGGCTGTTGCGCCGCTTTGGCGCACGCATCGGCTCAGGTTGCCGAATGTGGCAACCCATTCGCGTGAAGGCGCCGTGGAATCTTGAAGTGGGCGACAACTGCTGGTTCGGTGAGAACGCGTGGATCTACAACCAGGCGCTGATACGTATCGGCTCGAATGTATGCATTTCGCAAGACGCGTTCCTCACCACCGGTTCTCACGATCTGGCCAGCAACATGGACCTGCATGTCGCGCCGATCGTGATCGAGGACGGTGTATGGATTACATCGAAATGCGTCGTACAAATGGGCGTGACCATCGGCCGCTCGGCAGTGGTAACACCGCTGTCGGTTGTGCATCGGTCACTGGATGCGGAGGGCGTATATGGCGGCAATCCGGTGCAATTTATCAGGAAGCGCTTTACCGCATAGCACCAGGATAGGGCTCCGTTGAGAAGACAGGTTTCGCATCATGTGCCGGGCGCGTCGACCAGCGCGCTTTTGGCTGTCAGCGACTTTATCTTGGCGGGTGACGAAGCACAGGGCCGACGACTATTACACGCAGGTAAGGCTGTCATGACTTCCTGCTGCAAGTAATTTCGACCGGACTCGCGCGGTGTTTCGTGGATGGAATAGCGACTGAAAACTGTCTGGTGCCAGCGGCACGTTAGCCGCACGAAGCGGCGCCGGCAGCGAGGGGTTTCGACAACGGGTGACGACAGCGGAGAGCCGAACACAACAAGTGGGCGAACCGCTGCACACGAGAGGAGCACGGGGAATGTTCATTGACAGCCGGAATGTTGAGCAGCGCGCGGTAATAGAAACCACGATTTGCATCATCGGGGCAGGGGTCGCGGGGATCACGCTGGCGCTCGAAATGGATAAGCACGGTATCGATACCGTTCTGCTGGCGAGCGGCGGCTACAAGCCGGACGATGCCACCCGCGACCTGTATCGCGGCGAGAACGTCGGGATTCCCTACACGTACGCAGACGGCAGCCTCAGCCGCTTTCTGGGCGGCAGCAGCAACTGCTGGGGCGGCTGGTGCCGTCCGCTCGATTCGTGGGACTTCGAAAAGCGTGACTGGGTGACGGATAGCGGCTGGCCTTTCGGGCTCGACGAGTTGCGTCCGTACTATGCCCGCACGCACCCCTTGCTCAGGCTTGGCGAAAACAATTTCGACCCGGCCTACTGGGAAGCCGCCATCGGCCGCGGCGACGTCAGGCGTCATCCGCTGCCGAGCGGCACCATACGCGACACGATCTCGCAATTCAGCCCACCGGTGCGTTTCGGCAAGGTGTATAAGGGCGTGCTCGAACGGTCGTCGCATGTGCGCGTGTTCCTCAACGCCAATGCGATGAACATCGACACCGATCCCGAAGCCCGGCACGTCTCGCGGATTGACGTCGGCACGCTGAGCGGCCGGCGTTTCACCGTGGCTGCGAAGATCTTCGTGCTGGCGACGGGCGGCATCGAAAACGCGCGGCTGCTACTTGCGTCGAACACGGTGCAGGCCGAGGGACTCGGCAATGGCAACGGCCTGGTCGGCCGCTATTTCATGGACCATCCGCGCACCATGCAGGGGAGCCTACGACATCAAGTATCACTATCAGAACGCATCGGTCTCCGCACACGGGCAGTTCATCTCGTCGCAATTCGCGCTGACGCAGAAGGTGCTCGAACGTGAGCGTTTGCTCAATGCACGCGTGTGGTTCTATTCGGTGTTTCGCGGGGAGAACACGGAAGGCGCTGAAGCGCTGGTCCGCTGCAAGCAGGCGGTGCTGCAGAAGGATCAGCCCGACTGGAACTTCTCGCAGGACTTGTTGACCATCGCGATGCATCCGGTGGACGCGGCCTGCTTCGGCCTGGCGCGTCTGTTGCAGCCGCGTCCGCTGATCACCGAAGTCAAGTTCCAGACCATCGTGGAAGCGGAGCCGAATCGCGACAGCCGCGTGACGCTGTCGTTGCAGAAGGATGCGCTCGGCATGAACCGCGTCAAGGTGGACTGGCAGTTGACGGAACTGGCGAAGCGCACTTTCGACCGCACCGTTACCTTGCTGGCGGAAGAAATGCAGCGGACCGGCGTGGCCGACGTGCAACTCGACGAGCCGCTCGAAGGCAAGCCGTGGCCGGCGCAACTCGAGGGTACGTGGCATCACATGGGCACGACCCGCATGCACGACTCGCCGAAGCAAGGCGTGGTCGACCGCAACTGCCAGGTGCACGGCATGGGCAATCTGTACGTGGCGGGCAGCTCTGTATTTCCGACGGTCGGCGCGAATTTTCCGACCATCACGATCGCGGCGATGACGCTGCGGCTTTCCGAGCATGTGCTGAAGGCGTTGCGGGGCGAGATTGCGCCGCTTGCATCGGTAACGTCGATCGGCGAAGGCGCCGAGCGCCGGGCGTCGTCCGAAGACACCATGCCGTTTGCTGCATCAGCATTGCGTCCGCCTTCGGATCTGGCCTTCACGGCGAAGAAGTAGGGCGGCTTGTTTTATCGGGCAGATTCGTTGCCCGATATTCGTAGCCGATAAAAAGACCCGCCGGTGGATGATTCCATCGGCGGGTTTCTTTTTTTGGCTGAGATTCAAACCGAACTTCAAGCTGCGTTGCTTACGCTCACACGGTCAATGGGCGCTTCTCTACCGTACCGCGGCCTTCTCTCGCACCCGCTTGCAACACCCGCAGCAGATCCTTCGACATGGCCTCGACCGTGAAGCGTCGATGGAACGTTTGCCTGGCCTGCGCGCGCATCGCCGCAGCCAGCGAGGGTTCCAGTTCGAGCCAGTGCCTGAGGCTCGCTACCGTCCCGGCCACCGTATCCGATGCGACGAAACCCGCACCGTCCGCTTCCACTTCACGCCAGATGTTCACTTTGTCCGAGATCAGCGCAGGCAGGCCGCAGCCCAGCGCTTCAGCTACCGCGATGCCGAAGTTCTCCTGATGCGACGGCAGGATAAACGCATCGCTTGCCTGGAAGGCGCCCCACTTCATGTCACCGAGCAGCATGCCGGTCCACGGGATGCGATCGGCAATACCGAGTTCACCGGCAAGCTTTTGCAGCGCGGGGGTCCATTCGCCACTGTCCGGACCCGCCATCACGAGGTGTACCGACGGATCGATATCGCGGATCTCGGCGAGCGCCTCGACCAGCAGATCACAGCCCTTTTTCTCATGGATGCGGCCGAGGAACAGAAGCAAGCGTTTGCCATCGAGTCCGGGATAAGCGGCCAGAAAGGCGTCGCGTACCGGCGCAGAAAACGCCGGCGGCGGATTGGTGCCGAAGGCCACCACTTCCTCGTTCGCCCTATAAAGGCGGAACGATTGCCGCGCGAGCACGCGCTCTTCCTCGGCGGTGAACAGCACGCGCCGCGCATCGCGCAGCACGCGATATTCCGCCCACGGCCAGTACAGCGATTTTTTCAGATGCTTGAGCGGATAGGTGTGCTTGAACCACGGATCTAGCATGCCGTGCGGGAACACGTAGTAAGGCACGTCCATCTCGCGCAGCGCCTTCCACGCGCCGTAGCTGTGGTACTGCCATAGGCCGTTGACGATCACGGCATCGAACCGCGTAGCGTGGGTCTTGAGCCAGGGCACGAGGTGCGGCGTCAGGCCATAGTTGCCACGCGACGGCCCGAGCGCATGCACGGTCAGCGGGAATGCGGCGAGCCAGGGCGCGGCCGGGTCGTCGAGCGTGACGACTTCCACCTCGTGACCCATCGACGTCATGTCGACGCCGCTTTGCCGGACGCCTTCGGTCGGGCCGCCCGCACGCGGGTCGATAGTCGATAACAGATGTAAGATCTTCATTGCAGGCGCCGCTTGATGATTGACCGGTGGATCGATTGTGCATCGATATAGATCGCCAGCCGGCCCAAGGCCGGCTTTATCCTTATGCCGACGTAAAGCGCGACAGGGTGTCCGTGGTGTCGCGGCCTTCGTTCAGCGCGGGCGCATGTGCGGACACGGGCATCGGCATGGCGACAGGTGCCCCGGCCGGTGACGGTGACGGCGCGGGCGTTCCCGGCCGACGTTTCTTCGGCATGCCTTGTTGCGCGACACGCTGTGCTTCACGTACCTGCATGGCGTACGAGAGGCGCGTATAAGTCGCGACCAGCAGGCCGAGCGCGACACCGAACACGAGACCGGAGTAACGCGGACCGAGCGGATTGCCGCCGATCGAGGTCGCCGGCAAGCCCGCGAGCAGCAGTAACGAACGCCCCATCACGGGTAGGTACAGCAGGTCGGGCACGCGTCGCCGCCATACGCGATACGCGACTCCGCCAAGGCCGAGCGCAAGCAGTACTGCAAGCGGCATCCAGAGACCGAATAACAAACCGCCCGCGAACAACTGGTACACCCAGAAGTTGTGGCCAGCGGAGAATTCCCGGATTGCGTAGAAGTCCTTCTTGGAGATTTGTCCGGCAAGGTCGGGCAGATAGTCGGGCGAATAGTGATATATCGCGCCATACCCCTTGCCGGCGAGCAACGCGGACGGCGTGGACGTGACCTGATCGTATTGATCCTTCATCTCGGCAAGACGCGTGATGGTGGTCGGGTCCATGCCCGAAGTCGTTTCCTTCGACGCGTAGATTCGTTGCGTCCAGTG
>WNFJ01270910.1_pt3 | contig 10772 bp, 10 predicted proteins | sample 5400461 | NCBI WGS metagenome assembly WNFJ01 (sample SAMN13153349, study PRJNA577476) | soil metagenome | isolation source: 115 cm saprolite on Douglas fir-dominated hillslope | place: USA:California | collected 2013-09-17
GGGCGGCAGGTCGCGCCGTGATCGACTATGCGTTTCACCTCATCGTGACCGATCCCACGCCGCACGTGATCCGCGAAGAACTGCCGCAGTTGATTGAAGAGGGCTATACGTCGTTCAAGATCTACATGACCTACGACGCGCTCAAGCTCGACGACCGGCAAATGATCGAAGTGCTGGCTACGGCGCGTCAGCATGGCGCAATGACGATGGTCCACGCCGAGAACGCCGACTGTATCGCGTGGCTAACCGAAGCGCTGCTCGAACAGGGCATCACGACACCGGTCGGTCATGCGCTGTCGCGGCCGATGCTGGTCGAACGCGAAGCGACGCATCGGGCGATCAGCCTTGCGCAACTCGTCGATACACCGATTCTGATCGTGCATGTCTCGGGGGCGGAGGCAATCGACCAGATTCGCTGGGCGCAGGGGCAGGGACTCTCCGTGTTTGCGGAAACCTGCCCGCACTATTTGTTGCTGACGGAAGACATGCTGGAAGATGGACCGCGCGGCTATCAGTGCATCTGCAGTCCGCCGCCGCGCGACGAAGCCAACCGGCAAGCGGTATGGGACGGTTTGCAGAACGGCACGTTCCAGGTCGTGTCATCGGACCACGCGCCGTTTCGTTATGCCGGACCTGACGGCAAGCTCGCAGCCGGCGACGACCCGCCGTTCAACCTCGTCCCCAACGGCATGCCGGGACTGGAGACACGCCTGCCACTTCTCATGTCCGACGGCGTCTTGGCAGGCCGGATCGACATCCACGCGTTCGTCGCGCTCACTGCCACGAACGCGGCGAAACTCTACGGGCTGTACCCGCGCAAGGGGTCGATAGCCATCGGCAGCGACGCCGATCTGGTGATCTGGGACTGCCAGCGCGAATTCACCCTGACCAACGCCCACCTACATCACAACGTCGACTACACGCCCTACGAGGGTTGGCAGATGCGGGCGTGGCCCGCAATGACGATTTCGCGCGGCGAGGTGGTCTGGGACGGAACCGGGCCGGCCGGCGAGCGGGGGCGAGGGCAGTTCCTCGAGGCGCTTCGGCCGCAACTGGCGAAGCCGCGTAATTCGCTTGCGCCTCGCATCGGTGCGCACAAGGTGCTTCAGAGGTTTTCGCTGCCCTCCGCGTATCGGGCCTGAGCCGTTTCCGGTTGCGCCCGTTTGAACCCCATTCCACCTCATTCCAGCAGTTCGGGAGATCTACCATGACTTCACGTATGACGCGCCGCCAGTTCGTTGGCCGGCTGACGGCCGCTTCACTGCTGTTGTCGGTGGGCTTGCCGCGCCTCGCATCGGCTGCGGGTTTATCGCTCGACGACATCAAGAAAGCCGGCGTACTCAGGATCGGCTGCGAAGCCACGTATCCGCCTTTCACGTTTCGTGAAGGCGGCGTGCTGAGCGGCTATGACGTCGATCTGGCCAACGCTTTCTGCAAGACGCTGGGTGTCAAGCCCGAATTCGTCGATACCGTGTGGGCCGGCGTCATCCCCGCGCTCTACGCGAAGAAATTCGATCTGGTGATGAGTGGCCTGAGCTATACGGCGGAGCGGGAAAAGAAAGTCGCATTCTCGATTCCCTACGTGGAGGCGTCGCAGGCCATGCTGATACGCGCTGCCGATCAGGCCAGCATCACCGGCATGCGCCAGATGAATGGCAAGATCCTCGGCCTCAAGACCGGCTCGCCCGGCCAGACGCTCGAGCCCAAGCTCGATGCAGCCCTGAAGGCCGCAGGAGGCGCGGGCTTCGCCCAGGTCAAGGACTTCGACGATCATCCGGCCGCTTACATGGCGCTCTCCCAGGGTCGGGTGGACGGCGTGCTCAACACGCTTCCCACGCTGGGCCTCGTGATGAAGACCGCGCCCGGCAAGTACGCAATCGTCAAGGGAATCGGCGCCGACAACTGGGCGGGCCTCGCGGCACGCCCCGACGACACGGCGCTGATCTCCTATCTCGACCAGCAACTGCGCACGTTCAGGCACGACGGCACGCTCGACGCTCTGCAGAAGAAGTGGTTCGGCCTGTCGATGGCGCTGCCCGACGCCGTGCCGGCTCTTTCCTGACACGGGGCGCACATGGACTGGACTCTGATCGGCATGTCGATGCCGTTGCTGGCAGTCGGCCTGCTGGCGACCCTCAGGATTTGCGCGGCCGCTATCGTGCTGGGCATCGCACTGGGCGCCGTGCTCGGCTTCGGCGCGATGAGCCGTCATGCGCCGGTGCGATTCTTCGTGCGGGCGTATGTCGATTTCATTCGCGGCACGCCGCTGTTGATCCAGATCTTCCTCGTGTACTTCGCGTTGCCCGTGATCGGCGTGAACTTCAACGAGTACTGGGCCGGCGTCACCGCGCTGACACTGAATGCGGGCGGCTTCATTTGCGAAATCATGCGGGGCGGTCTGCAGTCGATCGATGCCGGCCAGACCGAAGCGGCGAAGTCGATCGGCATGCGGCAGCGGCAGATCGTGCTGCATGTCTTGTTTCCACAAGCCTGGCGACGTATCTTGCCGCCGCTCACCAATGAGTTGATCTCGCTGGTCAAGGGCTCGGCCATGCTTTCCGCGATCTCCGTGTACGAGTTGACGCATGCGGGCCAGGAGATTATCGCGACGTACTTTTCCCCCTTTGAGATATTCCTGCTGATCGCGCTGTACTACTACGCGCTGATCTCGGCGCTTGCGTGGCTGTCGCGTTATCTCGAGCGGCGCTTGCCGCAGTACTGATCTGGTTCAAGACCCCATGCCTTTATCTCATCCTGATGCGCCTGCTTCCGTGGACCCGTCCGTGTTGCTGTCGGTGGACCGGCTGCACAAGAAATTCGGCGACAAGACGATTCTCGACGCGATATCTCTCGACACCCGGCGCGGCGAGACCGCGGTCCTGATCGGGCCATCAGGCTCAGGCAAGACCACGTTTTTGCGCTGCCTCAATTTCCTCGAAATACCGGACGGCGGCACGATCCATCTGGGCGGCGAACGGATCGGCAGCAATGCGGGCCAGCCGGCCGTGTCCGAGCCAACGCTCGCGCGGCAACGCCGCCGGTTCGGCTTCGTGTTCCAGAGGTTTAATCTGTTCGCGCATCTGAGCGCGATCGACAACGTGTCTTGCGGACCGTATCGGGTGCTCGGACTGTCACGCGATGCAGCCAGGCAACGCGCTGCCGCTGCGCTCGAGCAGGTGCATCTGGCGGCTCACGCGGATAAGCGCCCGAGCCAGTTATCGGGCGGGCAACAGCAACGCGTGGCGATCGCCCGCGCGCTTGCCATGCAGCCGGAGGTGCTGCTCTTCGACGAACCCACATCCGCGCTCGACCCTGAACTCGTGCGCGAGGTGCTCGATGTCATGCGCGACCTCGCCAGCGCTCGCATGACGATGCTGGTCGTCACGCACGAGATGTCATTCGCGCGGCAGGTCGCGCACCGCGTTGTGTTCATGGACGGCGGCAACATCGTGGAAACGGGTTCGCCGGACCAGATCTTTGGCGCGCCGCGCGAGCAGCGCACGCGCCGCTTTCTCCAGCATTTGCAGGCCTGAACCTATGCACCCTGTTGCTTACGATCTACTCATCACCGGTGCGACCGTCCTGACGGCAGATCCGGCGCAGCCAATCCTTCGCGATGCCGCCGTTGCTATCTCGGACAACCGGCTCGCGTTCGTCGGACGGGCAGCCGATCTGCCCGCTGAAGCTACGGCGCGCGAGACCCGACGCCTTGATGGACGGGTCATCGTCCCGGGTTATGTCAACGTCCACACGCATGCAATCCTCAGCATGGTTAGAGGCGTCGCGGAAGACCTTGGTTTCGCTCCCGCTTACACGCCGGGTATTCCCCACGGCCACGACGTGCGTCCCGACGAAGCAATTGCGCTCGCGCGTCTCGGTGCGATGGAAGCCATGCTGTTCGGCTCGACCCTGATCAACGACAGTTATGTCCACGCCGACCTGACGCTTGGCGCCATGGCCGATCTGGGCTTGCGCGTGTACGCCTGCGGCCGCCTGCACGATGTCGACTTCTCGGGCGTCGCCGATGGCCGCTGGGAGCACCACACGTCGATCGGAGAACGCACCCTCGACGACGCATTGCGCCTCGCGGACCGCTGGCACGACACGGCTGACGGACGCACCGGCGTGCAACTGGCGGTCCATGCGCCGGATACCTGCTCGGACGCGTTTCTCGAGCTGATCGCGAAGGCGGCGCATGAGCGCAACCTCGGCGTCACCACGCATCTTGCGCAAAGTCGCACGGAAGTCGCGCAGGTCTTGCGCCGCTCGGGCAAGACGCCCGCGCAATTGCTCGATTCCGTCGGGCTGCTGGACTCGCGCCTCGTCGCGGCGCATTGCCTGTTCCTCGATCCCGCCGATATCGCCCGCGTCGGCCGGGCGGGCATCACCGTCGCCCATATACCCAAGGGCAACGCGACCGGCGGCGCCATGGCGCCCACGCCCGCTCTGCGGGCCGCTGGCGCGAGGATCGCGCTTGGCACGGACAACATGCATGCGGACATGACCGAAGTCATGCGTTGGGCGCTAGCCATTGCGCGCATCCAGCTCGGCGAAGTCGCCGGCGACTGGCAACCCGCCGACGCACTTGCAATGGCGACCTGCAACGGCGCGGCCGCAATGGGACTCGGCGATCGTCTGGGACGCGTGGCTGAAGGCTGGCTGGCGGACCTGGCGGTGTTCGACTTCCGTCGCGCACATCTGACGCCGCACCCGAATCCGCTCGGCACGCTCGTTCATACCGGCATGGGCCGCGACGTGCAAATGGTGATCGTGGACGGCCGTATCGTGGTGGATGACGGCCATCCCACGCTCTGCGATGCGCAACAAGTCATAGAAGCCGGCAACCGCGCGGCAAAGCAACTCTGGGCCAGGGCCACGGCATGAATCAGTACGAAAGCGTAGACGTGCGTTTCGAGCGGATCGAACATCGTTTCGGCGATACGTCCGTTATCAAGGACCTCGACCTGAAGATCGATGGCGGCGAACTCGTTGCGCTCCTCGGGCCGTCAGGCTGCGGCAAGAGCACGCTGCTGCGCATTCTTGCGGGCCTGCAGGTGCAGAGCGCCGGGCGCGTGCTGATTGGCGGCGATTCCGTCGACGGGCTTGCGCCTCGGCAGCGCGGGGTTGGCATTGTGTTTCAAAACTACGCGCTGTTTCCGCACATGTCGGTTGTGGCCAACGTGGCCTACGGGCTCGAGGCCAATGGCGCAACGCGGCGCGATGCGCTGCGCCAAGCCGGTGCCATGCTCGAAATGGTGCGCATGGACGCGTTCGCCGCGCGTTATCCACGCGAGTTGTCAGGCGGCCAGCAGCAGCGGGTGGCACTGGCGCGCACGCTGGCGGTCAAGCCGCGCATCCTGTTACTCGATGAACCCTTCGCCGCACTCGACAAAAGCCTGCGTCTGGACATGCAGATCGAGATCCGGCGCCTGCAGCGGGAACTGCATATCACCACCATCATGGTGACGCATGACCAGGAAGAGGCGATGAGCATGGCCGACCGCGTCGCCGTGCTCAACCGGGGACGTCTCGAGCAGTTCGCGCCCGCGACCGACATCTACGATCGCCCGGCCACGCCGTTCGTGGCCGGCTTCGTCGGCACCGCTAATCTGATTGCCGCCCAGCTTTCACAGCAGGACGACGTGATGCACGCAAAAGTAGGCGAGGGCGTGCTGGTGCTCGAGCGGCCCGATTGCGACGCCATGTCCGGCGCCTGCTCCGAGCCGGCGTTGCTGGCCGTGCGCCCTGAACAGTGGGACTGGGTTCCCGAGGCCGATGCGTGGCCTGCCTCTGCGTTTGCCACCATCGAGCTGGTGCTGCCGCTTGGCGCAACGCTCATGGTGGAAGCCGTGCTGGATGGCGGTATCGCTGTGAAGCTGACCATGCCACGTAGCGGCCCGGTCGCGCTCAGCCCCGGCACGCGCGTCGCCTTGCGGATCAAACCGCATGCGTCGGTGCGTGTCTTCGGCAGTGCTTTGCCCGACATGGCGTTAGCCGCCCATTGACGCGATTTCTTTTCCTTTCACGGAGTTTCTGATGTCCAAGATCGATCTCGACCGACGCAGGATTGTCCAGGCGCTGGGCGCTTTAGGTGCTGTCGGCCTTCCGCTTAGCGGGGTTATCGGCAACGCGTATGCTGCAGAGTCGCTGGCGGCGACCACCTTTCCCGGCGCTTGGGAAGAATCGCATCGCAAGATCCTGTTGCCCGCGTTTCGCAAGGCGACCGGCCAGAGCGCGACGCTCACGGCCTCCCAGGCCGTCGACACGCTCACGAAGCTGACGGGCGCGCGCGCGAATCCGCCGTTCGACGTGGTCATGATGGACGAGGGTCCCTACCTGATCGGCGTTTCGCAAGGTCTGTTCGAACCCATGCCGGCATCGAAGGTGCCCAATCTCGCCGACTTGCCGGCGAAATTCACCGATCCCAAGGGGCTGGGCGCGTATACGTCGGGACAGGTCTACGGCATTGCGTACAACACGGAGAAGATCAAGCAGGCGCCGACGTCGTGGAACGACCTCCTGAAGCCGCAATTCAAGGGGCGCGTGGGGCTGGTCGGACTCGATTCCACGCTCGGTCTAGTCTGGATGGTCGCGCTCGCGAAAATGCTCGGCGGCGACGAAGCGCACATGGATCCGGCGTTCGATTTCATTCGCCGGCTGATGCCGAACGTCGGGGCCGTCGCGGCCAATCCGGGCGCGCTCGGGACCTTGTTCCAGCAAGGGCAGATCGATATCTCGTGCCACTACATCAACAACGTCGAATCGTTAAAGGCGAAGGGCGTGCCCGTCGCGCTGGCCAGGCCCGCCAGCAACTGGGGCCTTGTGCGCAGCACGATGAACATCGTTAAAAACACGAAGATGGCCGATCTCGCCGCCGCGTATATCAACACGGCGCTAAGCGTCGACGTCCAGCAGCAGATGACCGCCGCACCGTATTTCGTTGCACCGACCAACACGAAAGTGCCTTTCGGCGGGGCGCTCGCCCAGATCGCGCAATCGTCGAGCGAGCTCGAAAGTTTCGTTCAGGTCGACTGGGCAAAACTCAATCCGCTGCGCGCCGGCTATATCGACCGGTTTAATCGGGAGGTCAAGGTCTGATGAGTTCAGTCGTGAGGACGGGGGCGCGGGGCAGCAGGCGCATTGCCGGCGACTGGCTGCTGACATTGCCGCTCAGCGTGTTCTTCCTGGCATTCGTCGCGGTGCCGCTCGCGTTGCTCGCCGCGATCAGCCTGCACAACGACGCCGCGATGACGCATGCCGGCCTGCATCAATACGCGCGTTTTTTCAGTGACAGCTACAACCGCGGCATCCTCTGGTCCACGCTGGGACTCGGCGTCTGGACGACCGCGTCGTGCATCGTACTGGGGTATCCGGTCGCGTGGCTGTATGTGAGCAGCGGTGCGCGCTGGCGGCGCCCGCTGCTGCTTTGCATCCTGTTGCCGCTCCTCACGAGCTCAGTTGTCCGCACCTTCGCGTGGGTCGTGATTCTGGGCAACGAGGGCCTCGTGAATCAGGTGCTCGCCGCGCTTGGTCTGATCGGCGCGCCGGTCAAGCTGCTCTACACGCCGACGGCCGTGGTGCTGTCGCTCGCGCAGATCGAACTGCCCCTGATGGTGTTGCCTTTGGCAACTGCGCTGAGCGCGATCGATCCGCGCCTTTCTGAAGCGTCGCACGCACTGGGGGCGAGTCCGTGGCGAACCTGGTGGCGGGTGACGTTGCCGCTCTCCGTACCCGGTCTTCTCAGCGGAACGCTCCTGGTCTTCACCCGAGCGGTCAGCGCGTTCGTCGTCCAGACGCTGGTCGGTGGCGGGCAATTAATGTACATGCCGTTCTATATCTATCAGCAGGCGATTCAGTCGCAGGATTATCCGTTTGCAGCCGCCATTGCAATGATCCTGCTCGTCAGCATTCTCGCGATGGTCACGCTGCTTAACTACGGTGGCCGCAAGACCAAGGGGTTTATTCATGGCTAACATTGCCGCGGCACGAGGCGCTCGCGCGGCAGGCATGTCGTTTCGCGCGACCATGTCGCTGATCGGCGGGGTGGGCGTATTGCTGCTCATGCTGCCGACGCTGATCGTGCTCGTCACCTCGTTCACATCGGGCTATTCGCTAAAGTTTCCGCCCCCGGGATTCTCGCTGCGCTGGTATGAGGCGCTCGTGTTCGATTCACCGGAAATAATCGATGCGCTGACGCTCAGTCTAAAACTCGCTGCGCTTGCAACCGCGATAGCGACGGTTCTTGCAGTAGGCGCCGCCGTTGCGCTCGCGCGTCGCCGGAGCCTGGCCGCGCGCGTAATGGATTCGTTTTTCATGGCGCCGCTGACCGTTCCGTCACTGGCGCTCGGACTCGGTATTCTCGTACTCTTCAATCTGGAAAGCGCGGGGTTGTCGTTCTACAGCCTGCTCGCGGGGCACATCGCTCTATGCGCGCCTTATATCCTTTACACAACGTCGGCCAGCTACGCGCAACTGGATCCTGCGTTGCTCGACAGTTCGCTGTGCCTTGGCGCATCGCCCATGCGAACCTTCCGTCGCGTGGTGCTGCCGGCTTTGTGGCCGGGAATCGCGTCGGGGGCGTTCATCGCGTTCATGAACTCGTTCGATAACGTCGCGTTGTCGCTGTTTCTCTCCGATGCCCGCTCGGAAGTTCTGCCCATCCGGCTGTGGCACATTATTGAAGACAGTCTGGACGTTCGTGCCGCCGCCGCCTCCGGTGTGCTCATTCTGGTCACGCTGGTGTCGATGCTGATTATGGAACGCGTGGCCGGACTATCCCGTCAATTTCGCTAGGCACGAGGAACCGCAACCATGACCGTCATCTTGTCGAACGTGCGTCTCCTGCATGGCGTCGAACAACAGTACCTGCCGGAGCTTTTCGACGTCGCGCTGGACGGCGAATGGATCGTCGCGATCGAGCCGGCCGGCACGTTGCCACGCGCCGAAGGCGACACCGTCGTGCCGCTGGACGGTTGCCTGCTGACGCCTGGTCTCATCAATGGCCATCAGCATTCGCACGAACATTTCCACAAGGGCCGGGTCGAGAACCTGCCGCTCGAACTATGGATGCATTATGTCCGCGCGCCAAGGCCGGTCCGGCTGACGCCCCGGCAGGTCTATCTGCGCACGCTGACAGGGGCGATTGAAGCGCTGCGCAGCGGGGCGACGACAGTCGTGGATGACTGCAACCTGGGTGGATCGATCGATCGCGACTCGCTCGACGCGATTTACCAGGCTTACGAAGACGCAGGCATTCGCGCGATGGTGGGCTTCTCGATGATGGACCGCCCGCTCGTCGACAGCTTCCCGTTCGTCGATGCGATCTTTCCACAGGAGCTACTGGCGCAGATGCGGGCGATACCGCGGCCAACCCCGGATGCGTGGTTCGCGTTCCTCGGCGAGGAAGTGCAGAACAGGCATCCGCAAACGAACCGCGTGGGTGTGCTGGTGGCGCCGTCGGCGCCGCAGCGCTGCACGCCCGAGTTTCTTGCGCGCTGCCGCGCGTTCGCCGACGAACACGCGTTGCCCGTGATCACGCATGTTCAGGAGACGCGCTTGCAGATCGTGACGGCGCAGGCGTTCTACGGCAAACCGATGGTGCAGTACCTCGACGAGCAGGGCTTCCTGAAGCCGGGAACATCGCTGATCCATGCGGTTTGGCTCTCCGACGACGAGATTGCCCGGATCGCTGCAAGCGGCGCGACCGTGCAACACAATCCATGGAGCAACCTGATGCTCGGTTCCGGCGTGCAGCCGACGCGCCAGTTGCTCGACGCCGGGGTGAACGTGAGCCTGGGTTCGGACGGCTGCTCGTCCACCGTGACCGGTAACATGCTTAACGTTGCGGGCTCGGCGGCTGCCTTGTCGAAGATCCGGGGCAACGATTACTCCCGCTGGCTGACGGCGGCCGAGGCGCTACGGGCCGGGACCATCGGGGGCGCCGGCGCGTTAGGCATGGCGGGTCAACTCGGCGTGATTGCGCCGGGTTATCGCGCGGACCTCGTGGCTTATCGGACCGACACCATCAATTTCTCGCCGCTTACCGATCCAGTGCGTCAGCTCGTGTATGCGGAACGGGGAACGTCGATCGACAGTGTGTTCGTCGCGGGACGCTGCGTCATGCGCAACGGCAGGCTGACGGATATCGACGAAGGCGCAATTCTTCGGGAAATCGCCGTTACTTACGACAACCTGAAAGCAGAATTCGATCTTGCGGATCAGTCGGTCGGGCCGTTGATCGCCCAGATGGAAAAGATATACGACCGCGCTTCGGCGTTGGAAGCGGGGTGGAAGACTCGCATGACGCGGCTTGATGAATAAGCGTTCATTCCGGTGACGGTTTTCCCGCTCGCGGCGCTATTACGCTTGAGCAGACGTTCTTCGGGGCAGGCACGTATTGGACAGCGTGCGAACGTGTTTCGGAAGCAAGCGCCGGATCGATCGTCTTCACCGGATGACTCGTGATTCGGATTCGCCGGCCGGTCCAGCACGACATCCGAAGTGGTGATATGGTGTCGAGCCTCCTGGCGATCAGCGTTTGACACGTGTCTGAGCCAGGTAGCACAAGTGACGTTGATGAAGCCGGCGACCGGCCCGTTAGGCGAGGCGCCCGCTTCGCATGTCATCGTCATGTCATGGTCATCGTCACCGGCATCTCCGATCGCTGGACGTCGTGGAAGATCGGACCGCGTCGCCTGTTAATCGATGAAAAACGGCTCTGGAAACAGGACTTCTTCTTTGACCCGGCCCGCACGCGACTGGACGTACGGCGC
>WNFJ01152357.1_pt1 | contig 10771 bp, 10 predicted proteins | sample 5400461 | NCBI WGS metagenome assembly WNFJ01 (sample SAMN13153349, study PRJNA577476) | soil metagenome | isolation source: 115 cm saprolite on Douglas fir-dominated hillslope | place: USA:California | collected 2013-09-17
AGAAGAGACTTCCGATGATGACAAAGACTCCAGTGACCGTCAGAAAATAGGCGTTGTTGAAGAAGGTGCCTAGGTCCGAGGATCCGGGCGCGCCGCGGACAACCCGATGCACGAGGCAGGCGGCCAGATACATGCCCATGACTTCCAGGAAAACCATCACGCTGTCCCGCAGCGTCCAACGCAACACGAGCGCGGCACCGAGCAGGACCAAATTCAACCCGGCATAGTAAGGAGAACTCGGCCCTTCGGTTTCAAATATCATCCACGAGATAAAAAAACTGGGGAGCGCGGGGAGGATGAGTCCCAGGAGCCGGTAATGTGCCGAGCCGAGAGGTGTTTTGACAAACCACCAGATGAACAACAGCAAAGACGAGCAGAGCAGCCGCAGCAGGAAGAAGTGCGCGGTCTTTTCGGGATAGACCAAAAAATCTAGAGCGACGCCTGCGGGCATGAAAACCAGCGCCAGCATGCAAGCGATGCGATAATTCTGAATGCGAACGCTCCGCTCGTGCTCGACAAATGCCAGGCGGATCGCTTCGCTTCTTTCGATGAGGTCAGTTGGCATCGTCCGGCTTGCGCACTTCGATGAAGTTGTTCACGCCGCTTGGCTCCGCTCTGATCCGGCAGGCCTCCGGCGGGGCACGGTGGGGATAGAGCGCCACGAGTTGTTTGTGGGTCCGATGAAACAAATGCCAGTCCACCGAATACTCCATCCACGTCCTGGACGGGTTAGACGGATCGATATTCGTGGCCACGAGCAGCCCGCCGGGCGCCAGAAGCTCGTAAAGAGCGTTTATCAACCGTTCGCACACGTGGTTGGCCAGGTAGTCAAACAGGCCCGCGCAATACACCACGTCGTATTTGGTCGGGGAAAGCATGGTGAGAGGCTTGGCCGTCTCCTTCAGGAATTGGGCGACGGATTTTTTTAGGAATGCAACCGGAGTGCGGCGCTGATGTTTTCGCTTCAGCTCGGCCAAGATCTTATCAGTGTGCATCAGGGTTTCGTCGTTGAAATCCAACAAAGTGAATTGCGCCTGCTGGCTCAAGTCCGAGCCGCTCAGGAAATTTTGGACTTCTACGGCGGGGCCGCAACCGACGCTAAAAACGCGCGCGGGCGGGCTTCGCTGAGCCACTCGCCAGGTTTCGACCACCAGCAACTCCGTTAGACGGGTGATCCGATTGCGATGAGCGAAAACGGGTGGGGTACTGAGGAAATAGGTGTTCAGCATCTTGGCAAAAATGGAGCTGCCCTCATATGGATCCCGCACCATCATATTCACCATTTCGTAATCGCCGGCGTAACTCAAGGGCTTATGGAAGGCACGGTACATGAAAGGGGCGCACAAAACCCACGGATGGAGTTGGCGCTTCACGTACGCTCCGTAGCTCGGTTGCAAATCGCCTGCAAGCTGCTGGCTGACGGCCTCGAAGCGCTCGAACAAGCCTTTAAACAGCGGCATGACCGGCTCCTCCAGGGCGTGGATGGCGCTGCGTTCGAATTGGAGGCGATCGCCCGTTGGCTGCGAGCGAACGCCCAATTCGACCTGTTCGAGCCAGCGTTGCACCTCCATGAGCATGAGCTGCATGTCCACCACCGCGATTTTGAACTCTGGGGCAATGTGGAACGCTTGCTGCGAAGCCTGCATAAAGGCCTCGAAGTCCATCCGAAGCCTTTTTTCGGGATTTTCCAGGGAAAAAAGGTTCACGTCCTGCCAGCCGCCATCCAGCGCTGCTTCTGCTGAAACGACGGTCGCGGTGCTCACCAGATTCGTGACCACCGCGCGGCCTGCATAAACGAGCTGGTTGTTGAGCAGAATCTGAAAATCCTGCAACACTTCCGAGCTTTGCAGGATGATATTCGGCGTGTACATCTCGAAGACCACCAGGTGACGCGTGAGTCGGAGAACGATGGCCCGGACTTCCAAGCCTTGGCTGGTTTGGAAGACGACCAAACTCTCGCTCGTGACGGAATTTTCCATATTCGCGTGCAATCTCTCGTTCAAGCACGACCCCAGTGCTTGATTCTCAGCAACGAGCCTCGTCTCTCCCTCTTTGATGAGAAAAAAGTCACAACCCAAGTCAACTTTTCCAGTGCGGATGTACCCGTGAAGCAAATCGGCCAGGCCGCTTGGAATGTTGCGAATAGGGTTTTACCGCAAACCAACCGCGCGCGCCTGCGAACGGTGCTTGTTGTAGCTCAAGACGAAACAAATTGTCGTATCCCCCTGCGGTCCTCTCAAAAACGGAGCGCGGTTTGGACGATCACCACCAGCGCGTCCGGGATGGGCGGGCGGGTGAAATCCGTTCTTCCGCCGGGATGCATCACCCATTGGATGCTCGGCTGGACAGTCCACCAGGCCGTCAGTTGGGCCTTGTAAGAGCCTTCAATCACGGCCTCGTAATCCGGTTTGGGCAACCCCGCCGCCGCGTACACATCGCTGATGTCGCGGCTGATTTCCAAATAGGACGCCGCGATTCCGAAGGTGTCCCAATCACGCCCGGGGATCAAGCCTTTATAGACCAACCCGCCGTCGATGCCGAATTGGGTCAAGTTGCGGTCCTTCGGCGCCCCGGCCACGCGGAAGAACCCAACCAAGCCTTGTTTGGCCGGATCGGCCTTGGTGGTTTCGCGATAGAGATATTGCTCCGCGAGGAAATAGAGACCGTAGTTGTTTGGATGGTCAACATAGGGTCCGGGCGAAAGACCGAAGGCTATCGAGGTCGCTGTCCGGACATCCAGGAAACTGCCGGTGTGAAAGTAGCCGCCCAGCTTGAAGTTGCCTTCGAGACCCTCCTCGTCCTTGGCCTGATTGAGCCGATACGTCGCCTCGAAATACGCCAGCGCTCCTTCCTCAGCGCTCAAATGGAAGCCCGTGCCCGACCAGCTCCGATCGGGGTTGCCGGCGTAAACGCCCGCCTGAACATACCATTTTTCACTCGGGTCAATTCGCAACCGCGCGCCCGGCGCGCCGTAGGGCGTGGAGGCCAGGGCGTGGTGGCGGGCGGGCAGGCCCGCAATATCATAGACGTTGAAGGCCAGCGTGGGATAAAAAAAGGTCTGGTTGAGAAAACTGATTGACGCCAGCGAATTGTAGAATTCGGGGAGGATGAAATCGCGGTCGATGGCCAGTTGCCCCACCTTCAGTGCCGCTTTGCCGCCCAAGAGCTTCTGTTCGTACCAGAGTTCCCACAGCCGGAGCGAGTCGGGGAAATCGAGCAGGCTGGTTTTATTCAGATCGCCCACGAAATGCTCGCCGAACGCGCGGCCGCTATGGAGATAAAGCCCCCCGGCGTGAAACTGGCCGCCTTTGTAACCCGCGAGCTTTTCAGAATCCAGATCAAGCGTCATCAAGAGCGCGCCTTCATAGACCGATCCTTGTTTGATGCCACCGCTGACATCCGTCGGCACGGCGTTGAAATAGACAAATTCGAAATCAACGCCGTTGCTGGACAGATTAGAGCGCAAGCCGCCCCAGGTTCCCAGCAGATAATCCTGTTCGGCAAAACGCATCAAGCCGGATTTCGGCGCCTCAGCCTGGGGTTGGCCGGTTTGGGCCTTGGCCGGAGTCCAGGAACAGATCATGGCCAGGCCGAGGTACAGTGCGGTACGATCCGATTTTGTCTTCATAATTGCTCCGCTTCATGGCGATACGGATTCGCGTTTTCCATGACTCGCGGAACCGAGTTTGAGTCAGTAAGCCTGTTTGCGCTTCACAGCAGTTAACATGCCCCGGAAGAGCAGGCCGAGGGTCAACCAGTAACTGCGGGTGATGTCGGCGGAAAGGAAGGCCAAATAGACATCATTTGAGGGCAAGCGGCTGTTGGAAGCGTAATAGAGGGGTTTCTCCCGGCCGCGGTACTTCGATTTGTGGAAGGACAGGCCCTTGAAGTTGTAAATGTCATTGCCGAACCGCTCGCTCGCCTTGAAGAAGAGCTTGGTGGCGAAGTCGTCGTTGAACTTCCCCCGTTCCAGTTTCACAAACGGAGCCAGGCACAAATTGAGCACTTCCTTGCCTTCGGTCCGAAATTTTTCCACGGCCTCCATGTGGACCGCCGTGGCCAGGCGGCCGTAGCGCTGCTCATCGCAGCGGGAGATGTTCGCCGAATAACCGACGACTTTGCCGTCGCGGTACATTGGGTCGTAGAACGCAAAGCCGATCACGCGACCCTCTTTGTCGTAGGCGACGAATTTGCGCACCTCTTCCTCCGCTTCGAACACCGGCCGGCGGGCGTAAATCCAGATTTCCCGGTCGTTGACTTTTTTCGTGCCGATCCATTTCGTAGTTACCGCCGCAAGCTGTTCTTTGTTGACCCTTTCGATCTCTTCCTCCCGGACCACAATCCCCTCGCGCTTGACCTCGTTGCGCGCCCGTTTAATCAGGTCGAGCTCCTTCCAATCACCCTTGGTGTTATACGTCTGAATCGGAATTTCCGGTTCGTATCCGATGCAATTGACTTTGAAACCCATCGCGCGCAAGGCTTCGGCGCAGGCCTCCGAAATGACGCCAAAGGCGGCGTGAGAATGCTGCGCGAGGAAGCCGCGGACAAGGGTCGGATAATCTTCGGGCGCGCAGACTGGATCGGACAACGCGATGCGTTTGATGTGGCGCGCGAACACCGGATGGTAAATCGACGTGTAGGCGATGTAGCCAGCCGTGTCGTCGATAAAGTATTCCATCCCCTCTTGCAGGGTGGCGTAGGAGAGGGCTTCCCGCCCGTGACGTCGAAGATAGGGGGAGAGCAGCGCCCATTTTTCTTGCCGATTTAGAGTTTTTGCCGCCTGCCCATCAATGATTGAAATAGCCATCGTTCGTCAACGGCTCGTCCGTCAACGACGACATCCAGCCGTTTAGGCCAGATTTTCAGAGGCCCAATCCGCCGTCAACGCAAATACCTTGTCCTTGTTCCGGTCGAGATGTCCGACGTGGCCATTGCCCGGTATGATGTGCAACTGCTTCTTGCAGGTCAGTCCGGCAAACAAGAGCCGGCCGGACTCCGGTGGATCCAGCTTGTCCTCTTCGCCCCACAAAACCAGCGTCGGAACCGAGATCTTGGAAATCCGCTTGAGAGTGTTGACAAAGAAGGCTTCGGCGGCGCCGGGGAAGGGGAACGACATGAACGCGGCCAACGCGCGCGGATCGGCTTGCAGCCGGCGGTCCACTTCCGGGTCGGAGGCCAGGTGAAAACCACCCGACATTTTCGCCAAGGGCACGCGCAAATCCTTTTTTGTTAAAAACTTTTTGATCCTCCCTAGCAGAACCAGGAATTTGAGGAACAGACTCAACGGCAAGGCCAGGGAGTTGCGCACGGTGGCATCCAGCGCCACGAGCGCCTTGAGCCTCGGCCGGACGACAAGCCAAATGCGCCGATGGCCTTGGAGTCCACCCGGGGGTGGGTCGCGAGGAAGTCCAGCGCGGCTTGAACATCCGCCACCCACTGGCGCATGTCCACGTAGAACCTTTCGCCTTCACTTTGACCGTGGCCATGCATGTCCAGTGCCAGCGCGGCCACGCCTCGCTCAGCCAGGTATTCGCATAGTTCGAAATAGTTCTCTTTGAATTCCCCCGCGCCGTGGCACACGATCAACGCGGGCGCGGCCCCGGAAGTCTCCGGCAGGAAGAGCACCCCGGCGAGCGACTCACCGAGCGAACGGACAACTACGTTTTCTCTGGAAAGTACATTCATTCTGGTCGGTTACACAGCTTTACCGATGCCAAACCCGGTCGAGGCCGTGGATTGCTCGATCCTGGGCTGCCCAGGACGGGACCGGAGGCCCAGTTTGATGGCTTAGCGGATCGCACTAAGCACAAATTGCCTGGCATGGGGATAATCATACCTGATCCGGCTTGGTTTGTCTGCTCCGTATTTATACGGTAAGGCAGGCTGAATTCGGAAGCCACCCACGGCGGCCGCAGGCCCGCCCGAGCGGGTCATCGGCCTGGCTGAAAACGAGCATCCTGTTCACCCGCCACGCGAAGTCTTTTTGATTGTCGGATTGCAATTCGCGGCTAACATCTGGGCCAGTCTTATGCACCACGGCATTCTCGCGGCAGGCTTGATACAAGTGAAGACGCCTGGCGCTGGTCTGATTGAGCGCCGGCTGGCCCGCGCTGATTTGTTTTTGCGGACATGAATTTACGAGGCTCTGCATCTGGCCGGCCAGCGGATTTGCCCAAGCGGTTGCGCCAGGTCCGCGATATGAAAACCGATCGAACTGCAAATCCTGAGCCGAGCCGGGAAGACCTCAGCGTGAGCGAAGTGGTCCGGGATTTCCTCACTACCGCGGTCCTCGCCATCGACGAGCAAAGGCGCATCAACCTCTTCAACCCCGCCGCGGAATCCCTCACGCTGCTTAAGGCGGAGGAGGTCCTAAACCGGCCGCTCGAGGTCTTGCCCCTGTCGTTGGCGGAAATAATCAACGAAACCCTCCTGAGCGGCAGAGCGATCATCGACCGCCAGATCGCGTTCCCGGCCAATAATCCAGGGGGTTGCGACGTCCGGGTGAGCACGTCGGTGGCTCGAACTTCGGCCGGAACCATCTCCGGTGTCGTCGCGGTGATGCACGACGTTAGCTCGGTCCAGCGGTTCGAGGAAGGCATGCGACAGTTCGACCGGCTGGCCAGCATTGGCACCCTCGCGGCGAGCATGGCGCATGAAATCAAGAACGCCCTGCAGGCCGTAAAAACCTTTGTCGATCTGCTGCTCCAAAAAGATCCCGCCGCGGAGCTGGCCCATACCGTGAGCCGCGAGCTGCGCCGCATCGATTCCATCGTCAGCCAGATGCTCAAATTCGCCGGCCCGGCCCGGCCCACCTTCGGTCCGATTCGGGTGCAGGAAGTCCTGGACCACTCGCTCCGGCTGATCCAACACCAGCTCGACGAACAAAAAATCAGCTTGCGCCGGTCTTTCCGCGCCGCGTCCGACCTGGTGCGGGGCGACGACTATCAACTGGAACAGGCCTTCCTCAATCTTTTTTTCAACGCGGTCGAAGCGACCGGGCCGAACGGGAAACTGAGCGTCGCCACCGACATCATCGGCGCTCCGGCCGGGACAAAAACCCGGCAGCTCCGCGTTACCATCAAGGATACGGGCGCGGGAATTCCGCCGGAAAACATGGGACGAATGTTTGAACCATTTTTCACGACCAAATCCAACGGGACCGGCCTGGGCTTGCCGATCACCCGCCGCATCATCCAGGAGCACAACGGCTCCATCGCCGTCGAAAGCAAACTCGATCGCGGAACCACATTCCGCGTGGTCCTGCCGCTGGCGGAGAAGCTCCATTGAGGAAGACCGGAGAGTTTTGCCCCGCTCCCCAGCCCTCCCGCAGGGAGAGGGAACACCGCATTCCGCGCGGCGACGAGCCGAGGGGCTCCGGATCGGCGAAAGCGCGGCGGGCGGTTCTCCCTCTCCTCGGGGAGAGGGCTGGGGTGAGGGGGAAGAAACGCTCCTCAAACCAGCGCGCCTTCGAACTGCCGATGAACTTGGCTACTCTGAGCGAAGGAAAACAAAGCCCCGCGCCAAGCAAAGCGCCGAGTCCCTGACAATTGCAAGCCGCCTTCCCCCTCACCCTGGCCCTCCCGCAGGGAGAGGGAACACCGCATTCCGCGCGGCGACGAGTCGAGAGGCTCTGGATTGGCGAAACCGCGGCGGGCGATTCTCCCTCTCCCCCTCGGCGAGGGAAAGGGAGAACGATTCGCCGAGCTCGAATGCCGCATGGCCATTTTGTCGTCTATCTTGCGGATTCATCGGTAAGTCCGCGGCCATTTATCATTTCATGTCCAGCATCCGCACCCTCGCAATCCTCAGCGACATTCATTACGCGAGCGCGGCCGAACGAGCGCGCGGCAACTTTTACCTGAGTGCGGTCTCCAATCCGGCCCGGCGCCTGGCCATCCGGCTGTATCGACATTGTTTTTGGCAGCGCGATCCGTTTGCCCATAATTATCTGCTCGACGAGTTTTTGACCCGCGCCGGGCGGAGCGATTCCGTCGTGGCCAACGGCGATTATTCGTGCGATTCCGCCTTCATCGGTGTCAGCGATGACGCGGCCTGCCAGAGCGCCCGGGAATGTTTGGACAAGTTGCGCCGGAAATTCCCGGCCAACTTTCACGCCGTTATCGGCGACCATGAGCTGGGGAAAAAACCTCTCGGAGCGGACGTCGGCGGCATGCGCCTGGCCAGTTTCCAGCGGGCGCAAAAGGAGCTTTCGTTGCCACCGCTTTGGCAGGTATCGATTGGCGACTATCTCCTCCTGGGGCTGGTGTCGAGCCTGGTCGCATTGCCGGTGTACGAAGAGGACGCGCTGCCCGCGGAACGGCCGGAATGGCGGCAGTTGCGGGCGCTGCACCTCGAGGAGCTTGGGCGCGCCTTTGATGCCCTGCAGCCCAGCCAGCGCGTCCTGCTCTTTTGTCACGACCCGACCGCGCTGCCGTTTTTGCTGGGTGAAGAGGCCGTGCGAAGGAAGGTGGGCCAAATCGAAAGGACCATCATTGGCCATCTGCATTCGCAACTCATCCTCTGGAAAAGCCGGGTCCTGTCGGGGATGCCCGTGGTGTCCTTTCTCGGCCACACGCCGCGGCGGCTGACTTCGGCGTTGCACCAGGCGCGGCACTGGAAGCCGTTCAAACTTCTGCTCTGTCCGTCGTTGGCTGGAATCGAACTGTTAAACGATGGCGGGTATTACACGGTCGATCTGGGTTCCGCCGCGGGCGGGCGGGCGCGCTTCCAGTTGCACCGCTTCAATTCCCGACGGCTTGCCAGGACGGACGACGCCGACCCGGACCATCAAGCGGGTGGCTGATAGATTGCAGGTGGATCCCGCGGGGCTGCGCTCTCGGTTCCAAGGGGTTAGGGATCAGGCGCAGAGTGGAAATAAATCCGGCGAGATTCTTTGGCAACCGGGGCTGGTCGAGGGGGCGCAAGCCCATCCGAGTAGAAACCGCCTTGAGGCCATGCACCCCTTTGAAAGCAGCACAATCTCACCGGCTGGAAGGGGTAAAGGTTTGTTCTCGCACGCCGAAGTACTAAGCAGTTGATTTGAATTTTGAATGAAAGTTGAAGTTGTTTTCCAGTTGGCGGACGCTTCGTGGCCCGCGTTGCTCGTCGCGCCGGCAGGGGACATCGTGGAAGCCAACGCCGCGGCGGCGGCCTTTTTCGGTGACCGCCTGGACGCCGGGCAATTCTCCGCTTTGGGGAATTGCGGCGGCGCAGTTGCGGACGTTTTGGGGCCTTGCCCACAATTCTCCGCAGTCCCAACGTTGCTGGAGTTTGTCGGCAAGGAAGGGGCGGTTGGGGTGTTTTCCACGGCCGTTGCGCCGCTTGAGTTTGGGTCCCAAAAGTATTTTCTTTTCCAACTGTTTCCGGTTCAAGCGGCCGCGCCGCCGCCGCCGGCCGGGAACAAAAGCCAGGGAGTCGAGGTCAACCTCACTCACAAGCAAAGATTGGATTGCGCGATGCAATTGACCCGCACGGTCGCGCTCGATTTCAACAACGCCCTGACCAGCATCATCGGGCACGCTTCGTACGTCCTCGGCCAGATGGAGACCAACCATCCGTGGCGTTTTTCGGTGGGGGAAGCGGAGAAGGCCGCCGAAAAGGCCGCGGAAATCGCGAAGGACCTCGCGGCGTTCAGCCTCGAGGAGAAGGACAAGCGCGCCCAGGTAGCGGGCAACCTGAACACGATCGTGCGCCGCGCGGTGCAACTCTTTGAAACGCCGGAGCAAAAGAATTTGATCTGGTCGCAGAAATTTGAGAGCCGCATTTTTACGGTCCATTTCGACGAGGCCAAGTTGCAGCAGGCCTTTGTAAAAATCCTGGAAAATTCGGTCGAAGCCATCGGCGCCGCCCAAAGAACCAACGGGCAAATCAGCGTTGAGACGCGCAACCAGGAGTACCACGAGCCGATGCAGGACGGCGCGGTCAATCTTGCCCCGGGCGCGTACGTCTGCGTGGAGATTACCGATGACGGTTGCGGCATTGATCCGGCGGCGATGCCCCGGATTTTCGAGCCGTTTTTCACCGACAAACCGGGACATCGCGGGCTGGGCCTGGCCTGGGTGTATGGCATCGTGACCAACCACGCCGGCGGCGTCGCGGTGGCCAGCCAGCCCGGCCAGGGGACCGCGGTGCGCATTTATTTGCCGGCCAGCAAGAAATTGGTCGAGGAGAAGTTCATTTTCCAACACGGCTTTTCCGGGCAGGGAACGATCCTCTTTGTGGACGACGAGGAAATGGTCGTGACCCTCGGCCGCATGCTGCTGAGAGCAGTGGCGAACAGGCGCTGGAACTCCTTGGCCAGAGCCGGGAGCCGATTGACCTGCTCATCACCGACATGGTGATGCCGCGGATGAACGGCCGCGAATTGATCGAGCGGGTCCGGGTGCTCTCGCCAGCGACGCGCGTGATTTGTTCCACGGCCTGCGTCCGGACGGTGAGTAGTTTTAAGGACCTGACTTATCTGGCCAAACCTTTCACCTGTCAGGATCTATTGGGCCGGGTGAAACACGTGCTGGAAGGGACCGAACACCTCGCGAAAGGGACGTGATTTGACTTGCGATCTGCCGCTGGATTACCTTCCGCCCGGTTTATGCAAATTGAAACTCTGAAAGCGTTTTGTGATTTGGCCGAAACCGAAAGTTTCACCAAGGCCGCGCAGATCAACCAAGTGACACAGTCGGCGGTCAGCCAGCAGATCAGTTCCATGGAGCGGATGTTCAAGTCGCTGCTGATCGAGCGGAGCAAGAAGAAATTCCGCCTGACGCGCGAGGGG
>WNFJ01261924.1_pt4 | contig 10771 bp, 16 predicted proteins | sample 5400461 | NCBI WGS metagenome assembly WNFJ01 (sample SAMN13153349, study PRJNA577476) | soil metagenome | isolation source: 115 cm saprolite on Douglas fir-dominated hillslope | place: USA:California | collected 2013-09-17
ACTGGCCCGAGCAGGTGCGCGCGCTGACCAACGGCGGCGTCGATGCGGCAGCCAATGCCGTACCATCCGGCTCCGCCGAGGTGGTGAAGGCCGTCCGGGACGGCGGCAGGCTCGCCACCATTACGGCGGACCTGCCGCCCGCCGAGCGGGACATCACGATGGCCGCGGTGCTGGTCGCTCCCGACGGCGGGCGGCTGCGCGGCCTGGTCCGGCTGCTCGATCAGGGTGCGCTCACGGTTTCCGTCGGCGAGTGGCTTCCCCTCGAGCAAGCCGCTGCCGCGCTGACGCAGGTCAGGCACGGTGCGCACGGAGCAGCCATCGTGCTGCGGCCCGCATGATACCGATGGTCGCATCCCGCGCCGCGGAAGGCCCTGGCTGCTGCCTTGGTAAGTGAGGTTCCTGGGCGAGCAAAGCTCCTGAGCAGGCCCTTTGACGCAACTAGACGGTTGCCATATTATGGCAACCGTTCGGTTGCTAAGAAGGGCAGGCACCACGATGAAGACTCCCTCGATCGTCACGCCGCAGGAGTGGGAGGCGGCGCGCCAGCAGTTGCTGGTGAAGGAGAAGGAGCTGACCCGCGCCCGGGACGCGCTGGCCGCGGAGCGTCGGCGGATGCCGTGGCTGCCAGTGGAGAAGGCCTATGAGTTCGACGGACCGCGGGGCAGGGCGAGCCTCCTCGAGGTGTTCGAGGGCCGTCGTCAGCTGATCATCTACCGCGCATTCTTCGAGCCCGGAGTGATCGGCTGGCCCGACCACGCGTGACACGGCTGTTCCATGATGGCCGATCAAGTCGCCCACCTCACCCACCTGAACGCCCGGGACACCACCTTCGCCTACGCCTCGCGTGCACCGCAGCCTGACATCGCGCGGCTGAAGAAGCGGATGGGCTGGACGATGCCCTGGTACACGATGACCGACGGGTTCGACGCCGACTTCGGCGTGGACGAGTGGCACGGCACGAACGTGTTCTTCCGCGACGGCGACCGTGTGTTCCGTACTTACTTCGTCAACAACCGCGGCGACGAGGCGCTGGGGAGCACCTGGAGCTACCTCGACATGACCCCGCTCGGACGGCAGGAGCTGTGGGAGGACTCCCCCGAGGGCTATCCGCAGACCGCGCCGTACGACTGGTGGAACTGGCACGACGAATACGACCATCCCGAGCTGGCACAGGGGCCGATGCGTGCCGCGGCCGGTCGCTAACCAGGCCAGGTTTGGTGTCACCACGGGCGGCCTGCGCCCGGACCAGCTGGGCGCAGTTCCTGTTCCCGCTGATCCTCACCACCGACATATCCACCCAGCCCGTCAGCGTGATCGTCGCAGCCCTGAACCAGCAGCGGGTGGTCCCGTTCACGCTGCTGATGGCCTGCGGCGTGATAGCCGCGGCGATCCCCGGCCTGCTCGCCCTGGCGCTCAACCGCTACATCGTCCAGGGCATCACCGCTGGATCGGTCAAGTAGCGCGGCCGCTGCGGTAAGGATGGGTGGCATGGGCGTGGATACGGTGATCAGTTCGGCGCGGGGCGTGCGGTGACGGCCCGGCTCACCCGCCGCCCGGGCGGTGCGGCCCGGCTGCGGGCCCTGCTGGAGTCCGGGCAGACGATCGTGGCACCCGGCGCGTTCGATCCGCTGGCCGCCCGGCTGGTGGAGGAAGCCGGGTTCCCGGCGGTGTACATGACCGGGTTCGGGACCTCTGCGGCGCTGCTCGGCCGGCCGGATGTTGGCTTGCTGACGATGACCGAGATGGCCGACAACGCCGCGCGGATCGCCGCGTGCGTGGACATTCCGCTGATCGCCGACGCCGACACCGGCTACGGCAACCCGCTCAACGTGATCCGCACCGTCGGGGCATACGAGGCGGCCGGCGCCGCCGGGATCCATATCGAGGACCAGGTCGCCCCCAAGAAGTGCGGGCACATGGAGGGCAAGCTCGTCATCCCCGCGGCCGAAATGGCAGCCAAGATCGCCGCCGCGACCGAGGCCCGCACCGACCCCGACTTCGTGATCATCGCCCGGACCGATGCGAGGGCCGTGGAAAGCCTGGAGCGAGCCTTGGCGCGAGCCCGGCGGTACCTGCAGGCAGGCGCCGACGTCCTGTTCATCGAGGCGCTGACCAGCGAGGCCGAAATCGCGCAGGCAGCCGATGCCTTTCCCGGCGTGCCGCTGCTGTTCAACTGGCTGGGCTACCGCATCGTCATCTTCCCGATCAGCACGCTGCTGGCGGCGACCGCCGCGATGCGGCGGATACTCCAGGAGATCGCGCAGGCCGGCACCCCCGCCGCCGCGCTTGGCGACCTGCCTGCCTTCGGCGAGTTCGTCGACTTCATCGGCCTGCCCGAAGTCCGCGCGGCCGAACAGCGGTACACCGCCTAGGGCGGCGTCCGTCCGGGAGTGCGGCCAGCGCCGCGGCGAGCCTGACGACGGCAATAGCCAGGCGGAACATGTATTTACCTGGCAGGCCGGTGCTCCGTCTTCGTGACAGCAATCCATGTCACAGAGCAAGACCACGGCCGGGCCGGACCCCCGGCCGTGCCAAGGGGGCGTACATGCCGGGGATAGTGTTCATCGCCGCGGCTGGGATCTTCGCGATGGGAATCGCGGTGGGGATCGTGGCCGTCGTCAGCTATGGCATCCGCCGGGAGCAGAAGCGCTTCAGGCGGGGGCGGCACAACCGCGACGAGCATGGCATTCCAGTCGGGCCGGAATGGCCGGAATGCTTCCTCACGGTGGAAGCCCTGGACGCGACGAGCCGGGCTGCCAGAGGATTGAACGGCCTGTACATCCGCCGCCAGCCCGCGGCAACCCCCGATGACGCCGACACCGACCTCGGCGTGCCGGTCTAGCTGACTTGTGCGGGACAGCGGTGAGCGGCAGGCTGCGCCCCCGCCGTAGTCGACTGACCTACCGCCACCAGCAACGACGCAACAAGCGCGCGCCCGCATGCGGCCCGGTGCGGCCAGGGCGACGTTAGAGGCTGAGCCAGTTCGTTGCCACGAAGGTGCCGCTGACCGTGCGGCAATGGATGCGGAACGAGCCAACCGGGACCGGCCGGATTGTGAAGAAGCCAACGTCATCGATGGGCTCTAGCTGAGCCGTTCCCGCCGGGGTAATCACTTCCACTTCTCCGGCCTCGGGCGGCACCAGCTGGCCCAGCAGCGCTTCGTCGCTGACCTCGATTTCGATCGTCAGCGCCGCCGCGGTGAAGGTGAGGGCACGCAACTGCGCCTGCTCGGCCCGCATCTGCCCGGCGAGCTGGGCCTCCTCCAGGGCCGAGTCGTAGACGAGTTCGGCAAGCTCGGCGTCGATGTCACGCCAGGCATAGGCGGCCTTGCCCGCCTCGATGAACTCACGGGGGACACGGTCGGCCGCCTGTCGCGCTTCAGCGAGCCTGGCCAGAAGTTCGTCGTCGTCCCAGGGCCTAGACATCGACCTCACCTCCACGACGCGCCTGTTCGGCTTCCAACAGGGCGGCGAGCGGAGGACTGCGGCGCATCTTGGCCAGACATCGGGCGCGACTCGGACCGATTCCTCCTACCGGAATCCCAAGCCTCTTGCTGATCTCGGCATACGGCACTGGTGGCTCTTGCATGAGCATCGACAACAGCTGTCGGCAGGGCAGGGGCAGCTCATCCAAGGCCAGACACAGCACACGGTTCCATTCCGCTGCGATGATCTCTTCCTCGATCTCTACAGACTCTGCCGCGGTGATCATCTCGTCGGCCAATCGTTCGTTGCGACGGTCAGCCTGACCATTTACCCGCAAAACCCGCAGGCATTCCCGCTGGGTGGTGGTGGCGAGCCAGCCCGGAAGAGCCGCGGGCTCGCGAAGAGCCGACAACTGCTCGACCAGGCGGAGCCACACGTTCTGGGCGACGTCATCGACGTCTGCGCGGTCTAGCCGGTAGCGGCGGCAGATCGACCACACCAGCGGCGCGTACCGTTCGACGATCTCGTCCCACGCGCGCTGGTCACCACCGGCGGCCCGGGTGACCAAGGCGGTAACCGTGGGATCGTCTCGCACGAATACACCTCTCGGCTGGCCTGCGCAGGACATATGGCGGAGCGCGATGGTACTCAGCCTAACTCTGCTTACTGCGGTCCGATATCGTCGATCGCCGCGGTGACCGCGGGATCCTTCCGGTCCGCCGGTGGAGTCAGCAGCCAGGCAACGGCCTTCTCCGCGGTGATGCCGACGGTTTCCATGAGATATGCAATCGCCCCGGAGACCGCCGCCGACGCGAACGAGGTCCCGCTCCAGGTCGCATATCCGCTCGCCTTGTAGATGCTGATGATGTCTTCGCCGGGCGCGATCAGGTCAACCCAGCTGGCCTTGGGGCTGAACTTGGCGGAGACGAACCGGCCCCCGTTACTGGTCCCGGCACCGACCGCGACGACATTCGCGCTGGGCTCATGCAGGGCCGCAGGCCAGATCTTCTTCTTGCTGGGCCCGTGGTTGCCGGCCGCGGCCACGACGACGACACCGTGCTTGTTCAGGACCTCGACGGCCCTTGTCAGCACCAGGGGCGGTTTGTCGTCGTCGGTAGCCGCACCGAAGGAGATGTTGAGCACGGTCACACCGGCGTCCGCGAACCTGGCCATCTTGGTGGCTACCCGCCACGACGACGTAGCGATGTCTTCTTCGTTGAGCACATGGTCGACGACGAGGGTCGCGTTGGGCGCCTGCGCCAGCACCACTCCCGCGATGAAGGTGGCGTGCGCCTCCTGGTCGGGAGGCCTCGCCGGAGCCTCCGACGCGAGCGTGCCGTGGCTGGCGAGGTACCGGCCAGCCAGGTCCGGGTGCGCGAAGAGCCGGGTGTCCAGGATGCCTACCCCCACTCCCTTGCCAGGCGGTTCCGTCCGCCTCGGCAGGGTGCCGCCGAGCGTGAGCTGGATACCTGGCTGGCCGCCTCCGACGTAGGGGGGGTTGCCGGCCGCAGTGTACGGCGAGTCGCCCCCGACGTAGGGCGTGGGGATACCCTCGCCGCCGCCGACGTACGGCGAGCCGACGACCGAGCCGACGATACGGTTCTTACCGATGATCAGCTCCTTGCCCTCGTCGCTAAAGGCGTCGCGAAGGTAGGAGATCAGCCGGTCAAGGTCGGACTTCCCGGGAGCGCCGAGGTACCCAGCCGGGACGTTGATGTTCTCCAGGGTGACCAGCGCGAGCCCGAGCGTATGGTTCTTGCTGACGCTGCTCCACGACACCTGGATCGACTGGAGTATCCCCAGGGTCTCGTCAACCTGCTTCAGATCGACGACGAGCTGATTCTCGTGAGCCTCGGTGCGGATCCTTGGCTGGCCGTTAGGCATGGCTCGTCCCTCCTCACAATGACCCTCTGACCAAACAGAGGCGAGCAGGCGCGGGTTTGATACATCCACGCTGCCCGGGGGGATGTCGATGGGCAGGTTCCGTGCGAGACTGCGGACGTGAACGCGGGGGAACAAGTCACCGAATTTCTGCGGCTGGCCGAGGCTGACCCGCGAAGAACGATCGCCCTCGCCACGCCAGTGACGCGGCAGGCGCACGCTCGGCGGGATTACGCCGCCGAGTCCGTCGCCGAGCGCGCCATCGGGATCGCAGCCATGCACCTGGCCGACCTCGACGCCTCGGTACACCACCTCCGCTCCGCGATCAGGCTGGCCGATCGTGCTGGATCAGCCGACCAGGCCGCGGAGGCGCGGATAAGGCTGGCGTTCGTGCTGAGCATCCGCGGCCGGCCGCGTCAGGGCATGCGCGAGATCGACGCCGCGCTGGCCGACCTGCACGGCCCGGCCCGGGCCAGGGCAGAAGCACAGCGCGCCGCGATCCTCCTTCATCTCGGGGAGTTCGACGACGCGCTCATCGGCTACCGCGCGGCCGTGCCCGCGCTGCGCCGGGCGAGGGATCACCTCTGGCTGCAGCGGGTGCTGACCAACCGTGCGATCGGGCACGGATACCGCCAGCAGTTCGCCGCCGCCGAAGCGGATCTGGATGAGGCCGAGGGCCTGTGTCAGAAGCTTGACCTGGATCTATCGCTGGCCATCGTGCACGCCACCCTCGGCTGGGTCCGTGCGGTGCAAGGTGACGTGCCGAGCGCCCTGCACTACTTCGACCTGGCCGAACGCCGTTACCGCGCCCTCGACACCCACCAGCTCGGCTGGCTGCTCAACGACCGCAGCGAGCTGCTCATGTCCGTCCACCTGGTGGCAGAGGCACGCGAGGCGGCGGAGGAAGCCGTCGCGGAACTCGAACGAACGAACCGCCGCATCGCCGTGCCCGAGGTGCGCCTGCTCGTCGCGCAGGCCGCGGCGCTGGTCGGTGAACCCGCCCTGGCGCTTGATCAGGCCTACCGGGCCATGCGGGAGTTCAACCGCCAGCAACGTCCCCGCTTTGCGGCACGGGCCAGGTTCGTCGTGCTCCGGTCCCGGCTGGCCGGGGACGACCGGGCGCATGTCGCGGTGGCGCAGCTCGAACGGGCCGCGGCGGACCTCAGCGCGGGCGGGTGGCCGGTGATGGCCCTGGAGGCCCGCCTGATGGCGGGCCAGCTCGCCCCTGAACGCGGCTGGACCAGCCGGGGACGCCAGCAGCTGCAGCCCGTGCCTGGTACTGCGAGGCCCTGGTGCGCCGCGCCGACGGAAACCGCCGCAGCGCGAAGATCGCGATCGGCACCGCGGTACGGCTCCTCGACGAGCATCGGGCCAGCCTCGGGGCGATCGACCTGCGCGCCTACGCGTCCGGCCACCGCGCCGAGGCCACGGCCCTCGGGCTGCGCATGGCGCTCGAAGACGGTCAGGCCGCCCGGGTGCTCGAGTGGGCGGAGCGCAGCAGAGCCAGTCATCTGTTGTTGCCGCCGGTGCGCCCACCCCATGATCCCGAGCTCGCCCGGGCCCTCAGTGAACTCCGGGCCGTGGTCGCTGAGGTCTCGGAGCACCGCCGGGCAGGCCGCAGCAGCGCCAAGTTCGTTCGACGGCAGATCTCGCTGGAACGGGAGATCCGCGATCACCGGCGCCACCAGCGGAACGAAGAACCCTTCCAGCCCACGGCGCCAGTGCCCGCGCCGGTCCTGTCGGCCGGGCTGGACGGTTCCGCGCTGGTCGAGTTCATCCACCTTGATGGCCAGCTCTACGCGGTTACGGTCGTCGGCGGGCGGGTCCGGTTGCGGCACCTGCAGCCGCTGGCGGTCATCCGGGATCTCATCGAGCGCGTGCCGTTCGCCCTGCACCGGCTCGCCCGGCACAGGGGGGACGCAGCCGACCAGTCGGCCGCCCATGCCCTGCTGCGGCACGCGGCGCTGCGCCTGGACGAAGCCCTCTTCGGCCCGCTCGCCGGCGAGCTCGGCGACCGGGACCTGGTGGTGATCCCGACCGGGCCGCTGCAGTCGATGCCCTGGTCGATTCTGCCGTTCTGCGGCGGCCGCTCGGTCACGGTGTCACCCTCGGCCGCGCTATGGTTCGCCGGCCGCGGCCCTCGCGAGACCGCCGGGCACATCGTTGTGGCCGCGGGACCTGGCCTGCCCGGCGCCCACGCCGAGGCGCAGGCCGTGGCCGCGATCTACCAGACGACGCCGCTCGCGAACACCACGGCAAGCGTGCAGGCGGTCACGGCCGCGCTCGACGGGGCGGACGTCGCACACCTGGCGGCGCACGGGCACCTGCACCTTCACAACCCGCTGTTCTCCTCGCTCCGGTTCGCCGACGGCCCGCTGACCGTCTACGACCTGGAACGGGTGCACCGGCCGCCCCAGCTGGTCGTCCTCGCGGCGTGTGACATCGGGCGCCCCATTGTCCCGGCGGGCGATGAGCTGCTGGGCCTCAGCGCGGCGTTTATCGCGCAGGGCACCCGCCAGATCATCGCGTCGGTCACCGCGATACCCGATACCCAGGCCACCCACCTCATGATCGCCTTCCACCAGGCACTGACCGCGGGGGTTCCGGCCGCCACCGCCCTGGCGCAGACCCAGCAGAAACTCGCCTCCGAGGATGCGGCAACGATGGCGACGGCGGCCGCGTTCGTCTGCATCGCTGGCGAGTACACCTTGGCCGCCGCCGCCTGATTGGCTGCCCGGCCTAGGTGCGGGCATGGCCAGCCGGCCGCGATTTCATCAGTCCGCTGCCGAGCGGAGCCGGAAGACCTTCCGGGCTACCCAGCGCACCCGCCGATCGGGCCGCCGGGCCTGCCGGGACGCCTTGGCCAGCGCGGCTGCCCGCAGCACCTGCTGCTGCTCCGCGCGGACCTCGCGATGCCGTTGCCTGGCGAGATCGCTGACGAGATACGAGCGCATGTCATTCACCTCCCTGCTGTGCATTGATCGGAGGCCCGGGCCGTCCGGGCCGGACGTCCGAGGGCGCGCAGGTAGTCAGGTTCCATTGCTGTGGTGTGCCTGCGGCCTGCGCCGATGGGTAATTTCGCTGCTGGTTACGCGGATATCGGCCGGGTCACCGCTGTGAGCCGCGGCCGGTAGAAATCACCGTGACAAGAGTGGTCCGCGGATGCCGGGCGCGATCTCGGCCGGCTCGATCGTGGTGACTTGGGCCAAGTTCGCAGCCGCATGAGGAACCGCCGGATTGGGCGTTGCCATCGCCATGACGGGCACCTCCTCGCCGCTTACCGATGTGGCCTGGTACAGATACAGAGCAGGGCGCGGCCGTCTTGATACGTCCCCCGGTGGCAGAAAGCTCGTACCGGCATGGCCGTCGGCCATGCCGGTACGAGTGTGATCGTTGTCAGCGAGGTGGCAGCAGCAGCGGAAGCCGCCCGTCGGTGGCCGCGGCAACGACCGAGCACGCTCCGAGCTCGTGGTAGGCGTCGAACTCGGCGCCGTCGTAGAGCTGCTGCATCGTGGGGTCACAGGGATAGGTCGAGTGCCCCGCGGCGTAGGCGCGGACGTCCCACGGGGCCCCATCCCACCAGCCCAGCTTGCAGACCCAGATGTTCCCGCTCATGGACTGCGGATGCTCCGCGGTCTGGTGGCCGTTCGTGGCCTGGGGGCTGTCCGTCGCCTGTCCGTTGGCCGTCTGGCCGCTCGCGGTCTGGGGGCTGTCCGCCGTTCGGCCGTTCCCGGCCGGGGGGCTGTGCGCCGCCTGGCCGTTCGCGGCCTGGTGCCCGTTCGCAGTCGGGAAGCCACCTGGAGAAACGTGCCGCGCGCCCATGGCCGTACCACCTGGCTCTTGACCAGCGCAGGAACCGCGCCATGCCCGTCGCCGTGAATCATCGTGGTGGGATCGAGAGTGATGTCCACCTCAGCGTCCGCCCTGGCGAGCCGCATGGCTCCGCCCAGGGTGAACCACGAGTGCGGGGAGTCACCGCTGGCGTCGAGCACGACAACGTTCTTCGCGCTGCGGCGCAGCGCCTCCACCAGGCCGAGGTTGTCGTAGTGACCGCCATCGGTCACGTTGATCCAGGTAGCACGGTAGCTGGTGTGCCCGGCGGCCTCCGCCCAGAGCAGTCCTAGCGTGGGCTGCATCACCCGCCAGCACACCGCGGCCTGCAGCCGGCCAAGGATGCGCGACGGGCCCCCCTCGCCCTCGGTGCTGTCTTCCCGGAGCTTGAGCACATGCGCCCACAGCTCATCCTCACGCTCCTGCTGCTTGTCAGGGTTACGGCGCCAGAGCGGGTGCGGCAGTGCATACCAGAGCAGCAGCAGCCAGACCCGCCGTGCCCGCGAGCGGTGCTGCGGGTGTGTCCGCACGTACGTCCTGGCCCGGGACACCACGGTCGGGTGCGGCATCCAGACACCGAGGCGCAGGTTCGTCAGCGTGAGCATGATCCGGGACGCACCGCGGGTCGCCGAGCCCATCAAGGGTGAGAAGGCGGCGCCGCTGATCGCGACGATGTCGAAGAGCGTGAACCGGGTGTGGCCGAGGAGGTGCTCATAGTCGGTGGTAGGGACCTTGACGTCCTGCTCGCCGCAACTCGGATCGCCGCGCAGCGTCACATTCTCCGGGTCGAATGCCAGGCAGAATCCGCCGCGGCCCGGCGGGACCGCGCGGTCGGCGTTGATATTAGCGGTGGGCCGCCGTGATCGTTCCGCAGCTGGGACAGCCGGGTCTGGGCGGCCTCGGCGAACAGCCGCTGACGGGTAGCCGCCTGCTTGGCTTTCGCCGCTTCCCGGGTGACCGCATAGGCGTCGGCAAGCCGCCACCGGTAGACATCGTGCAGTGAGGTGCGGTTGACATCCGCCACGGCACGCGTCAGGAGCACGATGCCGACCGCAATAAGAACGGGCAGGAGCTGGTCAAGTGAGTACCCCACCCTGGCCGCGTTGCCGACCCAGAGCAAGGTGGCGAAGGCCCCCACGCCGACGATCACGATGCTGGCGAGCCAGGGCGTCAGCTTGCTGCGAGCCCAGCTGGCCAGCTGCCCGAAAAGGCCCGAGGGTGAGCCGGTCGCCGCGGCCGGCTGGCTCAGCTTCGCGAGTTGCTTCTGGCTGGACCGCGCCCCCGCCACCATGGCCGTTATCAGGCCACCGAGTGTCGCCAGCGACCACTGCCGCGGCCGGCCGAACCCGAAGAAATGCACCACGGTGCCTAGCGCGCCGGTGCTGTCGTACAGCCATGCGATGGCCGGCGGCACAGCGAGCATCAGCACCGCAATGCCTGCCGTAGCGGCCGCGGTCCAGCCAACCCAGCGCGCACGGCGCGCGCCGCGGCCTGGACTGCCCGACACCAGCGTGATCCACCAGTAAAGGAACAGCGCCAGAGTGATCCCTGCCGCGATGACCGGAGCAAGCCACCAGGTCCACGCGGTCACCGATGCCGTCGCCTTGCCGCCGGGCCAGGTCAGCACGCCCTGC
>WNFJ01343494.1_pt2 | contig 10771 bp, 12 predicted proteins | sample 5400461 | NCBI WGS metagenome assembly WNFJ01 (sample SAMN13153349, study PRJNA577476) | soil metagenome | isolation source: 115 cm saprolite on Douglas fir-dominated hillslope | place: USA:California | collected 2013-09-17
CGGGGAAGCGCTCCTGGCCCGGTCCTTCGATGAAATCCCTGGTTTGCACCGAGGCAATGTAACGAGGCCGCAGCAAGGGCCGGAGATGTTCGGCCAGGTAGACAATCAGCCGGCTGTGGACATCGGGCCACAGGAACGGTGCTTCCAGATAGGGATCCATGCCGGGAAAAATCATGGGTTCCTCGGTTAAGGTTCATTCCTTATGATAATAAGAATAATTGGTGGAAGGAAGCAAAGCCAATATTGTTCATCGGGAGTACGCGAGGATGCCGAAGCGTGTCGTTTTAGCCATGAGCGGCGGAGTGGACAGCTCCGTGGCCGCGTTCCTGCTCAAAAAGCAGGGCTACGAGGTCATCGGCCTGTTCATGCGCACCGGGGTGCATGGTCATGAAGATGATGCTCCGGCGCACAAGAAGGGCTGCTGTAGCGCGGTGGATGCCGGCGATGCCCGCCGCGTTGCCGATCGGCTCGACATCCCCTTCTATGCCCTGGATTTCGAGGACGATTTCCAGCGCATCATGGATTATTTTGCCGACGAATATCTTGCCGGCCGCACCCCCAATCCCTGCGTGGTGTGCAATAACTGGCTCAAGTTCGGCAAGCTGTGGTCGTACGGCAAGCAACTCGGCGCCGATTTCGTGGCCACCGGCCATTATGCCCAGGTATTCCAGGGCGCGGGCGGGCCGGAGCTACTGCGCGGCGCCGATCCGGCCAAAGACCAGTCCTACGTTCTTTTCGGCCTGCGGCGTTCTCTTTTGTCCCACTTGCTCTTTCCCATCGGCAGTTATGCGAAGGGGCCCGCGACCTGGGGCTGAGCGTGGCCGACAAGCCGGATAGCGTTGAAATCTGCTTCGTCCCCCAGAACGATCATGCCTCTTTCATCCGCCGGCGCCGGCCGGACCTGCACACGGCCGGCCATTTTGTCGATACCGCCGGCAATGTCCTGGCCGAGCACGACGGCATCGAGCAATACACTATCGGCCAGCGGAAGGGCCTGAAATATGCCGCCGGCTCGCGCCGCTATGTTCTCCAGATTGTGCCACAGAGTAACACCGTGGTCCTGGGCGACCGCGAAGAATTGCTAGCTTCCACGCTGATTGCTTCAAGGGTGAACTGGCTGATCGAGCCGCCGCAAGAGCCGCTGGCCTGTTCGGCCAAGATTCGCTATCGGCACCAGGCGGCAACGGCGACCGTGATTCCACTCGAAGGAGAGGGTGCGCGGGTGGAGTTCAACGAACCGCAGAGCGCCATCACGCCGGGACAAGCAGTGGTTTTTTACAACGGCGAGCGCGTGCTGGGGGGCGGCTGGATTGAACGAGCAGATTAATCAATAGGGTAACCATGAAAAATATCAAAGTAATCGTTGAAAAACACCGCGACGGGTATGTCGCCTATCCCTTGGGCATGAAAGGAATTGTCGTCGGCGAAGGCGACACTTACGAAGAGGCCTTGGCAGACGTGAAATCAGCCATTCGCTTCCACGTGAAAACATTCGGGAAAAAGGTGTTGAACCAGGAAACCCCAGTCCTGGATGCTTTTGTTGCCGAAGCCGAGGTGTCTATTTAGCCGATGGCCAAATTCCCTATCGATGTGCCCAAAAGGAAAGTAATCAAAACCCTTGAACTGCTCGGGTTTCGTTTGGTTCGCGAGCGCGAGCACATTTCCATGATTCGGGAAAACGTTGACGGTTCACAAACTCCACTTACCTTGCCAAATCATCCGCACATCAAAGATTCAACCTTGCGAACAATTTGCACGCAGGCCCAAATTTCCCGAAAGGATTTCCTGAAAGCATTCCAACAAGTCTGAAATCATGCGGGTCTCAGAAATTCCCAATCCAAACAACCGTTTCCCTTGTAAACCAGAGCCACCCGTGCGTTCGGGACCGCATTCTCGAGAGAGAGAAAAACGCGCACCATCATGTCTTTCCAGAACCTGTCAGCATTCGGTTGGCGTAGAAAAACGATTCGGGAATCGCGGGGATTACTATGCACACCGGCAAATATGAGGACATCCTTGAAATAATCCGCAATTTCGAAAAGGGTATCCTTGGATCCTTCCGATGATACGACTGTGATTAAAATATGTGAGTCAATTATACAAATCTGGCGAACCAATTCTTGAACCTTGGATGCGTCCTCTCCAGAAGAACAACGGATGTCAAATACAAGAAAGAGAGGATCATCGCGCATTGGCTGAACCTCCGATTTCAAATGTTCTTCGATTGCGGTTATACTATCACCCCTAATTCTTTGCCGACTTCGGTGAACGCCGCGGTCGCCCGATCCAATTGTTCCGGGGTGTGCGCCGCCGAAAGCTGGATGCGAATGCGGGCTTGGCCTTGCGGCACCACGGGATAGCTGAAACCGATCACGTAGATGCCTTTTTCCAGAAGCTTGTCGGCCATGCGGCTGGCAAGGGCGGCGTCGCCCAGCATTACGGGCAGGATGGGGTGCTCGCCCGGCTTGAGGGCGAAACCGGCGGCGGTGAGGGAGGCGCGGAGGCGGCGGGCGTTGGAATGCAGGCGATCGCGCAGGTCGCTCGAGCCGGCCACCAGCTCCAGGGCTTTGAGGGCGGCCATCACGATCGGCGGCGGCAGGGCGTTCGAGAACAGGTAGGGCCGCGAACGCTGTCGCAAGTAATCCACGATCTCGGCGCCGGCACAGGTGAAGCCCCCCGCCGCCCCACCCAGGGTCTTGCCCAGCGTGCTGGTAATGATGTCCACGCGCGCAAGGACGCCCTGGTGCTCCGCGGTCCCCCTTCCTCCCGGACCGAGGATGCCGGTGGCATGGCTGTCGTCCACCATGACGGCGGCGTCGTAGCGGTCGGCCAGGTCGCAAATAGCGCGCAGGGGCGCCAGGGCGCCGTCCATCGAAAAGACGCCGTCCGTGGCAATGAGCCGCAGCCTGCTGTCCCTTGCCTCCTTCAGGCCTTTCTCCAGATCGGCCATGTCGCAGTTCTTGTAGCGGTAGCGTTTGGCCTTGCACAGGCGGATGCCGTCGATGATGCTGGCGTGGTTGAGCTCGTCACTCAGGATGGTATCATCCTCGGCAAGGATGGTTTCAAAAAGCCCGCCGTTGGCGTCCCAGCAAGAGCTGTAGAGGATGGCATCATCCTTGCCGAGGAAGCGTGCCACGCCGGCTTCGAGCTTTTTGTGCAGGTCTTGGGTGCCGCAGATGAAACGGACGGAAGCCATGCCGTAGCCGTAGAGGCGCAGCCCTTCGTGGGCGGCCTCAACGATGGCGGGATGATTGGCCAGGCCGAGGTAATTGTTGGCACAGAAGTTGATGACCTCACGCTCGCCGACGCGGATGGCCGACCCCTGCGGTCCCTGAAGCTGGCGCTCGCGCTTGTACAGGCCGCGGCCACGCAGGTCGTCCAGTTGCGGGCGGAGAAATTCACGCAGGTGGTTATCGCTCATTATTCATCTCCCATCAATCAGGGTGAGGAGCGTTAGCAGCAGAGCCCGTTAAAAATCTTTGTTTTTTTCAGAGCCCGGAGCGTAAGCGACTTCCTCCCCATCGCTTACGCTCCGGGCTCTGATACATGGGAAGGTCACTGACAGTGCCATCGGCAATCTAAAATTTCACCTGGGGCGCCTGGCGGACGGCAGCGGCTTCGGCGGCATCGAGCTGGAAGAATTCCGCTTGCCGGAAACCGAACATGCCCGCCAGGATATTCGATGGGAAGCGCAGGAGAGCGCCGTTGTACTGGCTGACGACATCGTTGTAGTGCTGGCGGGCGAAACCGATGCGGTTCTCGGTGGAGGACAATTCTTCCTGCAAGCCCAGGAAATTCTGATTGGCTTTCAAGTCGGGATAGGACTCGGAAAGTGCGAACAGGCTTTTCAGAGTGCCGCTGAGGACGTTTTCCGCGGCGGCCTGCTGGGCCACGCCCTGGGCGCTCATGGCCAGGTTGCGGGCCTGGACCACCTTCTCCAGCGTATCTTTCTCGTGGCCGGCGTAGCCCTTGACGGTTTCCACCAGGTTGGGAATCAGATCGTAGCGGCGCTTGAGCTGCACGTCGATCTGCGACCAGGCATTTTGCGTCTCGACCCGTTTATTGATCAAGCCGTTGTAAATGGCGACGACAATTAATACCAACAGGCCCACAACCACCAGGACTACGATCAACCAGGGTTCCATGGTTTGCTGCCTTTCTGAACAAGGTTCCACAAACTCCCCGCAAGGGGACGGTCTTTTATTCGCACCGGGGAACGGGGGATTTGATGGGAAATAGTATAGGGGAGAGGGCGTATTTTTCGAGACAGGATTCGATTAGCGGAGTGCCGAGGGCGAACGGTCGATTTCCGCTCCCCCATGAACGGCAAAAAAAATCATGCGTGTTTCTTGTCCGGCTGGGGCAGGATGAAATGAGGCCTTACCGGCCTGGAGGGGGAGTCGCGGCGGATGGTGTCGCCGGTTTCCAGGCGTACAAAGGGCAAGAGCGTCGGGCCGTTCTGTTCCGGGATGGCTCTGCGCTTGCGCTCCTGCTCGACGCGCAGGCAATGGAAATGGAAATCACTCCACAGCTTGCTGAAACGGGCATCGCGGGCATGGCGGAAACGGGCCGAGCGCAAGATTTCCCTGGCTTCCTCCGGATTCTCTTGCTGCAGACCCTCCACCACCTGGCTGATCAGATGGAAATCGTCCGGCGCCAGGGCCAAAGCCCGACGCAGGCTGGCCAACCCTTCGCCGCTGTATCCCAGATCAAGGGCCAGCAAACCCAGGGCGCACAAATAGTCAGGCTTTTCCGGATCGAAACGGACCGCCTGGCGATAATGGCTCAGGGCTTTTTCCGGATCGCAGCGGTCATCGGCTTCGATGGCGCCGGCGAGAAGGAAGTGGTAGTGGGGATTATCCGGCTGTTGCGTCAAGGCGGCGGTGAGGTTTCGGCGGGCGCGGGCATAGTGACGGCGGCCCAGGTGAATCTCGGCCAGGCGCTGTTGAGCTTCTTCGGCAATGGCGGCGGGCAAGTCGCGCAGGCGAATCAGCTTGCTCCAGGCGTTTGCCGCCTCGGGAACCAGCCCGCGTTGCTGATATTTTCTACCTTGTGCCGCCAGATGCTCCACCAGATTGAGCGTCCTGCTCATGGTTGCCTCCTTGCGGATGCGGTCCAGCTGGAATCGGCCAGGTGGATTATAACCAAGGGCCCAATCCCCACAAGATCAAAATGATTGTGCCCATTGTGCTTGCGCTTAGCGTTCGGATAATCTGCTCCGAATGCTCGAACGACAAACGTCTCGGGGGAAGCGGGGTTATATCTTTCGGACGTAATCCTCTTTGGCGGGCCGCAAGATGGGGGATTCCCAGAGCATGGCGATGAGGAGGAAGCCGGCGAGAAGGCCGAGGGTGACCATGCCGTCTGCGTGGACAAAGGCCGCCACCAGGCCGCTGAGGCCCAGGCCCAGCAGGGTGCCCACGAAGAGCCTTCGGCCCCACCAGGCGCGGGCGTCCTCGCCGCGGGCCCAGCAAATGCTCCAGCCGCCCACCATCAGCCCGACAATGGCGAGAATCCACAGCCAGAATTCGAGATGGTCCATTACCAATCCTTGGGCGGCAAGGGAGCGGCGGGGTTTATCCCCGTGCCCTCAATAGCCCAGCGGAAGAGGAAAGTAAATAGCGGACGGTTGACAACCTCCTTCACGACGTGTTAATTTCAATGGTGGAGTAAAGGAAGGGATTCTGGTAAGGCGGGGGAAACCCATCATAGGCCAATCGGCCCGGCATCTTCCAGCCGCGCTTCAAAAGGGGAGACGATACCATGGCGGCGCCAAGACCAGGGGTGTGGGGTATTGATCTGGGACAATGCGCTCTCAAGGCCATTCGCCTGGAGAACGTGGACGGCCAGGTGACGGCCACCGCCTTTGATTACATCGAGCATCCCAAGATCCTCAGCCAGCCGGACGCCGATCCGGACCAGTTGACGCGCGAAGCCCTGGAATTATTCCTGTCGCGCAACAAGGTCAAGGGAGACATGGTGGTAATCAGCGTGCCCGGCCAGAGCGGCCTGGCGCGCTTCGTCAAGCTGCCTCCCGTCGAAGAAAAGAAAGTCGCCGACATCGTCAAGTTCGAGGCCAAGCAGCAAATTCCTTTTCCCCTGGAAGAAGTGGTCTGGGATTTCCAGAAGATCGGCTCGGGCATGGTGACGGACGGCTTCGCCCTGGAAACCGAGATCGGCCTGTTCGCCATGAAGCGCGACATGGTCAACCGCTATTTGCAGCACTTCAAGGATGTCAACATCGACGTGCACATCGTGCAGATGGCGCCCCTGGCCCTGTGCAACTGCGTCTCCTACGACCTACTGGGCAAGGAGATCACACCGGCGGAAGAAGCCGCCTCGGACAAGAAATGCGTGGTCGGCCTGGACATCGGCACCGATAACTCCAACCTGGTAATCACGGATGGCGAGAAGATCATCTGGCAGCGGCCGATTCCGCTGGGCGGAAACCATTTCACCCGTGCCCTGACCAAGGACCTGAAGCTGACCTTCGCCAAGGCCGAGCACCTCAAGCGCAATGCCGTCAAGTCTCCGGACCTGAGGAAAATCCTCAGCGCTCTCAAGACCGTGCTCAACGATTTTGTGGGCGAGGTGCAGCGCTCGCTGGGCTATTTCACGAACACGCACCGGGAGGCACAGATCCAGTACATGGTGGGCATGGGCAACGCCTTCCGGCTTCCCGGCTTGCAGAAGTTTTTGCAGGAAAAGCTCCAGCTGGAGGTGCGCAAGCTGGCCAAGCTGGAACGGCTCACGGGCGACGACGTGGTGGCAGCGCCCCAGTTCACGGAAAATATCCTGAGCTTCGGGGTGGGCTATGGCCTGGCCCTGCAAGGCCTGGGCTTGCCGCGCCTGCAAACCAACCTGTTGCCCTACGACATCCGGGTGGAGCGGCTGGTGCGCGCCAAGAAGCCGTGGGCCGCCGCCGCCGCCGCCGTTCTGATACTCGGAGCGGCCGGATTGACCTTCGCCCGCAGCATCGAAGCCCGCGCCCTGGACCCCAAAAATCCGGCGGTAATAAAGGCCAACGACTTGGCCAAGAATGTCAAAAGCACCCTGGGCGGCTACGTCGCCAAATTCAATGATGCGGAAACCAGGTACAACGAAAGCATCAAATCCATCCAGCGGATCGGCTCGGGGGTGGGTTATCGCATGAACTGGAACTTGCTCTTGCAATACGTCAACATGGCCCTGCCCCGCCCGGACGGCTCGCGACTGTCGCCGCGCGCGCGCCTGGGCTTCGAGGCCAAGAAAGAATACGACACCAAAGAAGCCAAGTTAGCCTACCTGGAAGTCGAGAAAAAACGCCATTCCAAGGCACCACCCCTCGATCCCAAGAAGGCCGCCCAGATCGATGAATTAATCAGGAAACACCTCATCCAGATCAATATCGAGGGCATCGACGCCCTCTGGTCCGAGGACCTGAGCGAATATTTCAAACGGATCGTGGAAGACCGGGAGAAACTGCCTGGCATGGATCCCGAAGAGAAAAAGAAGATCAAAGAAAAACCCGCTGACCTTCCCAAAAAAGGCTGGGTTTTCGAAATTCGCGGCTTCACCCACCACAAAGATGGCGAGGAATTTGTTTTCAACACATTCATGGAAAACCTGCGCAATCCGGAGGCCGTGGACAACAAGCTGGAACCGGAAATGCAAAAAAAGATCAAGGACCAGATGAGCTACCTGTGGGTCCGGACCGACAAACCGGGCGCCATCAAGACCTCGTATATTGCCCAGGTCCTGGGCGGCGGCGGCATGGCCAAAGGCAAGGGAAACATTCCGGGCGGAAATCCCCTGGCCGGAAAGGGTCCTCCGGGAGCGCCGGGAGGCAATGATCCCAAGCAAGCTCAGGGCGGCTCGCGGGCCGGCTGGCAACCCATCGGCGACATTGCCCCCGGGGTGCTTGGCGGCGGCGGCGTGGGCCTCAAAGCCGGCGGCAAAGGCGGCCGCTTCGACATGAACATGCTGAAGTTGGGCCCCGACAACGAAGCCAGGAAGGGTGATCCAGGCGAGCTCGGCAACGGCCAGCCCCGCACCGAGTTCTTTATCCTGTTCATCTGGACCGAGCCGATCCTTGGAGAAAGCGAAACTTCCCCCAAAAGGTGATGGACATGAAATTTGACAAAGAAACCATTCTCAAGCAGCGCTTCTGGTTCCTCCTGGCCCTGGCCGTGCCCTTGACCCTCGGCGCCTTCTTCATCCTCATGACCACCGTCCGGGCACAGATCACCGCCAACCGCAACAAGCTGAACAGCGATTTGAAATCCGTCTCCGCCTCGGACATCAAGAACGAGAAATGGGTCAAAGTCATGGAGGAAAAAGCCAAGAAAATGGCCGCCATCGAGGAAAAAGTCTGGCAGGAGGCCTACGAGAGCCAGAAAAAATTGTATACCTGGCCGGCGGAAATCGAAAAAGTATTCCGTTTCACCAACGGCTTGTTCGCCACGGATATCAAGGCCGAGAAGAAGGCTGCCGCGACTTCGCCCAAGAGCGATGCCAACCATTTCCATGGCGTGGTTACTGAATGGAACCAGGACTTTGTAAAGGTAAAAAACGCCGCCGAAAATGCGACCAAGACCTTTCAATTGACCGCCAAAATCAAGGTCACTCTGGACGGCAAGGAATCGGATTTTCCCTCCCTGAGGAAGGGTTACCAGGTGGCCGTCACTTTCCTCAAGGGCAAGTACTTCTTCGATCCTTTGACCGATCGCGAACAGAGCGAATTCGCCAAGAATTACGACAGCCAGATCCAAGCCATTCTGGAGCAGGTCAACCCGATCAACGACAACGGTGTCGGCGTGATTCAGTTTCCCAACTGGACCTACAAGGAAGATAGTTTGCCCCCCGCCAGTGCCAATTTCTTTCGCTACGTGGCCAAGTGGGACGCCAATATCGATATTTCCGAGGAGGCCTGGCTGGCCCAGGAAGACCTGTGGGTGCAGCGCGAAATCTACCGCATTATCCGCGAAGCCAACAACTATGTGAGCGTTTTAACAAGTACGGAGAAGGAGGGCCAGGGGGGCGAGAAAATGGGCGCCACCTATACCTTCAAAAACCCCTACTGGGAGTTGAGCCTGACCCTGGCGGGCAAAAAGAAACTGGGGGTCAAGATCAAGAACCTGCTGCCGCGGCGGCAAAAGCTGGACCTGGATTTCAGGGTCCAGCTCCAGAAAAACGTGTCCAACTCCGACGATCTGGAAACCATTACCCTCGGCGGCGAACCGTTTGCTCCCCTCGAGACCCGCGAGCTGATAGAGCACGATGTGGGCGGCTTGCCCGCCACCGGCATCTACGGCGTGGAACAAGTCATCGATTGGGAGACCGCGGCGGTCAAGCGCATCGACCACATTAGCCTCGGCTACCTGACTGCCGAAGATTGCTGCCACGGGCATCGCACCTATCCGGAGGGCTTGAAACCTTTCCGGGAAAAGAAGGATGGTGGCAAGGATGCCGTTCGTGGCCAGCAACCACCCGGACCCGGACCCGGACCCGGAAAAGGATTCCCCGGCATCGATCCCAAGATGGGCAAGGGCGGCAAGGGTGTCCGGGGCGGGGAATCGACTCCCAACGGCCTCCGGCCCGACCGCTACATCGAGAAACCCACCCGGCAAACCCGCCGCATACCAGTTGGCGTCGCCCTGATTGTCGATCAGCAGCACGTGGACCGGGTGCTGCTGGCTTTTTCCAAGTCCTTGCTGCGTTTCGTGACCACGCAGGTCATCTTGAACCGCTATCCGCACTCGCTGCGGCCCAGTGGGGCGAACAGCCAACCTGCGAAAAAAGGGTTCAATCCGAAGGGGTTCAATCCGAAGGGATTTAATCCGAAGGGGTTTAATCCAAAGGAGTTTGGCGGGTTCCCAGGTCCGGAGGGCTTCCGGCAGCAACCCGCGGCCGGCGCCAGCTCCGAACAGGAATCCAATGTCGAATTGGTTATCTACGGCATCGTGACGCTGTATGAACGATATCCTCCGCGGCCGAAAACTCCCTGATGCGGGCGGAGTGCGTTATCGGCTCGGGCAATTTTATGAGGGCTTCGATCATGGCGAAGAAAATGGGCTTGGATACGAAAAAGGCCAAGGAATACCTGGTGCAAAAGGGCGAGCGCGTGGGTCTGGCGGCCGCCGCCGGCCTGACGCTGTTGGTCCTGGTCCTGGCCTTCCTGGGCATCTCCACCAGTCCACCGGCCAACGCCGGCGCCTCGACCTGGGGAAAGGCCATCGAGATCGCCGCCAACAAGCTGGAAAGTCAAATGAAATCGAGCGTGCCGGACGACAAGTTAGGGAAAATCGATCTTACCCTGCAAAAAGAAGGGCCCATGACCCTTGCTGCCGCTTGGGTAGACATCTTCGAAACCGCCTTCATGAAGGACAACAAGCGCCGCAATCCGCTCATTGTCAAATGCCTCAGTGGCCCGGACGACATTCAGGTGGATTACGTGCTGGCGCCTGCGCTGCGCTATCAACCGTCTGCCAAAGGCCGGCAATACAGCATCATCGACCTGAGCGACAAGCCTGCTTCTTATGAGCTGGATGCGCGGCGCATGGTGGTGGTGACGGGCTCCTTTCCGCTGAACCAGCAGCTGGACGAATTTGTCCGGGCCCTCCAGGCCGGCGACAAGGAAAAATTGCTGGCCGGCCCGGACGCACCCCGCGTCCTCGGCCTGGATGTTTTCCGCACCGAGATCCTGAAGGACGGCAAGGAAACCAAGGAAACCCTGGAAAACCCGCTGCCCCTGTATTTGTGGAAAGAAAATACCGTCGAAGTCGCTAAGAAT
>WNFJ01231553.1_pt1 | contig 10770 bp, 11 predicted proteins | sample 5400461 | NCBI WGS metagenome assembly WNFJ01 (sample SAMN13153349, study PRJNA577476) | soil metagenome | isolation source: 115 cm saprolite on Douglas fir-dominated hillslope | place: USA:California | collected 2013-09-17
CCGCCCAAAAGAATCTGCTCTCTTTTTCTCATACATGCCTCCCTGCTGGAATTCATGATCCGGTGAGCCGGCTTGCCTCCATTCCTTAGCCTCGCGGACTGCACGCCGCGCTCATGGGACCTTTGCGGGACCCTCTCCGGTTTGCTAGCTTAATCATCAGAGTGGGCGTCGTACAATGGCAGTATAGAAGCTTCCCAAGCTTCGGACGTGGGTTCGATTCCCATCGCCCGCTCCATAACTCACGATGATTCAATTGTCCTTGCGCCTCTAACATATCCGAATTCGACATAAAGATGGCCTGTTTTGGATTGTAGTTGGACCGAAGTGGGGTCATTTGGACTGAAACGTTTCCCAAGTAGACTGGACCAGTCGGCGGCTCCATCGCGGCAGGCGTCGACCGGCTGGAATCAAAAGAGCTGGTCCGGAGGACTGCCGACGCGGCGAACCTCCGTGCGCACCGTTCAACTCACCGAGGGGGGTCGACGCTTAATCGAGCGAGCATTGCAGCGACACGCGATTAACATGGAGGAAACCATGGCCGCATTGAGGTCCGGTAAACGAACAGAACTCGTGCGCTTGATTAAGAAAGTAGGGATGTGGGCAGCCGCACGCCTTGATGATAGGAATCGCCAAAAGTGGGCGCACTCGAACGCCGATACCTCTAGCAATCCCTCAGTGAAGTAGCTACTATCGTCGGATTTAGCCAGCGCAAGGACAGGTTTTCAAAACTTTCAACCAACGGAGCCGCTAGAATCAGCTCCGACGCGCTGCGACCTATAATTGCGCTATAGCATCTAATCCCGCGATGGCATCTGCAGCCCATAGCTCCGAGCAGGCACGAGAGGCACAGGACGTTGGGCTTGTGGTTGACACGATCCCCACGCTCGCGTGGTCCGCTCGTTCGGACGGCTCCGCTGACTTCTTCAATCAGCGCTGGCTCGACTATACCGGCCTCTCGGCCGAAGAGGCGCATGATTGGGGCTGGACGGTTGCCCTTCACCCGGACGACCTAAACGGACTTGTGGATTACTGGCGATCCGTTCTGGCTTCTGGCGAGCCAGGTGAAATTGAAGCGCGCCTACGCCGTTTCGATGGCGTGTATCGTTGGTTCCTTTTCCGTGCGACTCCATCGTTCGACAACGATGGAAGGATTGTCAAATGGTTCGGTACGAACACCGACATCGAAGACCGAAAACGCGCGGAATGCTTGCTCGCCGGAGAGAATCACGTTCTGGAAATGACTACCAAGGGCAATTCGCTGGAATCCATTCTCGAAGCCCTATGCCGAGTTGTCGAACAGACCGGCAGCGGATGTCTCTGCAGCGTCCTTTTGTTCGATCCCACTGGCTCTAAAATCCAGCAAGCTATTGCTCCGAGCCTCCCATCCAGCTATAACGACCAGTTTCCAGGCATACCGGTGGATCAGGAACGTGGACCCTGCACTAAGGCAGCGCGACGCAAGGCACAAGTGATCGTGTCGGACGTGTCTTCGGACACGCAATGGGACTATGGATGGCGCACTTCCGCCCTGGCGCACGGTCTAAAAGCGTGCTGGTCGACCACGATACTGGCCTCGAATGGCCTTGTATTGGGTACCTTCGCGATCTATTGGTGCGAGCCGCGCAGCCCAACTGAGCAGGATCAAAAGATCATCGAGCAGATTACGCATCTCGCGGCGGTTGCGATTGAGCGCAAGCGCAACGAGGCGGCGCTCCGGGAGAGTGAGGAACGCTTTCGTCTCATCGTCGACACCATTCCTGGGTTTGTGTTCACCTTGAGTGCGACAGGTGAGGTCGAACTTCTCAACCGTCAAGCCTTGGAATATTTCGGCAAGACGATTGAGGAATTTAAGAAGCGGATCACCTTTGATGTTGTCCATCCGGATGATCTTCCTCGCGTGATCGACGCATGGAGGCGCTGGCTGGAAACCGGACAGCCGCATGACCTTGAGCTCCGCCAGCGGCGTGCCGATGGCGTGTACCGCTGGTTTCAATCTCGCGCCCTCCCCGCGCGAGATACGGAAGGTCGTATCACCGGCTGGTACATATTGTTGACTGACATTGACGACCGGAAGCACGCCGAGGGTGAATTAGAGAAGGCTTTCGAAGAAATCAAGCGGCTGAAAGACCACCTTCATGACGAGAACGTGGTCCTCAGGGAGCAAATCGATCAGGTATTTATGTTTGAGGAGATCGTGGGTTCCTCGCCCGCCTTGAAAACTGTCCTCTCTAGCATCGTGAAAGTCGCTCCCACCGACTCCACAGTGCTGATTACGGGCGAAACAGAAACCGGGAAGGAACTAATTGCGCGCGCCATACATAAGGGTTCGCAACGTGCGGGCCAGGCTTTTATTACCGTGAATTGCGCCTCGATTCCTTCTTCGTTGATCGCCTCAGAATTGTTCGGCCACGAGAAAGGAGCCTTCACTGGCGCGTTGCTGCAGCGCCAGGGCCGCTTTGAACTGGCGCATTCCGGAACCATTTTTCTCGATGAAATCGGCGAACTTCCCGCGGAAACCCAGATTGCATTGCTCCGAGTGCTCCAGGAGCGCCAATTTGAACGAGTGGGAGGTACCCGCGTCATTTCCACTGATGTTCGAATAATCGCCGCTACCAACCGCGATCTATCGGCAGCGATCGCCGCAGGCGCCTTCCGAGCCGATCTCTTTTACAGATTAAACGTCTTCCCGATCGATGTGCCGCCTCTCCGGAATCGAAAGGAAGATATTCCGATGCTGGTCGAGTACTTCGTGAAACGCTACGCGGAGAAGGCGCGAAAACAAATCAACAAGATCGACAAAAATACGCTCAAGCTATGTCAGTCCTATCATTGGCCAGGCAATATTCGTGAGCTGCAAAACATTGTCGAGAGATCCGTAATCCTCTGCAGCGGGGATACCTTTTGGATCGATGATGCCTGGCTTTCAAACCAGGCCGCACCTCGCCCGAAGTCATCAGGTCGTCTCACACAGAATCTCCAGAGCTATGAGAAGGAACTCATCGAAGCGGCTCTTGCGGAAAGCAACGGAAAAGTCGCTGGGCCAAAAGGTGCTGCTGCCAAACTTGGAATTCCGCGGTCGACACTAGATTTGAAAATCAAACAGCTCAACATAAGGAAAATCACTATCCGGTAAGCCCCTCGTTCAACTCCCAGGATTCTGGCACTTCTTAAGATTCTGTCACTTCCAATTTCCTTTTCGAGCCTTGTTTTCAGCGAAATCCAATTGGGCACTTGCTTGCACTGCTCGTGATCGGTGCTCGGGTGAGAGGAATAGAGTGCAGCACAGCCGCGACTCCGATGTTGTCGCAGACCTCGTTGGTTTCGGCACGCTCTTTATTTCGAATCCTGATTTGCCAGAGCGCTTCAAGAACTACTGGCCGGTGACGCCGGGAGACCAAAAGACGCTCTACGGCGGTGACGCCAAGGGATACGCCGACTATCCGGCGTATCAGGAGGAGGTGGTGGCAGAGGAATGCGGTTGCTCCAACTGAGCTACCCGCAGCTCCCGTAAAGCCAGATAGTCGCTTTCTGTAATTCCAAAGGAAAGGTTAGTAAGCAAGGTAACTTTTTCGAGAAAGGATAAATTGCATGACAACGAAATCCACGAAAGACAGCACGCATGTCGATCACAAGGACTGGGGCAAGGGACGATCCGTGACCGCAAAGCCAGGTTCCGGCGAATCTCGCCGCGACTTTCTGGAATCCACCAGCCTGGCTGCCGCCTCCGCTTTGCTCGCTCCACGTCACCTCTTCGCGGCGGATGATGGCGTCGCCAAGGCTGCGCGGACACCAGGGGAAACCACCGAAGCCAGAATTCAACGCCCTCCATTGCCGCCATTTACGCGTGAAACGGCTATTCAGAAGGTGCGACTGGCAGAGGATGCCTGGAACTCTCGCGCTCCTGAAAAGGTAGCACTGGCTTATACAATTGACTCACGCTGGAGAAACCGCTCGGAATTCGTGAATGGAAGGCAAGAAATTATCGCCTTCCTCACGCGCAAGTGGGCGAAAGAACTGGACTACCGCTTAATCAAAGAACTGTGGGCCTTTGAAGGAAATCGCATTGCAGTGCGCTTTGCCTACGAATTCCACGACGACTCAGGAAATTGGTTCCGCTCGTATGGCAATGAAAATTGGGAGTTCGACGAGGACGGACTGATGCGTCTGAGACACGCTTCTATCAATGATCTCGCAATCAAGGAGTCGGAGCGCAAGTATCACTGGGCGCTTGGCCGCCGTCCGGATGAACATCCCGCACTCAGCGATCTGAGCCTCTAAGCGCCCGATCCATTAGCGTGTAGGCAAGGGGCTTGCCTTCGCTGCGCCCGAACTTAAGGAGAGGCATCGATGATCTTTTACAACACCATTGTCGGCTTGGCGCCCGGCGTGGGCGCTCCGCAACCGAATGGAAGACATTCCGATGTTGGACAAATGGCCTGATCGATGACTTTCAGGATTGAGACTTCGGCGCGAGGGAGATGCAAAGTGTTCACCCTAAGTGGCCGAATCGAAAAACAGGCGATAGCCGAGTTGAGGAGGCTTTTTGAACTCCAAACAGACTACCGCGACATCGTTCTGGATCTCAAAGATGTAAGCCTGGTCGATCGCGACGCACTGCACTTTTTGGCGGGTTGCGAAGGGGATGGGGTGAAGCTTAAGAACTGCGCTGCGTATATTTGCGACCCTGCGTGGCAGTGACGCGCTTGTCGTTCAGCCAAAATGAAATACAAAGGAGAGGTACATACAAATGGAAAGGACATCTCAAGCAACGGCAGTCTCAGCACCGGACCTCGCGAACTTAGCAATCGAAGCTCACGGCGGCCTTGAACGCTGGAAACGTTTCACCACGCTTTCAGTCCACGGGATCAATGGCGGTGTACTTTGGGGTGCCAAGGGCAAAGCAGGAGTCCTCGGTGACGTGACGGTCACAGTCGAACTTCGCAACGAGAAGGTTTCGCACTGGCCCTTTGGCACTCCGGCTCGAAGGTCTCGCTTCGAACCTCAACGGGTCGCGCTCGAGAACGCGAGCGGTAACGCGCTTGAAGAACTTCTTCAACCCCGGTCATCGTTCCGGGGACACACTTTCGAGACCCCTTGGAGCGATTTGCAGCTCGCCTATTTCGCTGGATGCGCGATGTGGACGTATATGAATACGCCATTTCTCCTTGCCCGACCTGGCATTGAATCCGAAGAAATCGAGCCCTGGAAAGAAGCAGGCGAAACGTGGCGTCGTCTGAAAGTCCGCTTCCCCGCGGATATCGCGACCCACAGTACAGAGCAGACGCTGTACTTCGATCAGAAAGGATTGTTGAAGAGGCACGACTACCACGTCGAGATCAGCGGCGGTATAGGGGCCGCTCACTACGTCTCCGATCTTAAGGAGTTCTCTGGCATCGTCTTTCCGATGAAGCATAGGATCTTCGGTCTCCAGCCGGACGGCCATGCCGCACCCGAACCGTTGGTCGTCTCCATCGACATGGATTAGATTGTCCTCTTCTAAGGGCGACGAATGAAGTCTGCGCCTCGTGGAGGCTAGGCAGAATCGAAGGCACGTTGATTGTGAACTGATCACTGATGAGGAGAACGAGCATGGCAGAGTCCGTTATTGTCGCTGCGTTCCTACGCGGCAGAGCTGGAAAGGAAGAGGAGCTTGCGGGTCGGCTTCGGACGCTGGTTCTGGCGTCCCGCTCAGATCCGGGGGTGATTACCTATGATCAGCACCACTCCACAGAAGATCCCGCCTTGTGGTTCCTATATGAGCGTTACGAATCGCAAGAACATCTGAACAAACATCGGGAGAATGCGGTCCTTCGCAGTTTCCTGGCGGACGCCGCGACACTCGTGGACGGAAAGGTTGATATTCGAACTTTCAGGATGGTTACCAAGTTGTCCGGCGCTTAAAGGTTGCTGGCCCACTCGACAATTGGGATCCTGCCCTGACGCATGCCAAGTCAATTCTTGTCTCCCAACCCAACGTAGCCATCGATCACCTATTTCCGCCCTACACCATGGAGAAGGTGCGTTCACTCAATCAGTGGTTTGACTACTGAGTTGTCAAAAGATAGGCATATGGACATCGGATTTTTTCGGAGGACTTGTGCCGTCTAGAATGGTTGACCTGTCGCGCGACTCGCGACGAGAGAGACCTCGATTCTCGTCTTGCGGAAGTCTCTGGATATGATTGAGTCACTGCTTCAAACGGACGCAGATTATGTCTGCGCTTTCCTTAGGACTGTCGCCGGGATTCCGCGGTTGACGCTAGATTTGAAAATCAAACAACTCAAAATAAGGAAACACACCATCCGGTAAGTCCCCCTCGTTGAACTCCCAGAATTCTGGCACTTCCTAAGAATCTGTCACTCCAATTTTCTTTTTCGAGCCCTGTTTTCAGTGAAATCCAATTGGGCACTCAGTTGCATTACTCCTGATCGGTGCTCGGATGGAAGGAATGCAGTGCAGCACATCCGCGACTGCGATGTTGGTCAAATGGTCTGATCGATGACTCTTAGAAAGGTGCCGAACTGTGCCAGCCAAATTCATAGACAGTATCGACAAGGAAGAATCGACGATTGTTTCTATCGAAAGCCTTCCCAGCGAAGGAGACTTGACCCTCGTCGCTGCTGCGAAGGGCGGGAATCTCCAAGCGTTTGAAGTTCTGGTCGAACGTCACGGGCAAAGGATTTTCTTCGTTGCGCGGTGGATAACAGGCACGCGAGAAGACGCCGAGGACGTCGTGCAGCAAGCCTTTCAAAAGGCTTTCACTCATCTATGCAAATTCGAACGGAGATCTTCTTTTTCCACTTGGGTAACGCGGATTGCGATCAACGAAGCTCTCATGTTGCTTCGGAAACGTCGCGGGTTGCGCGAAGTATCGATCGACGACTCAAGCGGGAATGAGGAAACTGCAGTCGGGCTGGAGATTGCCGATTCGGGTCCCAGCCCCGAGAGTAGCTATTTACAACGAGAGCGAGAACGGATTCTGTCTGCGGCTATCCATAGGTTGACGCCACGAACGCGGACAGTCATTGAGTTGCGGGAACTTGGCGAGCTATCCACGCAAGAGACCGCTCGACTCATGAGTCTTTCGGAAGGAGCTGTGAAAGCCAGAGTGTTCCACGGGCGGAGGAGATTGCGGGAGACATTGAAGCGTTATGTCGAGTCCGCTTGGAAGTCCAGAAAGCAGAGCTCGCAGGTGACCCGCAGTACGAAACCTACGTCACGCGATCGGTTCGGCTGCAACGTGTATGGCTAGAGCGGAGAAGAAGCACACATGAACGCCGAGCATTTTGAATTTCGCTGTCTCAATAGATTGCCGACATCGCTGGCAGAATCTATATTGCTATCCTACTTGGCTGGAATACGACCGTAAGCCCTCATAAATACTTGTATCGCAGAGTTGAGGTGCTGCCGGAGTGCGCTTTTCGACAGCGGAGACGAAACGAATCCGAGTACAAACCAACGTACACGACCACCTGTAATCATGCTCATGAAGTGCTGGGCCATTTGGTGGGTGTCTTCGTTCGATAGACGCCCCTTTTCGGCTTGCTTCGTTAAGTACGCGGCCAGTGCTTCCTCGCCGCGCTTTGGTCCAAGTTCATAAAAGCGTTTCCCCAATTCAGGAAATTTGGCAGATTCCATGCTGACTACCCGAACCAGGGCGATCTGTTCCTTTGACACCGCGAGTCTAATAAGGGTCGAGCCGAAATTACGGAGAGTCTCCTCAATTGGGCGCTCCTCCGGGAGTGAGCCGGCCACCTGCTGGAAGATGCCAGTCATTCGCCGCTCGATCACGGCGAGAAACAATTGCTCCTTCGTAGGGAACCGCGAGTAAAGGGTAGTCTTCGACGAATTGGCCCGCCGCGCGATCCGGCCACGCCGACGTTGGATATCGTGACGCACACGCGAATGCCATGGGGCGTTTCGCCCACATGCTTCAGGCACAGGCGGCGGTCCTGTCGTACATCGACCTGTATTGGATTCTGACGGTAGGAACAGCAATGATGTTCTTTCTCTCCTTTCTGCTGAAAAAGAACGATCCTCGGGCCGGCGTCATGTTGTTGTCCACTGATAGTAGGTGTGCCCAGTGATGATCTGCCGTGCGATGACGCGGTTGCTCGGAGCATTGCGCGAAGAGATTTGCTGGCCGTCGCTATTCCGCAGACCTCTGCTAATATTACTGGCGACCTCTCACCGACGACCACGAAGTTGCGTCGTAGGGGCTTAGGCTTAGGGTCAGTGTTTGCGATTAATGTGCCAGTCACGCCTGTGCGTTCAAAACAAAAACAAGCTGGCTGTGACGCTTGCGTGACAACAATGGATGGGCTTGCCGTCGCCGCGTTTATTACTCTGCTTTAAGTTCCGGTGTTTTACTTGATTTCTGCCTTGGACCTGAAGGGATTACGTGCGACGTAACAGCCAAAGTAACGTAGTCGACCCGTGGCTAGGAGGCTCTCAAAGTGACTGCAGCAGGGTACGACCTTGTTGTAATCGGCAGTGGCCCAGCGGGGCAGAAATGCGCTATCGCCGCGGCGAAAGCGGGTAAACGCGTCGCCGTCATTGACCGGACTGTCATGATGGGAGGCGTGTCCGTTCATACCGGCACCATCCCCAGCAAGACGCTCCGTGAGGCCATCTTTCAGCTTTCCGGTTTTGCCGTAAAAGCCTTGTACGCCAATGGGTCTCGAAGCCGCGGAGACATTTCTGTCCAAGATCTGTCCTCACGTGTCACCGGCATTATCGCGCGAGAGACTGAGGTAGTTCGAGCGCAATTCAAGCGGAACGGCGTTGCCATCTATCAAGGCAGTGCGCATTTTCTAGATCACCATACCTTGGAGGTTCAAGGCGAGGGTGAAGGGATTACAGTGAAAGGAGAGAAGATCCTCGTTGCCTGTGGTACCCGCCCGGCGCACAGCCCAGAGATTCCCTTTGATAATCATCGTATTGTGGATACAGACCACCTCTCTGGCTTAGGCCGCATCCCAAAAGAAATTATTGTGGTCGGCGCTGGTGTCGTAGGTCTCGAATACGCATCGTTCATGGCGGCCTTAGGTGCTGATGTCACTTTGATCGATCAGCGGCCAGTCGTTCTGGAGTTCGTAGATCGGGAAATCGTCGAAGCGCTCCTCTACCATTTGCGCCAACTCGGAGTGACTTTCCGCTTAGGGGAAAAAGTGGCGCAGGTTGGGATTGACACCAAACGCGATTTTGTTTTTGCGGAGTTGGAGAGCGGCAAGAAAGTGCACGGTGACGCTCTTATCTATGCTGTGGGTCGCCAAGCCAATGGTGATCAGGTCCATCTGGAGGCTGCCGGACTAGCCGCCGACTCGCGTGGCAGGCTGAAAGTGAATGAGTTCTTTCAAACTGAAGTTCCACACATCTACGCGGCCGGAGATGTTATCGGGTTTCCGGCACTTGCAAGCACTTCCATGGAACAAGGTCGTTTGGCTGCAAGTCATATGTTTCAGATTCCCTTCGAGCACATGCCGGAGCTGTTTCCTTATGGGATTTACACCATTCCAGAGATCTCCATGGTCGGTCAGACCGAGGAAACTCTAACGTCGAATCGAGTTCCATACGAGGTGGGGATCGCCAAGTACTCTGAACTTGCAAAAAGCATCATGCTCGGTGACGGGACCGACATGCTCAAACTGCTCTTTGATCGCCAAACGCGAAAGCTTCTTGGCGTGCATGCCTTGGGACAGCGCGCGACTGAAATTATTCATATTGGCCAGGCGGTGCTCTTCTACGGGGGGTCGGTGGAATACTTCCGCGACATGGTCTTCAACTACCCGAGAATAAACTGTGACAGCTAACCGTCTTTGTTACTCAGCCGCTCTGACCGTGAGCTCTAAATCGACTGACTTGTCGAATTCTCACCCCAAGCCTGCGCGCACTTGAGGATGCTTTTCAAGTTGTGGCATCCGAATGAACGTCGGTTGCGCTTCGCCACTCGCAACGGAACGCCATGGGATCAGAACTTGTTGCTTAAACGAAAGTTCAGACCATTGCTTCGATCACTAGGCATTCAGGTGCCACGCGGCAATGGCTTCCATGCGTTCCGTCATGCGAATGCAACTCTGATGAACAGTTTCGGAGCATCGCAGAAATTGAGTCAGCAGAGACTCGGTCACGCAGAAGGATCGCCAGTCACGGAGACAATCTATACTCATGTGATTAGCGAGGATGGAAAGCGGATCGCGGCGCAACTTGGCAAGGCAATTTGGGGAGTTTTGGACCCCAGTTGGACCCTGAAAGAAAACGGCTCAGGAGTGGAGGCTCCTAAGCCGTTGTATCTAAACTAGAAGATGGTTGCGGGGGTCAGATTTGAACTGACGACCTTCGGGTTATGAGCACGTACAAGAACATACGGCCCGTTGATTCTGTGCGACTTAACTCAGTTTTTGGAGTTTGGAGTTCTTTCCCAAATCTTTCCCAAGCTTATTTCTGGCCTATTTGTACCTACCATGGGTGTGATCTGCCCCCTTCACGCTAGGCCAGGGTCACCTATATCCGGAGACTAGGGCGGACTTGTCCGATTGCCGCGTCTATCCGGCACAAAGCTGGCTCGGCAGAAGGCTCGCGACAATGCCCGAGAGCGAATTGGTGCCAATCCCTTATGCATGATGCACGCAATATTTCAGTTTGTACGCAGTAGCCGTCCCGATCGTAGAGGAAAAAATCGACCAAACCGCGAATCCCCGATCCATTCTGGAACAAAACCGCTCGTACTAATGCAACTGCACAATCGCGATCGCGCCGGGATCATCTCCC
>WNFJ01068178.1_pt3 | contig 10769 bp, 10 predicted proteins | sample 5400461 | NCBI WGS metagenome assembly WNFJ01 (sample SAMN13153349, study PRJNA577476) | soil metagenome | isolation source: 115 cm saprolite on Douglas fir-dominated hillslope | place: USA:California | collected 2013-09-17
TTTCTGGAATGCCCCAGACGGCAGCTATGTGCTGGCGTGCAGCGGGATCAGTAATTTTGCGATACCCAGGAAGCTGGTCGGCTTTCTGACCATGTTCGCGTCCTCCCTGCCCGTTACCCTGACCAGTGAGGCAGCCATATCCACTATGGGGACGTCCGACCAGTCCCAGAGCCAGGGCGATATTGATATAGGCGAGTGTATTGTTCACGCCCTGGCTCTGCTGCTCTGCTCCGCGAGCAGTCAGAATCATGGCGGACCTGGCTTTGCCAAGCATATGAGCTGCCTGAACGAGTTTTGCTTCGGGAACACCGCTAATGCGTTCAACTTGCTCGGGCCAGTAGGTAGCAACACATCCTCGGACCTGTTCAAAACCTTCAGTTCGCGTGCGAATGTAGTCTTGGTCAAGAAGACCTTCACGAATAAGAATGTGTAGCAAACCGTTAGCTAGAGCAGCATCAGAACCTGGAGTCAGGCGCAGATGAAGATGGGCGTTGCGGGTAGTGGTCGAAGCACGCGGGTCCACCACAATCAATTTGCCACCGTTGTTGCGCTGAGCTTCGAAGTATTGCAGAAGTGGTGGCATGGTTTCTGCGATGTTGCTGCCTACCAGCAAAATGGCTTCGGCGTGCGGGATATCTTCCACAGGGAAGGGCAGGCCGCGGTCCATGCCAAAGGCGGTAATGGAAGCAGCAGCGGCGGAAGACATGCAGAAACGACCGTTATAGTCGATCTGTGAGGTGCCCAGGGCGACACGGGCAAATTTACCAAGCAGATAGGCTTTCTCGTTCGTAAGAGAGCCACTGCCGAAAAGACCAATTGCATCTTTGCCATAGCGCTGCTGAATAGCCACGAAAGAGTTGGCTATGTGTGCCAATGCTTCATCCCATGTTACAGGGACAAGCTCCCCATCAGCGTTGCGTATAAGGGGAGTTTGGAGACGATCAGGATGAGCAAGGAGGGCCGCAGCATTCCAGCCCTTAATGCAAAGTGCTCCCTTGTTGACAGGAAAGGATTCGTTGCCTGCAATAGCTGCCTGCTCGTGTGAGCCGGAGATCAGCATTCCGCATTGGAAAGCACAATAAGGGCAATGTGTGGCTGTTTTTGCGTGCTGAGTAGCTCGCATCGATTGTTGCCCAACAGTGTTCTGCACGTTTTTCTCCCAGATTACATTTACACTTACGATCTTCCCTATCAAGCGTATACTCTTAGCAAATATCAGTGCTTAGCTACGTGTAAGGAAGTTCTTGTCATCCGGGCTTCGCTGCTCTCAAAATTGAATGAACCTCGCAAACGGTCAGGGTATGCCCATTCAGAAGAGGTTGCGACACTGCGTGCATGCTCATTGGATGGTCGTGATAGCTACATCTTTGTGCAATGTTCACAAAATGATCATGTAGATATAGACTATCACAAGATTAAACGGGATCATAGGTACAAAAAATATAAAATTAGGAGGATTACATTGTGCAAAGTGCACAATTGGCATAGTATATGCTTATGTCGTATACTATACAAGAGCTTACACCAAATGTCCTATTTGTGGATGCTCCAGCACTCGCGAGCAATCTCCCAATCTTCCTCAGTATGGACAATCAGGACTCGTACAGCAGATTCAGGAGTCGCGATATCCTGGTCGGGAGGTGAAGCAGCATTTTTGGCCTGATCCAGCTGGAGGCCGAGAAAGCTAAAGGCCTCGCAGGTCTTTGCCCGTACCTCCGGTGAGTTCTCGCCCACTCCGCCAGTAAATGTGAGGATATCTATCCCTGCAAGGGAGGCAATCATGGCACCAATGAAGTAGCGTAGCCGGTACACATACATCGACAGAGCCAGCTTGGCGCATTGATTGCCCTCTTTGATTGCTTGCAGAATCTCTCGCATATCGCCTGACACACCAGAAATACCCTTGAGCCCTGACTCTTTGTTGAGTATCTGGTCGAGTTGTGCTGCCGAGTAGCCGTGCTCTCGCTGCAGGTAAAGCAGGATGCTGGGATCAATAGACCCTGAGCGAGTTCCCATCATCAGGCCTTCCAGGGGAGTAAAGCCCATCGTGGTGTCGATACTCTGTCCTGCGCGGATGGCTGCCAGTGAGCAGCCGTTGCCCAGGTGGCAGTTGACGATGCGTAGCGATTTGAGTTCTTGTCCTACAATTTGAGCGCTGCGCCGTCCACAATACTGATGGCTGATGCCATGGAAGCCGTAACGACGAATGCCCTGCTCAAACCAGCTATAGGGACCGGGATAGACCATCGTTTCCTGTGGGAGGTGACTGTGATAGGCTGTGTCGAAGACAGCGACCTGGGGGATGTTGCTCAGGATACGTTCAACTGTCTCAATCCCTTTCTGGTTCTCAGGATTGTGCAATGGTGCAAATGATGCAAGGTGCTGAATTTCGGCTTTGACATCTGGTTTGATGAGGACGCTCTGGTGATAACGTGGTCCTCCATGAACAACACGGTGTCCAACGATATCAATATCTGTGGGCTGTGTGATGACCTGGGTTTTCCCGCTCCACAGTGTTTTGAGCATCGGCTCGATAGTGTTCGAGAGTTCCTCGGTTGGCAATTCTTGCGTGATAGTCTGACCATTGGCTATGATCTTGAGTTCTGCCACGCCTTTTTTCGGTGTCCAGCTTGCATCAGCCGTCCACAACGGCGTAGGGGGAGTAGTTGATGGGTGGTCTACGATTTCATACAAACGGCTTTTCTGGCTACTGGAACCGGCATTGAGGACAAGTATTTTCATTGATCTCTCATAATACTATTACAGATGATCATAATCTGCATGACTTCCTATCCAATACCAGCGGATAATTCCATCTTCATACCATCCTACGGCACGATAATGTAAACCAATACGAGCGGAATAGATAGGATCTTGCTCGTCAATGCGTTTGAATTGCAAGGAAGCGTGATAGGGATCTTTACTAAAAAGCTTATATGCTTCTTTTGCATCTTTCTGTACCTGCGCGGGAAGCCGAGCAAAGAGCTTGTGGAATTGCTTAGTACGTCTGCTTTTCACAGGCAGTCAAAACCACCTTCTTCAGTTTCCCCGGCTCTGTCTTCCTCCAAAGCCTGCCTGCCAAGTTCGCGTAAGCGGTGGATTACTCGAGGCTTGCTCACAATAGCCATCCATTCTCTCTCTTCAACCTCTTCTGGGGAAAGAACTGCTTTAAAAGGTGATACAACTGATCCAGTGCTAGCCGATATCGCTGGGACTGACAATGTTGGCTGTGCGGTCTTATAGAAGATTGCTCCAATAGTAGTGCCAGAAGCTGCAACAAAAAATTGCTGATAGGGGATAGTGGTACTCATTCTTCTTTGCTCCCTTCAATCATTTTTTTGTGGCAACGTATGCGTCATAGGCGGTTTGCAAGGCTTGGATGATTTTGGGTACCAGATCAGGATTGACAATGATCCTACCCACGCAGTCTGCTTGGATTGCCCCTAGCTGTTCGATTTTTGCCCTATTTTCTTCAAGCGTCCCCGTGAGTAGAGGGAGCTTTGTCTGAAAGAAAGAGAGGATAATCTCGTATTCTCCTGCTTGTGCAAACATATTGGATGCATATGGACTTGGAAAGTCGACTGGTATATGCCAATCAACGGGAATCTGAACCTCTTTCAGTCCAGATTGTTCCTTGTCTATTTCACTCATTCTATACTCTTTCCTAAATCAGATACTCAGCTTTCGTCCTACCTGATTGATTATAATCAGATACTACTAATCAGCTGAAGGCTCATATGCCCAAAAACTGAGTACTACGATAATTCTCTTGCACTCACTCGTCTTATTTTAGCAGCTATCCACCAGAATACGCAAATCGATTTTTGTCTTCTTGAATTATATAGTTAATCGGTCCATACCCAATCTCGCACCTCTGGCATGTCTTCAAAGTTGGTTCGTATATAGCTAGAGTGTTTGGTGAGTATATCGTTGCACTCCTGTATTAATGGGGGGACGAGGTGCTTTACGCGCTCCGCACGCTGCATTGCGAGGATGCAGAGGTGATAGCGACTGACTTCGTTGAGCACGACCATATCAAATGGTGTGGTTGTCGTTCCCTGTTCATTAAAACCTCGCACATGGAAACGATCTGGGTGTGGCCGCCCGTGGATGAGCTGGTGGACAGCTCTCTGGTAGCCGTGGAAGGCAAACACGATGGGCCTATCTTCTGTGAAGTGTTCTATGAAGGTCGCATTGTCTAGGCCATGAGGGTGGATATCTGGTGGGTAAAGCGTCGTCAGGTCTACAATGTTCACGACGCGTACCTTTAGTTCAGGGATATGGTGACGTAACCACCATGCTGCTGCGACGGTCTCCATGGTCATGACATCGCCTGCACAAGCCAGTACGATATCAGGCTCAAGATTGTCGTCATTACTTGCCCAGTGCCATGTGGACAGACCACGAGTGCAATGTTCAATGGCTTGCTGCATGGTGAGGAATTGCAGGTGTGGCTGTTTATCGATGACAATCAGGTTGATATAATTCCGGCTGCGGAAACAATGGTCGGCGACTGAGAGTAGACAGTTGGCATCTGGTGGTAAATAGATGCGTGATACAGCACCTTTTCTTGAAAGGGCCGTGTCGATGAGTCCCGGCCCTTGATGGCTGAAACCGTTGTGATCGTTACGCCAGCAGGTAGATGTCAGCAGAATGTTCAGTGATGCAATGGGCTCACGCCAAGGAAGGCTGATGACTCCTTCTAGCCACTTCGAATGTTGAATCATCATTGAGTCAATAATCATAGCAAATGCTTCATATGTGGCAAATAAGCCATGACGTCCTGTAAGCAGGTACCCTTCTAGCCATCCTTCACAGAGGTGCTCGCTCAGTACCTCCATGACCCTGCCATAAGGGGAGAGGTGGTCATCAATGGGGATGATTTTTTCCTCAAACGTGCGATTTTCCACCTCAAAAACATCTCCAAGGCGGTTTGAATTGGTTTCATCAGGACAGAAGAGACGGAAATTCTGCTGTTTGGCGTTTCTCGTAAAGATGTCTCGCATCAACGTCCCAAGCCGTCGAGTATTCCCATAGTACTCTTTTGCCGGCTTTTTCACGTTAATGGCATATTCTCTGAAGTCTGGCATATCTAGATCTACCAGCAACTTCCCGCCATTGGCATGTGGATTAGCTCCCATTTTCCGGTCACCTTGAGGCGCGAGTGCTGCAAGTTCTGGGATGAAATGCCCTTGCACGTCAAAGAGTTCTTCTGGTTTGTAGCTGCGCATCCAATCTTCCAGTATTTTCAGATGGTTGGGGTTTGTCTTCACTTCTGCTATGGGCACCTGGTGTGAACGAAATGTACCCTCGATCGGTTGACCATCTACCTCTTTTGGTCCAGTCCATCCTTTAGGGCTACGTAGGATGATAGCGGGCCAACGTGGGGTTTTCGTATAGCCATGCTGACGAGCCTCTTTTTGGTATTGGCGAATTTTCGCGTAGCACGTTTCTAGCGTCTCAGCAAAGGCCTGATGCATGGTCGTGGGATCGTTGCCCTCCACGAAATGGACATCATAGCCATGACCTAAGATGAGTTGCCGTATTGATTCGTCATCGGCGCGTCCGAGAACGGTTGGGCCAGAAATCTTATATTCATTGAGGTGCAAAATGGGTAGGACTGCACCGTCTCGGACAGGATTCAAGAATTTGATGCTCTTCCAGGACCCTTCTAAAGGTCCTGTCTCCGCTTCACCATCACCAACTACAGCGGCGACGATCAAATCAGGATTATCAAAGGCTGCACCAAATGCGTGAGCAAGGACATAGCCTAACTCGCCACCTTCATGAATAGAGCCGGGGGTAGGAACACTTACATGGCTTGGCACACCTCCAGGTGTCGAAAACTGGCGGAAGAGACGGCGTATACCCTCGGCATTCTCGCTAATCTCTGGATAAATCTCTGTGTAGGTACCTTCAAGATACACGTTGGCGAGTATGGCAGGTCCGCCATGGCCTGGTCCGGCTAGATAGATCATATTGACATTGTAATCTTTGATGAGCCGATTCAAATGAACGTAAATAAAGCTCAAGCCGGGTGATGTTCCCCAATGTCCCAGTAATCGCGGTTTAATGTGCTCGGGACGTAATGGTTCTCTCAGAAGAGGATTATCCTGTAAATAAATCTGACCAACTGTCAGGTAGTTGGCAGCCCTCCAATATCTATCTATCAGGTTGAGACGTGCCTGATCGAGTTTTGACATGTTATGCTCCTTTAAAGAATAGTGGCAAACCGCATCAATTCCACGATTGATGCCTACTCGTCAACTTTTATCTCTGCTGTCTTTACGACTCTCTTCTTTTTTCAATCGACTAATTGTATCACGCCTTTGGGCGTGAGACGTGCCAGATCATGCGGGAATAGTGTAGCTAATCCGATATTAGGAATACCGATAAGCTGCACCAATAGCCGTTCTAACCCGATGGTAAACTCAGCGTGTAGTACAGAGTTATCAATGATGGGGTTTTCCCCATTGGCGCGAACTTAAGCCTTTTTACGGAGGCTTTTAGCTCAAGGGTACGAGATAGGAGATCAAGCGGTCTACAATCGACTGGAGAAAGAGGGATGGAAGCCATTAGCTCGGCTCTTTGAGCGAGTGAGTCAGCTGTTGGCTCAGTGGTTGTAGCTAGGTCTGCAAGCCTATCACCAGCAACACGGCATCTTAGCATCTTTTGCCACGGAGGTCGTGGCTCTCGATGAAATGTATATTGATCAGGTAAAGAGGCGTTTGCCGATTCTGAGACATTTTACTAAGGAAGACCTGGAGTTATTGCCAGGAAAGCTAGTGGCTATTTCGATGTACGATTGCAATAATGGCGTGCTATCAAGTATATGGAATAGGTGACCTAAAATAGGAGAGAACAAGCTAAAGCCTTGCTTGGCTCGCTCAAAGCTGGTGCTCTCGTCTTGGCTGACTTGGCTCTCTAACTCTTCTCTCCATTAGCAACTCGCACAAAGCGTAACAATCTTTGCCTGTCAAGCTGTTTATGCCAGCGCCTGACCCAAGTCGGCGAGCAGATCTTCGCTATCCTCTATCCCAATAGAGAGACGCAGCAAAGTATCGGTCACGCCGGAAGCCTCACGAACATTGGCTGGAATGGCCGCATGGGACATACTGGCGGGATGGCAGACCAGAGATTCGATGCCACCCACGCTCTCGGCAAAAGCGAAGACCTTGAAGCAGCGCACAGTCTTATCGACATCTGCCAAGGTTCCTTTGAACTGGAAAGAGACTACACCACCGAAACCGCTCATCTGCCGCTTAGCTAATTCATGATCAGGATGCGAGGGCAAACCCGGATAGTAAACTTTTTCGACCCGTGGATGTCTGCATTCTCAGCGTGCTGACGCATACGCACGGCCAGCGTCTTAACACCACGAAGTGTCAGCCAAGCATCGAAAGGTCCCGGTACAGCTCCGGCAGCGTTTTGGTAGAACGCAATCTTCTGATGGACCTGTGCGTCGTTCATCACTAGAATCCCGCCAATGACATCACTATGTCCATTGATATACTTTGAGGTACTATGCATGACAATATCTGCACCAAGATCGAGTGGTTGCTGGAAGTAAGGACTAGAGAAAGTGTTGTCGACAACAAGCATGACATTATGTCGGTGAGCTATATCAGCAATAGCTCGAATATCGACTAGTCGCAACAACGGATTGGTAGGTGTTTCCAGCCAGAGCAACTTCGTGTTTGGGCGAATCGCCCTTTCGTACTCTGCAATAGCGTTCGTTGCTACATAGCTGGTTTCGACATTATAGCGCCGCATAATGCTCTCAAAGACACGATAGGTACCCCCGTAAAGATCATCACAAGAGACTATGTGATCGCCAGTGCTAAGCAGACTAAGCACTGCCTGCTCTGCCGCTACCCCGGAAGCGAAGGCTAAACCATAGCGGCCATTTTCCAATGCTGCTATGCATTCCTCTAGAGCGGTACGGGTAGGATTGCCTGTCCGTGCATATTTATACCCTTTGTGTTTGCCCATTCCTGTCTGAGCATAAGTTGATGTCTGATAGATCGGAGTAATAATAGCACCTGTTGTAGGGTCTGAATCTTGACCTGCATGAATTGCATTCGTTGAAAATTTCATATCTGTCGTTTACTCCCTAGATTTGCCGCACATAGTAATTGAAATGGCCCAATGATTGAGTCCTCATACATCACTGTTGTGCTCGAAACGCAATAAAAATGAGTCATAACTTACAATGCTGTCATAGAATATAGCATCAGAAACTGATTAATACGAGGTCGAGTAGCAGGATGATGTTGCCACCATCCCGCCCGTCTTCGAATGAAGTAGAGTACCGGCGAGGTATCATAAGCGATTATGATCCTTTTCCGTTACCCCCTTCCCAAACTGTACAGGCCCGTTTCCGAGCATACAGCTTTCCAGAGGAAACAAGATGATAGCTTTGAGAATAAGGAAGGGCTTACGCATTACGCGGCATTGCAACCCGAGCAGTTCAGATCTGTTCCTCTCTCCTGCCTATGGCAGGGATATCACAACGCGCCTCACGGCGCACACCGGACAAGAAGATTTCTCATTCATCCGGCTCAATCCTTATCTTTAGCTTATTTTACGTAAGGACAACCTGATGAGAAAGTTCAACCTTCCCAATGCTGCTGATACTCTCCTACTTTGAGAATACCTGATGGGAGAGGCTTTTTCCAGGACATCTAGGGGACAACAAGGAGACAACTTTGAAGGGCAAGAGAAACGAGGTGGGGGTTTTCCCATGTCCGATGTATAATCTAGACTATCTAGATGTTTTAATTAGTCTTGTCATTCAAGGTAAAATAGCCTAAGTCAAACAAGGAGTTCTATTTGATGGCATTGCATGAGACTCAACAAGATATGTGGAAAAGGCTTGTGGGCGAGGCCGCTGCCGGACTGGTCGAAGACGGTATGCGGATTGGACTGGGCTCTGGATCGACAGCCAGAGCTTTTATCCAGGCATTGGGTCAGCGCATGCAGGCTGGTTTGAATATCGCAGGAGCAGTTGCCAGTTCGCAAGCCTCACGTGACCTTGCAGCCAGTTTTGGCATCCTCTGTGCTGACCTTGACACCTATCCCGATCTTGATCTCTATATCGATGGAGCCGACGAAATTGATCCCAGGCTGCAGTTGATCAAGGGAGCTGGTGGTGCACTTCTTCATGAGAAGGTTGTAGCAACTGTCTCCCGCAACTTCATCGTGATTGGAGACATTACAAAACAAGTAACGCAATTGGGGCACCGTTCTCCCGTTCCTGTCGAAACGATTCCTTTTGCACTCACACCGGTGCGACGGCGACTAGAAGCTCTGGGAGCTTCTGTACAGTTGCGACAGAAAAATGGAGTACCTTTTGTCACAGAGAGCCATAACTTTATTCTCGATTGTACTTTCCCGGCAGGCATTAGCGATGCACCCCGCTTAGACGCACAGCTCCATAGTATCATTGGTGTTGTCGAGACAGGGTTATTCCTGAACATGGCGCAACAAGCCATGATCGCGGGACCAGAAGGCTTGCACACTTTTCATGTATAGGGTGTGATAATCTGTATGATCATATCAGCTAGCTACAAAACAGATATCCCCACCTTTTACGGTGAATGGTTCATGAACCGCTTACGAGCAGGCTCGTGCAAAGTGCGAAACCCTTATAGTGGGCAGGTATACAGTGTTGACCTCACACGTGAGAATGTTGATGGCATAGTGTTCTGGACAAAGAACATAGGCCCCTTTCTTGGATCTTTAAAAGAGGTACAAGAAAGGGGTTATCCTTTTATTATTCAACACACCATCACTGGTTATCCTCGTGAGCTGGAGGCCAGAGTCGTCAATTCTGCGCAAACTGTTGAGTATTTGAGGGAAGTAGCTGATCTATATGGTCCAGACGTTGTTATCTGGAGATACGACCCAATCCTGATTTCCTCCTTAACCCCCTTTGAGTGGCACTTACAGAATTTTGAAAATTTGGCGAAAGCATTAGAAGGTGTAACAGACGAAGTTGTCGTCTCATTTGCACAAACTTATAGGAAAACTAAGCGTAATGTGGAGGCAGCGGCTCAAAGCTTTGGCTTTCAATGGCAGGAAGCAGAGAGTTTATCAGATGAATTATTAAAAGCTTTTGGTGTAAAACTGGCTGAGATTGCGAGAGGATATAGCATGCAGCTTAGGGTTTGTTCTCAGAAAAAGCTTCTAGTGCCAGGGCTTGTTGAGGAAGCCAGATGCATTGACGCTGAACGTTTGGGTAGGGTTGCCCAGCGATCCATAACTCAACATATTAAATTGCAAGGAAACCGTAAAGAATGTGGCTGCTTCGCTTCTAAAGACATCGGAGAGTATGATACATGTCCTCATGGATGCATCTACTGCTATGCTGTGCAACAACGCGAAAAGTCTTTGAACCGTTATAAAGTTCATGATCCTACCAGCGATTTTTTGTCTTCATGAATATCATTCGTGACACTCTCTCTCCCCTAAAAGGGGATGAGCTTCTCTCGCACTCCGACAGTGTGGTCTGTCCCCGTAGAGACCTGCTCCAAGAGCAGTGGTTGATCCGTTGGCTGCGAGAGACAACAAGCATCGGATGATGCCAGGGACGTGTCTGCCCTACTACTACGCCTGGAGAGTCCAGGGCGTAGATACGTGACGGAACGAGGAAACGACACCTGCTCACGAAATGCGAGCTTATGCATATTGACACTGCCGACAATGTCACGATGGCCTGTGAAGCCGCATTTTCGGCATGCCCAATTTCTTCCCTTGGGCTTGTGTTT
>WNFJ01217502.1_pt1 | contig 10769 bp, 9 predicted proteins | sample 5400461 | NCBI WGS metagenome assembly WNFJ01 (sample SAMN13153349, study PRJNA577476) | soil metagenome | isolation source: 115 cm saprolite on Douglas fir-dominated hillslope | place: USA:California | collected 2013-09-17
TGTGCAATCGGAGTGCCTGTTCCGCATTCGATTCGGTTTCGTTCTTGCTCCGATTCCATCTCCAAGCCAACGACAACGCCATATGCGATCGCCCTGCCCCACAAGGGGGGAGGGAGAATGCCGAGCTTGCGACTCACGCTGAGTTCAATTCAGGGAAAAATGCTTTAGGATGGTTGAAATGAGCGCAAGTGCGCGGGACAGCACAGAAATGGAACGCCGATGAGCCGCCCGACGATGGGCCTCCTCGCGGCGCTCTCGGCCGTGATTTGCCAGCCGGGCGCGGCAGCAGCACAGATTTCCGCGGCCAAGAAAATCTACGGCGAGCTCGCCAGGCTGCCCGCCCCTGAACGCGGCAAGCGCATCGAGGACGGGGCCCGTGCCGAGGGCAAGCTCGTCATCATCCACACCATGCGCGGCAATCTCAGCACCGATCACGTCGACCTGTTTCACAAGCGATATCCGTTTCTTCGGATCGAGCTCGAAGGCGACATCGGCTCGCAGGATGCCACCGAGCGCCTCTATACCGAGGAGACGGCCGGCCGGCACCTCACCGACGTCATCAATGTCGCGCTGCCGGACCTGAGGGCGTTGCGCGACAAGGACATGCTGGCGCGTTTTTCCAGTCCCGCCACCACCGCCGTTCTGCCGCCCTACCGGGGATTCATCGACCCGCAAGGCCGCTGGACGCCCTGGTACTGGAGCGAGCACGGAATCTCCTACAATTCGAGCCTGGTTCCCAAGGACAAAGCCCCGAGCGGATGGAACGACCTGTGCAATCCGTTCTTCAAGGGCAGCGTTTCCTTCGACCCGGCCGAAGACCGATACCTCGCCGGCCTCTACGCCATGTTCGGGGAGCAAGGCACCGAGCGGCTCATCAAATGCATCGGCGAGAACGATCCCATCATCCAGCGCGGCCATGCCCAGCGCATGGAGCTCATGCTGGCCGGCGATCACATGCTGCAGGGCGACAACTATCTCTATCAAGGCATCATCATCCAGCGGAAGAACCCCGCGGCTCCCTACGCCATCGTGTATTCGGCGCCGGCATTCGGCTTCGCCGGCGTCGCCGCCATCAACAAGAATGCGCAGCACCCCTATGCGGCGGCGCTTTGGGCCGACTGGTCGTTGACCCAAGAGAGCCAAGCCTACGTGGCACACCTGCTGCGCGGGCCGGTCGCCCTCAAGCATCCGTTTTTTCCCGACAGCATGAAGATCGTCACTTATGTGGATGCGCCCCCTGACGTCATGGAGCGGCTGATGGGCGACTGGAACAAATACGTGGCGAAGCGGCATTGATCTTTCGAAATTGGCATGGCCGGGCGCCGCTGTCCCGCGGTCGGTATAGAAGCCCTCCCGAGTCTTGGCCGGACTTGTTCCGGCCATCCACGTCTTGCTTTCTTTGCAAAGAAAGACGTGGATGGCCGTGACGAGCACGGCCATGACTCCGAGAGGTTGTCGAGCGGATGAACTCGCAAAAGCTTGCACGCTTCGGCTGGAGGGAGGCGGCGCTTGCGCTGCTGATCGCGGTCCTGGCCTATCAGGTGATCATTCCCTTCGTGATGATCATCTGGACCAGCCTCAAGCTGGCGCGGCCGGGCCAGCCCGACTTCCTCAGCCTCTCCTTCACGCTCGCCAACTATCTGCGCGCCTACGGCAGCGCCGCCTTCTGGCGCACCAGCTGGAACACTTTGAGCTTCGCGCTCGCCTCGACGCTCTTGGCCTTCGTCATCGGGGCCTTCATGGCCTGGGTACTGGCGCGGACCAATACGCCGCTTGCCGGCCTCATCGGATTCCTGCTGATCGGGCGCATCGTCATTCCGGGCATCCTCATCGCCATTTCGTGGATCCTGGTCGCCAGCCCCAATATCGGCCTGTTCAATCAAATGATGCTGAAGCTCGCCGGGCTGCGCAACCCGGTCAACGTCTACAGCTTCTGGGGCATGGTCTGGGTCCAGTCGCTGGAGCTGGTGCCGCTCGTCTATCTGCTGCTCGCCGCCGCCTTTCAAGCCATGGACCCGCGACTCGAGGAAGCCTCCAGCATGACCGGCGCCGGCAACTGGCGCACGTTGCGGCGCATTTCGCTGCCGCTCGCGCTGCCGGCGGTGGCGGCCGCGCTGCTGCTCCTGTTCCTGACCACGATCGAAACCTTCGAGGTCCCGCTGCTGATGGGAACGCGCGCCGGCGTGCGCGTCTATACCACCGAAATTTTCTACGACACCTCGCGCACGCCGATCGATTGGGGACTGTCGAGCACCTATGCGATGGCGCTGCTCGCGGTCGCGATCGTGCTGCTGCTACTCTACTTTCGGCTCATCGGCCATGGCGAGCGCTACCAGACGATCACCGGCAAGGATTTCCGCCCGCGCCGCATCGATCTCGGATCGTGGCGCTATTTGACCTGCGCCATCGCGCTCATCCTGGTTTTCCTGATCACCGGGGTGCCGTTCCTGATGATGCTCTACGCGTCGCTGCTGCCGTTCTACCAGGTCCCCAGCGGCGCCGCCTTCGCGAGCATGTCCTTCGACAATTACTGGACGCTTTTTCACAACACCAAGACCATCGCCCCGATGATCAACAGCACGATCCTCGGCCCGTTGACCGCCACGGCGGTCGTCCTGCTGGTCGCGCTGATCAGCTATTTCGTGCAGAAGACCCGAATGCGGGGCCGCCGTCTCCTCGATATTCTCGGCTTTGCGCCGATCGCCATTCCGAGCGTCGTGCTGGGCGCGACCTTCTTCTGGTTCTATCTCATCGTCCCGCTTCCGATCATCGGCACTCTCATCATCATCGGGCTTGCCTATCTGACCAAATACATGCCGGTGGCGCTGCGGTTCGTCTCGGCCTCGATGATGCAGATTCACACCGAGCTCGATGAAGCAGCACAAGTCGCCGGGGTTTCCTGGGCGCGCAATTTTTTCAAGGTCATGCTGCCGCTGCTCAAGCCGGGACTGCTCGCGGCCTGGTTCTGGGTCATGGTGCACGCCTATCGCGAGCTCACCATCGCCCTTATGTTGGCGCGCTCGCAGAACCGCACTGCCGCCGTCGTCATCTTCGATCTCTGGGAGGAAGGCTCGTTCCTTCTGCTCGGCGCATTCGCCGTGGTGATGTTCATCGCGCTCACCGCGCTCAGCGCGGCTGCCCATTCGATCAGCGCCCGGTTCGGCGTGCAGGAGCAGCTGGCATGATCGAGGTCGAGGGCCTGAGCAAATCTTTCGCGGCGAACGGTCAGGGGATCGCGGCCGTGGCCGGAATCGGTTTTGCGATCAAGGCCGGCGAGATGGCGACGCTGCTCGGGCCCTCGGGTTGCGGCAAGACCACGACGTTGCGTTGCCTGGCCGGGCTCGAGCGTCCCGATCGCGGGCGTATCGTGATCGGCGAGCACACGATGGTGGACGCGCAGGCGGGTATCTTCGTGCCGCCGCAGCGGCGCAATCTCGGCATGGTGTTCCAGTCCTATGCGATCTGGCCGCACATGACGGTGCTGGAAAATGTCGCCTATGCGCTCGAGGGGCGCGGCATCGGCAAGGCCGAGCGCACCAAGCTCGCCATGGAGGCGCTCGCATTGGTCAAGCTCGCCGCTTTCGCCGAGCGGCCGGCGCCGCGGCTTTCGGGCGGGCAGCAGCAGCGCGTTGCCATCGCGCGCGCCATGGTGGGGCATCCGCAGGCGCTGCTGTTTGACGAGCCGTTGAGCAATCTGGACGCCAAGCTGCGGCTCGAGATGCGCAACGAATTGCGACCGATTCAGCGCCAAGCCGGCCTCACCGCCATCTACGTCACCCACGATCAGGCCGAAGCGCTCGCCATATCGGACCAGATCATCGTGATGAAGGACGGACACATCGTCGAACGCGGCCGTCCGGTCGACATCTATCGCCATCCCCGCCATGTCTTCACCGCGCAATTCCTCGGCGCCACCAATCTTGTCGCCGGAACGGTCGCCGAGTTGGACGCGGGTGCGGGCCGGCTCGCCGTGACGACCGCATTGGGCCGTATCCTCGGCATCGATCCGACCGGCAACTTGGCGGCGGGCGCCAAGGTGGTGGTCAGCATCCGGCCGGAAGACCTGTCGACCCACGCGACCGCGGCCGGGTCGGTCAATACGATCGAGGGACGGATGACGTTCGCGGCCTTTGCGGGCGCGGCGGTCGAGGCCGAGCTCAAGTGCGGGGAAACCAATATTGCGTGTCTGCTCGATCGCGACGCCGACCTGACGCCCGGGCGAACCGTGACGGTGCGCGCCAGAGCGGAGGCCTGCCTGGTGCTTCCGGAGGAGTGATGGGATACAAATTGCAAGCAGGGAGGCGCGCATGAACATCGCCCGCAAGCAAAGCGCTTGGCAGCCGCCGGAGAGCATCACCCGCGATGAGATCGTCGCCCGATCAGCCGCCATTCTCGCCAGGCCCGACCTGCCGTTGCGCCAGAGCGAGGACATCTTCCGCATTCCGGCGCTGGGGCTCGACTGGGACATGGGGGTCATGGTGTACGAGCCGGCGGATCCGGCAAGCGCCAGCCGCGGCGCCGACGGCCGGCGGATCGGCATCTTCTTGCTGCATGGCGGCTCCGGCGATTACAAATCCATGGAACCGATGGCCAAGCTGTTCGCCGCGAAGCTCGGCTGCAAGTCCATGGCGATGACTTTCCCGGGCCGGCTCTATTTGGACAATCCAAGCCGCGACTGGCCGGGCGATACGATCAATCCGGACGGCACCGTGCGCACGCCGATCTGGCGTGCGGGCGAGCACATCGGGGCGGATCAATACGAGGTGGTTCGCGACACCACCATGCGCCTTCGCTACGGCACGCGCACGCGCGCGCGCGCCAAGCCGGGGACGCGATTCTACGACCGCATGGCGGCCTGGCCGGTGGCATTCGAGGAAGGCATGAAGGAGGCCATGCGGCGACACTTCCCGCCCGGCGACTATTCGATCTATGTGACCGGCCATTCGACCGGCGGCCCCATGGTCTTCATGATCAGCCAGCGGGTGCCCAACATCGCCGGCGTGATTGCGGTGGAGAATTCGCCCTTCGGATTCATTCAGGAAGCGCAGCACGACTGGTCGGGTGCGCTCGGCAAGGTCGCGGGCTTCGAACGCGTCACCAAGAAACGCGCGCCGCGAGCCGACCCGTTCAACGAGCTCTATATCCGCACCTGGCGCGACCGCGCGCGCTATGCGGGACCCGAGGCGCTCGGCCAGGAAGGACCGCAGGCGCTGATGCGCCTGCCTTGGCTGATGGAGGAGGTCTTCGATTGGTGGGACAAGACCAAGGCGCGCCCGCAGTTCAAGGCCGAATACGTCATCACGCACAATATTACGGCCTCGCTCGAGGCGGCGGCGCGTGCCGTGGCGGCGCGCCTGAATTTCCCGGCGGCCGAGACCGCGGCGCTGGTGCGCCACTATCTGGGCTTCCCGTATCCGCAGAGCGGGCCGGGCGCGAAGCCGGTGCCGCCGGTGCTGTTCTGCATCTCCAAGGACAGCCGCGACCATAGCCCGGAAGTGTATCAGGAGGTCGTGCTGCCGATGTTCGGCCAGCTCGACCCCGCACCGAAGGTTCGCCTGACGCGTTGGGGCGCGGGCGTCCACACCTATCACAAGGCAGAGCCGGGCCTGCCGCTCGGCATCGCGCCGCCGGTTGCGGAATTCTATGTGCGGGCGATCCAGGAGGGCTATTTTGTCGTTTGACTCGGTCGTGCCGCAAACTCGGCGGTCTCCTTCTCCCCGCTCGCGGGGAGAAGGTCGGGATGAGGGGGCGGTCCCCCAAGCTCAGACTTGCGGAAACGCCCCCTCACCCGGATCGCTTCGCGATCCGACCTCTCCCCGCAAGCGGGGCGAGGTGGAGCAAGCGGCGCCGATTGAGCGAATGTCTGGTGCACCAAAGTAAGATCATCGATGTCCATGCTGACAGAGCCGAGTGCTGGATTTGAGCCGCCCGCCGCATGGTCGCGCGAAGAGGTGCTGGCGGCTTCCGACGCCGTGCTCGCCATGGTGCCGGGCGCCGTGACGGAGAGCGAGGATATTTTCCGCCTCTCCGCGCTCGGGCTTGATTGGGATATCGGGGTCCGGGTCTACGAGCCGCAGCCCCGCGCGACGATCGCGGCCGGCGCCGACCGCAAGAAGGTCGGCATCCTTCTCCTCCATGGCGGCGCCGGCGACTACAAATCGATGGACAGGTTCGCGCTGCTGTTTGCCGAGAGATTCGCCTGCAAGGTCGTGACCATGACGTTTCCCGGCCGGCTCTATCTCGATGATGAAAGCCGCGACTGGCCGGGCGATACGATCCGGTCCGACGGCAGCGTGCGCACGCCGATCTGGCGGCGGGGCGAGCATGTCACGCCCGACCAATACGACCTGGTCGAGGACGCTTCAAAGCGCATGAAATACGGCGTTCGCCGGCTGGCCCCGGATCGCGCTTCTACGACCGCATGGCGGCATGGCCGCTCGCCTTCGAGCGCGGCATACAGGAAGCCTGCGCCCGCCATTTTCCGGTCGATGAATTCTCCATCTACGTGCACGGCCATTCCACCGGCGGGCCCTATATCTCGATGCTGTCCCAGCGCGTCCCAAACATTGCCGGCGTGATCGCGATCGAGAACTCCACCTTCGGCTATATCAACGAGCGCAAGCATATGTGGGGCGGGCATGTGGGAAAGATCGCGGGCTTCGCGCGCGTCGCCAAGGACGGCGCCTCCTGGCAAGACCCGTTCAACGATCTCTATATCCGCACTTGGCGCGACCTCGCCCGCTACCGCGGCTCCGAAGCGCTCGGCCAGGAGGGACCCGATGCGCTCATGCGCCTGCCCTGGCTGATGGAGGAGGTCCTCGATGCCTGGGACATCGCCAAGAAGCGTCCGCAGTTCAAGGCCGAGTACATGATCACCCACAACATCGTCGGCGCGCTCGAGCAGGCGGCGCGGGCGGCGGCCGCGCGTCTGCGGATGGACGCCGCCGAAACCGCGACGTTCGTCGCGCATTATCTCGGCTATACCCGCGAGCTTGCGGGCCCCGGCGCGAAACCGGTGCCGCCTTTCCTGTTCGTCATCTCGAAGGACAGCCGCGACCATAGCCCGGAAGTGTATCGCGAGGTGATCCTCCCGATGTTTGCCGCGATGAAACCGGCGCCGCGCGTGGCGCTGACCCGGTTCGGCGCCGGCGTCCACACCTATACCAAGCCCGAACCCGGCCTTCCGATCGGCATCGCGCCCGCCGCCGCGCAATTCTACATGCAGGCGATCCAGCAGGGTTACTTCGTTGCTTGATTTGGAGGCGCGCAGTTGCAAACCGCTCGTCCCCGCGAAAGCGGGACCCAGGCTTGGTGCCGTTTCGCAAAGGCTGGATTCCCGCAGCCGAAGTCGGGTTTGCCCGACTTCGGCCGCCTCCTTAAATGACCAAGTCGGGCAAGCCCGACTTGGTGCGCGGGAATGAGCGGATACTGATGATTGCAGAAGGAACACCGCATGCGTCCGAAAATCGAATGGCCCGACGGCAAAAAGATCTGCGCCACCTTCACGGTCGCGTTCGAGGCGTTCACGCGCGGCGGCCACTTCAAGAAGGCAAAGGGGCTGGAGGTCAATCTGGTCTCGCTCTCGCATGCGAACTACGGCGGCAATGCGGGCATCTGGCGCATTCTCGAAATCCTGGAGCGCAACAAGGCGCGCGCTACCGTCGACGTCAACGGTGTCGCGGCGCAGAAATGGCCGGACGCGGTCAAAGCCCTGCATTTGGCCGGCAACGAGATCGCCGGGCACGGCACCACCAACGACATCCAGATGACCGCGCTCACGCCCGCGGAGCAACGCGCCGAAATCCGCGCGGTCAACAGCATCGTCAAAGAGGTGATCGGCGAGCAGCCGGTCGGCTGGGTGAGCCCCGGCGGCCACCACACTGGCGAGACGCTCGGCATCCTCGCCGAGGAGGGCTACACCTGGTGCGGGGACCAATGCGACGACGACCTGCCCTATGTGGTCGAGGTCGACGGCAAGCGCATGGTTATCGTGCCCAAGCACTGGTTCTTCAACGATTGGCGCGCCTGGAACGGCGGGGCCAGCAACGGCGAGATGGCGTTCCAGGCCTTCAAGGACGGTTTCGATTTCGTGCTCGAGGAAGCGCTGCGCGGCAAGCCCGGCCGCGTCGACGCGCTGGTCCATGCGGAGCTCGGCGGCCGCCCCTATATGGCGCACGCCTTCGAGAAAATGATCCGCTATGTCAGGCAGCATGATGACATGGTCTGGCTTCCCACCCGCGACGAGATCGCCGACCACATGCTCAAGAACACGAATTACGTCGAGCCCTATTCGCCGACCGGGTGAGGCCCGGCAACGCGCGCGTCCGTTGTAACAAACAAGACGGGAGGAACCCATGCCGTTAGCCCTGCTGACTGGCGGCGGCAGCGCGATCGGGGAAGGCATTGCGCGCTGCCTCACCGGGCGCGGCTGGACCGTGGCGGTGACCGACATCAATCTCGATCTGGCGCGCGCGTCCGCGGCGGCCGCCGGCGGCGCCCCGCACGCGGTGGCGCTTGAGCTCGATGCCACCGACGGGACGCGCGTCAAGCAGACGGTGGCGCAACTCACCGCCGCCCACGGCCACATCGATGCGCTCGTCAACGCGGCCGGCGGCATGCGCGGCCTGGGCATTCCGAAAACCAATTTCGCCGACATGACCCCCGCGCTTTGGACGCGCATTCTCGATGTCAATCTCCAGAGCGTGCTCCATTGCGCGCACGCGGTCCTGCCGGCGATGATCGCGGCCCAGCGCGGCACGATCGTCAGCATCGCGGCGAGCCGCGGGCTGCGCGGGGGACCGCAGGCGTCGATCTATTCGGCCGCCAAGGCCGCCATCATCGTGTTCAGCCAATCGCTCGCCCAAGAGGTCGGACCGCTCGGCATAAGGGTCAACACCATTGCGCCCGGCAATGCGCAAGCGCGCTGGAAGACATCGGCGCCGAACGAAAGCCCGCTCGGCCGCCCGACCTCGGCCGAGGACGTGGGCAAGGCGGTCGCGTTCCTGCTCTCGGAGGACGCTTCGCATATCACCGGGATTTGCCTCGACGTGTCGGGCGGCACCACGCTGCACTGAGGAATTTCAAGGATGGAGCAGAGGCCCCGCCATGGCCGCGCCGCACCGCATCGACGTCCATCATCACATCGTTTCGCCGGGCTTTGTCGCGGAGCTCAAATCGCTGCTGCAGCCGCCCACGCTCGCCTGGACGCCTGAGCGCTCGATCGAGGACATGGACCGCGCAGGCGTCGCGACCGCCATCACCTCGGTGACGACGCCTGGCGTCTGGATCGGCGACCACGAGCAAGGCCGCCGTCTGGCGCGGGATTCCAACGACTATGCGGCGCGGCTCGCCGCCGACCATCCGGGACGGTTCGGAATTTTCGTGGCCGTGCCGCTGCCCCATATCGAGGCGAGCCTGCGCGAGATCGAGTACGGTCTCGACGTGCTCAGGGCCGACGGCATCGCGCTGTTCACCAGCTATCGCGACAGATGGCTGGGCGATCCGGCCTTTGATCCGGTCATGGAGGAGCTCAACCGCCGCAAGGCGGTGGTGTTCGTGCATCCGGAAGCGCCGCTGTGTTGCCGCGGGCTCCTGCCCGGCGTGCACGAAGCCGTGCTCGAATACGGCTTCGATACCACGCGCGCCATCACCCGCATCCTGTTCAGCGGGACGGCGCTGCGCTATCGCCATATCCGCTGGATCTTCTGCCACGGCGGCGGCACCACCCCCTTCCTGGCGGAGCGCCTCATTCGCGCGCCCGGCATCAACAAATCGCTGGCCCAATACGTGCCGGACGGCGTGATGGCCGAGCTGCAACGCTTCCACTACGACGTGGCGCAGATCGCCCATCCGATGGCGCTCGCGGCCCTGACCGGGATGGTGCCGATCTCGCAGATCCTGTGGGGCACCGATTTTCCGTTCCGGTCCGGGATGGAATACGTGAAGGGCCTGGGCGAATTCGGCTTTGGCGTCGAGGACCTGCGCAAGATCGATCGCGAGAACGCGCTGCGGCTGCTGCCGCGGTGGCGGTAGGGCGGGTCAGGCGCGTCACGTGGGTCAGCCTTGCCTGCCATCCCCAAAGGGCGCAGCCTGACCAGCATTCGACGAACGGAGACCATCCATGGACCTGCTTGCCGAACGCGGCCGCCGGGTGACGGTCGACGAGCTCAACACGACAAGGCTGCTGGCCCACGCCAGAAAGCAGGCCGTGCAACGCAAGCTCGGCGACATCCTGATCGTCGACGTTGATGCCCACCATTACGAGAGCGAGCATATCGCGGACATCCTGCCCTATATGGAGAACGAGGTGCTGCGCCAGGTCACCATGGGGGACGCGCCCGCACTCGCGCGGCACCCTCATGCCCGCCAACGCCGGCTCCAGCCAGGACATGGGCGGCCGGGTGACGCGCTATCCGCTGCGCGCTTCGGAGAAGACCGAGCCCGGCAAGATGCGCGACATCCAGCTCGGCGAGCGCTGGATGGACGCCATGAGCGTCGACTATTCCTGCCTGTTCCCGACCGGCATGCTCAATATCGGGATGCATCCGCAGAAGGAAATGGAGGTCGATCTCTGCTGGGCCTACAACAACTGGCTCACCGACAAGGTGCTGCCCGAGGCGAAGGGCCGCTTCTATTCCATGCTGTGCCTGCCGTTCTCGGACCCGGAGGCATCGCTGCGCCACGTCGAGACGTTCGGCGCCCGCGAGGGCGTGACCGGCTTCATGGTGACCACCGTGCGGCACCTGCAGGTCAACGACAATGCCTACATG
>WNFJ01271574.1_pt1 | contig 10769 bp, 12 predicted proteins | sample 5400461 | NCBI WGS metagenome assembly WNFJ01 (sample SAMN13153349, study PRJNA577476) | soil metagenome | isolation source: 115 cm saprolite on Douglas fir-dominated hillslope | place: USA:California | collected 2013-09-17
GCATCAAAAAATCGGGATGAAAATCCTGGGACCATTTTTATCGGTGGAAGATGCAGACACCTTTTTCTTTATGCGCGCTTTTCCCGATCTCGAAAGCCGCGACCCGCTCAAGGCCCAGTTCTACGAAGGCAAACTTTGGAAAGACGAACTCGAACAAAAACTGATGCCGATGATCGAGAAATACGATGTGATTGTGGTTGAAGCCAAAGACGGTCTCGGGCAGTGGCGGTAAATCCAATAAGGAAAACAGGAACCCAGGAAAGAGTTTCTCTTGAAATCGGCAATCGCCAATCGACATTCGGCAATTCTGAAAGCGGGGGCATAGCTCAGTTGGTAGAGCGCGCCTTTCATCTCACAGGGAACAGCGTCTTGCCATAGGTGAAAAGTGCTACTCACGTTATCTCATATCGCCCGCAAATTTGGCAGGGAGTATCACATTTCAGTATCAGATTAACGCATTCACTCGAACTTCGCGTCAAAGGCTATCGCGTTGGCGAGCGCGGGCGATTCGTGAAGATGGAGCCGCTGGCCGATTACTTGAAGCGGCGCCGTCAGCGTCCAAAGACGCTAACGGGGAGACCACAGCGTCTGTGCGGGGTTGTGCGAAAATCGAGTGCGCCAGGATGCCCAAAGTCAGAACGCAAGGTCAGACATCGTCCACCCTAGCATCAAAACGGCGTCCATTTTATATCTCGCGGACTTTTCGGACGCTCGCGCGGGTCAAGACAGCGGCTGAGGGGCCCCGAGCGTTCTGGCGGTCTCGTGCGCGACGACTTTTTTCGCTTTTCTTGGGCTGCTCAGGCCGCAGAGGCCTCAATCAGAGTTGCGAACACGAGCATAAAACCACACGTTGAATCTCATGAACGAAGAAGAAATCAAAGAAGAACTTGGACAACACAACGATCAACTTAAGATTCAAGATGAGGCCATTTCGGAATTACGACGCAGAGTTCGATTACTTACCGAGCTTTGGGAGAAATTGCTAATCTGTGGTTTTACACCTACCGCACACAGCCAAGCTGCTGGAGAAGCTCAACACCGGATAACCGCGATCATCCAAGACCTGCGACAAGGCAATTAAAGCTCCGAAACGATCAGAGCCGGGTCCCTCAGCGTCCAAAGAACATCGCCACTGAGAGAGCGAACGTCAGTCCTGTGAAGATCAGAATAAAAACCTGAATTATTGGATCCGCTCGCTGTTTCCGGGGTATGTCTTCCAAGAACGTTCGCAACCTATCATTTACATCTGCGGTGGGATAAGACATAAAGGGCTTCTAAAGCTCGAGCGTTTTAGTGCAAGCGGATGAAACGATTTGCTGATTGCATTGCAGTATCAATCACGCTCTTGCTTACTGTTGGCGTAATCGGTGATTTGCTACGAATCACGTTTTTAGTGTTCGCTAACGAAGTTGACCCGAGTCTCCCCCACCTTTTCCACCTTTATTGGCTCAACGCCAAAGACGCAGCCATGAATACTTGGAGCGATGGACACGGCTGGCCCATTGTGGTGTTCCTCGGGTTCTGTGTGACATGGACAGCCATCAGACGTAGCGACGCTTTTCATTCATTTCCAAGTCCCGATTCCCAAAGGTGAAAACGCCAGCGCCGGAGAAGCCGCGCCCGCGCGAGCTTTGGCATAATCAGTCTTGCTAGATGTCATATAAAATCGGTAGGTGTTGGTACGCTTTAATCATGGCTTTTATTGACGATGAAATGTTCCCGCTATCTCGACCGTAACAAAGTCCCTGTGACGTTCAAGAGTAGGCCCTGTAGGAACTGTCCGATGTATTACACCCATGGAACTCCCCTTCTCAGTTAGTGTCTTGCCATCTCCCGAAAGTGTCACTTCCAGTTTACAATCTCTAGCTTGAAGTAAGAGGGTATTGTTTGAGCGGTGAACATCTGCGTATCGGCCTGGACAGTGCCCGTTCGCCACGGCGAGCAAAGTGCCGCCCTGGGCTATCACGATCTGAGCCGGACGACTCTCAATTACCTTGGGCTTGGGTCGGAAAGGTTGCGTGACAATTTCGGTGCCGACCCATATTCCGTCGAATCGCGAATCGGGCTGCGCTTGAACTGCGCAAGCTGATAACAATCCAACACTCACCAAAGCGCTTGCGAAATTCATCGTTTTGCTTTTACCAGATTGGGGTCGCATATTGCAACCGTGCCGAAACGCGACAACCGCGCGGGTCAAGACAGCGGCTGAGGGGCCCCGAGCGTTCTGGCGGCCTCGTGCGCGACGACTACCAGACGCGAATCATTTTCGCCGACAATTTTTTGTATTGGCACGCATAAGTAACGCCATCGAACGCGTGACATTCCCCCGCGTCGTCGACGTCCTCGGGGTCGCGCTGACTGCATTGCAACGCCGGAATCGTCCGAATCGCATTGCGGCAATTTGAAAAGAAAACGATGCCCGGCTTCCCCGGCGCTTTCGGATTCGGCGCGAGCAACTGATGGAAATTTTTGATCCGCGCAATCCTGCTCCCCGGCCACTTCTCGACTGGAATCCATTTACAACCTGCGGCATTCATTTGATCGCCTCTCGTGATGGCCGTTTGCCCCGTCTGCGAAAAGGCCGCGCTGTCAAGCATTCCGTTCAAGATGCGCGGATTTGGCGCTCGGAGTTTTTTCACGATGAAGCCCGCCTCCGTACTTCGCCGGACTTGATGACGAGCCAGGCACTCCGTCGCCCAGTTATCGCTCTTTTAAATGCGGTAAGAAGTCCTTCACCAGCCGCGCCACACTCTGAGGAGAGCCGCGATTGTCACTCCGTTGTGATACAACGTGATTGCTCAACGTTCTTCGCGGCTCGTTAGGCACTCGTTAGGCCTCGCGCGCGTAATCGTGTCGCCGTTGCAAGCGCGGAGAAGCCCCTGTCCTCTCTGTGGCAAAGCTTTCGAACAGCAGGTGGAAACGTCGGAAATGTTTACGTTTTGACTCAAATCCTACCTAGCCCGCCCGCCGGAATGGCAAAATATTTTATGTTCATAAGTCACTTGTAATGAATGGATAGCGTCGACAATTATTTGTATAAATCCGGCTGTGCGAATGGCGTTGGCATGTCGAATGCTAACCGAGAACGTGTAGCAATTTCATAAATTATATGAAAACATTAAAATCCCTAGTTTGCCTCGCCCTAGCGGTCGGCTTTAGCAGCACAGCGTTGGCGGGCAGTTACACCTTCAACACGGCCCCCGGTAGTACTACCATTGGAGGCCCAGTAAACGCTACGGTCACTTTCGCGACCGGCAATGGCACGTTGGGCATCACACTTACCAATTTGCTTGTGAATCCAACGGATGTCGCACAGAACATAAGCGACCTATTTTTCACGCTCAATAACCCCGCCTTGACTACTGGGACGATCGGTGTCGATGGCCCTGACTTCCTCGTTAACGTCGCTGCCAACGGAACCGTGAACGGGGGCGGAACAGGTACCGCGGGTTGGACTTTGGCATTCGGAGCTGGGCAATTTCTGCTTAATGGCCTCGGCACCGCTACCTTCACGCCGGCTCAGACCATCCTCGGTGCCCCTGGCCCTGGTGGAGTGTATACAAATGCCAACGGCTCGATTGCAGGAAATAGCCTGCACAACATGTTCATAAACCAGACCGCGACCTGGACCCTCAATATCCCCGGAATTACAGCGAGCACCGCTGTGACCGCCGCGACCTTTTCATTCGGCACCGTACCGGGTATCAATGTCCCAGGCGTGCCGCCAAGCGTGCCAGACGGGGGAACGACTGGGATATTGCTCGGCGCTGCCCTGGCGGGACTTGGCGTGCTGCGTAGGTATTTGAAGAATTAAGGTATCCTCCCAGGCTCGGCGTCGCGCGCCACGCTAGCTTGCGACGCTGAGCCATTGTGGGGAGCAGCTGACGGACTCTACATCAGCTGAGCAGGTTGCGACCCTGTCGGCGCCTTATCGACTGTCGCTATGAGCGCGATTTGCACAGTTCGACAGAATCAGCGCTTTTCGCGTTTCTATTGCATCGAGATAGCGGCGAGTTTAAGATTAAGCTCGCAATGGGCGATGTCCGTTTTCCATGAAGGATGAAAAACGCGGGAATCGTCGGCTTGTCGCCTTCAGTAGCGCAGCACATGCATGTGGAAGTGGATCTTCGGCGCTCCCAGTTGTCTGTTCCTTGACGCCATCGCTTCTCCCTTCGGCGCGAAATAAGCGCACACGATTCGTCATCTTTCTATGCCGTCGTCGCCATAGGAACCACGTTGGCCGGTTCGCTGTCACTCATGAGTCGCGCCAGGCGTTGGCTGTGCACTGGTCGGACGTGTGAATAAGTCTTTAGAATTAGCAAGCCGCCGTCCTTGTGACCTTGCCATTGCGCAATGGTTTTGACGTCAACGCCGCGCTCGATTGCGCGAGTGATGAAACTCCGGCGCAAACTTCGATGCGTGAAGTGCGGGAATCCAAGTCGCTTACAGGAATTCTTGAGCGCCTTGTGACACTCTTTGACCGCGAACAGCGGTTCATCGTGTTTCTTGCCGGCGCAGAGCTTTTCAATAAGCGTGCGCAACTGCGGATAAATCGGAATCGCGAAACCGGCGTCGGTCTTGCGCCGGTAAACGATGATGTGCCCGGCTTCCAGATCGACATCGGCGGGCGTCAGCGCAGCGGCTTCAGCTTGTCCGAGTCCGGCGAGTCCGAGAAATTCGACGAAGTCGCCTGACTCCTGAGCGACGCGATTGAATTGTTGCGCCCGCACGTCGGCGACGATTGCTTTGAACTGCTCGAATGACGGGGTCAACCGAATCGGCATCTTGCGTTTTCGATACGTGAGCTCTCTTGCTGGATTCTCAGGAATGACGCGGTCTTTAACTGCCGTTTCCAGCGCATCGCGGACGAGCATGAGAGCGCTGTTGTAGTAGCTGGCCGATTTGTGCCCGTAGTGCTGCGCCAGCCACGACTCGATCTGCGACGGCTTCAGATCGCGCAACGGCAAGGTTTGCGCGCCGTACAGCGTTTGTTTTAGTTTGTCGATGATAACTCCCTTGTCCTCAATCGTGGAAGGCGCGCCGATGAGCGTCTTTCGATAATCATCCAACACGGCGGCGAAGCTCGCGTTGCCCTTCGTCGCGTCCACGCGCTCCAACGTGCGCTTAAAGTCCGCGAGCTTGCGCTTCGCAAGCTCATGATCGGTCGTTCCGAGTTTTTTGCGGTGGAGCTTGCCGCAAAAGCGCAGCCGTGCGAAATAGTGGCCGGTTGGTTTGTATCGATAAAGCCCGATGCTTCGTTTGACCTTCTCCCATGTGTTCTTTGAATCGTTCTTCACTGTCTCAATTTATCAGTATCACATGGCGGTGACAATAGGAATAATTGAGGGAGCGCTGCTTAGATACAAGCTACTGGAAAACAGTTTGTTACAACACGACACGGGGGCATAGCTCAGTTGGTAGAGCGCCAGCTTTGCAAGCTGGAAGTCAGGGGTTCGAATCCCCTTGCCTCCAGAAATTCCGCGGAGACGAAATTCATTAAATTTGCAGGGGATGAGAATCTTGTTCGACCGGTGGGGCGCAGAGCGCTTGGGTTAAAAGCGAAGCTCAAAAGCCGGAGCCAAAGCGCAGCTTTGGATAATCCCCTTGCCTCCAGTCTACGCTCGCAGCGGTGGCGGAGAGCGTAGACTGTCGCGCCGTAGCCTTGGCGAAGGCGGACATCTTTCACCTTGCGACACACACGCAGCGAGCTACGACTCGGCAAGCCCAAAACTATGGCAAAATTCTTTTATGTGTACATTCTGGAGAGCGAAATCCAGCCGGACCGATTCTATACCGGCCTAACGGATGATCTACGGAAACGTTTGAAAGCTCACAATGCCGGCCGCGTTCTCCATTCTTCTAAATGGAAGCCGTGGCACTTGAAAATATATATCGCGTTCAACGACCGAAGTCGCGCTGCAGAGTTTGAAGGATATCTAAAATCCGCATCTGGGAGGGCGTTCGTCAAAAAGCATCTTTGAGTTCTAAAACAAAAAGGGAACATTATCGGATGCACTAGCGGGAGCGTAATCCCCTTGCCTCCAGCCCCGAAAGCTTTCGGGACTGTCGCGCTGGCTTGTCACGCCGAAGACTTGCGCGCAGGCGGAAGCCTTGGCGAAGACGGACATTTCTCAGCTTGCTGCACGTAAACGCAGCCAGCTACGACTCGGCCGGCCAAAGCCTATGCTCGCAGGCCGTTCGAGAAACTGCGCACGTTGTGGAGAGCGTGATAAAATTGATGGCCCGCGTGCGTGATCCTCGTGATCATCGCCTCGGGTGGATCTGATTTATCCGACTCGGTCGCTTTCACTAATCCGGCCTCAGCCATGAGGTGAATTTCGCGCGCCTCTTCTTGTCCCCGCACTTTCAAGAAGCCGTGCGGCTTGTGCTCGGCCTCGGCAAGGAGTTTGTATGCTAGAGGAAGATTCATGGTATGACTCAGCATTCCAACTATTTAGATTCGTTCATAACAACCTATTGGACGTATCCGGGCCGATCTTATTTAGCAATTTCGCGAATCAGAGATTCGGGTGATTGTTGACGGCGAATCATTAAATCGTTAAATGATTCACTCGCTAAATTTCGCGGGCCTGTAGCTCAGTTGGTTAGAGCATGCGCTTGATAAGCGCAGGGTCACTGGTTCGAGCCCAGTCAGGCCCACCAATTTCATTTTCGATTTCGGGTTTTGGATTGGGGAGCGCACGCGTCCCGCGTGCTGGCAAAGGCGACTCGCCTTCGCGACCTTCACCTTGTTGCCGCGATTGCAGTCCGCCGCCGAGCGAACATCCAGCAAATCGCCAGCCCAGCCAGGGCGCCGCAAATGTCGATCATCACATCGTTCGGCGATCCGGTCCGCGATGGCACAAACGATTGGTGGAATTCATCGCTCGCGGCAAAGATTGCGCTGGCGAGAACGGCAACGAGAAACAAGATCGACATCTTCATCTGCCAGCGAATCCCGCCGCGCAACGCGCGCCAAAGCAGCATTGCCAGGATCGCGTATTCCGTCAGATGCCCGAGTTTTCGGATCGCAAACTGAATCTGATCGAGTGCCGCGAGCGAGATCTGTGGATCAAACCAGCGCAGAAACGGGATCAGAAACCGTGAGGTGTGCTCGGCCGAGAGCATATCGGTCGAACCGAGGAAGATTATTGCCATCCAGACAATTGCCGGCATCCAGTATCTGACGAATCGAAGCAGCTTCATGTTCACGTGAAACAGTCACTCTTTTTTGCATTCGTCCATCCGCAATCTAGAATTCCGCATCTTTCTGATCTCTGACCTGTGACCTCTGTTACAACCGCCAGTCCGGCTCGGACTCCCCTCACCTTCGAACCGATCTTCATGGAACGAATCTGGGGCAGTCACCGACTGGCTTCGCAATTTGGAAAAAAACTACCGCCCACCGCCATGATCGGCGAATCGTGGGAAATCGTTGACCGCCCGGAAGCCCAAAGCATCGTGCGGAACGGTCCGTTGCGCGGTCGGACGCTACACGAACTTTGGACGCGCGATCGCGACGCCATTTTCGGCCGCGTGGCCGACGCTTCGCGTTTTCCATTACTCGTTAAACTGCTCGATGCCTACGACACGCTTTCGCTGCAAGTGCATCCGCCGGAAAAAGTCGCCGCGAAACTTGGTGGCGAACCGAAGACCGAATTTTGGCACGTTGCCTTCGCGATCGCCGGCGCCAAACTGCTGGCCGGACTTCGCCAGGCTGTCACGCGAGATCAATTTGAGAAGGCTGTGCGCGGCGGCACTGTCGCCGATCTCGTCCACACAATTCCGGTCCAAACCGGCGACTCCATTTTTCTGCCAGCTGGACGTCTCCATGCCGTTGGCTCCGGCAATGTGCTGGTCGAGATCCAGCAAAACAGTGACACCACCTATCGCGTGTTCGATTGGAACCGACGCGATGACAAAGGCAAGCCGCGACAGCTCCATGTCGATCAAGCGCTCGAGTGCATCGATTTTACCGATGTCGCGCCGAAGGTGATCGACTCGAAGGGTGAAACGCTTGTGAAACACGAATTATTTGAAGTTCAGAAATGGAACCTCGATGCGCCGCGCGAAGTCATTGAGTCAGGACAATTCGCAATCGTTTGCTGCCTCACCGGCGGTATTCGCCTCGTCGATCTCGATCTTCGACCGGGCGAGTTTCTTCTCGTGCCGGCTTCGTTACAAGATCGACAAATTCAGCCGCGGACCGAAGGCACAACGTTGTTGCGGATAACAATCCCGGTGATGTAGAGGCGGCCGTGTCGGCCGCGATTAACTAAAGCTCGATCAATCACGATAAATTCCCCTTGGTGCGGCCGTTGATGGGACTGCTGAACCAGTTTTGCTCGGACAGGATTTTCCTGCACGTATTCCCATTTTTGGCTGTAACTCTCGTCATTGCACAGAAGGTGATCGAAAAATCCGGGTTGCCGCAGGGGCCTCTTTTTAGTCGCGCCCATCGCGACTGACATTGCTCGTTTCAAACCGGTCACCCGTCGCGCGAGCTCAAAATCCTCACTGCCGCGAACGAAGAAATGCATGTGATCAGGCATAATTACGTATCGTCCAACCACGCCGCCAAAGTCGTTAAATGCTCGAGTAAAATATCCTTGGAACGCTCGATGGACCGTTTCCAAATCTGCAATCTTTTGTCGATGAATTGTGCGGATTGTCACGAAGAACAGTGGCGCATCATAAGCCTGAAAAATTTCATCGAGACGTGGTGGGCGATCTTTGATCGTTGAGGGGAGGAACATGCGCGGCCGACACGGCCGCCTCTACAACATTATGCTCGAACGCCGCGCAACAAATGTGACCGTGGAACAAACCACATCCGCTGCACATTCACGATTTTCCAGGAATTGCGCTCGGGCAGAAGTTTATAGAGAAAGGGCTGAACGCGGCCGTCATTACTGACAAACATCACTTCCGCCAAGGCCGTCCCCTGCTCCATTCGCACCGATCCGAATTCCATTCGGCCCTGCTGTGATTGTGCGATCGGATCGCGACGTATAAGCGTCTCGAGCTGCTGAAACGTAAGCTCAGGCCGTGCGCTGCTTGCGGCAAATTGGTAGCCATCGTCGCTGGTGGTCGCATCGATCGGCTCCGAGCGGGTGCCACTGTTCGAAATTTCTTCCCGCGATGAATTCGCGATGAAAATTCCGCCCGCACAAAGAAGCAACGATGTGGCGACAATTGTAAATCGAGTGGCGATTTTCATCTCGGTGTCACCGGCTGTGATATCCGCCGGAGATATTGAAAGCTGTAGATGCCGGTGCCGTGGCCGTCGCGCCAGCGCGGCTGAATTGCATAACCACCGACAACATCGAAACCGGCCAGCTCAAAACTGTTTTCCGAGTAACTCACGTTCGGTCGCATAATGTTTCCGAGAACGTCGGGCTCGCCGCCGCAGGCCGCGCATGGGCACGCGCGCCGGAGAAATTGCAGATCGAGATACGACTCGATCCCGTCGTTCCATTGAATGGCGAGCTCATTTCCGATTTGCTGAATGTTCGTCGGCTCCAGACGCATGCGTTTCAATCCTACCACGATGTTGATCTTGAGAGCAATTCTCGAGCAAGGTGGATCGGCCGCTCCGCGGGCGATGTCAAATCAGGCGCCATGGGCGCATTATTCTTGGCATCGAGCTCGCCACGGGACGAGTCCGTCCGACTGGCAGACAAGGGACTGCTCGATCCACCTATGCCTGTTTCTTTCGAGACCTTTCGCCGAAAATCGCCGTTCCGACACGCACCAGAGTCGCGCCTTCTTCGACCGCGATCGCAAAATCTTGCGTCATCCCCATCGAAAGCTGCGCAAGATCGACATGAAACTCTGTCTGCAAGCGATCTCGCAGCTCGCGCAACTCGACAAAATATTTCCGGGATGCTTCGGCTTCATCCGCAATCGGTGGGATCGTCATCAGACCCAGGATCGACAACCGAGGTAGCGCCAGCAGATTTTCCAGGTCTTCGCGCAGCTTCTCCGGTGTGAATCCAAATTTACTCCCCTCGCCCGCCACATTGGCCTCGAGAAGGACGCGCGGATGCAATCCATCTTCTTCGGCGATCCGATTTATGTCTTGAGCGACCGCGAGCGAATCGACGCTATGAATCAGTTCGAACAGTGGCAGCGCATGACGGATTTTATTTTTCTGGAGATGTCCAACGAAATGCCATCGCAAGTTTGACGGCAATTCCGGAATCTTTACTCGCGCCTCCTGCACCCGACTTTCGCCGAACAAACTTTGTTTGGCCTCGATCGCTTCGCGCACCTTCACGGCGTCATGCGTTTTCGAAATCGCGACCAGCTCGACGTCATCGGCGTTGCGATTCGCCTTAGCCGCCGCCTGCGCAATCTGCGCGCGCACGCGGGCTAGATTCTCTGCAATCGAACTCATCGACTAATGCGAATTGTCGAAAACAGAAGATAACAAAGCAATGCTCGAAACTTCGCTAACTTCGTTTCCTTCTGTTTGAACTTGTATTCAATCCAGCAATTCCATCATTTGCTTGGCCAACTTTGGGCCGATCCCGCTTTCCTCGTGTTTGAAATAGACGAAGGCGTCCTGCCACTTTGATTTTTGTTCGCCAACGAACTTGGCCCAACCTTCGACATCGGCTTTCTTGTAATCTTCGCGACGAAGCCGCAGATAACCGTAGTCAGCGGTCAAAATCTTTGGCGTCGCGAGATCGGCGGTGTCGGCGATGCATAATGAAATGTTTCGCGACTTCAACAGATCGAAGATCTCGTCATCGAACCAGGAATCG
>WNFJ01631031.1_pt1 | contig 10769 bp, 12 predicted proteins | sample 5400461 | NCBI WGS metagenome assembly WNFJ01 (sample SAMN13153349, study PRJNA577476) | soil metagenome | isolation source: 115 cm saprolite on Douglas fir-dominated hillslope | place: USA:California | collected 2013-09-17
GCGATCGCGCCCGTGAGCGCCAGCCGCTCGAGCCCCGCCTGTGCCAGGAGCGCCGCGGCGAGTCCGCCCACTCCCTCCCGCACCTTCCGGACCCGGGTCGGCACGTTGCCCCGCAGCGCCACGATCTCGAGATCGGGACGCAGGTAGCGCAGTTGCGCCACGCGGCGCAGACTCGACGTGCCGACGCGCGCGCCGGCCGGCAGCTCGGCGATGGCGCGGACGCCGGCCGCGCGGGCGACGAGCACCTCGGCGGGATCGGCGCGCGGCGGCACGGCCGCGAGCGCCAGTGCCTCGGGCAGCTGGGTCGGCAGGTCCTTGAGCGAGTGCACCGCGACGTCGATGCGGCCGCCGAGCAGGGCGTCCTCGAGCTCCTTGGTGAAGAACCCCTTGCCTTCGAGCTGGTGCAGCGGCCGGTCTACCTCGGCGTCGCCCCGCGTCCGCACGATCACGAGCTCGACGGCGATCCCGTGCGCGGCCAGCGCCGTGCGCACCCACCCGGCCTGCGAGCGAGCCAGGTCGCTGCCCCGGGTGCCGAGCTTGAGGGGTAGGCTCACGGCGTGCGCGTGCGCCGCTTGCCGCGCGCCCGCGGCTTCGGGGCCGCGAAATGCCGCGTCAGCGCGTCGAGCAAGCCGGGCACGGAGTACTCGCTCGCCTCGATCATCACCGCGATGCCGAGATCGCGCGCCGTGGCGGCGGTCACCGGGCCGATCACCGCGGCCGCGAAGCGGCCCGACGTCGCCGCCTCGCGACCGACCAGGTCGACGAAATGGCGCACGGTGGAGGAGGACGTAAAGGTGATCGCGTCGATGCGGCGTGCCAGGATGTCGCTCGCCAGCGCGCGCCCGTCTCCCACCTCCCGCAGTGTCTCGTAGACGGGAATCACGTCCACCAGGGCGCCCCGCGCCCGCAGCCCCGCGGGGAGGGCGTCGCGCGCCTCGCGCGCTCGGGGCACGAGCACGCGCTGTCCCTCGAGCGGGCCGCGCTCTCCCAGGGCCGCCACCAGCGCTTCGGCGACGAAGCGTTCGGGGACGAGGGCGGCGGTGACGCCGCGTCGCTCGAGCGCGCTCGCCGTCGCCGGCCCGATCGCGGCGATCCGAGCACGGCCGAGGTCGCGGGGCGTGAGCCCCCAATCGGGCAGCCGGTCACACACCACGTCCACGGCGGTTTGGCTGGTGAAGATCACCCAGGCGTAGCGCGACAGGTCGGTCAGCGCGGCGCGCAGCGGTGCGAGATCGGCGAGGGGGCGGATGCGGATGGTCGGGGCGACGACGACGTCGGCACCGAGCCGCTCCAGCGCCCGCACCAGCGCCCCGGCCCGCGCGCGGGGGCGGGTGACCGCGATGCGCCGCCCGGCGAAGGGGCGGACGCGAGCCGAGCGGGGCGATCGCCGCGGATGTGACATGGACGGTTGCAATCTCGGCGGCCTCAAATCCATTATCAAGCAATGTTGCGCGCTCTGCGCTCCGCACTCGCCCGCTTCACCGTGCGCCGGGCGGCCGCCTGCCAGCGGCACGCGCCCAAGCGCGCGGACCGCTGGTTACGGCTGGGGTGCGCGCTCGCGCCCGCGTTCGCGGAGCCCTACCCCGCGCTGGTGCGGCTGCGCCGCGCCATCGAGGACCGCTGGGGTGCCCTCGCGGCGGCGCAGGACGCCGCCGAGCGCTTCCCGGAAAACCCCGACGCGTGGCTGCTGCTCGGCGAAGCCTGCCAGATGGTGTTCCGCCAGCAGGACGCGCTGCACGCCTACGAGGAGGCGCTCGCGCTCGAGGAGCGCCCCGACGCCGCCCTCGCGGCGGGCGATCTCTATCGGCGGGCGGGGCGGCACGCCGAAGCGGCGGCGCGGTTCGCCCGGGCCTACGCCGCCGGTGGCGGCGCCGAGGCGCTGTGGCTCAACGCTCAGGAGCTGTTCCAGGCGGGCGACGTCGGGGCCGCGGATGAGGCGCTGCACCTGTGGGCCACCCAGGTGCCGGACGGCTTGGAGCGGCTGTCGCAAGCGCGTGCCGAGTTGTTCGCCCCGAAGCGCGGCGGCTAGGGCTGGCGCGCGCGGCGGTACAGCGACCACGCGTAGCCGAGCAGGATGGCGGCGGTCACCATGTAGGCCGCCGCCAGGTAGCCGGCATTCTGGGGCACCTCAGGCACTGGGGTCTCCCCGCGCCTCCCGCTCCAGCGCCAGGGCGTAGCGCTGGGTCACGAACCCCACGTACAGCAGCGTGAACACCCCGAGCGAGCACAGCCACGTCACCAACATGCTCGCGGGCAACGACGGCGCGCCGGGTTTCAAGACGATGGGCTGGGGGTGCAGCGTCCGGAACAGGTACACGCTCAGGTGAATGAAGGGCACGAGCACCATGCCGCAGATCCCCAGTACCGCGGCGTAGCGACCGCGCAGCGCCGGATCGGTGATGGCGCTGCGCAGCAGCAGGTACCCCACGTAGAGGAAGAAGAGGAGTAGCGTGGACGTGAGTCGAGCGTCCCACGTCCACCACGTCCCCCAGATCGGCTTGCCCCAGATGGGGCCGGTCGTGAGCACGATGACGGCGAACACGGTGCCCACCTCCGCCGACGCGGCCGCAAAGCGGTCGAGCCGCGGATCCTTCAAGAACAGGTAGAAGATCCCCGCGAGGCCGACCAGCACGATGGCCGTCTCGGCCCAGATCGCCGCGGGCACGTGGAGGTAGTAGATCTTCTGCGCGGGACCCTGCAGCCGCTCCACGGGCGTAAAGACCAGGGCCCGGACGTACACCCCAGCTAACAGCACGAGCCCGAGCAGGGTAAGGCGGCGGCCGGTGCGCGCGAGGCTCATTCGTCCACCGTATATCGGAACAACAGCGTGGCGACCACGAGGAACACGATATCGTACGCGGCGAGCAACTTAAGGTAGGCGACCGACTCGCTCAAGGGACGGGCCGCGAGGAGCCGCGCCGTGGCGAGCACCGCGAACACGAGCGGCGGGATGAGAAACGGCAGCAGCAAGACGGGGAGCATCAGCTCCGCAAAGCGGGTGCGCGCGACCATGGCACTGAACAGCGTGCCCACGGTCACGAAGCCCACGGTGGCCAGGCCGATCACGCCGACGAGGGGCACGACGACCCGCCCCAGCGGGACGTCGAAGAACAGGACGAACAGGGGCAGCCCGACCGCCTCCACCACCGCGACGAATACCAGGTTCGCCAGCAGCTTGCCCCAGTATAGGCTGACGCGGCTCAAGGGTGACACGAGGAGCCCGTCGAGCGCGGCATTCTCGAGCTCGAGCTGAAATGCCCGGTTGAGGCCGAGCATCGCGGCGAAGGTGAAGGTCACCCACAGGATGCTGGGCGCGAGGACGAGCGCCGGCACGGCCGTGGGATCGCGACCGAAGTTGAACACCGTGAGTACGAGGGCGGTGAACACCGCCGCCGACAGCACCGCCGTGCGGGTGCGGAACTCGAGCACCAGGTCCTTGCGCGCGACGACCCACGCCGCCCACAGCAGCTCAGCCATCGATCATGGCGCGCCGATAGGCCTGGGCGATCTCGCCGGCCCCGCGCGCGCCGCGCGGCGCGAGCTCGACGAACCGCCCACGGCGCTGGAACGCGACGTGCGTCGCGAGCTCGACGCCCTCGTCCACATTGTGCGTCGCCACGACGAGCACGCGGCCGGCGCCGCGCAGCTCGACCAAGAGGGCCCGCAACTCGGCCGCGGCGGCGAGGTCGAGCCCGCTGAACGGCTCGTCGAGCAGCAGCACCGTGGGATCGTGGATCAGCGCCCGCGCGATGGCGGCCCGCTGCACCAGGCCGCGCGACAGCGACCACACCGGCTGAGCGGCGCGCTCGCTCAGGCCGAGTCGGCCGAGCATCGCGTCGACGCGGGGCCCGCGCTGCCCGGCGGCCACGCCGTACACCGTGGCCCAGAACACCAGGTTCTCCCGCACCGTCAGATGGCCGTACAAGTGGGACTGATGGTCGATCCACCCGATCGCGCGGGCGCCGCCGTCGACGGCGGCCCACCCGCCCTGGGGCCGGATCAACCCCGCCAGCACCTTGAGCAGCGTGGTCTTGCCGGCGCCGTTCGGTCCGAAGATGGCGAGCGTCTGACCCGGCACCAGGCGGAACGACACCTCATCCAGGGCGACCACCCGACCGAAGGCGTGTCGCAGCCCTTCAGCCAAGAGCATCGATGCGGGAGGCCAAGTCCTCCAGGTCGAACGGCTTGACGAGGTAGCCCGAGTGCCCCAGGTCGAGCACGTTGATCAGTGGTTCCATGCTGACGTAAGAGGTGGTCACGATCACCGGGAGGGTAGGACGCGACTGGCGGATCTCCTGGAGCAGCGTCACCCCGTCGGTATCGGGGAGCCGGAGGTCGAGCACCAAGACTTCGGGGCGGAATGCTTCCAGTTGGCGGCGGGCGTCGGCGCCGCTGGCGGCGAAGGCGAGGTCGTAGCGCGGAGTGAAGAAGCGCTTGTAGGTGCGCCGCAGCGCCGCTTCATCCTCCACGAACAGCACTTTGCGTCGCGCGGCCGCAGGCCCCATAGGTGGGGCCAATATACGTAGCGGGGAGCCCCCTCGGTGCTGCTCGCGCCGGTTACGACGCGCCGCGGGCGCCGCTCTCCAACTCGAACAGGTCGTCGAGCTTGGTGAGCACGAGGAGGAACCGCAACTCCTCGTTCGCGCCGCGCAGCCGCACCACGAGCCGACGCTCGGCCGCCTTGCGCTGAATCAACATCAGCGCCCCGAGACCGGCCGAGTCCAGGTGCCTGGTCCCGGACAGGTCGATGATGAGGCGGCCAGCGCCCTCGGGCAACTGCTCGAGCAACTCGGTCGCCGCGCGGCGGAACGCCACCCGCGACTCGAGACCCAACTCTTCCGGCGCCCCCAAGACTCGTTCCGCCGGACTCGTCGACATCGCCATCACGTCCTCCACAGTCGGCTCCGTTAAGAGTGCCGACGGGGCGGTATGCGACTCCGGTGCCACCCAGCTAAGGTGCGGGCCGGCAAGCGCTTGTCAAAGGCGAAGTGAGGCGCCTCACGCGACGCGCTGCCGCAGAGCGAGCGGCGCGGCGCAGATTGCAAGGCCCGCGCCCGACTGGGTTCGAGGGATGGACGTGGCAGCCGCTCCACGCGACCGGCCCCCGCGGGCGCGCGGCGGGTGGAAGGGGAGCCGGGCCGACGCGCTGCCGCCGGGAGAGGTGCGCCGCCCAGTGCCAGGCGACGGGGGCCCGCCCGGCATCACGCCGCCGGCGTCTTATTCGGCTTGACCGAACTTCGCGATGTCCTCCGGCAACTCCTCGCGCGTGGTCACCGCGTCTTGGCCCTGCACCATCTTGCGGATCTGCTCGACCACGTCCGGGTTCGCGAGGGTCGTAACGTCGCCGACATCTCGGCGATTCGAGATCGCCGCGAGCACGCGACGCATGATCTTCCCCGAGCGCGTCTTGGGCATATCCGGGACGATGTAGACGTGCTTGGGTCGCGCGATCTTGCCAATCACTTCCTCGTTCGCCTTGATGACGCGGTCGATGACGTCCTGGCTCGGCGGCACGCCCGGTTTGACCGCGATGTACACTTCGGGCACGCGTCCTTTGACTTCGTCCTGGACGGGGACCACGGCGGCCTCGGCCACTTCCGGGACCGTGAGACAGGCCGACTCGATCTCCTTCGTGCCGAGGCGGTGACCGGCGACGTTGATCACGTCGTCGATACGGCCGAGGATGCGGTAGTAGCCATCGGCCGCTTGCACCGCGCCATCGCCGCACATGAACGGCCAGTCGCGCCAGTCCTTACTACGGGGATTTCTGTTGTACTTGGCGAAGTACGTCTTGACGTAGCGATCGCGGTCGCCCCAAATCGTCTGCATGATGCCGGGCCAGGGATTGCGGATGCAGATGTTGCCCGCCCTGCCGGACCCCTTGGGGACTTCTGCGCCGGTCTCGTCGTAGATGATGGGATGAATCCCCGGGGCGCCGGGACCGCAGCTGCCGGGCTTCATCGCGTGAATCGCCGGCACCGTGGTGCCGAGGAAGCCGCCAGTCTCGGTGAGCCACCACGTATCGGTGATGACCGCCTCCCGCTTGCCGACCTCGTTGTAGTACCAGCGCCACGTTTCCGGCTCAATCGGCTCGCCCACGGTCGTCATGGACTTGAAGCGGTACTGGTACTTGCGCGGCTCCTGGGGACCGAGTTTCCGGAGCATCCGGATCGCCGTCGGCGCCGTGTGGAAAATGTTCACGCCCAACCGCTCGGCGATGCGCCAGGGTCGCCCCGCGTCGGGAAACGTCGGCACGCCTTCGTACAGCACGCTCGTCGCGGCGTTCGCCAGGGGGCCGTACACGATGTAGGAATGCCCGGTGATCCAGCCGATATCCGCCATGCACCAATAGGTATCCTCCGGATGAATGTCGAGGATCCACTTGGAGGTGGCGGTGACGTAGGCCAGGTAGCCGGCGATGCCGTGTTGCGCGCCCTTGGGCTTGCCCGTCGTGCCGCTCGAGTACATCAGGAACAGCGGCCCCTCCGACGGCAGCGCCACCGGTTGGACCTGCTGGCCGGCGTAGTCCTTGAGCAGCTCGTTCACGAAGACGTCGCGACCCGGCACCATCGGCGTTTGGGCGGAATACTTGCCCGGGTAGCGCTGCCACACGAGGACCTTGTCGACTTCCTGCCCCAAGTCCTTCGCCGTCCGCACCGCGATGTCCGCGTTCGCTTTGTGATCGATGAGTGCGCCGTTGCGCCAGTAGCCGTCCATCGTAATCAGCACCCGGCTGCCCGAATCTTGAATACGCGAGCCGCACGCCAGGCCGCTGAACCCGCCAAACACTTGCGAGTGGACGATGCCGAGCCGGGCACACGCCAGCATCGTGATCGGCAGCTCCGGCACCATCGGCATGTGCAGGGTGACACGGTCTCCGGCCTTCAGTCCCAGGCCGCGGAGCAGCGCCGCCATTTCATTCACGCGGCTAGAGAGGTCCCGATACTTGATGGCCACGTCCGGCTCGGTTTCCGGCTCCGGCACGAAGATGAACGCCGGCTTGTTCCCGTACTTGTCGAGATGGCGGTCCACGCAGTTGTAGCACGCATTGATCTTGCCACCGACGAACCATTTCCAGAACGGCGCGTCACTGGTATCGAGAACGGTGCGGTAGGGCTCGAACCAGGTGAGCATGTCCGCGTATTCCCGGAAGCAGTCGGGGAACTGGTCGAGGCCGAACTTTTCCAGGATGTGCGGGTCTCGCATGTTCGCTTGTGCTTTGAATGTCTCGGAAGGCTGATAGTATTCCTCTTCCTTCCAATGCACGGCGATCTGCGCTTCGCTGACCTCGGTGAGCTCCCGATCTTTTGTCGCCTTCGCCATGTGGTTTGCCTCCTCGCACGCACACGTGTCCGTGCTTCAAGCATGCCCGGCACACGAGCGAGCATGTAGCACCGGCTCGCCGCGCGTGTCAAGGCCGAAACGGCCGGCGACGCGACAGACGCTCGCGGCCGTCGGGTGGGTGGCGTTCGCCGACGCCTACAGCTCGACCTGCGCGCCGACTTCGAACACCTGGTTGGCCGGGATCTTGAAGTACGCCGTCGCCCGCAGGGCGTTCCGTGACATGAACATGAACAGCGTCTCGCGCCACAGCGCCATGCCGGGGCGCTCGGAGGCGACCAGGGTCTCGCGCCCCAGGAAGAACGTCGTGCCTTCGATCCGGATGTCGAGGGCTTTCACGCGACAGGCCGCCAGGACGTCGTCGATGTTGGGATCGTCCATGAACCCGTACGTGGCGGTGACGCTGTGAAAGCCCTTGCCGATGCGTTTCACGGTCACCCGCTCCCCGGGCGCGACGTGGGGGACGTCGTGGGTCACCATGGTGAGAAACACGATCTTCTCGTGCAGCACTTTGTTGTGAGCGAGGTTATGCACCAGCGCCGGCGGCGTGCCGTCGGTGGTGCCGGACAGGAAGACCGCCGTGCCGGGCACGCGGATGGGCGGCTCCGCTGCCAAGTCGGCGAGCAGCATCTTGAGCGGAACCGTCTTCTCGAGGAGGCGCTTGCCGAGGATCTCGCGCCCGCGCTTCCACGTCGTCATGAGGGTGAAGACGGCCGCCGCGATGGCGAGCGGGACCCAACCGCCGTAGCGGATTTTCAGGGCGTTGGCGGCGAAGAACAGCACATCCAACCACAGGAACAACCCGGCGACGCCCGCGGCGCGCAGGAAGCTCCAACCCCACACCTCCCGGCTCATCACGTAGAACATCAGCGTCGTCATGAGCATGAGCGTGGACAACGCCACGCCGTACGCCCCCGCGATGTTGCTCGACGTGCGGAACCCCAGCACCAGCGCGCACGTGAGCAACATGAGCCCCCAATTGACGGCGGGCACGTAGATCTGGCCGATCTCGCGCGAGGAGGTGTGCTCAGCCGAGCTGGACGGCCTGGTGGGTCAGCGAGAAGGCGCCGGAAATCACGGCCTGTGACGCGATGATGGTCGCGGCGGTCGCGAGCCCGATCAGGGGGTACAGGGCCCACCCGGGCGCGAGATGGTAGAACGGGTTCTCCACGGCGGCGGGCTCGCGCAGCAACAGCGCTCCCTGGCCGAAGTAGTTGAGCAACAGGCAGGGGAGCGCGACGCCGAACCACGCCATCTGGATGGCGCGGTGGCCGAAGTGACCGAGGTCCGCGTACAGCGCCTCGCCGCCCGTGACGACCAAGAAGACGGCGCCCAGCACCACGAAGCCGCGGCCCACGTCCGCCAGGAAGAAGCTCACGGCGTGGTACGGCGAGACCGCCGCCACCACGCCGGGTTCACGCACGATCGCGGCCAATCCCAGGACGCCGAGCACGGCAAACCACACGAGCATGACGGGGCCGAATACCGCCCCGATGCGGGCGGTGCCGCGGCTCTGAAACAGGAACACGCCGATCAGGATCGCGAGCGTCACGGGGATCACCCACGACGCCAGCGCTGGCGTCGCGACCTCCAGCCCTTCGATCGCGCTCAGCACGGAGATGGCCGGAGTGAGGGCGCCGTCCGCGTACAGCAGCGCCGCCCCGAAGATACCGAGGACGATCATGATGCGGCGGGGCGGCAGCCCGCGGGCCAGCCGGCTGCCGTTGACGAGCGCCATCAGCGCGAGCACACCCCCTTCCCCCTTGTTGTCCGCGCGGATGATGACGATGTGGTACTTGATCGTGACGACGAGGATCAGCGACCAGAACACCAGGGACATTACGCCGAGCACGTTGGCCGGGCTGACCGCGATCCCGTGGGGTCCGTAGAAGGATTCCCGGATCGCGTACAGGGGACTCGTGCCGATGTCGCCGTAGACGACGCCCAGCGCCGCCAGGGCGAGCGTACGGAGGTAGCGGCCGCGCGAAGCGGCCCCGGGTTCCGCGCGCGCGGTCACGGCCCCGAGCGGACCAGATCGGCGATCGCGAGCACCCAGATCGCCGTCATGATAACCACCGAGGTGACGCACCAGCGGCACAGCGCGTGGATGACGAACACCTCGAGGTAGGTCAGGTAGAGGCTGAAGACCCAACCGGGCGTCGCCAGCAACGCGAGGGTGCGCGCGGGCCAGCGCCGCACGGCGAGCGCCGGCTGCGCGCCGAGCAGACTCAGCACGAACAGCGCGGCGTAGCCGGCGACGCCGTACAGGGCCACGGGATGCCCCAGCCAGACCGCGTACGGGCTCGCCTGTACGGTCTCGCAGCTGCCCGTGCCGCACTGCAGCTCACCGTACACACCGATTTTGTAAAGGTAGAGATACAGCGCGACGAAGAACCCCGCGAGCGCGAGGAGCGCGATCGCTTGCCGCCGGATCATCCCCTGCGGACGCTGCCCCGGGAGAGCAGGCTGTCCACGTAGGCGCGGAAGCCGTCGGACGTGCTGCCTCCCTTGTAGCGCTGGCCGTTCACGAAGAACGTGGGGGTGCCGTCGACGCCGCGCTGCGTACCCTCCTGATAGCTCGCCGCGATGCGGCCGGCGTAGCGCTGTCCCTGCACGCAGGCGTCGTAGCGCGCCAGGTCCAGCCCGATCCCCTGGGCGAACCCGCGAAACAGTCCGGTGACGTCGCGGCCCGTCTGGGCCCAGTCGTGATGGGAGAACAGGCTGTCGGTCATCGGCCAGAACTTGCCCTGCTCACCGGCGCATTGCGCGGCGAGCGCGGCGAAGCGGGCGTTGCGATGCGCCGGGTTATTGAGCGGGAAGTCGCGGATCCGCCACCGCACCTTGCCGGAGGCGACCAGCTGATCGCGGATCGCCGGGAACTGCACGGTAGCGAACACCGCGCATACCGGACACTCGAAGTCCACGTATTCGACGACCTCGACGGGGGCGGAGTCCGACCCCAGCGTGTAGCCGCGGAAGCCGTCGACGGCAGGCGGCACGTCGGGCCAGGCGGCCGCGCTCGTGGAGCTCCGGCTCCGGCCGGCGAAGGCGAGCAGCGCCGCGCCCGCCACCACGAGGACGAGGAGCAGGACGTAGAATGGTCTCACGGATCGCCCGCCTCTTGCCACGGGTCGTCCTCTTCGTCGTCGTCGTAACCCGCGGTTGTCTCGCGCGCCTGCCGCTCCGCCTCGTCCACGATGCGCCGGCTCTCCGCGATCTCGGGGGTGTCGTAAGTCAGCCGCACCTCGTAGTGAAACAACTCGCTGCGTGCGTTGCCGAGCAGCTTCTGCAGCTCGGGCCCACGCTCGAGCAGCTGCCCGCTGCGATCGAGCTCGCGGATCCGCTCCGCCAGCGCGCGCAGCATGGCGAGCAGCCGCTGGGCGCGATCCGGCCCGTAGACTTCTTCTGACTGGTGGCCCATGCTCCCG